>ERZ887851.468-NODE-468-length-40447-cov-12.493514_pt1 | contig 40447 bp, 40 predicted proteins | sample MGYA00521100_ERZ887851 | MGnify/ENA primary metagenome ERZ887851 (study PRJEB32303, sample SAMEA104408602) | aquatic metagenome | biome: Brackish water; feature: Pelagic; material: water | place: Baltic Sea | collected 2014-06-06T16:11:00 | depth 11,444 m ... | reverse complement strand
AATTGAATCATATTGTCTGATTACAAAAAGACCATTTCTATGCCACAGATATTTATAATACATTAAACTGTCGTGTTTATAAAAAAAATGGTAGGAAGGGGTGCCTTTTTCGTTGTAATAAATCCAAAGTCCTTCTTTTTTACCTTTCTTTTTTTGCCCCGTCAACTTGATGCTTCCGCTCTCGTAATTTTCAATATAAACCTCTAAATCCTCTATGGTATCTTTTTTAACAACTTTTCCATCAATTTTTAGGACAACATCTTGACGCTGCCCATGAAGTAAATAACTGCTTAAAATTATAATTAATAAAAATCTCAAGAATAATGATTTATTAGCAATATAATAATATAACCAATATACTCAAAATTTTTCAGTTTTGTCAATTATTCCATTATAGGGTCAATATTTTAAATAAGTTAGCTTGAAAAGAATCGTCTTTATTGTTGTTAATATTAAATACACATTTGCTTTATAAATGAGTGGTTTTTCATCCTTTATGTATACTGTGAAACCCTACACCAAGCCATCAAGCGTTTCCAGCATCAAATCCTCAAACTAAGCTCGTATGGCGCAGGTGTTCTCCTCCATCATACTAAATAGCTTTTTTTGGTGATAATTTTGCTCCTATTCCCCTTTTCAATAATCCTTCTCCAGTAGTTGTTCAAAAGAATCCACTTTGAACCTTGGCAGTCCCAGTCCAGAGACTACAATAAGGCTTTCTAAGGCTATTTCAACCTCATTTATTCCAAATTGATGTTGTGCTTCCATTGGGAGAAATTGAGACAATTTTACCTGTTGATTCATTAAATGATCCGTTGAAATCTATCTTGTTTCTAAGGTTATCCTCTTGTTCTTTGCTTATCCTTGAAGAGAGTTAGGTGTAATCTCCACTTTTACCGAACATATATAATACAAATGGCAGGATTAACCTTTCTTTATCAAGATTTGCTTATGTTTTTAAAGTGGAGATGTTTGATAAGTTAGGTCCCATCTTCTCCACCAAAAGAAACTCTATTCTCTTGTTTATCAAGGGTTTAGAGTTTTTGTTTAGAGAGTAGAGTGCGATCATTAATTTTCCAACTCGGAGGCAAGTTGTATCAACCAACTATCGATAGCTTCCTCAGGTACATCCAGTTTTCGATAGGTTGCTTTATAGATAGGATATCCACCCACTTCATCCTGGCTGTCTAAAATCTGTCCTTTTCTTTTCAGAAAATCCTGAACAATTCTTTTATCTACAGCATCCCTTTCTTTTGGACGTGCCCCAACATGTTCAGTGATATAGTCAACAACTTCATCAGCGGCTAAAGGCTCAAAACCCGTGGGCCAAACGGGCATCTCCGATAAGATGTTTATATTTCCATAGGTTAGAGGCAATGCTCTTCCCTTAATATCAAATGCCAAATTATCCTTCATGAATGCATCTCCCAAGGGAGCAACTAATGCCATTTTCTCTCGGGTATTTTTTCCAGCATACATCACATTTCCTACAATACTTACCCTGCAATTTTCTGGTTCGAATCTTGCATTTACCCACTCCGATTTGGAGTAGTTCAATTGAATGGCAACCCTTCCCGGATTGTAAATTAGATTATTAACAATAACTCCCGTAGAATGGGCTTTAAAATAGGGGTTTCTCATGGCATTGTGCGCAAATAAATTACCCACAATAGCGATATCCCTGCAAAAATCATGTATCAGAGTACCCTTGGAATGCTCCCCTTTTTCATGAGAGGAATCACTCAGGCACTCTGCTATGATATTATTACTGAATGTAATTTTGTGAGAAGTGAAGTCCGGGCCTTCTACCCTAGTTCCAGATGCGCTTAGATTTTCATCTACAGCCCATGTAAAGGAACAATGATCAATAATTATATTATAAGCATTCCCTCCCGAGGTGGTCAATCCATCTGGAGACCAACCGCTTCTTTTAGGCTCTCCTGCATCGCCAGGTCTGACACGAATATGTTGGATCACAATATCGTGCGTATTTATCCAGAATCCACCGCGAATAAAAGTAATACCTGGAAAAGGGGCTGTTTGTCCTGCAATGGTTAGGAATGGCTCTGTAATATCCAAATTTCCCTTATTGAGATCAATTATACCTCCTACTTCAAATACTACAACCCGTGGCCCCTCAGTTTCAATAGCTTCTTTTATGGAGCCAGGCCCTTCAGGATCTAGAGTCGTTACCCGAATGATTTTTCCATTCAAACCTCCTCGAGTAGGATCACCAAATGCTATATTCCCAGGAATAATGTTTTGCGCAGTTGAATGACCCATCAACATACAACACAGTACAATTGACATTGTCGATAACGGAATAAGTTTAATTGGTAACATCATGCCAGATTAATTTTTGAGTAGTAAAGGTTTTTAATAATATACTTCGAATGTATTATTTTCAAGGAAATTGCTTTCATCAATGCGCTTTAGCTTGAAAGATATATTGGCCAGATCCTACTGTAAAGGTAATGTACTCTCCGTCATTGACCCCCTCAGAAATTCCTACAACGCCCTCTTCGTCAGATTTATTTTCTGACCAAACGGTTTTTCCTCCTTCAGAGATGACTATATTTTTCATACCCAGCCTTGGGATGCTAACAAAAGCTTCTGAATTGTATGGAATTTTTACTTCCAACGTAAAGGAATCGTGTTCTCTTTTCCACGACGAACCAATTTCCCCTCTTACGGTAGTTACAAAAGCTTTTGCAAATTTTAAATCCCCCAATGGGTAAGGTTTTATGTAAAATGCTTTATACGCCGGTTCCATCGTGTCAATTCCATAAAAGTTAGGCCCTTGAATTCCAGCGAGATACCGATAGAAAAATTCGTTAACTCCCGCCAACATGGTCATGTTATCGGCGCGTCTTCTTCCACCAACAGACGCAAAATCTCTTCCCCAACTCTCCCATATTGTTGTCGCTCCTTGTTCTACCATATATCCCCATCCGGGATAGGTTTTTTGATTTACAATATTGAACATAACTTCGCCCAAACCATTGCTGGTCAATGCCTCCACCAATGCAGAAAGACCCGCATGTCCTACCATTAAATGTCCCGAATTTTTTACGGTAATGGTATGCTCTATCCCTTTTAAAAGTTTTGCGGTATGTCCTTCCGGCACCAATCCCAATGAAAGGGGTAACAGCTCGGCGGTTTGAGATCTTGAAGAGTATCTGCTGTTCTGGTAATCAAAATATTTTGTATTAAATGCCTTTTTAATACTCTCCGCTAAAGCACCATATTGATCGGCATCTTCTTTTTTATGGAGTAGTTGAGCCATTTCACTTACAATGTGGGCGTTTCTAAAATATAGAGCCGTGTAGGACAAGCTGGGGGGTGTTTCGTCCGAACGGTATCTTTCGTATCCAGGAGCAAGCCCGGGGACCATATGATCTCCAAGCCAACCGCTACTGACAATTTCTCCTTCGCACATCTGCTCCCTTATATAATCTACCCATTTCTTAATGGTCTCGTAATGTTCAGCTATCAGTTCAATGTCGCCATATGATTGGTACAAATACCAAACTAACATGGCATAGGCCGATCCTTGTGATACATCAGGAACTCGAGGTTTGCCAGGAAATGCAGGAATAACGTCTCCTACACTGCCATCTGCTCTTGCAGCAAAACGGATGTCTGTAGCGTATTTCTTCCAGAAACGCGGCATATTTTTTCGGGTATAAAGGCTTGCTCCAATACTTGCAGGTTCGTTATATCCATAAGGTTCTCTGTGCAAACAATCCAAAAGAAATCCTTTTAAAGAATTGCTCAGGGTCCTGTTTACATTATCGTGAATAGAATTGAACAACTCATTGGAACAATCGAAATCTCCACTCAAATCTTCGTCGTTTTGAACAATTCTTCCCTCCAAATCGTTTAACAATGGCTTATATTTTAATCCTTTTACCTGAACATATTGAACAGGATGATACGTAAAACGAGGTTCATAACACTCTCCTTTTGGGTCCCCACTCAGAATGTAATCATCTCTTTCTTGCTCCCCTGGCCATGGTTCATCATCTAAAAGTCCTGATTTCAATAATCTTGTGGAATATTCAAGGGTTACCGTATCGCCACGCTGCCCTTTCATTTTAAGCTTAGCCCAGCCTCCAAAAAGCTGGTCGAATGAAAACAAATAAGTTCCCGGTTCCGGTTCTTCCAGTTTTATCGGTTTTAGGGTTTCTACAACTTTCATAGCAGGCATAATAAGTGAAGACAATTTTCCAGTCGGCCCATCATCTTCTTGAGCAGACGTCCAGCTACTATCGTTGAAATTTGGGCTACACCAGCCTGAAATTTCTTTTCGAGCATCGTATTTTTCACCAAAGTCTATATCATTCTCCCCAATGGGTGCAGCTGTCGTTTTCCAGGATTGATCACTGGATATACTTGCAAAGGTACCGTCTTCATATTCAATATTGAGTTGTAATAATAATTGAGGCTTATCGCTCCAACATTCAGGATAATCAAGAACTGTGGCACTGTACCAACCGTTGCCAAGTATTACTCCAATGGCATTGTTCCCTGGAGAAAGTTTTGAGGTGACGTCATAGGTCATATACTTTACCGATTTATGGTAATCGGTGTGGGCAGGAGTTAATACGTCTTCACCAACCTTATCTCCATTTAGGTAGAGTTCGCTCAAACCCAAACCAGAAAAATAAACTTTGGCCCTTTTAATGTTTTTTGTAACGGCAAACTCTTTTCGCAACAATTGTGCTTTGCCCGGCGGGTCTGACCTGTGTTTAAAATTACTCTTCAGTTGGCCTTCAAATTCCCAAGATCCGATAAGGTCCATTGATTTGAGGGAACCTTCCATCAAGCGATCTATTTCGGCGACTTGGAGTCCATTGCGATAAACAGTTAATTCATCAATCCCCCCTGTAAAAAATTCTTTCTGATTTTGGTTTGAACCAATATATGCAGTGGCATATCCTCGTGGGCTTATAAGCCCCAGATTAGTTATAGCTTTTATTTCCTTTCCATCAGCATAAAATCGTTTCGCCGTTCTGTCGAATGATACGGTAATCATATGCCACTTTTTATCATCGAAAAAATCTTCAGGAAGCGGGGCACAGTCTTCCTCATAAACCGTATTGATCCCCAGGCCAAACCATATTCCCTTTTGTCCATTTTTCTTCCCAATGGACAAAAGTTGGGTGGCATCTCCATCTTCCTTCCGGTAAACGGTTTGCATATCATCGGTAAAGGAGTCGAGTTTAATCCAGACGTTTATGGCGATACCATCCTCGAGTTTGGCCAAACGATGAAACCTTCCTTTGATGGGCTGATCTTTTCCAAACAGCTGAACGGCTTTTCCTCTTTTTCCGATACCATAAGAAAGATTATTAAAAATCCGTTCCCCTATCCATTTGCCTTCCCAGTCCTGCTCTTTCAATAAACCCATTTCGAAAGTGGCAGGCGCACTCCAGTCCGAAACGTTTTGATTCTCCCCCCAAATTTTTACTTTCCAGAAATATTTTTTCCCGCTTTCTAAAGCGGTTCCTGTATAACGCACATGGACAGAGTTGTCTGATTTTACTTTCCCACTGTCCCATACTTCTCCCCTATTTTTGTCAAGATTTTCAAGGTTTTCTGAAACCAATATCTGATATGAAGTTTGCAACCCTCCTCTTCCTTTTGATTCGGCAATCCAGCTGAACTTCGGCTGATGCGTGTCAATGGCAATGGGATTTACAGCATATTCACATTTTAAATCAGTAAATGTAATAGGGCTCTGCACTCCACGATTCGCCAATAGAGAAAAGGGAGAAGCGAATAGTAGTAAATGAATATAGAGGTTAGATTTAAGCAGCATATAATCGTAATTAAGCGATTTGCGATAGGAGTATACGGTTGAATTTTTATAAATATATCCAAAAATTTTCAATTTGATTTTTTGAAAAGATCAATTGACCGTAGGCTTTACCTTTTGAATTGGGCGCGAAATCCATCAGGCTTGTATATCTTTTCCCTCCTCTATCGGGATCGAATATAGTCATAACTTATTGAAAATTATTATTTTAGCACCGAATGATTTATCCATGCGTTTATCTCTAACGGGCAAGATCTGGCTATCGGTGATTACTGCAAACCTCAAAGCTCTGTGCAAGCATTACATTATTGGCTGGATTCAATACCACCAAACAGGGAGTCGTTATCCAAAATCTCTTTGAAGAAGCATTTTTTTGGGACAGCCCTCCTTTGAAAGATCGGAAGGCCCCTTTAAAAATCAAATTGAAGACCCAATGTTCTATTGAAGACTTCATCGGTGAGAGATTTATTGATGAAAAAATTAACACGGATTTTTTCTCTCAATCGATAGGTAATTTTCTGCGCAATTCCATAGGATGCATCTGGCTCTAAATTGGTAAACAAAATATAAAGCTGCGAATCGGCAACCAGTTTATGAATTTTCTTTCTCAGGTAAATGGAATAAAAATTGTTATTCATTTGAAAATTTTTCCCCTCCCCGTGTAAATACAGAAATAAAAATTCTGTTTTGGGATTTAAAGAAACAGAAGCTCTTATTTCTTGAACGCTTCTGGACTTATAGTCTTCATTTTCAAACAAGCGATACCCCGGAACTTGGAGCCCCACTTTGAGTTTGAAATTTTTGTCAATAAGCGTATAACGGGTAATCAACGAGTAGTTTGCCGGATGAAACTCATCCATCATGATGAGGTTGATCAGGTTCAAACTGAATCTTTTTTTATCGTTTGTTCCTGCTCTAAGAATAAAGTGAGGCTTATTGGATGTAAAAAGTGGAATGAACGAAAACCCACCAGTATTCAACTCAATTGACCCATATTGTGAATGTACGTTTGAGCATAAAATAAAGAAAGCGGCAAAGCAAACAACGAAATTCTTCATAGGGGTTCAAAAATTGATTTTGAGATAATTTCCATCAACAAGATACATTCCGTTCCTATTTTTGCCAAATATGATCAATGAGATTCAATCAGATAAAATAGAAAGGGAGGAGACTGGCAAGCCGAGAGAGATCCCTTTTTCTCCGTCATCCTAAGGGTGTCTTTTTGGACAGAGATTTTGGGTTGCATGAAGATTAGCATCAAAAGGAAACACTAAAAGTTCTAATTTTTGTGTTTTAAAAACCTTCCTTTTTTACCGCGTCTCAATTCTAATTTTTTGGCCTTTTCAAATTCAGTGCGGTTGTATTGCTTCCCATTGACGCAAATGGACTGTGCGTTTTTTGGAAATTCAATGAATAATAAACGGCTTGGCATGATTGAAATTTTAATTCTATAAATATAGTATATAAATATTTAGATCTTCAAATTTCTAAACCTTCCCTAAAATCCCTACAATGAGCTGATTTATTTATTGAAAAATCAGTCTCTGCTCGGGCGATGAATAGCGTCTGAACGCTACCGTATTTTTTTTTGAGCAGAGCTTCCATAGGCTCTGAAATCGCTCCTCTCAAAAATTTCATTTTTTTACAGCTTCGCTTGGAGTTATTTTATTTTGGCATAGGTTTTCAATCCCATTCGACAAAAATTTAGGCCACAAACGCTCATTCATACCCCAACAAAAGATGCGCTCTAAAAAAAACGACAATCAGTATAATGGGATGTTCGTCAAAAACGCTGTAACCGATTCTCATAGGGGTCATCTTGTCCTTGGAAATGCATCACCAGAGGAGGAAATACACGAAAAGAAGTCGTCAAGTAGTTGTGCCGGCCAACGACTGACTTTCAACCGACGTTGTTCAGTCGATCAGAGTGTTTTATCTTTGAAGAAACAAATTGTAGAGATGAATATTTTGAAGGAATTTAAGGAATTTGCCATTAAAGGAAATATGATAGAAATGGCGGTAGGGATTGTCATTGGAGCATCATTCAACTCGGTGGTAGATGTATTGGTTAAGAATATTTTATTGCCACCCATATCGTTATTGTCCAATGGGGTAAATATCCAACATAAAAAGATAATCCTCCGAAAAGGAACCTCAGACCTAAGCCAGGTATCCATCGATTATGGGTATTTTGTCAATACGCTTGTGGACTTTTTAGTAGTGGGATTTACCATATTTGTAGTCATCAAATTCTTCAACGCTTTAAAAAGAAAGTCTGAAGATGTGAATGAACCCTCTGTTCAAACCCCAAAAGAAATTGTATTACTCACCCAAATAAAAGACCTCTTGGAGCAAATTCATCAAAAAGACAGCCCTAATAAACCCAAGGCGTAAAAGGAAACGAATAAAGGGATCTCTCGTCAAAAATTCCAGGGGATGTATAAGTCAGAAGTCAAGGCAATCCTTCCAAGTCGAGCGGGTGATCCAAGACGACTTCGCGATAACTTATTTTCCAAATCCCCTCTATTTTTTTGAGCTTAAAATGGCAAGAAATGGGGGTTAGCATTACATTCGATCGCTTCTTATCGGTCGTCAAAAGGGTCATGTATTGATTTAAATCAGCAGAATTTTCTGTCAATTCGAGGAATAATGTATTGGACATCATATGCCTTGTTTGCCGAGTGTTATTTTTCAAAAAATCCATACGCTCTCGGCTGTTTTTAATGCTTTCTTTATCTTTTATGGGAGAAGAAACCCTTTCATTGCCCGAGCTGTAGCGAACCTCAAGAGCATCCTCAGTAAACAGCGAAAGAAAACCCTCTAAATTATGGGCATCCCAATACATGCCACTGGCATCGACAACCTCTTTAATGGCCATTCTGTCTGCTGCATTAAAATTTGGGTCGCCTGGAATTCCAGACCAGTTGCTTTTGCTTTTTTCTTTTTTACCCAATACATTTCCCAGTATATTTTTGACATCATCCATTTTGATTTTGTTCAAATCCAATGATTGTCCTTGCGCAGTCGAGAGTATAAAAAGGGCAAAAAGAAGGAAAATACGCTTTTGATTCATAATGAAATCGGTATGATTAATAACCTACGGAGAGATAATCCCTGTGACAAGATGGCCTTATTTTTTTCTAGCGCCTCTTCCGTCTATGGTATAAATTTAAATGATTTTATCATCGAATTCAGCAGGCCAAAACAAGAAAAATTTAGACAAAATTAAACTTAAAAATACGGATTTGGAGTGGGACCATAATTTTTTAAGATTTTTCCCAAAATTATTTGATCTTTGTAGTTATTAAGAACGGATTGAACCATTATTAAAGATTTTATATCTTGTATTTTCAAAACATTTCAATGAAAAAACTAATGCTGATTTGCTGGTTGGTTTTTTCCTGCTCAGAAGGTTCCAATAAGAAGGATCGGGAGACGATAAAAGCTCGAGTCATTGCTCACGAATTGAGTCGCTGGCAAGGGAGGACAACGCCCGAAAATTTTATTTTTTCAGAATTAAACGACTCAACTTTCACCCTTTCTTCTGAATTTGTTCACCCCATGCTAAAAAAAGAAGTAGAATTTACACATCGATATTATTTCACCGCTTCTCTTGACAGCATCAAATCGAGTGATTTGATAAAACGAAGAACCAAATTGAATGGCAATTGGAGTTTAGATTTCGATTTGTCCAATTGATTCATCACATCTGTTTTCAATCAAGAGAGCGATAATTCTCAATATTATTTAATTTAAATGGGATTAAACCAATGATAAAACACCCTACTTTCCGCCCCTATTTGTTGTTCTTTTTTGTTCAAACCGCATTTTTGTCTGCACAAAACATCATCACCGACCGCCCCGACCAAACAGAGAGTGCAGTTACCCTTGAAAAAGGGAGGTTGCAAATTGAGTCGGGCATATTGACTCAAACCGAAGGAGACGGCAACGAAAAATTAAACACTCTGGTCATTCCCACCAACCTTTTCAGGTACGGAATTTCCAAAAAAGTAGAATTGCGATTGGTTGTACAGCTCGATGGCATCCAAACCAAGGATGATAATGCTTATCAGTTTGCACTCGCCAGTGTAGAATTGGGAGCCAAAATCGTTCTCAACCAAACGGAAGATCCTACAGTGCAATTCGCCCTGCTCTCCCATTTGGTATTGCCCAAAGACAATTGGAGCCAATTTTCAAATCAATTGGGCTTTCTCAATCGCATTTCCATTGCCCACAACATCAATCAAAAAACCAGCATAGGCTATAATCTGGGTTACAATCATTATACCTATGGAGAGGGAAATTTTATTTATACGGTGGCCATTGGACATAGCCTTTCTGAAAAATTAAGTATTTACGTTGAGCCATACGGGTCTGTTTTTACCGATTTGATCCCGCTTTCCAATTTTGATTTCGGAATGGCCTACTTGGTCAATTCCAATATTCAGCTTGACCTGTCTTTTGGATTGGGGCTCAACAATACGATGAATTATCAATCGCTGGGAATCAGTTGGAGGCAAAAAGCCAAAGAAAAAACCCCTCCTATTCCGTAATCTTCCACGACGGCATCAGGCGTAAAAGCAAAATCAACTCCTTTCTCTAAAGGGAGAAAAGAAACGCAGTCCTCGAATTAAGGTTCTTAACGAATCCCCTCTTTTTGTTTTGGGAGAATATAATGGAGTCGCTTTTTCCCATTCCCCCCATGAATTTTTATATTTACTACAGTCAAAACTTTATTATGAAAAATTCCGTGGGCTTATTGTGGTTTCTTTTTTCCTTTTTTACCCTTTCGGGGCAATCAGAAAATCCTCCCAATTTTGTGGTGATATTTTGCGACGACTTGGGTTATGGAGATTTGGGGACCTTTGGAAATCCAATCATTAAGACACCCCATCTCGACCAGTTGGCCCATGAAGGCCAAAAGTGGACCCAATTTTATGTAGCAGATCCAGTTTGTACTCCCAGCAGGGCTGCATTGCTAACGGGAAGATATCCCATCCGATCGGGGATGACTTCATCGAAAAGAGTGGTTCTTTTTCCCGATTCTTCTAGAGGACTGCCCCATGAAGAAATCACAATAGCAGAAGTCTTGAAAGACAAAGGCTATGCTACTGCGGCTGTGGGGAAATGGCACTTGGGCCATTTACCCCAATACCTCCCCCAAGCCCAAGGTTTTGATTATTATTATGGGATTCCTTATTCCAACGATATGAATAGCTCCAATTGGGGACAGTACCGCAAACAGGCCGATGACCCCTATTATTTCAGCAAAACAGAATATTTCGACGTCCCATTGATTGAAAATACCACCGAAATTGAACGACCCGCCGATCAGACCACCATTACAAAAAGATATACCGAGAGGGCGGTAGATTTTATTGAAAAAAATAAAGAGAAACCTTTCTTTTTGTATCTGGCCCACAGTTTACCCCACATTCCTCTTTTTGTTTCCGATGCCTTCAAAGGCAGAAGCAAAGCGGGTCTTTATACCGATGTGATCGAAGAAATTGATTGGAGTGTAGGAAAACTTATTGAAGCTTTGAAGAAAAACAAATTAGATCAAAATACGATTGTGGTTTTCACTTCCGACAACGGACCCTGGTTGCTTTTCAAAACCCATGGGGGATCGGCAGGACCCTTGAGAGCGGGTAAAGGAACTACTTTCGAAGGAGGACAAAGAGTACCCACTATTTTTTGGGGTCCGGGGACGGTAAAACCGGGCACCATAAACGATTTGGGATCCACTCTCGATCTGCTTTCCACTTTTGCCGCTCTTTCGGGAGCTCAAACTCCCGATGATCGGAAAATGGACGGCTATGATCTGTCCAAAGTATTGACAAATAAAGAAGAAAGCCCACGAAAAGAATTTTTTTACTGGGCCTTCGGGGAGCTTCACGGATATCGAACCTCCCAATACAAAGTGCACATTAAGCAAAGAGAACCCGTCAATTACGGGAGGCCTACAATTGTTCTTGAAAAACCCGAGTTGTATGAGTTACGGTCAGACATTTCCGAAAAATACGATGTTGCGGATAGATTTCCAGCCGTGGTCTCTGAAATGCTGGAAAGGATGGGCGATCATTTGAAGGATGTGGAAGACTCTCGTCCAGAACAACTTTCACATGTCATTAAAGATTTTAAATAATACGATTCTTCATGGACTCAAGCGCCACATTTGTGTTTTTTTAATGAAACGCTAAGCGTTCACACATACTGTTCTATATACAAGAGTTGTAGGTACAAATAATAAATAAACAGAATTTCATAAAAAGCGATCAAATGAATTATCAGCTCAAATCAAATAATTTTTTAATTTTATTAAAAATTTAAATATTGATCCATGAAAAGTCCAAATCCCAATCCCCTATCCAGTATGGATGAGTGGGAAGATGATTTACTCAAAAGATACCCTGATCCCAAAATGGCAAAGGAAAAAGAGGCCTTTAGAAATTATGTTGACTCCGACCGTGATGCCACCGTTAGGGAATTTTACCAACTCAACCACCAATATCAGACTTACGATTTTGTGGAATCCAAAGAAAAAGATTTCTTGGCCTTCAACAAGCGTAAAATGTCTGTTTGGGAAGCTTTGGATTACCTCAATACTTTGGTAGACGACAGTGACCCTGATATTGAATTGGATCAGCTCCAACACCTTTTACAGACCTCAGAAGCCATTCGCAAAGACGGTCATCCCGATTGGTTTGTCCTCACGGGATTGCTCCACGATTTAGGAAAAGTACTTTGTCTTTTTGGCGAACCCCAATGGGCAGTTGTCGGGGACACCTTCCCTGTAGGCTGTCGTTTTTCTGACAAAATAGTTTATCCCGAATTTTTCACCACCAACCCAGACTTCTCTGACGAAAGGTACAGCTCCAAATTGGGGGTATATACCCAAAACTGTGGATTGGATCAGGTCAAAATGAGTTGGGGGCACGATGAATATTTATACCAAATAGTGAAAGATTATTTGCCCAAGCCGGCACTTTATATGATCCGTTACCATTCTTTTTATTCTCAGCACCGCGAGGGGGCCTACGATTATTTGATGAATGACGAAGACAGAGAATATTTTAAATGGGTAAATCTATTCAACCCCTATGATTTGTATTCAAAGGCGCCAGTCCCTCCCGATGCAAAAGCTTTAAAACCGTATTACGAGGATTTGATTGCCAAATACCTCCCAGAAAAACTAATGTTTTAACGCAGTAAACTTCTGCTTGTGGGATGATCAATTTTGGCATAGTAGGTATAGGGAGAATTGGTAAAATTCACCTCAGTAATGTACAGCGTTACTGTCCCAATGCTCAAATACTTGCGGCCTGTCCCGCGAGTGCCGAGCACAAGACATTTCTCAAGGAAAATGGAGTGGCCTTACATTTCGATACTTTTGAAGAAATCTTACAAGTTCCAAAACTCGATGCGGTCATCATTGCGTCACCTACTGCTTTTCACTACGAGCACATCCTTCAAGCGGCACAGGCAGGCAAACATATTTTTTGCGAAAAACCCATTGATTTGGAGTATGAGAAGGTAAAAAATGTTGCCCAAGTAGTAGCGCATGCGGGAATCCACTTTATGGTCGCCTTCAACCGAAGATTTGATCCACACATTCAGCAACTCAAAGAGGCAGTAGATACAGGTAAAGTGGGAAGCCCGCGAATTTTGAAAATTACCAGTCGCGATCCCCAGCCCCCTCCATTGGATTTTGTCAAGCATTCTGGAGGACTTTTTATGGACATGACCATTCACGATTTTGATATGGCCCGGTATCTGATCGGCGATGAGGTGGCAGAGGTGCATGCCCATGGAGCTGTTTTTGGGGATATTCCTGTCGACCAATTCGATGACATCGATACTGCTGTAGTTACACTGATCTTTAAAAAGGGCTGTATGGTCCAGATCGACAATAGTCGTTATTGTTCCTATGGATACGACCAACGAATCGAGCTTTTTGGCGAGAAGGGCAGAGTGGCCACCCAAAATGTATTGGAAGATTCGGTTGTAACGGTCGATGCCTCAGGGCACCACCACGCTCGTGCCCAATATTTTTTCATAGAGCGTTATGCCGATTCCTACCGCAACATACTGATGAATTTTGTGGAAACCCTACAAAATAAACAACCGCCCAGCATTTCAGCCAAAGATGGCCTTGCAGCACTGGCCATAGCCATGGCGGCCAAACAATCACTAAAGGAAAACCGCCCCATTACACTTTCGTAATCGGATGTAAAAACCATATTATGCAATTATTTTTAACTTTTTTAGCCTACACTTTATTGGTGGCAGGCTATTCTTGGTATAAGCTGAGAAGCGAAAAATTGACCTCACAGGAAGGCTACTTTCTTGGAGGAAGAAGCTTGACAGGGGTCGTCATAGCTGGATCCATGTTGTTGACCAATATTTCTACCGAACACTTGATCGGGATGAATGGATCCTCCTACAAAAACGGCTTTATCATTATTGCTTGGGAGGTTACTTCTGCCTTGGCACTTATCCTTACTGCCGTATATTTTGTTCCCAAATACCTCAAGATGGGATTGATGACCATTCCACAGTTTTTGGAGGACCGATTCGATGGATTTACCCGCTCATTGGTGGCCTTTTTCTTGATGATTTCTTTTATCGTTACCCTTTTACCCATAGTCTTGTACACAGGGGCCATCAATTTGGAAAGTATTTTTAATGTATCAGAACTGCTCGATGTATCTCAAGCCCAAGGCATGAATTATACCATTTGGGCCATTGGATTCATAGGCTCGCTTTATGCTATTTTTGGAGGATTGAAAGCCGTTGCTGTATCGGATACCCTCAACGGTTATGGTTTGTTGGTGGGAGGCTTGGCCATCCCTTTTATCGCATTGGTTAGCATTGGAGAGGGAAATCCTATTGAGGGATTGAGTAGGGTTTACCAAAATGCCCCCGAAAAATTCAATGTTATTGGAGCCAAAGATTCTGTACTGCCGTTTGAGGTGCTCTTTACGGGTTTGATCATCAATCAGATTTACTTTTGGTGCATGAACCAGATGATCATCCAAAGGGCGTTGGGCGCCAAAAACCTTAAAGAAGCTCAAAAAGGATTGTTGTTCACGGGATTGCTCAAGATATTGGTGCCTTTGATCATTATTTTGCCCGGGGTAATTGGTTTTTATTATTACGGGGATTCGCTCTATGATCGCCAAGATATGATTTACCCAGAGCTCATCAAGAAGGTGCTTCCTGCGAGCTTTATTGGGCTTTTTGCTGCCATTGTAATGGGCGCGGTATTGAGCACCTTCAACAGTGTGTTGAACAGTGCTGCTACCATATTTAGCATTGATATTTTCAAACGACATATTGACCCTGGGGTAAGCGATACACGATTGGTCAAAATCGGAAAAATCACTTCTGCGGTTCTGGCCTTATTTGCGATTGGCGTGGCCCCCATGGTTGCTCATGCGCCCGATGGTTTATACCAATTGCTTCAACAACTCAACGGAATTTTCTTCATCCCCATAGCTTCCATTATGTTGGCTGGATTTTTCCTGCCCAAGATTTCTGCATTGGCTGCCAAAACTTCCCTTTTTGTAGGCTTAGCCTTTTACATGGCTTGTACCTTTATCTTTGAGGTTGATCTTCATTTTGTTCACGTTTGGGGAATTGAATTTGTCCTCAATATGACGGTGATGGTTCTAATTTCTCACTATATTCCCAGTGAAAAACCATTTGAAATTAAAGATTTGCAAATTGTAGAAATGAAAGGGTGGAAATACACCAAGGGCTTTTCGGCTTTTTTGGTACTGACCACGCTTCTCATTTATGTCCTTTTGGGGAACTTTAGTGTATATTGATTTAAAAACGTACCATTTTGGACTCTTCCAACCTATTGGGCATTGGTATTGCAATTACCGTATCGGTATTTGTGATGTATATCGCCAAGTTCAAAAATAAAATTGTACAAAAAATTCTGTACTGGCTTCCCTCCATTCTCCTCACTTTCCTCATTCCAGGGGTGTTGTCTTTTATCTTTAATTTATCGTTGGAAAACATTGTCCTTCACGATTGGAGTAAGACGTTTATTTATCCCATCACCATTTTTTGCATCATGAGTTCCATGTCGTTGGCGCAATTGAAAATTGTAGGATTCAAGCCGTTGATGTTGTTTCTGATCGGTTCTTTTACCATTGCTATTGTTCCGGTCCTATTGTTCATGCTCTATTATTGGGGAAGCGATCAAATGGTAGAATTGTGGAAAGGCATCATTCCCATTGTAGGAAGTTGGATAGGCGGAAGCTCCAGTATGTTGGTTCTTAAAGAATATGTTGCCGTTCGCGAAGACCTTTTTCTCTCGGTATTGCTATTGGACAATATGATTCAGAATATCGTCATGATCTTTCTTTTTCAAATCATCCGCAGGACCAATTTCTTTAATCAAAAATTCAACATACCCCAATCCGTAGTTTATTCGGAGAATATGGAGGACGAAACTACGCGGCCTAAAAACCCTTTTTGGTCGGTCTTGATAGCGATTGGCGTTACTTTCAGTTTGGTCGCTTTGGGCTTTAGCTTCATTACCAATGTCATCCTACTGTCCCTATTGGGAATGGCTTTAGGAAATCTTCTAAAATTTTGGTCGTTTGGGATCAACCTTAAAATAGGTTCAGTGGGGATCATTCTCATCATGTCCATATTGGGACTCAAACTCAAGTTTAACGATTTTGAGTTGCCAATGATTTTGATCTTATTTATGATCAACTGGATGGTCATCAATATTTTGGTCATTGCCTATTTAAATTATAAACTAAAAATTTCAATGGCTTGGGGTCCCATCGCTATGATGGCCAATATTGGAGGCATTTCCACTTCTCCTGCACTGGCATCGGCCTACAACGAAAAACTCATGCCCCACGCAGTGGTTTTGGCCATCTTGAGTATGGCCACAGGAACTTTTTGGGGATTTTTGACAAGTTTTTTGATTGAATTACAGCTTTGAGTATGAGTTGCAGCAGCCAGAAAAAACAGTATTATACACAGGAAGAAGCGGAAGAAGCTTTGATCCGCTCCCAAATTCGATTCCATCAAGCTGCCTTAAGTTACTATTTGTGTGATGAATGTGCCCAATTCCACCTCACCTCTCGGGGAGAAAAACACCCGCTGCTTTCCCAACCCCAAGTGGTAGAGCGGATCAAAAATGAACAGCAGTTGCAAGATTGGTCGGATCGTCTGAGAAGAAAATAAAGAATCCTTGAGCTCAACAAATCACTCCTCAGACTTAGGCGTTTCCTTTTGGATTTGATTGAAGTATGCGTCCAAATGCACTTCCCAATGCATACGGTAATCGAAACCCGTTTCGAATTCTTCCTCGCACTGACTGCATTTGATGATTTTTTGTCCCATAATAAAAACATAAAATTAATAAAACTTAATCGATCTGTATGGTTGTGCCAAATTTTTGTACCTAACGATGATTAAAAAAGGGTCAAAAAAGTCAAAAAATGATCCAAAATGAGTCTAAATTGTAAAAAAAATGAAAAAAAGACTCTATTTTGACCAAAAATGCCTTTTTTTAAAAGAGGTAAATTTTACATTTAGATGGTTTTTTATCTGTAATATTGATATACTTTCCCACAGTTCATTACTATTTTTACCTTTAAACCATAGGCAACGCCAACCATGATCAAGGCTTTTTTGTTTGACTTAGACGGGGTATTTTATGTGGACGACCAAGTATTGCCCGGAGCCAATGCTGCCCTAAAATGGTTGGAAGCACAAAAGATCCCCTTTCGTTTTATCACCAATAATACCACTTTGCCCCGGAAAAAATTATCGGAGAAATTAAACCTTTTGGGGCTTGACGTCAAAGAGAATCAATTGGTGACTGCCAACTATGCGGGGGTGCTCTTTCTTAAAAAGCTGGCGTTGAAAAGCTGCCGATTGGTGTTGACTGAATCGGCAAAAACCGATTATAAAGATTGGGACACCCAATCTGCTACCCCCCAAGCCATTGTAATAGGCGATATTGGAGAAAACTGGAACTACCCCTTGTTGAACGCATTGATGAATCAGATATTGGAGGGATCCAAACTGATTGCTTTACACAAAGGGCGCTATTTCCAAACCGAGAATGGCCTGACTCTCGACAGCGGTGCTTTTGTTGCAGCGCTGGAACACGCCACCCAAACTACTGCTGTGGTGGTGGGTAAGCCAGAGGCTCCTTTTTTTGAATTGGCAACACAAGATTTTGACTGTAAAAGAGAAGAAATTGCCATGGTGGGCGATGACCTTATCAACGATATTGGAGGTGCACAAAAAATGGGCTACCGTTCTTTTATGGTTAAAACAGGAAAGTTCAGAGCAAGTTTGTACCAACAATCTAAGATCCGACCCGACTACCTTATTGACAGTATCGCTGACTTGAAAGAATTTATTTTAACTAATAATTTAATAAAAACATTATAAATAAATGAAAAACATTGTTTTAACATTAATTTTTGCAATACTTATTTTAGGCTGTAAACCCCCTGAGGTGTATGACGAAGACACACTCAATAAGGCACTAATAAATGCGGAATTTGCCCAAGAAAGTTTTAAAAGAAGTGTAGAGTTCACCCATGCATGGCTTCAAAAAACCGATCCCCAAAGCGGATTGATCCCTTCCAATCTCGATGCCAAGTCAGACCTGTGGGATCCTGCCAATGCCGCTGCCGACAATTATCCTTTTATGGTGCTTACAGCCTATCTACTGGATCAGGAACTATTCAAGGGTCCACTGTTGGATATGCTCCATCAGGAAAAAAAATTAACCTCTCGGGTGAATGTACTGCCCGATGTGTACTCCTTTTCCAAAAAAGATTTTGAAGAATACCCCCTCAATATGGGGCATGTGATTTTTGGCGCTTCCGAATACATTAAAGACGGATTGATTCCTCTAAACGAATGGATTGGCCCTTCCCCTTGGCAAGACCGGATGATGGAGCTTTTGGATGAACTGCACCTTTATATTGAGGATTTCGACGCTCTGGAACAGTACTTTGAGAGAGCCTCTTCCGTGGAAGAAATCAATGGAGAAATGTTACAGACGCTATCCCGAGTGTTTTGGATGACGGGAGATCCAAAATATTTGGATTGGGCCCTTAAAATTGCCGACAATTATTTAATCGATAACGATCTTTCCCAAATCGAATATCTCAAGCTGAGGGATCACGGCTGTGAAATCATCGGTGGGTTGAGCGAACTTTATCTTACGCTCCATCACCTCGATCATCCCAAAAAGGAGGAATACCAAACTCCGCTGTATCGACTTTTGGACCGTATTTTGGTGTATGGCAGAAATGCAGACGGTCTTTTTTACAATGCCATCAATCTGAAAACTCAAAAAGTGATAGACGATCGGATTGCAGATACTTGGGGCTATACCCTCAACGCCTATTATACCGTTTGGATGGCCGATCAAAAGGAAGAATACCTCCAAGCGGTCAAAGCACCGTTTAAAAATTTAAATCAAAAGTACCGCAGCTACAGTTGGGAACCCAATGGCAGAACTGGTCCGTTGGGAAGTCATGACGGCTATGCCGATGCCATAGAGAGCGGAATCAATTTGTACAACCGAGAAAAGGACCCCGATTTAAGCAGTTGGATTGAAAGTGAAATAAAAGTAATGTTCGGGATGCAACAACCCGATGGGATCATCGAAGGTTGGCATGGAGATGGGAATTTCGCCCGAACGGCTTTGATGTTCGGACTATGGAAAACCTTAGGCGCGCATGTTTTGCCGTGGAAAGAAAGCCTCAAGTTGGGGGCCATATCTACCGAAAAAGGGAATTGTTTTGTGCTCAGTAGTTCAAAAGATTGGCAAGGAAAGTTGATCTTCGACCAAATGCGGCACAAATCCATTTTGAACCTTCCTGTGGATTATCCTAGAATCAATCAGTTTCCCGAATGGTTTACCCTAGACCCCAGCCGAGTCTATCGGATTACTTCCTCAGATAATACCATAAACGGAAGTTATAGTGGAAAAAAATTGCTTGAAGGCATCGACTTAAATCTCTCTGCAGGAGCAATCCTCAAATTGATGATCGAATAAAAAAACCCCGCTTCGAGAAGCGGGGACTAACAAAAACAAATAATTAATTTCCTTATCGGAAAAAAACTGTCCCATAAAGTTACAGATTGAAAGTGGTTGTAAAAAATAAAAATAAGTCCCTTCTGCTTCTTTTTTCGAAATATTAAAAAAAGGAGGACCTTTTTTAAGGGTATGCCATCAAGGGATTTTATTATTGATAAATTGTTAGATGAGTAGAATGCCCTGCCGGCAAAAAAAATCTATTTTTTTTATTTTTCTAAAAGCCTTTTACAGTAATTTACCCAATTAAAACCATTAATTGATATGAAACGTGCTGCTTTTTTGGTAATGCTGTGTCTGATATGGAATGGCTGCGATACTCAGAGCAATTCTGACCAGGAGGAATGGATTTCTTTATTCAACGGAAACGATTTGTCGGATTGGACCATCAAATTTGCCAACCAAGATTTAAACGTCAACCACCGCAATACCTTTCGGGCACAAGACAGTATGATTCGCATTGCCTATGACGAATACGATACTTTCGACAATGCCTATGCCCATCTGTATTACAAAAAACCGTATTCTTATTATAAATTGCGTTTCGATTATCGCTTTACCGGTCAACAGGTGAATGGAGGGGAAGACTGGAATGTTCGCAACAGTGGGATCATGCTGCATTCCCAATCGGCCGAAAGTAACGATTACGGTCAGTTTTTTCCAGTTTCTATCGAGATCCAACTGTTGGGTGGATTGGGCGTGGAGGACCGCACCACTGGGAATGTTTGTACCCCTGGAACTGCATTGGTAAGAAATGGAACCGTGGATTACCGTCATTGTATTTCCTCCCGATCAAAAACCTATCACGGCGATCAGTGGGTGAGTGCAGAGGTAGTGGTATTGGGCGGTGAAAGCATTGCTCACCTCATCGAAAACGATACAGTACTAAAATACCAATTGCCCCAAATAGGCGGGGGCTTTACCCAACCCAAAATGGGAGAAAAAGATTGGACTTCTCGAGGGATAGAGGAAAGTATAGAGCATTGGACCGCCAAAGCGGGAGAAATACTCACCGAAGGGTATATCGCCCTTCAAGCGGAAAGCCACCCCATCGATTTTAAAAACATTGAACTGCTGGACCTTTGCGGTTGCAAAGATCCCAAGGCCAAAAATTATAAATCTTATTTTGTTAAAGCGGATAATGCTCAGTGCCTTTATTGATTGGATTTTGTTTTACCGTTTTTTTAATACATTTACTATAGAATGATCCCCAAATCTGTTCTACTGCCATAAGCGGATTCTGGTTTCAGTTTTTTAGGGACATAGTAATGACAAACGCAATGCGTAGGGGTCTCCTTTTGGAGAGGTCTAAAAAAGCAACGAAATCAATCCAAATGAGAAGAAAAAAGTTTCGTCTTGGTCAAAAAGGGGGATACAAACGGACTTTTTTGAACCAACAACAATGTTTGGAGACGATTTGATTATAACTAATGAAGCAGGCGAAACATTGAAAAAAGATTACAAAGTTCTGTTAAATTGGGTTTCAAACGTAGATAACAAGAGAAGTCAAGCCAGTCACCTACATACTTTTTCTCCAAACAAATATTATCAATTTTAAAGATAATTACCGTCCATCCTTTTTTTAAATGCATCTGTTTCTAGGTTGTTCACGTTTTTTAAATAAATCGACTTTTTATGTTATGACCAAGTCAATTTTATCGTTATTAAAATAGAATGAACAAGACAGAATTTAGACTAAAAGTGTTTTCCCTATCTGAGCATTTATTTCCTATGGTTTGTCGAATGCTTGGGAATAATGCAAATGCTGAAGATGCTATTCAAGAAATAATGATGAAACTTTGGCTAAAACGCAAGGAAATTGGAAAACATCCAAATATTACAGGTCTTGTATTCTTAACAGCGCGCAATTATTGTATTGATTTAATGAGAAAAAAAAGATAGAAATGGTTGATTCTCCTATACAGCATAAACACTTAAAGTCGGAAAACGGTCAAGAACAACTTGAATGGAAAGAGCTAAATGTTATTATAAAAAAAATCATTAAAAGCTTTCCTAAACAACAAAGAGAAATTATAGTAATGAGGGACTTAGACGGTTATGAATTTATTGAAATAGCGGCTGTAACACAACTTAAAATTGAACATATTAGAGTTTTGTTGTCTCGAGCAAGAAAACAGCTAAGTATAAAATTAGAGAAAATATATAGTCATGAAAGAAAGTAAAATCGAAAGCTTATTGGAAAAATATAAAGAAGGGAAAACTACTTTAAAGGAAGAGCAGTTCTTATTTGATAACTCTAAAAACTCAGAGCCTTTTTTGGAAGGATGGTCAACGTTTGTGAAAAATAATAAAATAGTAATACCCAAAGACTTAAATGATACTTTATGGGAATCCTTTCAAACTAAAAAAAGTAAAAAGCAAAAAATGCATTTTGTAATTATGTCAGCTGCAGCTTCAGCACTATTATTAATATCTCTTTTTTCAACCAATTTAGATCAAAAAAAACTCAACTATTCTGAGAAAGAAACCTTGTTAAATCAAGCTATAGATATGATGACTAATGATGGACAACCGCAGATTCTGAAGAGTATTTTTTACGAAGATGAAATGATTATTGTTTATGCTACTGTCGAATAATCAATCTTTAACACCGATATCTTTTTAACAAATTTAAATTTAGAAAAAAATGAAAAAATTAATTATTACTACAGCAGCAATCTTCTTGTCAATTTTGTTAATTCAAGCACAAGAAAGTAAAAACTCCCAAAAAGAAAATCTCCATGTTGAGCTAAAAGAGGGTGCTAAACCAGACATTTATGTCGATGGAAAAAAATTCGATTTCTCATTGGATTTGTTGGACAAAAATAAAAGCTATAAATATTCTTAAAGGAGATAAGGCATTAAAAGAATACAACACACAGAATGGCGTCATTCTTATTGTAACAAAAAAGAATATGAGGGATAAGCCTAAGAAAAAGGTTAAAGGTTACACCACTAAGGAGAGAAAGTACCCGATGGTGATTATTGATGGAGAGAAATCAAACCAAGAAAAGCTTACTAAATTATCTCCCGATGATATCGAAAGCCTAGAAGTGGTTAAAGATGAACAGGCTTTGAAAAAATATAACGCTCCCAACGGTGTTATAATCGTAACAACTAAGAACGAAAAGGAATAATAAAATTGCTTTTCAACTTTTGAGTTAAACTAATAAAACACCGGTTAGTATTACGGATATCATTAACGGCCAGTAAGTTCCTACTTCTCAAAAATAAGATCCACACCACCAAATCAATGTCCTGTATGCAGATAATGTTCTCGAATCAGGTCTTTTCCAAAATCACCTTCAAACTCTCTCCAAACCACATGTATATGATTGGCGTTGTTTTGGGAGTTGTCGTATTCGATCAAAAAGCTTTGCCCTTGAATGCGATAATAATAGGGAGTGAGTTTTTCCATTTCTCCTGCCCAGCTGAACGTTATACGGTCCCAATCTTCCTTTTCGAGCCTTTCGATTGCTTTTTGGGCCACTCCTTTTTTCATGCGGTCCAGGTGGTGGTACACGATGGTTTTCAGCAGTTCCTTTTGAGAAGGGTTCAATTGGCTGAAGGAGATACCGTTGTTTTCAAAAGGCCTTACTTCAGCTTTATTGAGGCTTAGAATATCTCCATAGGTTTTGGAGCTGATCAAGGTTGTTGACAATTGCTGGGGAGTGAGGGAATGAATCAGTTCTAACCCCAGGTTGTGATCACTTTTCAGTATGAGTTTTCCTTTCTCTGCTCCGTCGGGAACAATACCGGGATTGGATCCCCAGAAAGCGGGGGCAAAAGCAATTTCGTTTTTTCCGATGGTGAAATTGAGAGAGATGTGGTGTCCTTCAAACGACCAGGCCCATAGCGAATCCTGGTGTGGAGTGCCGTAGAAAGCGAGGTAGTATTTGGTGGGATCTCTTTTTATGGGATTGTTTTCCACTTCCGCCAGGTAGTTTTCCAGAGCGATGATTTGTTGCATTTGGTCGTAGCCACTTTCACTCAGATAGGCCTCCAGCAAGGCATAGGTTTTTTCAACTTGATCGGCCGTCATATCAGACAAGGGCAAGCCTTCGCGCAAAAAGGAAGAATGGGGCAGGTAGTGCCAACGGGATTTGGCGGGGTCTTCCAAATCAAAAGAAACGATTTCTTTTTGAGAGGCAGTAAGACTGTTCAGCAATTCAGTCGCCAAGGGGAGGGGTTCAAAAGCATTTTGAGCCATTACACTTCCCCCTCCTAAAATACAAAGCCACAGCAATTTTTTCATCTTAAGAATTTTTCTAAATGTAATGAAATTATGAAAGAGGCCTAAAAAATCAAATCTAACGATGAAGAGATGGGAAAGGCATAAACTACAGTTGTCTAATCTAAGCCTTGACTCCCATAATTTTTTTTAAAGGATCGATAAAATCAACAATAGCGATCCGAAAAAAATGATTTTTAATAATAGGGATAGAGAATTTTTTTATAAAATTACATACTGAATCAATACATCTGGTCCCCTTCAGAGAAGATTTGTTTCTTCCTTAAGAATACCCCGACTGCTAAAATTTTAAACTCACCAAGGGGCTTAAATACAGGTGCTGAAACAAATAATTTAAATTAACAACCATCAAATACAATCGTTCGACTTGTGCGTTGGTCAACCTCTTAGACATTATAGGGGATAAGTGGTCTCTTATCATCGTGAGAGATTTATTTCAAGGTAAAAAGACATTTGGAGAGTTTTTACTATCCCCCGAAAAGATTTCTACCACTGTCTTAACCAGTAGATTAAAGTTTTTAGAAATAGGTGGAATTATCGATCACGTTTTATCCAAAAAAGATAAAAAGGTCAAATTTTATTATTTGACCGATAAAGGAATTGACCTTTTTCCTGTGATTTATGAAATGAAGTATTGGTCTGTAAAGAATCTGGACAAAGAATGCCACCAAGTATCCCAAAAGGGGTTTAAAAATCATCAAAGCGGCACTTCAGAGGTTTTTGTTCAAACCAATCAAAACAATTACTTAGAATTGAGAAAAGAACTTCTGAACGCATAGTCTTTTTCTTTTGAGGAGATTTACCGATCTTCCACAAGTTAATCCTACCTGTCCACAACCCCTGGCTTCGGACTTTTGCTTTTAAGTTCAATCCAAAAGCTGTGCAATATCGCTTTGGAGTTGGATGATGTCTGGTTTTAAAGTTCCGTTGTATATGCCCCTAAGCCGGAGATTCGAATCTACCAAAACCAAGTGTTCGGTATGAAGAAATTCTGAACTGTCTTTGGTATAGCCCAAATTCTTTTCGGCGAAATAGGAGCGTCTTGCCAAAGAATAAATCTCATTTTTTTGACCCGTGAGCAAATGCCAATTCTTAGCTTTTATCCCATAGCTCTTCGCAAAAGAACGTAAAGTCGGAAGGGAGTCCATCCAAGGGGTAACCGAAAATGAAAGTATAGAAAACCGAGCTTCGTTTTCATAAGCATCGGCAATAGTCATGAGGTGGTTGGTCATAATAGGGCAAATGCTGGTACAACGGGTAAACATAAAATTGGCCACATGCACCTTCCCCTTGAGGTCTTTTAGGCCAATGGTTTGATTATGTTGATCGGTGGCTTCAAATGCAGCAATGTGATGATCGATTTGCTTTTCCACCTCCAAAGCATTTTCGATAAACAAGGGCGTAAAGTCAGGGGTATTGTAATAGGGCAACTCACTTGGGTGGGAACACCGCCACAACAAAACGACCACCCATATACTACTGAATGCTGTCCGATACATTGGTACAATTTTTGGTTCCCAACAATCCATAACGCCGATTGTTTTTAATAATGTAATTCGTTCTCACGGCTCCATCGTCATACCAAAGCTGTTGTCGTCCTACCTCCTGTCCTCGTTCATAACGGAGAAATTTTATGATTTGTCCATTAGCGTTCCATGCTTTCAGACTTCCGTGGTACTCATCGTTTTCCAAGTGGTATTCAAAAGCTAAATTCCCATTTTCCCAATATCCCAGATGCCTTCCTTCTTTTTTTCCCATGCGATAGCTTCTTTCTTCAAACAATTGGTTGTTGGGATAAAATCTTTTAAACCTTCCGTGTTTGTATCCCAAGAGATAGTGTTCAATGAAAAGAGAATCTCTCGAAAGCGAATCCAACTTAAAAAGCATTCCCGTGAAGGGTTGATGATTGTAGTATTTCAAAGGGCCTTTGCCGACCAATGTTAGAGTATCGGCATTGGCCACCCAAGTGAGCATTGATTTCTCGTTTTCACAATTCAATAAGCCCAAAAAAAGTAGGGCGCTACTGAGTAACCGTACCAGGGGTGCCAAAGTATTGATTGCCATTGATGTAAGGGTCGTTGTCGGTGATGTGATAGTGGTAAATGCCCTCTGGAAAATCGGCAGTAGGGTGATGGTGACCGTGATAAGCATCGAGATCGCTATTGGTCACTCTACTTCCATTTTCTTCAGGACCATAGACCGGGAATCCGTCCAAAAGAAAACCCATTAAGGCGTCTTTTCCTTTTTCTTGGGTGAGATAGAGGGGTTCAATATGATAATGATACACCCCTGTTCTTTCGGGATGGCCGTTGAATTGATCGAAAGAATTGATTTCGTTGGTCAGAGGAAGGTTGGGTCCTGCATATTGGTTGAAAATCGCAACTCCGTTGAGGGAAACTCCCATAGCGCCCAGTCGAGTATTACTTTTATTGCCGGACTCTTTTGGATTAAGAGGAATTTTATAGGTAAAATCAAAACTATTGATTCGGTTGGGATTCAAATTAAAATCAGGATTTACCCCATTATAGCCTGAATAAAGAGCATGGGTACTATCGAAATAAGGGCTGCTGTGGTCTGGGATACCCTCCACTTTAATTACAACATACGCACCTTCCACGGTGATTTGGGAAGCGCCGTAAATTTTTTTGTAAACGGCTGGCACATCGGTCGAAATCGTCGAGTCGATTTCAACATTGTCATCAGCGGTTTTAGAACAAGAAACCCATACTACAAATGAGCAACACAAAAATAGATTTTTCATAATCAGGAGCCTGTTTAGCAATATACCGTTTTCAAAAGTAAAAACCCTACTCTAATAACGAATCACTTTAAAATCGGTTCTTCTGTTTTGCAGATGTATTGCCTCTGAAAGATAATCGCAATCCGATTTTTTAATCCAGGTTTTTTGATTCTTTTCTAGGAGCGTATCGACAATCTCTTGAGCTCCAGCATAGGAATCTGCTTGACCTACAATAATGCGGTAAACACCATTATCAAGTTTTTGAATTTCGGATTTATACCCAAAGCTATCGATTACTTTTTGTTGTGTGAGCGCATTTTCCTGATTGAAAAAAGCACCCCCTACAATCAGATAATCCCCCGAGGTGTTCTCCGCAATTGTCTCTTCGCCATAACCCTTTCCAAAAATTCTATTTTCGGTTTCGATCTGTTCCTTTATATAATCGATTATGGTCTGGTTCCTTTCTTGAGAGAGCTTGAGGTTGTAGGCTTTGCTTCCACGACAATCCGAATAAGAACTCACTTCTACAATCATATGAGGGTTGGCCTTCAGGGCAGCGACCACTGCATCCACTCGGTCTTTATAATCGATCAGCAGATTGGAATTGTTGAAAGGGTAAAAAATGGGGAGAAAGGTTTTTTTCAATACTTCGGGCAACTGTTCCATGGCTACTTCAGCGCGTTGTAAAAGTACTTTTATCTCTTTGGATTTTCCGTATTTGCTTTTTACGGTATAGGTAAAAGAATCTTGGATTGCTGTCGGAGAAAGATTTTTATAAAGAAAGGTCCCGTTAGGATTCAATTGAAGTATACCGTGCTTTACATTTTTGACCAATTCCGCCTCTTTTTGAAACAGCGCCGTCAAGGGGTCTTGAGCCCCCATTAATTCCTCGTCATTTTTCAACACACTATTTTGGGATACGATCAGCGTATCAATAGGATTATAGGTGTAGGCATCCTCCAAACCTGCTAACTGAGGGGTGAATTTAAAGGCATATAGATCGTCGTCTCCTTTGCCTTGCTCCCGATTGGAGCTCAAAAAACCGTAGTCCAAATTTTCCTCTAAGTAAAAAGAAAAATCATCTTGTTTGCTCTTGAAGGGACTGGGCAATTCCATCACATTCCACCTCACATCAACGGTATTGATGGCCAGCTTTGGAGATAATTTTCCATTCCCTGTTTTGGCGCTGTAAAAGAGATATTTCCCTTGGTGTACAAAAGGAAAAACTTCATCGCCTTGGGTATTCACATCGGGTCCAAGATTGACTGGCGAACTGTAATTTTCCCCTCCCAGAATATCTGCATAATACAAATCCATTCCTCCAAAACCTCCAGGGCGATCGCTTGCAAAATACAGTCTTCTATCGGGTTCGCTTACAGCAGGGTGAAGACTGGAATAGCCCTTAATATTGAAGGGTAGAGGTTGAGCGATTTGTTTTTTGCCCCCGGCGGTTGACCCCGCATAAATGTCCAATTGTAAGGCTTTTTGCTTTTGGATGTTTTCACTACTACGGGTCAAATAGAGAATTTGATCGTTAGGATCCCAACTGGAGGGACCGTCTTGAAAAACAGAATTGACTCCCAAAGGAAAAGCTTGCACTTCTTTGGTCTGAAAAGTTTCAGGATTCCATTGGGCTTGATAAAGATTAAAAATACTGTGTTTTGAATCCATTCTACGACCTAAACCTTTAGTATAGACATTAGATTGTTTCTGTGTGTATATCAATAAGGTATTATTATGGATAGTCATCAAGTGTGCTCCAAACTCTGGACCTTCTGTATTTAGGGTCAAAGGAGTCAATTGATAAGGAGATTTCCAGGATGTAGGGGACTGTTTTCGAACCTCCTCCATGTGCAATCGAATGGCTTTACGCCGGTATTCGTCCCTCAATTGATCATTGTCGGTCAAGTAGGAAGCGAAGTAGTAATAATCATTCACTTGAGCCGAATCAGAATCGACTAAAGGCCGGAGGACTTGAGCCGCCTGTTGAAGTTGTCCTTTTAGGGCATAGATTTTTGAAAAATTTCTTCTCGACTCAAGGGGGAGATCCTCTCCCACTTTAAGATAGTGTGATTGGGCTTTGTCATAAACTTTATTCATATAATAGTACTCGGCCCATTCCAATGTACGCGTATTTTCGACAGAAACTTGAGCCAAAATCCCTTGAAAAACAAAATATCCGAGAAATAAGAATAAAGGCCTCATCATCAAAATATTCTGGGTGAGCGAAGCATGGTTTTTACAGCAGGAATCAAATCAAAACGCAGCAGGATCTCGTGGGTGGAATGATGGATACTGACGAACTCTCCCAACGAAGAGGTGTTGAAAGCATAGCCCAAGGAAATATTTTTGTTGAGGTAGATCCCACCGAGTATTCCGAGCCCTCCTCCAAAAGAGGTACTCGATGGCGCATCGCTTATAGACGACCTGATTTGTGGGCCTATCCAAAAAAGCTCTCTAAAAAGTAAAAGCATACTCAAATCATAACTCAATGCAGATCCCTGGGTGTGTTTGATCAAGCCACTGGGCTTAGCTTTAATCTGGTTGGATAAACTAAAAAGCCCTCCAAAAATACCATAATAATGCCGTTGTAATTTAAGATTTTCTTTTTCAATAAACCAGGGAATAGAAAATCCCGCATACCATCTTGAATTATGATAATACATCCCAAAACCAACATTGGGGATAAACTTACCTTCTTCGTCAAAAGTAAAGGCAAGATCATTGGGTTCGGTAGTTTGAATCAAACTCTCATCAAAATCAAAGTTAGAGATTCCTACTTTGATGCCCACGGCCAAAAAGGCATCATTTAGAGGGAGATGATAGGCAAGATCGATGGCAATACGATTGCCGTTTAAAGGGCCAATTTTATCATTCACCCCCGTCAACCCAAAGCCAAAATTTTTTGAACTTATTTTATGATTGAACGTAAAGGCTTGTGATTCTGGAGCTCCAGGAAAATTCAACCACTGCGTTCGGTGGAGAATAGCAAAATGGGTGTATTCTTTGGAGCCGGCATAGGCAGGATTCAGGCTTTGGTGATTGAACATATACTGTGAGAAAGTCAACTCTTGTTGCCCTTGAATTAAAAAAGGCAAAAACAGGAGTACTCGAAAGAAATGTTGCCTTAAAAGGAGAATTGTAAACAATATATATAGTAAATAAATTATTCAAAGTTAAGATAAAAGACAGTTTAATCCGAATATGTGATTTTAATGATTAATTTTAAGCTTTGCCCCTAGAATATTTAATTTAGTCCAACTTTATAATGAGGGGTGCTGGCTCCAGTAAACTTTTTTCTTTGATAACGTTGCTGCTGGTGCAATATGTATCGGCCCAACTCAGTAAAGAGCATTATATTCCTCCCATAGCGGCACATGGAGCCTCCAATTCCAATGCTTTTCCTCGAGATCAATACATATACATTTCCACACCCTCTGTGGCTGATGTGAATTATACGATTACCCCCATTGGGTCCTTGCCAGAGGATTATATTTTGGGGGTGGTTTCAAATTCTTTTCCAGACGTTGTCCCGATTGGGGATGGCGCAACGTCTTTTGCCATCGCGAATTCGCCATTTTATGCGGGAAGGGTTATGGACGATAAAGGCTATATCATAAGGGCAAACGCTCCCATTTATGTCGCCCTAAGATTAAGAGCCGATAGCAGAGGAGGGGACAGTTTCCCTCAAGCAGGGGCATTGGTTAGTAAAGGATTGTCTGCACTGGGGACTTCTTTTAGATCAGGAACGTTTACCAGCGATAATCCTGGATCGGACAACAACAATGCCAATTACCTGAATTTCATTTCTTTAATGGCAACAGAAGACGCTACCCAAGTCACTTTTGATCATTTGGATAAAGCCCTCAGCTTAGTCAATATTTCATCTCCACCAGGATCAGGTACATTTTCATTAACGGTGAGCTTGGACCGTGGGGAAACCTATTTGATAGCGGCCGAGGCCGAAGATGCCCCTGCGAATCGAGACGGTTTGATCGGGGTTTCGATTAAATCAGACAAACCCATAGCCGTAAATTCGGGTTCGGCCAATGGAAGTTTTCATAACGGAGGAGGGAGAGATTATGGAATTGATCAATTGGTGGGAGCCGATAAAATAGGTACCGAATATATTTTTGTAAGGGGAAGTGGATCGGATGGATGGGAGAACATTCTTATCGTTGCCGACCAGGACAATACAGAAATTTTTACTGACGGAGGGGTTACTCCCATTGCTACTTTGGCATCTGCGGGAGATTATTATTTGATTGAGGGAAATTATTTTAGGAATGCAGGTTCCAACAACACACTGTTTGTGAGCACCTCAAAAAAGACTTTTGTTTGGCAGGGAATTGGAAGTAACAGTGAGGCCAATCAGGCCATGTTTTTTGTGCCTCCTCTTTCTTGTGGATCGCAAGGAAGGGTAGACAATATTCCTCAAATCGATAAAATTGGAACGGCCTCTTTCCCTGGCTTTGTAACCGTGGTAACCAATCAAACCGCTTCTGTCACTTTTTCTGATGCAAATAATACCGACAAATCATTGGACGATTCCAGTTTTATGGGAGGGGTCAGTGTTACGGGCCCTGAAACTGTTGCGGGGGCCCAATACAAGGCCTATATTATTCAGAATCTAACGGGAAATGTTTCCGTTAATTCCTCTGAAGAACTTTATTGTGCCTACTATAATCAAAACGGTGCTGCCACTTCTGGAGGGTTTTACTCTGGATTCCTTTCGCCCCCCGAAACGGTAATTCAATCTCCCCGCTTGAACGGTGAAAAATGTCTGCCCAATGTTGAATTGAGAGGGTTAGGATTGGAGAATTATGACAGTTATACTTGGTTTTTTGACGATGGAACTGGGTATGTAGATTTAGGGTCAAGTGACAACCCTTATACGCCTACTCATCCGGGATTTTACAAAATCAAAGCCCAGCTCAGTTGCGATGGATTGACCAGTATTGCTTATTCCGAACCCGCAGTAGTAAGTATCTGCCCACCCGATTTTGACGGCGACGGAATCAACGACAATATAGATTTGGATTTGGACAATGATGGAATTTATAATTCTTACGAGTCTATGGGGATTTATCAACTCGATATTTCGGATATCAACAACCCCTTGATTGTCGAAACAGTGACCATCACTACAGCAGGGGCATACACAGTCTCTAGTGTAGTAGCTCCCAACGGCTCCATTACACAAACGGCCATTGGAGAAATAACCTCTTCTCTTGCTCCTGGAGCCCAGCAAAATCAAATGGAATGGAACTTTAAGGAGGAGATCAATTTCAAATGGATCTATAAGCTTGATCACAAGCACGACTATTTGGAAGAAGAATTTTTTGTGATATCAACAAATAATCCCAACAAGAGTATTTCCCTGTGGAACCCCAACAATCATATTTTGGTCGATTCGAATTATGACAACGACTATGAGTCGGGGATTACTTTATATTCTGCCAATGAAATCCGATTCAGATTCAACCCATCCCTTACCACTCCCCCCATTTTTTCTTTCCTTGGGGAAAATATGCAAAACATAAAATTGACTCATTTCAATAATAGTCTTACCTCTACCTCGGTACTCAAGTGGGATTTGTTTTTAAACCAAAATGACTTGGATACCGATGGAGATGGAATCCCCGATGCATACGATCTAGACAGCGATGGCGATGGCTGTTCGGATGTCATAGAAGCGGGTTTTACGGACAGTGACCCTTTCCCCGATCGAAGGTTGGGCGCCTCGCCTGTATCGGTAAGTTCATTAGGTTTGGTGGCAGCTCCTGATGGATATACTGTTCCGAGAGACGGAGATCTATCGGGAGTGTATGATTTTCAAGAAGTAGGTGTAGCTCCCTTGGCATCCAGCATCACGGGTCAACCCGTTTCACAAAGTTTATGCCTGGGGGAAACGGCCCATTTTGAAGTGGAGACCGATTTGGTGCAACCGGTTTTCCAATGGCAAATATGGAACGGAACAGATTGGGTCGACATAAATGATAGCGCTATTTACAGCAATACCACTTCATCGAATTTGAGCATCACTCCTGCCGATAATGGGCTACACAATTCTCAATATCGGGTTACGGTTTCCAAAGGAGAATACCTCTGTGATCCTGTGATATCGACTACTGCCCAGCTCACCATGGTCCCACCCAAATCCTTTAGTCTCACCCCGGCTCTTTTTCGCTTGAGTGAAACAGATTCGCCCACATCATTCTGGGTTGCTTTGGATGCAATTCCCGCTTCCGATGTGGTGTTAGATATTTCTAATCCCGATATTACCGAGGCCGTAGTATCTCCCACTCAACTCATTTTTACTCCAGCCGATTGGAGGGTGCAACAATCGGTCAGTATTATTCCCAAAACCGATGACCTATTGGATGGAGATCAGGTCATTTATCCCGTGGTTTCGATCAACCGCGCGTTGACTCAAAACTGTTATGCTTTTGCCGAAAGCCAAACCGTTAGCCTAACGATTTTGGACATTAACACAGCCGCTATTGAAATTGTGGTTTTGGATAATTTGACGAGTGAAAACGGGGATACAGCTTTTTTTACCGTTCAGCTTTTGTCAAAGCCCCAAGGAATCGTCTCTATTGATCTATCTTCAACCGACTTGACTGAGGGAAATGTAAGCCAGACGAATATTCAATTCAATCCCCTCAATTGGAACATCCCCCAAACGGTGGTCGTCACAGGTTTGCCCGACCCCATTCCCTTCAAGGACGGTAATGTGGCGTATCAAATCATTACCGGAAATGTGAGTTCCACCGATGCCGATTACAATGCTTTGGATGGCAGTACCGTGGAGGACATCCATTTGATCAATCAAGACAACTCAGGACCTGGAATAGCACTAACGGTTGTAGGAGGCGAGGCTACTACCGACGAAAATGGCGGTTTTTTTGTCGTTCAATTCCACCTCCTCTCTCAGCCTTTTGGAGGTGCAGATGTAAGTTTTGGACTTTCTGTATTGGGGGACTCAGCGGAGGTATCCCTATCCACTACAAGCCTTACCATTTTGAATTCGGATTGGAACAAACCCTTCAATAACCAAATCATCCTTACAGGATTGGACGACAGTCTGGTGGATGGGGATATTTTTTTGGTACTGGAAACTTCGGATCCTACCTCAGCCGATGCCGTTTATGATGCTTTGGACGCCTTTGATATTGCCGATTTGATCTTTAAAAATTTGGACAACGATCAGCCCGGTTTCAGTATTGGATCGATTTCAAATCACTTGAGTGAAGATGAAAATATCGCCACTTTTTCAGTGGTTTTGGACATTAAGCCCAACTCGGATGTGTTTTTGGAGGTGGCTTCCCACCCCAATACTGAAGTTGCCGTAAACCCGGCCTTTACTCGGTTGCATTTTACTCCCTTGAATTGGAATATTCCACAAATGGTAGTGGTGAGTGGAGTAGACGATCTGTTGATTGACGGAGATCAGCTTACTCAAATCTCTGTTTCGGTCGATGCTGCTTCTGATCCCAATTTCGTAACAGAACCCGCCCAAAGTATCGATGTAATCAATAGGGATAATGATATGGCCAGTATTCTACTGAGTCCATTGGATTTGTTGACGGGAGAATCTGGAGAGACGGGGAGTTTTTTGGTTCGCCTCAGTGCACAGCCCGACCATCCTGTTCAAATCGTTTGGGCCAGCAGTAATATCAATGAGGGGATTTTAAGTTCCAATGTATTAAACTTTTCGCCCTCCAACTGGAATCAACCCCAGCAGATTACCGTCAATGGGGTAGATGATTCTGTCCCCATTAGTGATGGCGCGGTCAATTACCAAATTTTTATCAATTCCATAATAAGTTCAGACCCTAATTTTGGGAGTATTATTCCCGCGAGTATCCCTCCAATAGTGATGACCAATCAAGACAATGATTTTGCCGGTATAACGATTCATTTGGAAGAGGAGGATTTTCAGACCGATGAAAATGGAGATCAGCTGAAGGTGGGCTTTTCACTCAACACCAAACCCCTGAACGACGCCGACGTGACCTTGTCGATCAGTCTCCAAGAGAATGGCGATGAAATGGCATTGTTAGAAACAGAAATCACGATTAAAAGTGAAAATTGGAATGATCCGTTCTCCAATGCAATCGTTTTGACGGGATTGGATGATGTTTTATTGGACGGAAGTCAAAATGTAAAATTGGTAACGGGGGATCCACGATCATTAGATTCGAGTTATGACCAATTGACTGCAGCTTCGGTAGCCGATTTGATTTTGGTCAATTTGGACAACGATTTCCCTGGAATTGTTTTGACAGGAGAAGTAGCCGCTGCGATTCCGGCCCAATCTGGTGCGGTTACCACTTCTTTCAATCTTTTGTCTCCACTCCACGAGTCTGGGAATTCAACCACACTTTTCTTTCAATTAAATACACCACCGACCTCAGATGTCACGATCAATGTATTGGTATCCGATCCTACTGAGGTGGGCATTGATAAAAGTTTTTTGATTTTTACTCCCGAAAATTGGAATCAACCCCAGACCATTCGTGTAACGGGCTCGGAGGACCATCTGGTTGATGGCGATATTTCTTCCCAGTTGTTTTTTATGATTGATCCCCTAACCGCCGATTTGGATTACAGAAGCACCGACTATATTACCCTCAGCTTGATCACGGTAGACACCGATATCGATGCTGATGGGGATGATCTACATGAAAAATACGACAATTGTCCTGAGGATTTCAACCCAGAACAAGAGGACTTGGATGGAGATGGTATAGGGGATGCTTGTGATATTGACATCGATGGGGACGGCGTTACCAATGCTCAAGAAGCTAAAGATCTTACCGAACCCTATGACAATTGTGATTTTTTGAATAGCAGTATAAGCCTTCCCATCACAGTAGATTTGGACTGTGATCAAGATGGTGTTGTGGACCACATAGATTTGGATGACGATAACGATGGAATTTTAGATACCGAAGAAACAGAGGAAGATTTTGATCAAAATGGGAGGATCAATCGTTTGGATTTGGACAGTGATGGAGACGGATGTTTTGATGTAATTGAGGCGGGTTTTGAAGATCCTGATCAAGACGGTTTGTTGGGATCAAGTCCGGTGGTGGTCGACGCCTTGGGAAGGGTAATTTCGGCCAGTGGCTATACGACTCCGGCAGACCATGACAGTTCGGGACAAAGTGATTATTTGGAACTCCCTCAAAAACCTGTGATAGAGCAGCAGCCCCCTACTTCGGTTGTGGTTTACCCAGACCAGAACATCCGTTTAAGCATTGCGATTTCGCAACCGGATCAGGGGGAGATACAGTGGCAAATATTGCAACCGCCAAGCACTACGTGGCAAAACATACCCCCCTCGGATTCCTTTAGAGGGGTACATACCCCCACCTTGATTTTGGTCGATCCTCAGGAGACATGGATGAGCTGGAAGTTTCGGGCAGCGATCAGCTCAAAAGCGTATCGTTGCGACCCATTGATTTTTTCCCAAGAAATCCAACTCAATTATCAACCCTTGAGGATTCCCAATGCCTTTTCTCCCAACAATGACGGGCAGAATGAAAATTGGATCATAGAGGGACTGGGTCAGTATCCCGACCATCGATTGACCGTTTTTTCCCGATGGGAATCGGTCATCCTCCAAGAAGCCCCCTACAAAAATGATTGGAGGGGAGAAATGAGAGCCGCCAATTCAAAAGTTCGAGAGGTCCCAGAGGGAACGTATTTTTATATTTTAGACTTAGGAAACGGTCAGCCTTCTTTAAAAGGTTTTATATATTTGAAGCGATAAATTTCACAACCCCAATTATCGATGAAAAATTATTCATGGTCTCTTTTTTCCCTTGTTTGGGCTGGACTGGTTCTTTATTTGAGTTTTGTTCATCCCGTAAGTGTGGATGGTGGAGAACCTTGGTTTCAAAATCAAGATAAATTGGCGCACTTTGTATTCTATGCGATTTTGGGAGGGACATTTATAAAAGCTTCTGCTCAAGAATTGAAACGAAGCAGTCCTCTGATGCTGGGGGGTTCAGTGGCTTTTATTTTTGGAGGTCTCATTGAATTGGGACAACATTTTTTAACCACAAACCGAGAAGGGGACTGGGTAGATGCTTTCTCCAATGGTTTGGGGGTGTTAGTTATAGCACTATTGATTCACAATTACCCGAAATTATTTCGATACCATCCAAAGGCAAAATGATGCAGTTGAAATTCCATACGGTATTGCTCCAAAAAAGATTCCCATTGGCCATCAGCAGGGGGGTTAGAGGGAATTCCTACAATTTGTTTTTATCTCTCGACCAAGAGGGGTTTACCGGATGGGGAGAAGGGGCTCCAGGTAAAAATGAGAAGGCCAATACACCCGAAGAAATGCAGAGTCAACTCAGCGCTTTTTTAGAAGAGACTGAAATCACCTCTTCAGAAAAACTCAATCAAGAGGCCAAACATTGGGGCATCGCCCCTTGCGCTTTTGCCGCTTTGGACATAGCACTTTGGGATTGGAAAGCCAAAAAAGCGGGATCGCCACTTCATCAATTGCTCAATTTCCCAAAACCTTCGGTGCCTACCTCTCTCACATTGGGAATCATTCCCCCAGAACAAGTGAAAGAGAGGATTTCTCTTTTGTTGGAAAACACCACTGCTAAAGCGCTTAAAATTAAACTCGGCTCTCCCGAAGGGATAGAGGCCGATCAACAAATGTTTGCTCAAGTCCTTGAAAGCCTTCAAAAATATCCAATCAAAATCAGAGTAGATGCCAATGGAGGTTGGAACACCAAAGAAGCGATTTATATGATGAAATGGCTAGCCGATAGAGGGGTTGACTATATCGAACAACCCTTACAGGAAGGTCAGGAATCTGAACTCCAATACCTTTACCCCAATCGTCCATTACCGATCTATATAGACGAATCGTGCCGCTATGCAGAGGATGTTGGCAAATGGGCAAATTACATCGATGGGGTGAACCTTAAATTGATGAAATGCGGGGGAATCACCGAGGCCCTTAAAATCATTGAAAACGCAAAAAAATATCAACTCAAAACCATGATTGGATGCATGAGTGAATCTTCTGTTTCTATTGCTGCTGCTGCTGCGCTTTCGGGAGGAGTTGATCATATTGACTTAGACTCTCACTACAATCTATCTCCAGATCCTGCCTCAGGAGTTCAATTGATAGAAGGGGTTACAGTTCCCGATTTTGTGCCGGGCCATGGAGCCTTTTTAAAACCCGAATTCTATGCTTAAGCCGGATCAAAAAGTAGCCATTTATATGGAAGGTTTTCTCCATAGTGATTATGGGAAAATGGGTTTGGGGGCAGCGCGCTATCTCGAAAATCCTATTGTAGGCATTATCGATTCTGATTATGACGGAAGTAACCTCAATCGAGAACATCCGATTGAGAGAGACATTCCCATTTATGCAAAATTGGATCAGGTCATCGATCAAGGGGCCGAGGTACTTTTGTTGGGCATTGCTCCTTCTGGGGGAAAAATACCCGATGCATGGTTTCCTCTTATTACAGCAGCCTTGAAAAGTGGACTGAGTATTATCAATGGGTTACACGACAGCTTAGGAGAACAATTTGCGCCCTATATTCAAACCTCAAATCAGTGGATTTGGGATGTGAGAATTCCACAATTCGTTCCCAAAATTGCTTCGGGACGAGCGATGAAATTGACCAACAAACGATTGCTGATGATTGGTACCGATATGGCTTGTGGAAAAATGACAGCTGGCTTGGAGATTTATCGTTGGGCCAAACAAAACCAAATCGATTCAAGTTTTGTAGCCACGGGACAAATTGGAATTACGCTCATGGGAAGTGGGATCCCTTTGGATGCTTTAAAAGTAGATCACGCCTGTGGAGCAGTCGAACAAATGGTCATGCAACAGCAAGACCGATCGTTGGTTATTATTGAAGGACAAGGGTCGCTCTTGCACCCAGGCAGCACGGCTACCCTCCCGCTTATGAGAGGCAGTTGCCCTACACATATGATCTTATGTCACCGTGCCGATAAGAAATCGCTTAGACATCTCGACTCGATTAAGATTCCTCCACTTAAGGATTTTATTGCACTCAATGAGGCATTGGCCTCGGTTGTGGGAACCTTTGGAAACCCTAAGGTAATGGGGGTGGCCCTCAATACGGTAAATTTGACTGAAAAAGAAGCTCAAGATCAGTTTGCGTATTTGGAAAGTGAATTGAACCTTCCGGTCACTGATGTAGTGCGTTTTGGGGTTGAAAAAATAGTCAAAGGCTGGCTTTAGTTTATTTACAATGATAGTCTGCCGCTCGGGTTGCGATTTGATTATCGGGTTTTACATTCACTTTATACCCCAAGGAATTTGCCCAACCTTTGGTGGCAGAGATCAATTTATTGGACTTAAAGCTCTCATCACTGTTGTAATCCATGTCGATCTCGATTCTCACGCTCACTTGATGGGTAAGCCATTCCGCAACATCAATACTCATTTCGGCTTCTTTCCATAAACGGGTCCACATATCGGTAATCAAAACTTCCACTTTTTTACTCAAAATATAATGTACTCCCCTGCTCCCAAATCGATAGGCGATCACAGTAGCGTACTTTGTTGATTTACCCACATTTTGAGAGTCAGACCCTATATGAATTTGCACATTGGGGTGTTCTTTAAGAATATTCAGCGTATGCTGAATGGGGTCAACCCTGTGGCCATTAATGTCTTTGAAGATCTTCATAAAGAAAACCCTAAGATAGCGAAGCCATCTAAAAAAATGGTTTTATTTTTGGGTTAAGAATATGTTTTACGAAACCATTTTTAATTTTTTCAATTCAGGAATTTTGCTGTTTTGGGGGCTTCTATTGGTGTTTCCCAAAAGGAGATTGACCCAAAAAATCATTGCCTATCCCTGGGTTCCTTTGGGGATCGCTCTGGGCTATATTTATTTCTTGAGTATTACATCCGGGACTTTTTCCGCTGATTTTTCTTCCTTAAATGGATTGACCGAAATGTTTCAAAATGCAAATCCACAGGGGGTGGCTGCCGGTTGGTTGCATTACTTGGCTTTCGATTTTTGGGTGGGCTGTTGGATGCTCAAAAACAGCCAAGAAAAAGCCGTAAAACATCCATGGATGATATTGCCTCTTTTGTGCACCTTTATGTTGGGCCCAGTAGGGGTTTTGATCTATTCTTTGGTGCTTTTAGGACACAAAAAATTAATCGCTAAAACCACATGACAACTTCTTTCTTTTTGCTGTCATTGGCCCTTGGGGTTGCTACGGGAGCCTTGGGAGGCTATTTGGCCGAAAAGAAGGGTAGAACTCAGGGCTTCGGATTTACAATCGGTTTTCTCTTTGGCTTGATTGGTGTTTTAGGCCTATTGCTTATGACCCATAAAGCTCAAAAAGAGAAAAACCCCGACGATTCAGAATAAGAGATTCCAAATGAGACTTGCCAATTTAGCACTGCACCCCAAAATCAAAGGATATATAACAAAAAGCCACAATCCGTCTTTGATTTTTAGAGGATTTCCGTTGCCCCAGCCCTCAAGAAATGCATAC
>ERZ887851.460-NODE-460-length-40730-cov-35.430830_pt1 | contig 40730 bp, 33 predicted proteins | sample MGYA00521100_ERZ887851 | MGnify/ENA primary metagenome ERZ887851 (study PRJEB32303, sample SAMEA104408602) | aquatic metagenome | biome: Brackish water; feature: Pelagic; material: water | place: Baltic Sea | collected 2014-06-06T16:11:00 | depth 11,444 m ... | reverse complement strand
AGTTTGACCACTTTCATACGAGGAATCGTTCCGCGGATACCCGCTGTACCCACAGGTGAATCGATATTAAAACTAGATTCTTTCTTTAGTTTCTTCACATCGACCACCATATCTCCTAAACTCAGATCGATGACTGTTTCAGAGGGGCTGGGTTCGTCTTTGCGAGCTGAAAGTTTCCCAGCTGTCTTGGGGTCGAAACTTTTTTGGGCAAATTTCTTAATGTTTAAAACTGAGCCTTCCTTTAGGGTAGTGATCGTGCCTGAAGAAAAGAGCAGTACAATTTTTGATCCCGTACCCGTTTTTACGGTATGTCCATCAAACAATAATCCACCTACCTTAACCTGATCACTTGGCAGGTCTTTGCCGCTTTTATTGTTGGTCACGGTAATCTGCCCTTCCATGCTGGCAATGATGATTGCCCCCTTGGAATCGATCGCATGTAAGGAAAGACAGGAAAACAAAAACAAGAATGTTAAAAAAAGAGGAAAGGGTAGATTTCTCATAGATAAAGTTTAAAACTTAGGTTGCTTATTACGCAAGTAATTAGCTTAACAAGTTTTATTGATACATAAAAGTTACTTTTTGGTGAATTTATACACTTTTCCCCAGGCGTTCGAAAATACTTTTTCAAAATATTGATTGTCCAAGTTTTCCATAAAATAGCCCTGAACAAGAACACTCTGAAAAGCTTCATCGTCCATAAAAAACCAAGCTTGACCAAGTTGGTAGCCAAGACCGGGAATTACAAGATCATCCCCAACCTCAAGGGTAGTGCTTTCATCGATTCTATTATAGGATGAAAGGGCAGAAGGAGGCAATCGGTGAATCGAGGCTATTTCAGTTATTTCTTTACTACTTTCAGTTACCTTGAAGTTTCTGTCTCCACTAAAATAAGGTAGACTAGTTTGGATAAGATGAAATCGAGCACCCTTTTTTTCTATGGAGGGTACATCCATGAGTTTAGCTGTCTTGGGATCGTGAAGCTTGCGATGAAAAGAAAAAGGGATTGGAGTGGGCGAGTTTGGTAATGTTGCAAGGTTTTGAGATAAATCTGCTTCGATTTTGTAGCCACCTCTCATGTTGAGAATAATTTTGGAACCCTGGCTTGTTACCCAGTCAGCCTGTGTGAAAAAGGGTTGCTTCCTAGGATCTGCTCCCTTTTCAAACAATGGATGGGTGTAAACATCTTCATTGAATCGTGAAAGCAGATAACGACGGGCAAAAGAAGAACGAAAAGTATCCGCAGACATGATAATCAATTCGTTCAGATGAGGAATATGAATCAAACGCCGGCCCACAGCAGGGTCATTTTTCAATCCAACTGTAAGACCGTCTACAGAAACAGAGTCAACCATTCGTGCCGGTCCGCCAAGAGGGTCGATTTCAAAAGCTTGTCCGTAAGAAATCATTCCATTCTGAGTTCCTTCGATTAGCAAATCTCCACGCCGGTTTAATCGATAACCGCCGTTAAAGGCATAGGATGACCCTTCCCTTCTGCCTCCTCGAAGAATCGTCATAGGAGGCTCACTAAGGTTGGAAGCGTTACTTCCTGCATTACCAGGAAAATAGAGGTTACGTGAACTAAAGCTAAGAATGGTAGGAAAAATCCTCAAGATTTCGTAAGGCAGGAAAAGAAAGGTTTCCTGGGTTTTCGGAGGAAGGGAAAAACCGGGTTTAGAGGCATCAGCCAAAAAACCTTGGTAGAAAAGTTGTTCGGGGGAACCGTCACGAAATATTGCCTGAACTGCGGTGGAGTAATTACTTCCCCCCTTTATTTCATGTTGTTTTTGTAGACGGATAAAAGTTTCTGTTTTCAATCTCGCCAAGTTATAAGCTTGAACGGGAGATTTGGACCGCAAGATTTCCGAACTTAAAAAATTATCGATGGTTTGATGAGCCGGTGAAGTGAAAGTTCTTGTATTTCCATAATACCAACATCCAGACCCATAATCCCACCAAGTAACCACGAAGTCATCAGGATCCGATGCATGGTTTAACTCCTCTAAAACCTCCATCGTCTTAATCGGATAAACCACATGGGAGTGATAATTGGCTGCATGTTGTAAATTGGGGGTGGCAAACAAGGCTACCAAAAGAGCAACAAGCCCCAAACTAACCCACCCTGACCTTTTCTTGAACACATCGCTTTTCATCCTTTCTTTTAAAATTAGTCTTGCGGCACCCCAGGTTAGAACGATCAATAAAAAGGTTAGTCCAATAGCCGCGTAGTTGCCAACATGCACAGTAAACCTCAATCCTACCGCCCCTTTAAAACAATTGTATGCAATGGCTAGAAAAGGCAGGGTGATACAAAATTCCCAGTAGCGTAAAATAAGCAGTCCAAGCCCGATCAAACCAAGAATCGATGCAGGTATAACAAAACTAGCATTTTTAAGCCCCCCGGGCATACATCGAGGACATGAACAGGTAGGGGTATCTGCAAGGATACGATTTCGTACCACCTCGAAAGGGATTTTACTAGCTTCCCGAATAGTCGTTTTGACATCCAAAAACTTGAGGGAATCGGAATCGGCCACCATGGTCGCACCCGTTTGCCCAACAATCGAGTAGCTTTGTAATTTACCAGTAATTTTGGACCAAGTGCCCGAAAAAGGACCAATATTAATAAAAGGAAAAACCCCAACCCCCACAATTAAGAGGAAAATAGTTACTGTAAGGGGCATTGCTTTGGAGACGGATGGCCATGAATAAATTTTGAGGATTTTTGATTTTAAAGAAGAAAAAGAGGCAATAAGCAAAATAACTGGTAAGGATAATCCCAAAAAAAACATTTCTGGATTTTGTTCAATGCTTCCCCCATAGGACCAGTCTTCGGTAAATAAGACCCAAGACATTAGTAAAATAGTCGAAAGAGTGAAAGGGGTGGTCAATTCATCAAATATTTTCTTCCCCCCCACCCTGCTCTTTCGATCAAGCCAAGTATCGAAGACAGAGAGGCCAATGCGATAGGACATAAAACCTATGCACAGTGAACAGGTAACCGCTTGGATTGAACCATAAAAAAACCTACCTAAGAGCAAAGAAATCACAGCTGCCAGCAAATATCTAAGCGATAAATTCCGAGATGCCGCCAAGAGGAAGTAAACGGAGAAAGCAGGAGAAGTAATTGCAAAGATATCAGTATCATAGTACCCCGCAAGAGTGCGGTTATAATAGCTGTGAGTAATTCCAGCCAAGCAAGCAGCCGCAAAACCCCAAAAGGAACACCCGTACAACCTACCAATTAGTACGATTGGGATGCAAACCAGCCCAGCCACATAAACAGGTAACCACAAAAGCAGGTGCTCGATCGAAAGATCGGGAAAAAGACTGATTAACCAATATGGAAGTGCCGTAATCATCCCATTTTGATATACACCAGGGAGGAGACTGTTTTCTTGGTGCATGCCCAGTGCTGCTTTTTGAACAATGCTACCAAAGTAAAAACTGTCGTGGGTATTGGGCAGGGCTACTCCTTCCTTTACCATATTGGGACGAAGGAAAACGGATTCACCCTGTTCGTTTGTGTAATTTGCCTGAGCGTAATCGATCCACTCCAACCTGACCCAAAAACTAAGCAAGTAGGCTAAAAGGATGAGCACCAAGGTAACGGACCAAGGTGAATAATCCTTTGGCAAATCAATCAAACCTTTTCCAAACCCTCGATCCTTGATCGCAGATGTCAAAAAACTCATAGGTGAACCAAATTAGTGAAAAGGTAAAAAAACATCCAGTTCAAGCTAGATGACTTGGCACATGGAGTAAAGGAACCACGTATTTAATACTTAAACTTTTTGCTCAATCCAGAAAGTTTCTTTTTTAAATCTCGAAGTAAGGTATTTGTTTTATCAGCGTCAAAAGAATCCCCTAAAAGAGTTCTTGAACCACCTTCAATACGACCGCCCAAGTTTTTAACATGAAATGCGTAATCTCCATTTACCATAATCCCCAATAACTCAGCCTTTTGAGAAAATACGAGATCTCCCTTTCCAGGATTGAATGCACCGGTTAAAAAAGCAAAACTCCTTTCGTCCACCTCAATATAACGACCATCTTTCTCGTCACGAAGGCACTTAGTCTGACCAAAACGACTATCCTTTACATCTACGACGACGGCATCATCAAACAAAAATGGATTCTGCGGTGCCCGAAAAAGCTCGATACCTGAAGATTTTACTAAATCCTGAGGGTTTGCATAAAGAGGAACTATGATCATGCGAGGATCATCCATAAATGCGATTTCCTTGACCTCCAGAGGGGCCTTCAACTTGGAGCCCGAAATTTGACCGGTTACGGATACAAGACGACGCGGGTTAAACTCAACACGAAATGGACTGTCCTTTGTATGAACAAGGGCATACACAAAATTCCCATCCACCATAAGAATAGTATCCATGGAAAATTTATCTTCACGAATGCTTTGGGTGATACCAAACTTGTGCGTGTAAGTTAGTTCCAATGTGACCTTATTTTGTTCATAACGGGTAAAAATTTCGTTAACCGAGCGGGTTTGCCTTTCGTTAAGTTTGCGGAAGTTTTCTTTTTGTGATGCTGCCGATTCCTGCACATCTTTTTCGACTTGAGAAACACCAGCTTTTACCGAGCTAACATCCTGAGAAACGGTAGAGATTTTCTCTCCTACCCCGGCCAACCCCTCCCCAACATTCTTAAGGTCCTGCCCGACACCGTCCAGTCCTTTATTCAAACTATCAATTTTTTGATCAATTTTGGCAGTAGAAGCAAGTAGTTCATCTGAACGCTTCTTTTCATCCATCAGCATTGCCCTTGCTTCGGAGGCAGCAAATTCTTGCGCTTTTGCCCTTTCCACTGAAGCAGCCAATTCCAATCGGGCAGCTTGAGCTTCTCTTTCTTTTTCTGATTTTAATTCAGCTAATTCTTCAGATTTTTTCTTAGCTTGCTCTAAATTTTTGGCCAAAAGTTCGAGTTCTTTTTTGGATGCTGCATTACTTTGCAAAAGTTCTTCTCTTTTGCTTTCGATTTCCTTGCGTTGAGCCTCCAATTTTTCGGCTTCATTTTTTGCAAGATCAAGAGCTTGTTCGTTTCCTTGAATTACCGCATCTTTGGAATCAATTTCCTGATCTTTTTGCTCAAGAATTTTTTGGCGTTCGGCAATTTCCGCCTCCAATTTAAGTTTTTGTTCGAATAAGTCATCCTTATCGCTGCTCAAATTTTCAAGCAATGTCTCATTTGTTGCCTCAAGTTCCGCAACAACATCGTCATAGTTTTCGCCGTCAGAAATACGTTCAACAACTTCCTTAGAAACAATTTTTTGCCCATCCTGTGCAATTACGGCATCCTTGGGCACATCGAAGCGTGCCAAAGCAAGAATGCTAAGGAGCAGAAAATCGCAAACTACGAGCAGCAGACTGCGATTCATGCTCCTTTTTCTTCAGCTTGCTTGATCAGCAAATGGTTGCGGTATGGTCGAATTATGACAATTTTCAAAGCCGCAACAAAAAGGATCCCAAACAAGGTAGAGGTGTAAGCACCGATAAGCGCGTCTTGCTTTACATCTAAAATGAGGAGCAATATCAAAGAAAGCACGGTCCCTCCCAAACCGATATACAATCCAAGGTCGAACAAGTTTTCCTCGTTGTCGAGCAGTCCAAGTTTTAATCCAGACTTTAGCTCCTCGTTTTTGATTTGCGATACGCGAGACATGCAAATCATGAAAATCACAATTTGAATAAGCAGGAACACTCCTGCGATGATCGCGGTGACGATAGTTAGGTTTTGATCCGCCATAGATTCCTCATTGGCGTAGGCGAGCAGATTCGCAAGCGCAAAATCAAACCCGGCTACGGATACCTGCCCTCTCGGGGTCTGCAAAAGTGTAGGCTCAAGGGCAAGAACACCGAGCAATGCAAACAAGGCAGAAGCACAAAACCTGCGAGTCCAGCGCAGAGCATAATGACTGCTCGATCGCTGATAGCCAGGCTTTGGCAATGTTTTAGAGATAAAAAGAAGAAAACAGAAAAAAGATGCAACCAACAGGATGATTTTCAAGGTGATAGAAAGATCTCGGTGTTTATGAGATAAATTCGTTAATAATCCTCCCCCAAAAAACGGAAACAAGGGCTCGGCCAAACGAACGGCTAACCCACTTTGATGAATAGGCTTGTTGCGTAGAAGCAAATGATCAAGTGCTCCCTTACCGTGTGACATTGCGAGCTTTAAATCATCAAGGGCTCGTTCCACTGCGTCTTCATCACCATCTTTTTGATAAACTGGATAATTACGAACAAACTTAAGTATTCCCGAAGGATTGCCGGAAAGCAGGGTCGAGGTGTAGACAATTTGCAAGTCATGCTCGAATTTGGCTTGAATCACTTTCTTTTCCTCAATCATTTCAAGAAGTTGATTCCTTCGTTCCTCTCTTTTATCCATGGGTAAAAAGCCTACTTCACGACTCGCTTCTTTAACTTTTCCAATGGAAGCAGAAAGCGGGCGATTCATCATACGAATTAAGGCAGCAAGGTCAAAAATGCCCTGTAAATCAGGACAACTTTGAGTAAGTTCAGCCATTTGAATAAGGTTCATTTTGCGGGCTATCTGGTGAGCTGACCAGTAGAACGAACGAATTCGCTCCTTGGATGAATGATCACCTTGTAATGCTTTTTGGGAAAGCCTGCCGATCTCAAATGCAGTATCGCTAGAATAATAATCCTTCTCGATAGACATTGCTGTACCAACCATCATGGGAACAAGAATTGGATAGGGTAGCCAACGTCCGTGGCTTTCCATTTTTCCTTCAGAATTAACAATTCCTCCAATAATTACAGCGTATCCACCATCCTTGGTTCGACCTAGTTTGAGCATGACTGAGCGATCAGCCAGGTCTCCAAAATTCAAAGAACTGGGAAGGCTAAAGTTTCCCTCCACACTTCGTATATTTGTTTCTTTACCTTCCTTGCGGACATCAAACCACTCCGCATCCCCAGTAAATTCAGCCAACGCCGCTCGGGCTTCAGACAAACAAAGGTCCCGGACTTGAGCCTCTGTTACATTTCCTTCGAAAACCTCTGGTCCGCGCAAACCAACCGAAAGAAGGACTTTGCGACCTGAAAAATATGGATAATCCGTAAGCTTGGCTACTTTTACCCCTGGAAATGCAAAAACGAGAGGCTCATTGATCAACTTATTCCAGAAAAAACCGGGACGTCCATCCACAGGAATCGAACGAAGTAAAGCCTGAACGTTATCATTAGAACTCTTATCACGCAATCGATCCCAAAGATCTCCTCTTGAAGTAGCACGATTGTAAACAAAGAAAGCCTGAAACCTTCCTTTACCCAAGTTGTATTTGTCTAACCCCCCGAAATATTCGTTAAAGGTAAGCATATCAAAAATACTACCGCCTCCGGAAATAGATAGTTCAGGGTGAGCTTTTTGCTTACTTTCGATGGCATCGGCAAAATCTTGACGCTTGCTTACCGAAGCCAAAGGCAAAAGCATTTCAGCAGGACCAATATTATTCTGACGGAGTTGTCGGACCATTTCCTCGTCGACAGTCTTGGTGTTAAGTCCAACATCTGACAAAGAACGCTCAGAAACGGTTGCAAAATACACCGGTGAACCCAAACCAAGGATTCCTAAAATCAATGCTAAAGGAAGAAAAATAATTCCACCCAACTTTATCTTGTTTGCCATATCCAAATTGGGATACCTTTATCTAGAATTCCTTGATTCAATGCAATTTCAATTTAATTCATCTTCATTTTAGTCCATAGTTTTTACAAATGAGTTTATACATACGCTATTTTGGAGATTCTGTCTTACGCCAAAAAGGTCACAAAATTGAAAAGTTTGATGATCACCTTTCCAAGCTTTCCCAAGATATGCTTGAAATCATGCATGCTTCCGAAGGGATTGGTTTAGCGGCTCAACAAATTGGAAAAGCAATTCAATTCTGCGTGATGGAAGTTCCAGATCATCCAGAATATCCAACGACCTGCATAATGGACGGGAAACCACTCTCCTCCTCTCTAATCATGCCGCTTTCTCTCGCCAACCCAGTTGTAAAGACTTTACCCAGTGATGAATATTACTACGAGGAAGGCTGCCTGTCCTTTCCCGAGATCAATGCAGATGTTGCCCGCCCCGAACGAATCGTCGTAACCTATCAGGACTTGGATGGCGTTGAACACACCCTCGAATGCGACGGTTTGCTGGCACGATGCATACAGCATGAAGTCGACCATCTAAACGGAGTTCTATTTATTGACCGGATGGAAAAGCCGACCTTTGCGGAGATCAAAAAAGAAGTACAAACTCTCAAGAACAAAACCATCGAATGCACTAAAAATGCTCACAGGGGCAAATAGTGTTTCTTTTTTTGGATGAAAAGAAACACCAAGCAGGCAAAAGTCATAACAGAGGTGATTCGCTCTGCGGGTCGCCCACTTACTCCATCAGAAATTCATCAGTTCGCGTCCCAAAATATTTCCCAGCTTGGAATCGCCACCATTTATCGTCATCTAAAAGCACTTTCCGAATCAATGCAGGTTGTAGGGGTAGACTATCCAGGGCAACCTCCACGCTATGAATGGGTTGACGGCAAAGACAAGGTTCACTTTACCTGCCGATCTTGTGATAAGCTTTATGCATTGGCAGATACAACACAAGATACTCCTCCTGCCAAAGTCCCAAAGGGATTTAATGTACAGGGTTTTGAGGTTATGCTGTATGGCGTGTGCCCGCAGTGCGGGTAATAATCTTAGAAATGGTAAGTCAATCCAGCATGAACAGCTCTACCTAGTGCTGGATAGCCATGAACTTCGGAATATTCTTTATCAAATAAATTTTCGACTTTTGCACTAATTCCCAAGCCATTTTCAAATTGATAAGAAGAGAATAATCTAACTACTGTGTATTCGTCGGCATCTACAAATTCACCATAATTTGGAGTGCCCCACTCCCAATTCTTTTCCTTAGTTTTGTATTTCGAATTTAATTCAGAACCAATCATTAATGCTTCTTTTTCGTAGATTAATGAAATTGACCCAAAAAATTCAGGTCTGCGGTCTAGAAATCCGTCACCCGAATCTTTGTTTTTTGAGCTCATCATCGTTATTGAAGAATTAATTCGAAAATAATCATTTAGATAATTTTTTGATGATATTTCGAAACCATTTGTTCTTGTTTCGTTTATATTTTGAGGAGTCGTATCAATGAGGTTTTCATAATCTGTGTGAAAATATGTTAAACTCCAATAATCGTTCTTTTTAGTATAATAACGAAAACCAACCTCATAATTCTTGGATTCTTCAGGTACTAAATCGGGGTTCCCCGGATACCAACTATCTGGACCAATTCCGTAGAGGTCCAATGCTGTTGGTGGTGCATAACCAGTGGAGTGTTTTAAAAATGTAGTAATGCTTTCGTTAAAAGATGTATTAATCCTCAAGTCGTAAGTTAAAGGGTTTTCGAAATCTGAATAGTCATCATACCTTACATTCCCACTTACTTCATTATTTTCACTCAATTTTGCATTAAATCCAACGGATGCACTTTTCTGCTCCCAGCTATTTCCTTCACTCCATGGTGATGCAAAAGGAGAAAGACCATCTTGTGCAAATTCTGTTTTTGAATATTCGGTACTAATCGTAAGCAAGAAATTGTCAGTCAACTGATTTTCAATGATAAGATCAATAGACTGTTCATCTGTTAAAGATTGCGTCTTATCTGATACATCACGCTGGCTAAGCAATTCATCATTACTGATTGAGTAAGTAAGACTAGCTCTTAAATCATCATCAGAGTATTTGATTTGAGGTGATATTAAGTACTGTTCGGTCTCTTGAAAGTTATCATAGTCTTCACTGTAAGTTGATCCAACAATACCTAATTCGCTCGTGTAACCAATTCCGAGAAGATTGAGATAAAGCTTATCACTTATTTGTTTTTCGACCAGGAATGATGCGGACAAGTTATCAAAATCAGAATTAGGTCGATCATTTTTTGTTTCAAACGAGGAAAAACCAAAATTCCCCGACAAACTATCTTCCTTGAAACTGGTATTATAATTCGAAGTTAATGTATCAAACGAACCAACCGATAAACCTACTTTAGATTCATGACCATTTCTCGAAGGTAGTAAACTTCGCATGTATACTGTTCCACCCATTGCATTAGCTCCATGTAAACTTGAAGAAGCACCACGAAGAACTTCAACACTTGAAGTATTCAAGAGAGGGAGTTCACCCAGATTATATGTTCTAGAAAAGCCACCGTTTAATTTCCTTCCCTCATAAAGAAAAGTTACATGATTGCTTTCACCTCCGCGGCTAAAGAGTGAGGTTTGCGAACCGATTTGACTAGTTCTTACAACAGCCATCCCAGGAACAGATCGTAGTGCATCTGACAAATTATAAATCTGTCTTTGTTCAAGATCGTCACCCGATATCCTCGTCACCCAAGGAGAGGCTTCACTGAGGGGTTGAGGCGTACGAGTCTCTACCACCACCATCGGTTCCAACTCCGCGTTTCCAAACAAGGAATGTCCAGCCAACAAACTGAACCCTAAGAATTTAATCAATCTACACATAAGAATTTATTGATAATTAATTATCAATAGTGATCAACAATGAAATTCTAATTAAAGTAATTTGATACATTAACCTGGTCAGAATAAGCGATTTACGCATTCGACTTTAGATTAACCTGAGGTTACAAAAATAGGATGATTAATAAGCAAAAGCTCTTTTGTACAATAGTTACAATTAGTACTTTTGCCGTAAGTCTTCCCGCCATGGAATTTGACTTTCGTCCCCTTGCATCCCTTTGCCGGGTCGAAGTCAATCTGTCCACCGGCTTTGGAAGCGGTTCAATTAGGGGAACTTTTGGGCAAATGGTTGGAACATTAAAATTCCATCCAGAATTCCCAGAAAAAACGAGTGGTATGATCGCCTTAAGTACCCGCTCCTTGCGTTTTAACTACCCAAAAGTTGCCTACGAAGCTCATGCCCCCGAATGGCTAAACTCTTCCCAATACCCTCAAATTTCTTTCGATCTCGAAAGCTTGAAAGATATTTCCTGGCATGGGAAAGAATTACGATCGGAAGCGTTGGGTATTTTAAAAATTAAAGGGGTTGTGAAGTCTATCCAAATTCCCCTATCCACTCACTACTTTCGCAAAGAACGCAGGAAGTATGAGGGGAAAAATGGTGACCTACTTCGCCTAGAAGGTTTGGTCAAAATCCCCCGATCAGAAATTGGACTATCTCCAGGAAAACTTGCCAATGCAGTGAAGGAAGAAATTACCATTCTTATATCACTCACCGGTGCTTCTGACAGGGTACGTCCCTTTCTGCCATCTCGTCTTTTTTCAGAGCAGTCTTTTTAACTGCTTGTATCCATATAGTAGAACTCTAAGTACCGATTAATCGTCCGACCCACCCGTAAGGCTCATAAGCACTTGCAGAATGTAGAAAAAAAGCAGAGCGACAGATGAGAACAAGGCCAAAGAGGCTGCAACATGCTGATTGGGCTTGTAGTGGTGTAGAATATTAGAAGTGGTGTAAAGCACGGACCCACCAGCAAATAAAACCATGACCGCGGCAAAAACTAATCCAAGAGAAAAGCCAAAGATCATACTACAAACGATAAAGCCAAGCGCGACAAAGCCTCCGATCGAAAGAACTCCTCTCATGAAGGAAAAATCTTTTCGGGTAATGAAAACGGTCGCAGTAATTCCTAGCACAAGCAACAAAGTCATTAATCCAGCTGTAGGTATAAGCCCACTCCCTCCATACATGGTTGCGATAAAAAGGAGGGGTAAAAAAACGATCGCTTCGGCAATGACAAATAACCCAAGGCCTAAGTATTGCATCTGTTCAGAATTTTCGGAACGAGCCAATTTATCTGCTAGGTATCCTACTCCCATAAAAAGACCTAAGACGATTAACCAACTAAATCCACTAGTCATACTCATAGCTAATTGAGCAGCGAAGGGAGCATTGACTAAGTAACATTCAATCCCGATGAAAGCCAGTATGGCCACGGCTAGGTGAGAATAAGTCCGTCGAATAAAGGCAGCCCGTTCATTGGCATGACTTCTAGCAGCGGAAAGGGTGAAGGTTTGTTCTTTCATAAAATATATTGTGTTAAAAAAGATGAAATAAGTACCTTACCTAAATGGGCTTTTCTCCAAATCAAGCAAGTCCGTTCGGTCTGAGATAAAAAATCTACTTTTACCCCCAAAAGCATTAATAAGATAATTCTCTTAGGATTGCTTTGTTTAAGTGCTTCCTTAGGTTTAAGCATTTCTCAATAATTTCATTCAGTTATGCCAGAACATCCCTTTCTTGACCTCGCCAACCTCCCTGCCTGGTCCGAGCTTTCCCCCGACCTCATCAAGTCTGAAATTTCCAATGCTTTGGAAAGATCAGAAGAACGCCTGCAGAATATTCGCTCGTTAAGCCAAGAGGAATCTAATTTCAATAACTCAGTAAAAGCATTAGAACAGGCTACGATTTACCTCGACCATTCCTGGGGACTCGTTGGTCATTTGGACTCCGTATGCAACTCTCCTGAACTTCGGACCGCTCACAACGAGATGCTACCGAAGGTTTCTGCATTTGGTGCCAAAATTTCCTTGGATGAAAAGCTATGGGAAGTCATTCGTTGCTTTTCAGAAAAACCAGAAGTCCAAGATCTTTCTCCAATTGATCACAGACTTTTGGACGAAACTTTAGCAGATTTCCGTGAATCCGGTGCTGATTTACCTGCGGAGAAAAAAGACCGTCTCGAAAAAATATCCTCCGAACTTGCCCAAGCTACTCAGCAATTTTCCGAACGGGTTCTCGATGCCACAAATTCATGGAAACTAGTAGTCAATGAAGAAGCTAGACTTAGCGGACTACCTCAAAGTGCCAAAGAAGCTGCAAGGGCAACTGCCATTGAAAAACTGGGCGAAGAGGAAGGTAGCAACTCTTGGATCTTTACCCTGCATGCTCCCTCGTTGGTACCAGCCCTACAATATTTGGACGACGACGAATTAAGAAAAGAAATTTGGACCGCTAGCGATGCACTTGGATCAGAAAAACCTTATGACAACCAATCCTTAATCGCTACCATTTTACAACTTCGTCAAGAAAAGGCGGAATTATTAGGAAAGTCTGATTTTTCTGAAGTCGCTCTTTCTCGCCGTATGGCCAAAAGCGGGCAGCGGGCAGATGCCTTTATTTCCGAACTGAGAGATCAAACCGCACCTTTCTTCGAACGGGAAAACCAAGAACTCGAATCTTACAAGGCAGAAAAAACCGGAAAAAACTCAGATCTGCTGCAACCATGGGAAGTTGGGTACTGGTCAGAAAAGTTAAAAAAGGAGCGCTATGATTTCGATGAAGAGGATCTTCGTCCCTATTTCCCTATCCACTCGGTACTTCAGGGTATGTTTGCGTTAGTAACCAAGGTTTTTGGTCTTCGAATCGTGGAGCGTTCGGTCCTCTTTGAGGGTGAAGTCCATGCTCATGGCGAAGAGAACAGTCAAGCGATTGAAGTTTGGCACCCAGATGTAAGGTTTTATGATTTATTCGATTCGGAAGGTGGGCAATTGCTTGGTTCCTTCTATGCCGATTGGCACCCGCGATCGAGTAAGCGAGCAGGTGCTTGGATGAATTATCTTAAGACTGGAGAACCCTTGAAAAACGGTGAGCGGTCTCCTCACCTTGGATTAATCTGCGGTAATCTGACTGCCCCAACTCCTGGAAAACCAGCCCTGCTCACTCATTATGAGGTTGAGACCATTTTTCATGAATTTGGTCACCTTCTACACCACCTTTGTGGTGAAGTTCCCCACACCAGTTTAAATGGTGTAAATGTTGCCTGGGATTTTGTGGAATTGCCTTCTCAGATCATGGAAAACTGGTGTTGGGAGAGAGAAAGCCTAGACCTCTTCGCAAAGCATCATGAAAGCAACGCCCCAATACCAAATGAATTGTTTGCCAAAATGATACGGGCCAAAAATTTTATGGCCGGAAATGCAATGATGAGACAGCTTGCTTTTTCCAAGCTCGATTTGGTCATGCATCGCACCCTTGCCCAAGACCTCCCCCAGGACATGGAAAGCTCCCTCCAAAACATCCTTCGCGATTATCTTCCGAAACGAAAGACGCAACCTCGGACTATTGCGCTGCGTTTCAGTCACTTATTTGGAAGCCCAACAGGCTATGCCACTGCTTACTACTCCTACAAATGGGCGGAAGTTTTAGATGCCGATGCATTTACCAGGTTTCAAAAAGAAGGAGTAATGAATCCAGAAACCGGTCGGTCTTTTCGAAAATCTATTCTTAGTCAGGGAAACTCGCGTCCACCCGAAGAACTATTTAAAGAATTTATGGGTCGACCGCCAAAATCCACTGCCCTGCTCGAACGCAGTGGTTTGTCCCCAACTACCCAGTAACCCTATTTTAATATGTCCACTAAACCACAAGTCCTAGCCTGGATTACTTGCGACAGCGTCTATGTAGATCCGGCTACCGGCAAGCATACCTTGCTTGGAATTTTTTCTAGTTTACGAGCAAAGGAATTTCCTGTCGTCCATCCTCGAATGGTCTGGTTTCTTTCTTTTTCCGACCTGACCATTGGCAAGCATCAGCTAAAAATGACTATTGGTTTGCCCATGGCGGAGGAAGAACCCCGTACAATTATCGACCGGGAATTCGAGTCCCCAGGACCTCAGCACCGAATAAATCTAATTAATGACATACAACGATTAAAGTTCGATGCCCCTGGAAACTTTTCTATCCTTATCGAAATTGACGGACAAGTTGTATTAGCGAGTAGCTTTCCAATTATCGAGGTGAAAATGCCGTCCTAATTCCCACAGTTCTGCAGTCTTGTGCCCTTGCTTAAGTTAACCGAATTTTATATTTCATACTCTTATGCCTGATATTATTGCATCCGATTCATCTGAGTCTTCCCCTTTATTGGTTGTTGGCTCAGTCGCTTTTGACAACGTTATTACTCCCCAAGCTGAACAGGAAAGAATTTTAGGGGGTGCCGCCTCTTACTGTTCGTTTGCTGCGAGTTATTACACACAAGTGCGCATGGTTGGTGTAGTTGGAAATGATTTTGGAGAATCCGACCTCGACCGACTTCGAGCAAGAGGAATTGATCTTGAAGGCGTCAAAAAGGATGATTCCGGACCCACCTTTTTTTGGAAGGGAAAGTACCATGAAAACTTCAACCGTCGAGACACCTTGGATATTCAATTAAATGTGTTCGAGAAATTCCGTCCCGACCTCCCAGAATCCTACAAAGATTCCTCATTTGTACTCTTGGGAAACATCCACCCCGCTCTACAAATGCATGTGCTTGATCAATTAGCTGGAAATTCGTTTGTACTTGCAGATACCATTGACCTGTGGATCGAGACCGAGCGCGAATCTCTTCTCTCCCTGATTAAAAAAGTAAGCCTATTTGTAATTAATGATTCGGAGGCCGAGGAATTAACAGGTGAATCAAACGTTATTCTTGCCGGTGAAAAACTTCGTCAGATGGGTCCAGAAAGCGTAATCATCAAAAAGGGAGAACACGGAGCTATTCTATTTCACGAAGAGGGAATGTTTGCCCTACCCGCTTACCCCGTGACTCAATTACATGACCCCACAGGGGCTGGAGATTCTTTTGCCGGTGCCCTTATTGGAAGATTATCTTCTCAAAACCGTTCAGATTTCTCTGCGATCAAGGAAGCTATGCTTTATGCTACCTGCACTGCCAGTCTTACGGTTGAGGCCTTTGGGTGCGATCGTTTGGAGTCGGCTGGTAAATCTGAAATTGAAGAACGTGTTGCGTCTTTGAATCAACTTATATCCGTTACCTAAGCTTGTTCCGGATTCACCGAGCCCATACACACTTCCTCAGTTGTTGGAATCGGGTATGTTTACTCGCGTTTATCTCCTGCTCAGAAACAAATCCATCAAGTGATCATACACAGAGGAATAAAACGCCGATTCCCGCCAAAAAGGAGGCAACTTCATTGATGCGTCACAAACTACCCACTGCTGAAGAAATTGCAAAACTACCCGCAGACGGTGGAAGTGCATACAACCGATTAATTTTTGAAAGTAGTCCTTATTTACTTCAGCATGCCCGCAACCCCATTGATTGGAGGGCTTGGGGAGATGAGGCTTTAGCATTAGCACTGTCCTCAGATAAACCTATTTTTCTCTCGATTGGCTATACCACTTGTCATTGGTGCCATGTAATGGAAAGAGAATCATTCGAAGACGAAGAGGTCGCCCGTCTACTTAATGAAAATTATATCTGTATTAAAGTGGATCGGGAAGAAAGACCTGATCTCGATAATGTTTACATGTCTGTCACCCAAATGATGACGGGACGTGGAGGTTGGCCCATGACGGTGATCATGACTCCACAAAAAATTCCTTTCTTCGCTGGCACTTATTTCCCAAAATCCTCTATGCTAGACATGCTTCCTCACTTTTCACGGATTTGGAAGGAGGAAAAGGAAAAAGTTGATGAAGTTGGACGGTCAATCATTGAGAATTTAGCTAAGGCTCAATCTAGCCAGGCAGGGGGAGACCTTAACGCCAGTCATCTAGACCGATGCTTTGACGCCCTCTCCCAAGCTTATGACTCAGAACATGGAGGCTTTGGTCAACAACCTAAATTCCCCACCCCGCACTCCCTCTCCTTTCTATTGCGCTATTATCAAAGAACTGGAAAAGAAGAGGCCCTGAATATGGTTTCCCACACCTTGCGTCAAATCCGCCTTAGCGGAACTTATGACCAAATTGGTTGGGGCATCCACCGTTATTCGACTGATCGTGAATGGCTGGTTCCACACTTTGAAAAAATGCTCTATGACCAAGCTCTCTTTACAATAGCTTGCCTGGAAACCTATCAACTCACAGAAGATCCTCTGATGAAAGAGGCATGCCAACATACCCTTGATTATGTCTCCCGTGAACTCTCTTCCCCCGAGGGTGGATTCTACTCTGCAGAAGATGCGGATAGCGAAGGAGAGGAAGGGAAATTTTACCTCTGGACGAAGGCTGAATTGATTTCTGTTCTAGGAGATGAGGATGGGGAAACTTTCATCAATATATTCGGTTGCGAAACATCAGGAAATTATTTGGACGAAGCAACACGCCAACGAACCGGCAAAAACATTCCACATCTCAAAAAATCCATTTCCGAGTATTCCCATTTACAGGATGTAAAACCAAAAGAATTTCAAAAGAAACTGGAAAATATACGAAAAAAACTTTTCAATTCCAGAGAAAGTCGGGTACACCCTCAACTCGACGATAAAGTACTAACAGACTGGAACGGCCTCATGATTTCCGCCTTTGCTCGTACCGGACAGGCCATGGGTATCAAGGAGTATATCATCCGGGCCCAAAAAGCAGCTGACTTCTGCCTTTCCGAACTTCGTCAACCAAATGGTAGGTTGCTCAAACGCTGGCGACTCGGCAAAGCCGGACTACCCGCCCATCTGGAAGACTACGCTTTTTTAGCGCAAGGCTTGATTGACTTGTACGAGGCTACCTGCACCCCTCATTACCTGGACCAAGCAAAACAATTGATCGATCTTTCCCGCGAACTTTTTGAGGATTCTGAAGTTGGGGGATTTTTCCTCACCGCCAAGGATGGCGAGCAATTACTAACCCGACCAAAAGAAATTTATGATGGTGCCATACCTTCTGGAAATTCGGTTATGGCGATGAACCTTTGCAGAATATGGAAGATATCAGGCGATGAAAAATATCGCGATTGTTTGAACCGTTCCTTTTCTGCATTCTCCGGTTTTTTGGAGTCTAACCCTTCTGGGGCCGAAAACTTTTTACACGCCCTCGCCTTTGTTCTCCACCCACCTTACGAAATTGTAATTTCTGGAAATTTAGAGGATGAAAACACGAAGAAATTCATCAAGGAAACAAACAAACGTTTTCTGCCCTTCAAAACTCAAATTCACTTACCTAGACAATTTGAAAAGTCAAAGATTGTAGAACTAGCACCCTATTTAACCGCCTTTACATCTTCGCAAAAGCCTACTTTTTTCCTTTGCCGAGATTATGCCTGCGATCAACCTAGAGTAGACCCCAAAGAAGTGGGGAATATTTTGAATACTCTTTTGGTTAAAAACCAAGATAGTTTGGATTAGTTTCCTAACTAAGCCTTTTCTGCTGTGGCGAGAAGGGTTTCAAAAAAAGGCTTTTTATTTTCTTTAGCGACGACCTCTACTTTTGCCCCACGAAAGCCTGCCTCATCAATCATTCGATAGAGTTCGTTCTGACCAAAGCCCAACCAGTGATCACCATAAAGTTCACGAGCTTTTTCAAACTGGTGTTTTTTTAAATCGATAACAATTAGCTGCCCACCAGGTTTAAGAACCCGAAAAGCCTCCGAAAGAGCAGCTTCTGGTTTTTGTGCATGGTGTAAGGATTGACTCATTAGTGCGAGATCAACGCTTTTAGCTGGCAATGGAACTTTTTCTAAATCGCCAACCTTATACTCTAAATTCGCAAGTCCTTTTCTTTTTGCTAAGTCGGTCCCCAAACGAACCATACTTTTTGAACTATCTATACAAATTACTTTCTTTGCCCGGTCTGCTAAGAGTTGAGAAATTGTACCCTCCCCCGCACCCAAATCGACGATGGTAATTGAGGGAACAAGACGAAAGAGAAAATGTCCAATTGCTTCCCAAGTTCTTCCGGGGACATAATTTTTTCCCAAGCGCTCCGCCACTTCATCAAAATAGCGTTCAGATTCACGCCTTCTACGATCGACAATACGGGAAAGGGCAGACTGATCACTAAGCCAAAACTCCTCATCAGATTCCTCAGATAAGGCCAACCTAAGAAACTCATACTTTGGGGATGGATCGATATCCAATACATAATAAGTACGCTTACCATCCTTGCGGTCGCTAACTAGTTCATTCCTTCTCAACAAACCAAGATGAGAAGAAATTCGGGATTGTCCCATCTCCAAGATTTCCTGTAATTCAGCAACCGATAATTCTTCTTGCCCCAACAAACGGAGCATACGCAAACGAGTGGGATCTGAAAGTACTTGTAAAACCTCAGTAATCTTCATTCCACACAGGTTGTAGATTTACAGAAGCTTACCTGCAATGGAAATCCAAAGACTCCAAAATCAGTATAGAAATGAGAACAAGATTAAATGGCGATTAGAACAGCAAAAGCTATTCCAAAGATCAAAGAAACAACCTACTTGTTATCTACCCAGCGACTGACGCTTTCAACTGACAATGATTGAGCATTTCCTTCCACATCGATTTGAATGTCATCTCCCACTTTTTTACCAAGAATACTTTGACCCAGTGGAGTTAGGTAAGAAAGAACATTATTATCAGGATCACCATCCCACGCACCAAGAATTGTGTAACATAACTGCTCTCCAGAACCCGTATCCTTCAGCTTTACAACGGATCCTATCCCAATTGAATCGCTTGGAGCTTCACTAAAATCAGTAGCTTTTGCACGCATCAATTCGCTTTGCAATTCAGCTTGGCGGGCAAGAAGGATTTTTTGATCGTCCTTAGCCATATGATATTCCGCATTTTCTTTCAAATCTCCATGCTCCCTGGCTTTTTCGATAGCAAGCGAATTTTCGGGAATCTTTTCCTTGGTCAAGACATCAAGATCTCCAAGTTTGCGATCATAACTATCCTTGGAAACAATAAGGGTATCCTCAACCGGTGCACTTGCAGAGCTACTTGAGCTTGAACTACTTTGACCGTCTAAAAGTGCTTGGATGCTGGAAAACTTCTTAATAAATCGTGCGAGTAATGATCTCTTGGTTAGATCCTCAAATCCGGGGTTAAGCATTAATGCTTGGGCAAGATCTTTAGCATTTTCTTCGGAACCTTTATCCAAAATATCGGATAATAATTTTCGGTCATCTGAAAGGACTTCTCCGAGAGGAATACGGCGACTCGTAGCATTTTTCAAAGACTCATAATCAATTGCAGAAAATACGGCGGTTAAGAGCCGAGGATTGATCATTTTGTCGAGTAACTCCTGAAATTTTGCAAGCTTACGGAATTTGAGCATCCATAACAACACAGGAGCTTTGAGGGTTTGTTCATCTAACCAAACATTAAGAGTCGAAATCAAGAGTTTTGACTCTTCGCGATCTATCAGGAAATGAGCACATTCACCTGAAAATTTAACCGTGGTGTTTTGCAATAAGTTGAGGACAGTCTTTTTCCAATTATCAGGATAGGTACGGGCGACCAAGTCTAGAAAACGGCTGTGAAACTTAGCTGGCATTAGATCTGCCAAGGCAGCTAGATCGTCCTCGCATTCTTTGAGGATAGAAGCAGAAGTTGGTTCTAATTTCTCAACATCTTCCTCAACATCTCTGGCTAAGTTGTTGCGAACCCAGATACCATACAATCGATCAGCTTGGCTTAAATTCTTAGCCTCTAAAATTGCAACCGTCAGATCTGCGAGCACTTGGGGAAGATCCGCCTGTAAATCCTCTTTTTCTGCTGCGAGGTCAAAAAGTTTTTCTGCCAGTACTATTTTTTCATAGGATCTTTTTTCCTCAAAAAAGTCCTGAAGGATTTCCTGTTCAGGTTTTACTGGTTCGTCACGCAATACATAGGGTTCGGTTTTTTTGTTGGGAACCGCGATACGAGGGTCTTTAACCAATACCTTTTTCGTCGCAGTCCACCAACGTTTCGCCTTGGCAGCACCAAATAAGTAGCCGAGAACTCTTTCAATTTCACGGGTATTCATGCACCCGTCATTTCCATGTTCCAAAACCTTGATAATCAAATCAGCAGGCTCTTTTTTGGCTAACTTTTCAATTTCCTCAGTATTTTTACGATGTTGGGCAAGAATATGATCATCGGGAAGCAATTCTAACTTATCGATACAAAATACAGGATCCATTGCATGACTGCTTTTATCGTCTTCCTCGAAATTAATCAGGATCATTCCGCGATCATCATCAAAACCGGCAATCAATCCAAAGCCCCAACTGCGATGTATGCAGTAAGTTCCTGGATTCATTGACTCTAAGACAGGGCGTGAGGATTCCAAGGACGGATCTTTTTCGACCATACGATCGATAACTTCAGTATTCATTCAGGCTGTAAGTAGGTTCAGTTTCAATGTTTTAGACCCCTAATCTTTAGCAAACTTGCAAAAATTGGCGAGTGAAAAGAAGACTAATTAGCAGAAGCTAAGCCCCTACTACCTGAAGACTGCTTAACGCCAAACAATACAAGGGCAGGAAAAATTAGCCAGATTGCCCCAATTAAATAGGCAATTGATGATCCATAAGTGAAATAAATCAAGCCAGCCGAGAGAGGTCCGATCGACCTGGCAATGGACCCACATGACCTAAAAATTCCTAGATTCACTCCTTGTTCAGATTCTGAAGAACTAAGGGAGGTAAGGGCGGTTAATGTAGGACTTATCAAGGCAACTCCGGTAGACATGAGAAATAATCCCGGATAGAACCAAGAGAAAGAATGAGAAAATGAAATTACCAAAAAGGCAAAAACTCCTATAAAAATTCCCAAATGAGCCATATTACGCTCACCTATCCGACCTACAAATCGACGAACGACAACGCCCTGAACCAATATGAGTGTACCCCCGATCAGTAAAAACATCTCTCCCAAATCTTGCGGTGAAAAAGCAAACCGCTCGACAGCCAAAAAAGTCAGAGTAAATTCCATGCCCGAAAAAGAAATCATGTAAAGCAGGTAACAAAGACAGGTTCGTCGTGCTTCCGGACTTGTTACTTCAGTCATCTTGCAAACAGCTGGAAGAAAAGAATTTGTCGGATTTCTTTTTTCGGCAGGTAGGGTTTCAGAAAAACCCCAAACCAGCCACAAGAGATTAATCACGGCAAGACCGAAGCTTATTGTAGCAGCTGCCGAAAACGGATGCATACCAAAAAACACCAATTCTGAGCCCGACCAATCCCATTGCGACGCCAAACCTCCAAGCGCTGGCCCCAAAACAAATCCCAACCCAAAAGCAATACCAACAAATGCCATCCCTTTAGATCTCTTTTCCCTAGTGGTCACATCTGCAATGGCCGCAGTTGCAACCGAAATGTTCCCCCCAGCCATTCCACCGATTACACGGGAAAGCAGAAGAACCCAAATATCTCCTGCCATGATCCAAAGAAAATACCCGATTGCTGTGCCACCAAGGGTTATTATGAGCACAGGTCTGCGTCCATAACGGTCAGATAAACCACCCCAAATCGGGGCAAAGAAAAACTGCAGAATTGCATATAGCGAACCAAGAATCCCCCCGAAGATTACGGTTTCCAAACGAAAATTTGGATTTCCTGGCAACAAGTCATGGCCGAATTCACTTACCCAAGAAACGAAACGAGAAATTATTCCCCCGCCCATACTCTGTTCAAGGAACAAATAGTGATCGAGCATGTCAGGAAAAAGCGGGAAAATGATGGAAAATCCCACCATATCTAAAAAGATGGTCAAAAATACGACCCCGAAGATGGAACGCTTGCGATCACTCATTGTTCAAGCTCCTTATTATTTCTTTCTAAAACTGATTTTTTTTTCAAAGCCAGCCTGACATTTTCAGGAACCAATCCAGTTTCCCGTTCTCCATAACGATGAACCTGCTTGATAAGTTGCGAACTGGTAAAGAAATATTTCTGACTAGGCATAAGAAAAATAGTTTCCAAAGAAGAATCAAGATGTCTGTTCATCTGGGCCATTTGAAATTCGTACTCGAAATCAGAGACCACTCGTAATCCGCGAATCAAAACACTCGCTCCCTTGTGCATAGCATGATCCACCAGTAACCCATCAAATAATTCCACTGATACATTATTAAAACTGGCTAAATTCTCCTCAACCATGGAAACCCTCTCTTCTGGAGAAAACAAGGTACTCTTAGCCGAATTGCCAGAGGCAACAGCCACGATTACTTCCTCGAACAACCGGGAAGCTCGGGAAAGCACGTCCAAGTGTCCATGAGTTACGGGATCAAAAGTGCCAGGGTACAAAGCAATAGCCATTATTTTCTTTCTAACGACTGTCTGCGTACAAGTCCACAACCAAGGATACACTAGAGTTGTAGTTGCCAATTTTCGAGGAAGGATCTAAATCCTTTCCACATTGATGAATCTGCCCAACTTATTAACTCTATCAAGAATTCCACTTATGGTAATGGTGGTTGCCTTACTTCATCCATGGGAAGAAAAAACCATCCCCTGGTCATGGACGGTTGCCTTATTGCTATTTCTTTTTGGGGCCTTGACCGACTGGTTGGACGGTTGGCTAGCACGCCGCCTTGGTCAGGTCTCTGATTTTGGTAAGTTCATGGATGCATTGGTAGATAAGATATTTACCATGGGTACTTTTGTAAGCATGCTTGCCCTTGGCATAATCGGTTTGTGGGCTTTATTTCCCATTCTGTTAATACTTTCACGAGAATTTCTTATCACCGGATTACGCTTGATTGCAGCGGCTCAGGGGAAAACCCTAGCAGCCGAAAAGGCAGGTAAAGTAAAAACAGTCATGCAAATTACCTCAATTTGTCTATTTATAGCCGAAGGTGCACTTATCCATGATCTTTCGCAGACCGAATTCCTTGCGAGTTCTTCCACATGGATCCAACCCATTGGGCAAGCAGCACAAGTTACCTTGATTATAGCCTGCGTTCTCACGGTTTATTCAGGGATTAATTATTTGGTAAAATACTGGAAAGTCTTTATCGGCCAGGACTCTTAAATGTTGATAGGATGAATCGAATTGTTCTCTTCCTCGCCACTTTGGGACCGGTAGGAACTAAGTTACCTGCACCTGGAACTATGGGTTCATTGGTCGGTTTGCTCGCATATGTTTTCATGACACTGGTAATGGGTTGGCCTGCTCACCTAATTGCCCTGAGTTTCCTTCCTCTTTTTGTTATTGGAATCCCCCTTTGCTCTCGAGCCGAAATCCTACTCGATCGAAACGATCCGGGAGAAATAATTTGGGATGAATTTACAGTTATTCCATTCGTCTTTCTCCCTCTCTTTGACTTTTGGATGATTCCGCCCACTAAAGAGACTTTTTTCTGGCTCGCATTTGGATTCGCTCTTTTTCGTTTATTCGATGTAACCAAGCCCTGGATCATTCACTCTGCACAGAAACTCCCCCGTGGGTTTGGTGTGATGGTGGACGATCTTCTCGCTGCCATAGCCGCGGCTTTGGTTCTTTGGGGTGCTCGAACTTTTTCTTTGTCTTTTCTCTCCTGAACGATCTAAATCATATTTGTGCCTGACCAACCTTTAGAAAATGCTCATACTTTTACCCTCGAGGTAAATAACAAAATGGGTGTGCATGCACGACCGGCCGCCATGATCGTCCGGATTGCATCACACTTCTCTGGGGAGATTTGGGTAACCAAAAAAGATGGGGAGCGGGTAAATGCGAAAAGTATTATGGGAATTATGATGCTTGCAGCAGCCCGCGGATCAGAACTTACCTTTGAATGCAGCCCTGAAGATGCACCTGAATTAGAAAAGCAAATGTCTGATCTTTTCGCCTCCAAATTTCAGGACGAATAAGCCAGCCTTTTTTAAAGAGTTTCTGAAACCGAGGCTTCTGAAACCCGATCTTCGTAAAAGTTCTTAATCAATTCCTTGATTTCAGATGGTCGAAACTTGCTCTCCGCTTCCCGGGTAATTTTTTCAACATCTAGTTGATTAAAACGGCGGGCAAAAAACTTCATCTCCAAAACCATTGATGGAGAAGCACTGAACGAATCAAAACCCAGTCCGATCAACAGGGGTAGAAAGTGAGGATCTCCAGAGATTTCTCCACACAGCGTAACGGGTAAATTCTTTTCCCCGGCAACAGATGCAACTTGTTTAAGTGAGCGAAGGACAGCAGGGTGATGAGGTTCGTATAGAAAAGCGATTTCATTATTTACCCGGTCAACAGCCAGGAGGTACTGCACAAGATCGTTTGTACCAACGCTAAAAAAATCGGATTCCTGGGCGAGTAGATCGCAAATTGCAACTGCAGCGGGTGTTTCAATCATACAACCCAGTGGAATCTCTGGATCATATTTTTCTCCACGACTGTCCAGTTCCCGCTTTGCCTGAGCAATAAATTCCTTGGTCCGGATAACCTCTCCTACCCCTGAAATCATTGGCAACATGATACGCATGTTTCCATGTGCACTTGCCCGCAAGATTGCACGCAATTGATCTAAAAATACCGCCGGGTTACTCAGGCAGTATCGAATTGCCCTAAAACCCATAAATGGATTGGCTTCTCTTTGTTGGTTCAAACCATCAAGTAATTTATCCCCACCAAGATCCAAGGTTCTTATAGTAAGGGGCATTCCTGACGCTGCTTCCACCATCTTGGCATATTCTTCGTACTGATCATTTTCAGAAGGTAGGGAATTGGTTCGAAGAAATAGAGATTCCGTACGGTATAGCCCAATACCTTCACACCCCAGATCGATCGACTTCTTGACCTCTTCAGGTGTATCGGCGTTCGCCCAAAGATTAAGAACTTTCCCATCAGCAGTTTGTGAGGGCAAGGAAGATTCCTGCTCGACCAAATTAATGAGTTTACGACGTTGAACATCAACTTTTCCGTATCGAAAAAGAGTGGTTTCACTGGGGTTAATAATAGCCACCCCTTCGAAACCATCGATCAAAAGTTCATCACCTTGCCTTAACTTTTCGGTCAAACCACGCAAACCAACTACCGCAGGAACTCCACTTGCTCGTGCCATAATTACCGCATGACTGGTCTGACCGCCAAGGTCTGTGGCAATACCCAAAATTTTCGTGCGGTCTAAAGCCGCCGTATCCGATGGGGTTAGATCTTCAGACACCAATACCTTGGGTTCATCAAGGAAGGCGGTACCCGATGCGGTGGTGCCAGAAAGGCACCTTTGTAACCTGCGGGAGATATCCCGTAAATCAACGGCTCGTTCCCGTAAATATTTGTCCTCCAGTTGGTCAAAAAAAGACAGGTATTTCCCGGTTACCCGGTGGACACACTTTTCAACATTTTCACCTGACTCTTTAATTTCTTTCTTCACATCTTCGATCAAGGCACGATCTTCTAGCACCAACATATGTGCATCAAAAATACCCGCTTCCTTTTCACCAAGATTTTTAGCAACATCTTCCCGGATTTCTCGGATTTCTGATTTAGTCATCTCCAAAGCCTCAAGAAAACGTTTAATCTCTTCTGCCTGGTCAGACTCCTCTACCTCGTATGTGGCAATCTTTACTTCGTCATGCAGGAAGCGAAATACTGGACCATGGGCAATTCCAGGAGACGCAGGAATCCCGAAAAGCATAAGTTCAGAAGTATTATTATTGTCCTCAATCATCGCAGAAAAATTTAACCAAATTCCCACTATGCCTCAAAGGTGAAAGCATGGAAAACAAATTCTGACCCATTAAATAATAGCTTTAGTCAATTATTTCACAGGTCTGTAAGAACACTTTATCTCCCCAAGCTTTAAGTATTAAATCTTTCAGGTGCGAAATTTGATCAAACCCTGATGGCAATAATGCAAAGCAACAACTTCCACTACCAGAAAGTCTTGGTTGGATACCATGTTGTTGTTTAATTTGCTCAAACAAGGGAAGAAAATATCGATGTTTTTCAAAAACTGGAATCTCCAGATCGTTGTGCAAGATCTCCTCAATAGGTAAGTTTCCATTTTCCCAAGACTTTACACTCTCTTGTGCCCATTTTTTTGTTGAATAACTTTTTTTACTAGCAAGCGTAGCATACACATCTGCGGTGGAAAAACCAATGTCTGGTCGGAAAAGCAAAACTCTTTGTCCAGATATCTGTTGAGATAAAGATTTCATAATCGACCGAACCTGCTCTCCCCTCCCTTCCGCTAAGCATAAACCCGGAGTTAAAAAACTTGGGCAATCTGATCCAATCTCCGAAGCTAAATTATAAAGCATATCCTCGGGCAATGAGTCATCCCCCAATTCATTCATACCCAAGAGGGCCGAGACGGCATCCGAACTTCCTCCACCCAAGCCCGACATAGGGGGAATTTTTTTCTTTAATATAATCTCAACTCCCCAACTTTCTCCACTTTGCTGAAACCACTTATCTACGGCTTGGCAGACTAAGTTGTCTGAAGTTTCTAAATCCTCAAACCCTGGACAGCTTAATTTTACTCCTCCATTCTTATCCCTTCGTTTCATCTCCAAGGTATCGCCAACTGAAACTTTTGCCAAAACTGTGCAAAGATCATGGTAGCCATCTTCTCTCTTGCCCGTAACTGCGAGGAACAAGTTAACCTTTGCAGGAGCAAAGAGCTCAACCGTATTTTTCGACCTATGCTTGATTCGTTCGATCATAACTTTTTTTATGTTAAGGAGCCAAAGATCGAGGGGCGATACAAGAATTGAATTGGCTCAAACCTATGACCAAGCATGATGAATACAAGAACATGAGTGCATCAACACCCGAAATCATTCTCGCTCTCGATTTAGAAGATCGTGAGCAAATTCATCAAGTCCTCGAAAAAACCGGCGATCGTTTAAGTTGGGTAAAAGTCGGGTTGCAAAGTTATTTGCGGGACGGCCCTTCTCTCGTACGGGAACTAGCGAGTTCAGGAAAGAAAGTTTTTCTCGATCTTAAACTTCATGACATTCCCAACACTATGACCAAGGCACTCGAAAGTTTGGTTGATCTTCCAGTTGGACTTATCACATTGCATGCATGTGCCGGCCCAGAAGCCTTGGAGCGATGTGCAGAATTCGCCAACAAACACATGCCTAATGTTACTCTGTTAGGAGTAACCGTGCTAACTTCCACAAATCAAGAGGGTTTAAGTGCCATTGGAGTAAATAACCCTGTAGATGAACAAGTCCTTCGCCTCGCTTCTTTGGCAGTAAATCATGGAATTGGAGGAATCGTCTGTTCGCCCTTGGAACTGCCATTACTAAGAAAATCATTGCCTGCTTCAACTGCACTGGTAACCCCAGGCATCCGACCACTCAATTCCGCGATCGGTGATCAAAAGAGAATCATGACACCAGGACAAGCCAAGCAAGCAGGAGCTAACTTTTTGGTTATTGGCCGGCCCATTCTTGCAGCAGTCAATCCACGCGATGCCCTTGATTCAATCCTCCAAGAATTGGATTCCACAAACCTATGATCGGAGCCATTCTTCTTGCCGCAGGTAGCGGATCCCGAATGCAGGGAGAAATTGAAGATAAGTTACTCTATCCAATCGGTAGCAGTAATGCCTTCTCCCTTTGCTGCCGTTCATTCCTACAAGTCAGAGAGATCGACTACCTCGTCATTACATACAGGACGGCTACTCAACTCCTGAGCCTACAGGATTCATGGGATAAACTTAATGCAACTTTAGAAAAGTCTAATGAGAAACATGTACTTTGGATTCAAGGAGGAAAGGAAAGACAGGACTCCGTATACGCTGGATTGCTCGCATTTCCAGATGAAATAACTCATGTCTTAGTTCATGACTGTGCCCGTCCCTTCATCCGCACTCAAACCATTTTGGATTGCGTCCATGAAGTCGCTTCTGATCGGGCAATAACCGTGGCCCGCCCCTTAAAAGATACCTTGCGCCTGCGTACCGAAAATTTTGCACACCCACTGAATCCAGGAGCCACAAAAACCTTAAACCGTTCTAATCATTGGCTTATGGAAACCCCGCAGGGCGCTCCTAAGTCCTGGTTGGTTAAAGGATTGGAAACGGCAAAAAATGAAAACATTGTCCTGACTGATGATATGGCAGCGGTGGAATTGCTCGGACATCCTGTCGGCTTACTCGAACCAAACTACCCAAACCCAAAAATCACCACTCCAGATGATTTTGCCTACGCACAATTTCTTTTCCAATCATGAATTCTCCAACCATTCGTACCGGCCACGGCTTTGACCTCCATCAATTGGTCGAGGGTAGAAAACTAATTCTTGGGGGCGTGGAAATCCCCCACCCGCTCGGACTTCTTGGTCATTCAGATGCAGATTGCTTAATTCATGCCCTTGCCGACTCAATCCTTGGCGGCTTAGCTCTGCCGGATATTGGCCACCATTTTCCAGACAACGACCCCGCAAATCAAAACCTGGACTCTTCTATAATTCTACAAAAAGTGGTTAGCCTGTGTCATGAAAAAGGCTTTTATATTGGCAATGTCGACCTTACCTTAATCGCTCAACGTCCCAAATTAGCTCCACACTTAGCGGAGATGAGAAAAAATTTATCCAGATTACTCCAAATTCAAGAAGACTGTATTGGAATCAAAGCAACTACTCACGAAGGTATTGGATCCTTGGGAAGGGAAGAAGGTATTGCTGCCCATGCAGTATGCCTACTTTTTAAAACCTAAAATATATTGTCGCTGGGCATTTGCCCAAGCCACACAATCAAGCAGTAGCAAATAGGTCAGAGAAGAAACGTTCGATTTCCACCTGAGCATTTTCCGGACTGTCCGATGCATGAGCCACATTGCGCATACGATCAGTGCCTAAGTCCCCACGAATGGTACCTTTTGGTGCTGTGGTGGAGTCGGTTGGACCCAAGAGGTCGCGAACTCCTTGAACCACATTTTCTCCTTCTAAAATCATAGCCAAAACAGGACTGGAACTCATAAAAGCTGCAATTTCAGGAAAGAAAGGCAAGTCGGCAACATGAGCGTAGTGCTCAGCTAGCAGAGCATCATCTAATTGTACCATACGGGTAGCAATGATGCCGTAGTTCTTTTCTTCGAAGCGTGAGATGACTTGTCCGGCAACTTGTTTTTCCAAGCAGTCGGGTTTAAGGAGTATTAGTGTTCTTTCCATTTGGGATAAAAGAAAAATATTATGCAAAAAAATTGAATCGATGCGAGTCTATACCGATTTCATTTCAAACCGGCAAATTAGAATTTAATCAGGAATCTGAATCTTTATCATCATCTGAGGAAGAAACGCTAACTTTTTTCTTTCCTTTCTTTGCCTGCTCAAACCTCAGCCCAATCTTTTCATCCTCATGAAGGAGGACTTGGATAGGAACAGATTTTCGGATATCTCCAGCAAGAAGTGCCTCAGCCAGATTGTCTTCCAAATATCTTTCCACAGCACGGCGTAAAGGACGGGCGCCCAATTTTTTATCATACCCGTGCTCGATTAGAAAATCCTTAGCTTCCTTCGAAACATCCAGTTTTAACTTACGCTCTTTTAAACGATCAGATACTTTTTCGAGTTCCAACTCTACAATCGCGGTCATGTGCTCCTTGAACAACTGACGGAATATCACAATCTCAGTCAATCGATTGAGGAATTCTGGCTTAAATATCTTTTTCGCTTCTTCCAAAATCTTCTCTTTAATTTTGTCGAAGTCCTGCTCGGCATTGCTAACCGAAAAACCAAGCGAGGTATTCCGCTGGAGAATTTCTGCACCAACATTGGAAGTCATAATTAGGATAGTATTTCGAAAATCTACTTTTCTCCCCAAGCTGTCCGTTAATCGGCCGTCCTCTAAGATTTGCAGCAGAATCTGAGCAACATCGGGGTGAGCTTTTTCAATTTCGTCAAACAAGATAACCGAATATGGTCTGCGACGTATTGCCTCCGTAAGTTGGCCACCCTCGTCATGTCCAACATATCCGGGAGGTGATCCGATCATGCGGGAAACCGCATGTTTTTCCATATATTCGGACATATCCACCTGAATAAGTGATTCCTGATCTCCAAAAATCCGCTCCGATAAAACCTTGGCTAAGTGAGTTTTACCAACTCCTGTCGGTCCCAAAAACATAAAGGATCCGATCGGACGCTTTGGGTCTTTAAGATCAGCACGTGAACGGCGTAAAGCTTTGGCAACCACTTGGGTGGCAAAATCTTGCCCGACTACCTGTTCGCGTAATTCCTCTTCAAGCTGGAGCAGTTTCTTGCTCTCCTTGGACTCCATACGGTTGAGGGGTATCCCGGTCCAATCAGCAACCACTTGAAGAATATCATCTTCATTAACGTCGGCTCGATTTTGCTCACGATTTTTCTTCCAACTTTCAAGCACACGTTCGCGCTTGGCTCGGAGTTTTTTTTCTTTGTCACGAGCTTCGGCTGCTTCTTCAAAGTTTTGATCGGAAATTGCACTCTCCTTAGAAGCACAAATTTCTTTAATTTCGTCGGATAAATCCTCAATTTCCTGAGGACGCTGCATCGATTCCATGCGGGAACGGGCACCAGCTTCATCAATTGCATCGATAGCTTTATCAGGCAGAAATTTGCCTGTGACATAGCGATCAGTCAATTTGGCGGCAGCTTCCAAAGACTTATCGGTATAATTGACATTGTGATGGTCTTCGTACTTAGAGCGAATTCCTTGTAAAATTTTTACTGTATCTTCAATCGAAGGTGCCTCCACCTTGACCGATTGAAACCTACGATCCAAAGCAGAATCTTTCTCTATGTATTTTCGATGCTCCGCTAGAGTAGTTGCACCAATGCACTGCAATTCACCACGGCTAAGTGCAGGCTTGAAAATATTGGAGGCATCCATCGCTCCTTCGGCAGCACCCGCACCCACAATGGTGTGCAATTCATCAATAAAGATAATAATGTTTTTGGCTTTGCGCAATTCGTCCATCACGGCCTTGATTCGCTCCTCGAACTGACCGCGATATTTGGTTCCGGCAACCATAAGTGCGAGATCTAAAGTTACGACTTTTTTATCGATTAAATTTTCAGGCACTAATCCGCCAGCTATTTGCTGAGCCAAACCTTCTACGATAGCAGTCTTGCCTACCCCGGCTTCACCAATGAGTACGGGATTATTCTTCGTCCTCCGGCAAAGTACCTGAGTAACCCGACGAATCTCCGCAGATCTTCCAACCACTGGGTCCAAATCACCTTTTTTTGCCAATTCAGTAAGGTCCCGCCCAAAAGCCTTCAGGGCAGGAGTCTTTACATCTTTACCCTTTTCTTCAGGTTCATCTGCGTCACCACCAACAACCGAGGATTCTTTCTCCTCACTGGATGCAAAATTTGGATCAAGTTCTGAAAGAATTTCGTTTCGGCAACGGTCTACATCGACATCTAAAGACTTAAGAACCCGAGCGGCTACACCCTCTCCTTCCCGGAGCAACCCAAGTAAGATATGCTCGGTGCCAACATAGCTATGATTGAGTGACTTCGCCTCCTTACCAGCAAGAGCAAGTACTTTTTTAACCCGTGGAGTGTAAGGAATGTTTCCAGATGGCTTGGCTTCAGGTCCCAAACCCACCTGCTCATCGACTGCTTGCCGTACAGTATCGAGATCCAATCCCATTTTTTGGAGAACATTTACCGCTACGCCTTGACCAAGGTTGATCAAACCAAGGAGTAAATGTTCGGTACCGATGTAATTATGATGAAACCGATCAGCCTCTTTGCGTGCCAAAGCGAGCACTTGTTGGGCTCTCGGTGTAAAATTGCTCATTGGTTCAGACATGACTTTAGAATATGGTTGAAAAGTGGTTAGTCAACTTGTGCGTTTAAGTTTAGTTGTGGCATACGCAAAAATTCTTTGCGCAAGGTTTCGGCCCGTAATCGGTCGCGTTCTCCTGGTTCGATTGGTTTACCCGCAGAGAGTTGGACATGTCCCGGTTGAACCTCAATAAACATTCGATCTGCTAAGGCCCGAAATTTCTCGGGTAAGTATCCAAAATCAGCAGCTAAGCGAATGAGCGAAAGATGGTCCATAGCTTCCGAACTTTGGATCAAATAACTGGTTTTTAATGATCCGACCGCCCGGCTAATTTTATCAGTCAACCTCAAGCCATCGTCTTCAGATAATTTCTCTCTGGCTAAGCGTTCTTGATGAACAATGTTTTCCAATGTCATTTCCAACCTCTCAAGAATTGCAGATTCAGACTCTCCAAGAGTTTGCTGATTGGAAATTTGAAATATACTACCACTCGCATCGGAGCCTTCGCCAAAAAGACCGCGTACTGCAATGCCCAAATGATTCACCGCATTGATTACCTTGTCCATATTCTTGGACATTACCAAGCCAGGAAGGTGCATCATGACTGATGCCCTCATACCAGTTCCCAAGTTAGTCGGACAGGCGGTTAGAAACCCCAACTGAGAATCAAACGCATAATCCAAACTTGATTCGATTCCGGAATCCAAAGAATCTGCAAGTTTCCAGACCTTGGAAAAGTCCAAGCCATTGGCCAAAACCTGAATCCTTAAATGATCTTCCTCATTAACCATCACACTGCAGGCACGATCGTTTGAAAGAACAACCCCTCCCGATTCTTCGGATTGGGACAGCTCAAGGCTTATCAAGTGTTTTTCGACTAAGATCTGACGATCCAACTCACTTAATTCGTCTAATTCCACAGATGTAGATGACAGCAAGGGTTTCACTTTTCCCAAAGCACTCATGCATTTGCTAAGAACCGCTTTTTTCTGACCAGACTCTGCTCTTCCGGGAAAAGGAAATTCGCTCAGGTTTCTGGCCAACCTTACCCTGGTACTCAATGCAATGGGACAAGGCTTGGGAACCTTGCTTTTTGATTTAGAGAAAAAGAGGTCGTGAAACATAATAAATTTAAGCGGAAGCAGAGCTCTTGGCCTGTAATTTTTTTAAACGGTCCCTAAGTTTTGCGGCCTTTTCATAATTTTCTTCCTCTACCGCCTTTTTCAATTCCTTATTTAATAGTTCCTCGCTGTCGTCATCACTTTTTTTCTTAACACTTCGAGAGGGCACTTTGCCGAAGTGTTTCACACCGGCATGCATTCCATCAAGAAGAGGTTCAAGAACTGGTCGAAAGACATGATAACAGGCCTCGCAGCCCAAACGGCCTCCTTTTTTAAAATCCTGATGAGTCGTTCCACAACTCTCACATGTCATTGATGCAGTGGAAGCATCAACTTTAGAAGGATTTTCATCCAGTAAATTACCGATGGATAAATTATCCGGATTTGTAACCCCTTTTTCCTGAGCACAGGCCTCACACAAATCCATCTTATGCATTTGACCGTTAATGATTTGGGTCAAATGCACGGTGGCTTGGCTATCACAATGGTGGCACTTCATAATATTTTAAATATTTCTTACAGCTTAATATACCTAATACACACGAAAAATACAACGCAGATGATGTGCCAAATATGACATAGGGAACAAGTATGCACTTTCCTTAATCAACCCAATGTATCCAGACGCACGCCATCGCTTGTTACACTTTCCCGAAACAAACCAATTAATTTTTTGGTCATCTCTCCGGGTTTCCCATCTCCAACCGGACGATGGTCTACCTCCACACAAGGAATCACTTCCGCAGCAGTACCAGTAAGAAAACATTCGTCCGCAATCCACAAATCATAACGGGTAAGGGCCTGTTCCTTGGTCGGAATCCCAATACCCTCAGCGATATCAAGCACCGCCGCCCGGGTAATTCCACGTAAAGAACCGGCATCCAGAGGTGGGGTATACAAAATCCCTTTACGGATAATAAAGACATTATCGCCAGTACACTCGGCAATTTCTCCTTTATCGTTAAGCATTAAAGCTTCTAAAAAACCCACACGTTTAGCCTCGATTTTGGCCAATACATTATTCAGATAATTCAAACTCTTAACGGCCGGGGGAAGAGCTGCAGCATTGATCCGACGCGTAGGCACCGAAATTATCTTTAGCCCATTTTCGTACAATTCCTCAGGATACAATTGGATATTGTCTGCTATCACAATCACAGTGGGAGGACCACATCCATCCGGGGTCAGTCCAAGATGTCCAGGTCCACGGGTAACAATGAGTCGGATGTAGCCGTTATTCAAAGAATTCTGTCGGCAGGTCTCACATACTACTTTTGAGAATTCCTCCCGATTCATGGGCAGTTCCAGTAAGATCGCCTTGGCCGATTGTTCCAGGCGCTCCAGATGATCGTCTAACTTGTAGACGCATCCCTCATAAATGCGGATTCCTTCAAATACACCGTCTCCATAGAGCAATCCATGATCGAATACAGATACCTTGGCATCTTCCTTTTCAACATAGTCCCCGTTTAAATAAATTTTCATCTTCTAAATTTTGTTTAGCAGGAAAGTTTCCGACTTGGCGAGTGCCAAGCGAAAATCTTATTCACCGGTTGGCAATCAGGTTGTCGACAACCGAGGGATCAGCCAGAGTTGAAGTATCTCCAATCTGATCAGTTTCGTTCGTGGCAATCTTGCGTAAAACCCGGCGCATAATCTTTCCCGATCGTGTTTTAGGCAAAGCGGGTGCCCAGTGGATCACATCGGGCGTGGCGATCGGGCCAATGACCGATCTCACCTGCTGTTTTAATTCCTTTCGCAATTCCTCAGTGTATTTCTGGTCTGCATTAAGGGTGACATAGGCGTAGATCCCTTCGCCCTTCACCTCGTGGGGAAATCCAACCACAGCAGCTTCCGCTACGGATCCATGTGCAACCAGAGCACTCTCCACCTCTGCAGTTCCCATACGATGACCAGATACATTGATGACATCGTCCACTCTTCCGGTAATCCAATAATATCCATCTTCATCCCGACGGCAGCCATCCCCGGTAAAATAATAGCCCTTGTACTGATCAAAATAGGTCTCCTCAAATCGTTTATGGTCTCCATACAACGAGCGCATCTGGCCAGGCCAAGGTTCCTCCATGGCAAGAACGCCATTTACTCCATTGCCCTCGATTCGTTCGCCCGACTGTGCATCGAGCAAGACCGGTTTTACTCCAAAAAAAGGAAAAGTTGCCGACCCAGGTTTAAGTGGAGTCGCTCCCGGAAGTGGGGTAATAAGAATACCACCTGTCTCCGTCTGCCACCAGGTATCGACAATTGGACAACGCTCCTTGCCCGCATTTCGATGATACCACCGCCAGGCTTCCGGATTGATTGGTTCGCCGACACTACCCAGGATGCGTAAACTCGGCATATCGTACTTACTCGGCCATTCCTCTCCAGCAGCTGCAATCGCCCGGATGGCAGTGGGAGCGGTGTAAAACTGATTAACCTTCCACTTTTCGATCACTTGCCAATAGCGGTCGGGGTTAGGATAGGTTGGTATGCTCTCGAACATTGTGGTAGTCGCCCCATTGGCCAAGGGACCATATACGATATAGGAATGCCCGGTTATCCATCCAATATCCGCGGCACAAAAATAAACATCCTCCTCATGATAATCGAATACATATTTGTGAGTGGTTGCGGTGTAGACCATATATCCGCCGGTCGTGTGCATCACGCCCTTGGGTTGGCCAGTTGATCCAGAAGTGTAAAGAATGAATAGTGGATCCTCGGCATCCATTTCTTCACAGGGACAATCCGTTGAGGCATCTCTGGTTGCTTCGTCCCACCATAAATCGCGCCCCTCCTGCATCTCGCAATCGATCCCAGAATCCTCACTCACCCGGCGAACAACAATACAGGTTTCCACCGGTTCTCCCATTCGCTCACTGGCACTGGCCATTGCCTGATCTGCATTTGGCTTCATGGGGATTGCCTTGGCTCCCCGAAAGGTTCCATTGGCAGTAATCAAAGTTTTACACTTGGAATCCACGATTCGATCGGCCAATGCCTCGGCAGAAAAACCACCAAAGACCACCGAGTGAACCGCCCCAATACGAGCACAGGCGAGCATCGCTACCGCTGCTTCTGGGACCATCGGCATGTAGATCGATACCCGATCTCCCTTTTTAACTCCGCGGGATTTTAAAACATTGGCAAATTTGCATACCTGCTCGTGTAATTGACGGTAGGAAATGGTTGCATCCTCACCCGGCTCGTTACCTTCCCAGATAATGGCGGTCTTGTCCGGACGCACCTCCAAGTGTCGATCCACACAATTATAGCATGCATTGGTCTTTGCTCCGTCAAACCACTCGATCGATACGGGGCCTTCCCTGCGGTCATAATTGTAAGAGCGCACCTTGTCCCACTTTTTAAACCAATGAAACTCATCCGCGACTTCCGACCAAAATCCATCGGGGTCAGAAATACTCCGATCGTACATTGCCTTGTACTCGTCATGACTTTTCAGATAAGCACCCTTAGATGCGGCTTTGGGTGGATGGACTAGTTCACTGGCAGAAGAATCGGACATGGCGTGATAATGGGCTGGTTAATTCAATTTGAAATTAAAAAGTGACAAATTTTAAGTTAGGAAATTGCCCATTGCTTGTCGATGCGCTTTTGATGTTTTCCATTCCCATGCATACCAGCGAACTGCAATTCGAACTTCCACCTAATCTTATCGCCCAGTCCCCCAGCCAACGGCGGGATCATTCCCGACTGCTCGTTTACAACCGGTCAGATAACTCGGTCGCCCATCATTACTTTCACGAACTCCCCAAATTGCTTCCTCCCAGGCTTTCGATTCTCCGAAACGATGTCTCCGTACTTAAGGCACGCCTACCCGGAAAGCGGCCAACCGGTGGTACAGTCGAGTGCCTGCTCCTCCGCCCAGACGATCCACCCGACACTACTTGGCGTTGCCTACTCAAACCTGGCGGAAAGACTGCTCGGGCCGGTAGTTTTGGAATAGACGGAGAATATAACGCTCAGGTTCTGGATTCTTTGTCCTCTGGCGAATACCTAATCAGATTTGAACTTTTTAAAGACAGTGACGCCCCATCCTTAGCTCAACGTATTGGTGCCCTGCCCCTGCCTCCTTATGTCCGCCGACCCGCCGATTTAGCAGATGAAGAACGCTACCAAACCGTCTATGCAAAAGCGGACAAGCGAACTGCCGTAGCTGCCCCCACTGCCGGCTTACACTTCACCCCCGAAATTCTTGATCGTTTAAAATCCGATGGTCATCAAGTTCACGACCTTACATTATCGGTCGGTCTGGGCACCTTCCGTCCGATCGAAACCGAACGGGTGGAAGATCATCCCATGCATGCGGAGGAATATTTTTTATCTCCTGCAACCAAGTCTGTATTGCACGACTCCTCGGCCAAACGACTTGCCATTGGGACTACCTGTGTACGAGCGATTGAACATTACCTGGGCACTGATGACCCCGATATCAAATCTCCCACCCGGGCCGAAGCCCAATTATTTATCCGCCCACCCTATTCTTTTTTGGGGGTCGATCATTTACTGACCAATTTCCATTTACCCGGCTCCACCCTGCTCTGCCTAGTCGGTGCCTTTTTATCACGGGGCAAACCGGATGGGATACCGATAGTCAAAAAGATTTATGCAGAAGCCATCGCCAAAGACTATCGTTTCTTTTCCTACGGCGATGCAATGTTAGTTGTTTAATATTTATTATCCTGTATATGGCATAACATGAAATTTGCCCTTTTCTTATTTCCTTTTATTATTTTTATCGCACAGGGGAATCCATTCACCGTGTCAAATAGCCTCCCAGTTGATTTACAAAATGCCTCAAATGTATTTACCAAATCCGTGGAAGTATTTGGCCTTCGTGTACTTGCGACGAACACTGTGCCTGACGCTAAAGTCTTACATACCGCAAATGTATTGGCCGAGTATTTGGATAACGATGAGAACGGCACGGTTGATCAGCCTGAAGTACTTTCCAAACTGTTGGGAAATTCAAATTCAGAAATTGCCACAATGGTCCTTTTCGAGTCCGAAAGTGAGCAGGAATCGTTTTCAGGCTCCCTCGAAACATTAATGCAAATTTTAACCAGAAGCCAAAATCTTTTTGCGGATGAGATCTTTGAAAACGGCAGCTTGGGCAACGACCGCGATGCCACTCTCGAAGAAGTTCTTCATTTAGTGACAGATTTAGGGTGGGATGAAGCTTTTCCTGATATATGGGGAGAACGCAGAGGCTCATCCGTGGCGAATGCAATGGACGTGGCTCGTGGAGGATATTTTGAAAATGTTCCCGCACAGTACCCTGCAGATGCATGGTACACTTACTATGACGAGACATCCGATTATGCCACTCAAATCACCGAGTATGTTTATTGGGCAACTTCTACCCACCTCGGTGCTCAAAATTGGCAAGGACGCAACCATTCAAATTACACCAATGAATGGACACCCTACACAAAAGAAATGTTAGCACAGACTGATCCAGCTATTGTCAGCCTTATGACTTCGGATGCTTACCACTTTCCAATTATGAAATTGCCTGATGGTAATTATTCGGTGTCAGCAAATAACGGTAACACTTCATCTATTTTACCAGCCTCTGCCTACCTTGGATCTTCCAATTGGTACCAGAGTTCCTGGCTGGGAGTTTATTTTGAATCATCTAATCCATGGGTTTACCAAACAAATCTTGGATGGCTCTACATTCCTTTTTCAAATGCGGAAAATTTTTGGATGTATCATACTGACCTTAAATGGCTTTGGACTACTTCATCGATTTATCCATGGGTTTATGTAAATGAAATCAAAGATTGGAGGTACTATCTTCCCCAACTTGGCTTCTACCGGGCAGATACACAAAAGTGGTCTTCTCAATCCGAATTAGTTGAAGAGTTTAGTCAGAACGATTCCGATACTTACACTTCCGCGTATTATTCGAGTGGTGCAATCACTTCAAATAGTAACATCTCAACTTGGTTCGACCGTTCCCTAAAAATCAATGGTCTCCAGCTTTTTGTAGCCGGTGCCGTGGGGGGACAAATTGCCGTGCCCGATGAATGGGCCAAGAAAATCGCCCAGACCGTAAAATTGCTCACCGATCCAAACGATGCAGAAATTGATATTCCATCACAGGAAAGAATGATCCAAGTCCTTCAGGGAGCATCCGGCACCTGGCATGAAGGATATCCCGCAGCTCAACGATTAGCCTATGGAGGAGGTAGCGATTATTCTCCCAATCCACTGTCCGATAGCGGGATTCAATTATACAACGGTTACCAAAACCTCTGGAACTACATGATGAACGATATGGTATGGTATCGAAACAGTAGTGATGGGGAGGTAAACAATGTCGGAGATTATGATATCGCCGAGGTCTTGGAGCACCTGATGCATACGATTCATCTATATGGTGTGCCTGGAGCAGTGACCGGATCCCAAAACGCACTTCAATGGGATTACGAAGTTCACAGCGGTTGGCAAACGAGCGAACTGTATTACGCAATGAAAGAAGCAGTCGATAACGGTGTCTTCAGTCTCAAGGACTATGGAGATGAAAATATTAACAGCCCTGACACCTACAGCGTTGCCTCGAAGGAATATCTATATGTTCTCAATTTCGGCATGTGGGAGTACGGACAGGAATTTTGGGAAAATGGTACCCTTGCCCCCGAGTGGAATGACAATGCAAGAACCCCCTCCGGCGTTCAGCAAAACAACCCTCTGGGATACGCCTTATTTAACAGTTACATCAAACCAGTTCTGTCCAAACCGAGCCTAACCGATCTACGCACTATTTTTAAGGACAATGATGGGGGTGTCTCTGGATACCAAAGCGATTAAATAATATATTCTTAGGGAAAAGACTCTTCGCTGGTTTACCATGGTTTTTTCTTAGGATTTAAAATCGCTTTCTTCGCCAACAAAGTTTGTAAAAGGCAATTACATTTTTTCCTGAAAGGATGATAATCCTTGGCGAATAATTTCTCTTCCATCAACCTGCTTTCGAGTTGCTCAATTTATGGATCCGCTATTCCTTTTTTCATTATGAAATTTGCTCTAGCCCACCTAGCCCTGTTCTCATTTACATTACTCGCCAAGCAGCCCAATGTGGTCTTCATTCTGGTGGACGACCTCGGTGCCCGCGACCTCACCAATGAAGGGTCCACCTTTTACGAAACCCCTAACA
>ERZ887851.459-NODE-459-length-40740-cov-17.667838_pt1 | contig 40740 bp, 36 predicted proteins | sample MGYA00521100_ERZ887851 | MGnify/ENA primary metagenome ERZ887851 (study PRJEB32303, sample SAMEA104408602) | aquatic metagenome | biome: Brackish water; feature: Pelagic; material: water | place: Baltic Sea | collected 2014-06-06T16:11:00 | depth 11,444 m ... | reverse complement strand
GAAATGGGTAAGTACGCACAGCGTACTGTTAAGGGCTGGTTCAATTTGCCGGTCAATGACAAGTTAGCCTTGCGTGCCAGCGTTTTGAAAGAGACTGCTGACACCTGGTACAACCAGACTCCAGATTTGTTCGATTTAGCTTGGGACACGGATGGCGACGGCACTACTACTGGTGCTTACGATGTAGCTGCAGATGGTATCCCCAATGTCGATCAGCGTCGCAACCGCGAAGTTAGCGACAGCGATGCCTATGGTTCGGTTGACCGCAGTGGTGCTCGTTTGGGTATGCGCTTTGAGCCAACCAATGATGTTAGCTTGGATTTGATCGCAGATTATTTTCAGGATAAGTCACCCGGCGGTTTAAGCCTCAAGGATTGCGAAAAAGCCGAAGGCACTTTCTTTGCCTGTGAACAAGATCAGTACGATGTCAGTGTTAACGTTCCCGGTGAGATGGATATGACCATGTTAGGTCTGCGTTCTGTTCTGACTTGGGATATTAACGAAGACGTGGTCTTTGAAGGTCGCGTTGGCTATTCTCAGCAGAAGCGTTCACAGGTGCACGATGCCTCAACAGTCTATGCTGACCCAGATCATCCTGCTTACGGTACCATGCGTACTTGGTATGATGATAATGCCGCACCTGACGGATGTACTGGCGGTAATGGTTCTATGGTTGAGTGCCCGAATCTGGTGAACAACTTACCGTTGCTAGAGGCGCTAGGCTATGGCGATGTGGCTATGCAGCCATTCAGTGATCTGTCTCTGAGCACTAACTATTCCGACTACCGTTCTGTTGTGTCTGAACTGCAGCTTAAATCACAGTCTGATTCTAACCTGCAGTGGATCGCTGGTGTTTTCTATATGAAGGAAGACAACGAAATCCGCTTTGATGTTGAAGACCCATTTTGCTGTGGTGTTATTCTTCCACTGGCGCAGTCCTTTGTTCAGCCTGAGCGTTTGGTTGAGTCACTGGCTGGATTTGTTCAGTTTGATTACAAGGTTAATGAGAAGCTCAACGTAACAGCGGGCTATCGTTATACCCATGACACCAAAGAAGATGTTGGCGGCCGCAACTACATCACGGCTGGCTACCGTCAGCCGAATATCGATTTATACGACCCAGCTGCATCATTTTGGATGGAGTCCTGGACTCGCTTGGGCATTGTTCCAACCGCGGATTTAAATCCCTACCAGTCTGATGTTTTGGACGGCACTATGGGCACCTCGGGCGATGATTTCCTCAACCGTCTGCAGTATTCCGATAACAGCCACAAAGGTGCTTGGAGTAAAGGCACTTGGAAGGTTGGATTTGATTATCTAGTAAACGATGACCTGTTCCTCTACGGTTCCGTTGCCACTGGTTATAAGTCAGGTGGTTTTGGTGATTCGGTTGATATCTGTGACTGTAATATCACTGATACGTTTGACTACGATCCTGAAAATAACATTACTTATGAGCTGGGCTTCAAAGCCACTATGCTCGATGGCAAGTTAAACCTGCTGGGTAATGTTTTCGTGATGGATAACACTGATCTTCAGGATACCTTTTACGCCAATATCACTGGCGTAGGCACTGAGATTCAGGTGCCTGCTGATTACATTGATTCCGAAGGTCGCACCAGTGTCTGTACTACTGGCGAAGGTGACTGTGTCATCGTCGGTCGCGATATTGGTACGCTGATTACTCAGAATATTGGTGAGACGCGCAATATGGGCGTTGAGCTTGAGTTTGACTGGCGTCCCTATAACGGCGGTCGCGTAAACGGTTGGGTTGCGTGGTTGGACTCCGAGATCACTGAGTTGGATAACTCTCAGGACAACTGGTTCTGTTTAGAGCGTGCTCTGCTAGGGTTAACTAACTGCCCTGACAAAACCACTCGAACCATTGATGGCAACGATATCGAAGGCCGCTACCAGAGCTTTATTGGCAACGCCATGCCTTGGTCTCCCGAGTACTCCGCCACAGTGACCTATGAGCACAACTGGTACCTGCACAATGGTATGCGTTTGAGCCCGATCGTTTCGGCTCACTGGCAGGATGAGATGTTCTTTGATAAGGGTAACTTTGACGAGGGTGCCTTGCACTCAGGTCAAGACGCCTATGCCACTGCTGACGTAGCCCTTCGTTTAATCAATGAAGAGAGCGCTTGGGCAGTTGAGCTCTATGTTCGCAATGTCACTGATGAAGTTGTGCGCAACTGGGCCGATCGCGGTCCTGGCTTTATGCGCGCTTCACTGGGCAAGCCGCGTCACTATGGTGTCAAGTTCAATATGGCTTTCTAAGCTGGTAACAAATGCAGTGTAGGCAAAACGAAAAACGCCCTTCAGGAACAGAAGGGCGTTTTTTTTTGGTCTTGTGGAAAGTTTTTTTTGGATACTGATGCTGCTGATACTAATACTTAAGGCTGGGTGCTTTGGTCAATCGCGACCGCCGATGGCGAGTATGTATTTTTCGGTTTTCCACGGCTGGTCGATTCGGCGCGAGATCACCTCGGCACCCAACAGCTCTACACAGCGATCAGCTAGGTCCCAAAATGGCGGCCTGCCTGGGTCGGCAATCAGCACCTGCTCGACACCAGCTGCGCGAGCGCGTTGAATAAGCTCAAATAGTGGTGTGGTCATCTCATCCCAGAAACAGATATCCGTGCCCATCAGAGTGTGGAATTGCGCCAGCTCATTATCTTCTAGGGACTCAAAGCTGCGCTGTTGAAACTCAACGCTGCACTGATTAATACTCGCCTGTAGTTTTAGAAAAGGCTCAACATTGGCATCTATATCCACACCGGTGACTCGAGCCTGATAATTTTTTGCCAAATAGATTCCGGTGAGTCCCCAGCCGCAGCCTATATCCAAGACCTTTGCATGATCAGGAATCTCCCAGGTACTTAAATAGTCGATCAAGACAAAGCTCGAGCGCCAGACTTTATTGCCGTGGGCAGCGTGTGACTGTTGGCGCTTGAGCCTTCTCACCCCTGGGTGGGATGCCTTGAGAGCATCTATATTCATAAATGACACTTTGTGGGATGTTGGCGATGAATTTGACGTCATAAGTTTGAGTGGGCTTTTGGTTGGTGTCAGAGGGGAAATTCTAGCAGTAAAACAAATCGCTGATTGGATAATGTTGCGATTTGTCTTTTCACTGCAAGTCTCTATGATAGGGCCCCTAACGTAAACACCCATAAGAATAAAGTCACGCCACTAGGCACTACTATGAATCAGACTACTGTCAACCCCTGGTTTGGAAATCTCTATCGAGATCGCAACACGCAGTTTCTTTTTTTACAGGTGATCGGTTGGTTTAGTCTTTCCCTGATAAGTTTTTTTAGTCTGACCCTGTGGTACAACCAGCAGAGTTTTGCCTATATCTCGCACACCTTATTGCAGTCGGTGATGGGCGTGGCTGTGTCCTGGCCACTGCGCTCAGTGTTCCATTATCTTTGGAACAAACCACTGGCCCTGCGTCTGCTGTTAACTATTGTGTCAGTACTGGTCTGCTCCCTGATATGGTCGGCACTGCGTATAGGAACGTTTCTGTGGATGACTGAGGAGACTGATGTCTGGGCTGACTTTGGCGGCTGGTTGTTTGGCTCCATTATGATTTTTCTCTGTTGGGCGGCGTTTTATCACGGCATTAAATACTACCAGTTGTTGCAGTCTGAACACGAGGCGTTGCTGCACTTTGCCGCCGAGAACAAGGAGGAGCAGCTGAAGCGCAGCCGCGCTGAAACCATTGCTCAGGAAGCGCAGTTAAAAATGCTCCGCTACCAGCTCAACCCCCACTTTCTGTTTAACACTTTAAATGCGATTTCAGCCCTGGTTGTGGGTCGCAGTGCAGCCAATGCCAATACCATGATTATGCAGCTGAGCAATTTTTTGCGCTATTCACTGGAGAATGATCCGATTAAAAGAGTGACCTTAGAGCAGGAGGTCAGCGCCCTAAAATTGTATCTGGATATTGAAAAGACCCGCTTTGCCGATCGCTTGCAGCTGGAGTTTGATGTTGATCCCGCGGCTCACAGTGTGAGGATTCCGAGCCTGCTACTACAGCCGCTAGTGGAAAATTCGATTAAATATGCCATTGCTCCAGCTGAAAAAGGCGGTAAGATTAGCGTCTTCGCGAAACTCGAAGATGAGCACCTGATTATTGAGGTGGCAGATACTGGGCCTGGTATAGACGCTAGCAAGCAGTCTATGGCGTCGGGTCCCGGTATTGGCCTAAAGAATACTGTCGATCGATTGAGTGCTTTTTATGGCGACAATTATATATTTGAACTGCGCAGTCCTGATGCTGGTGGCATGACAATCTATATTCGGATGCCTCTGGAAAAGCAGACTGCGGAAAGCAATGCCGAGCTTGGACTTGGCAGATAGCTGAGTATTACTTGAGGTGACCGTCCATCAGTATGTCTAAACTGAAAACCATTATTGTCGATGATGAGCCACTGGCTCTGGATCTTCTGCGCTCTATTTTAAGCTCTATAGAGGATGTGGAGATCATCGCCGAGTGTAGCAATGGTCGTGATGCGATTGCCGCCGTCAGCTCGCTGCACCCGGATTTAATCTTTCTCGATATTCAGATGCCCGGGGTTAACGGTTTTGAGGTGGTCAAGGCGATGCAGTCTGACACCATGCCCATGGTAATTTTTGCCACCGCCTACAATCAATTTGCCATCGATGCCTTTGATATGCATGCGGTGGATTATTTACTCAAGCCCTTTGACCCAGAGCGCATTGAGCGCGCGGTTCAGCGCGCGGTTGAGCGGAACTCGGCACCGGAAAATGATGGCGGCCTAAAAACCCCTTTGATCGGTGCCATTGATGAGATCACCAAGCGGCTGGATAAAGAGTCTGGCGCTGTCTCTAGCGCAGAAGAAGACTTACCTCAGGGTATCAAGCGCAAATTGCTGATCCGCGATTCTGGCATGGTTAAAGTGGTGCCCTTTGATGATATTGATTGGGTCGATGCCGCCGGTGACTACATGTGTGTTCACGCCCTTGGCGAAACCCACATTGTGCGCAGTACCTTGCGTGAGCTGCTGGAAAAACTCGACGAGAAAATGTTTATTCGCATCCATCGCTCAACCGTGGTCAATATTGAGCGAGTGGTCAGTGTTACTCGATTGCAGAAGGGCGGCAGTTTGCTGCATCTGGCGGATGGTAATTCACTGCGGGTCAGTCGTAATTATCGGGAAGCAATTCGCAGCCTATTTCAGTAAGCTGGGTAACTACAGCTTTCATTATTCTCCTGAATGTCTCACAAGGGTCCCACTCAACGCAGTGATTAAACCCGCCATCTCATCTGATCTTCCACCATACAGCCGTCCATGAAAGACTACGTACTAGGCGTGGTTTATTTATAGTTTTGCCAGCAAAGTGGAGCGGTCCAATAAAGCCACGCAAATTGCACCCTGAATGCTCAGCGGCGCTATACGATTTTCCAAAAAGGGTAGGGCAGAGTTAATAATGGTAAAAGATAAAAATTACGCCTTGGCGAAGGGCTTGGTAACACTAGTAGCTGGATTGGCATTCGCTATGATGCCGGTAAAGCTGGTTGCGCAGGACCTCAATGCGGCAGAAAAGGCAGCCGCTGTTGAACAGCGCGTGGCGGCGATTTTGGCGACTATGACCGTCGAGCAAAAAGTCGGCCAGATGATTCAGCCTGAGATTAAGTTTGTCTCTCCCTCTGATGTTAAAAAATACCATATTGGCTCTATTCTTAACGGCGGCGGCTCCTTTCCTGGTGAGCGTAAAAACTCGGCTATCCAAGACTGGGTTGATCTTGCCGATGCCTATTACAATGCCTCTGTAGACACCTCTAACGGTGGTACAGGAATTCCTGTTATCTGGGGTACTGATGCGGTCCACGGCCACAACAATGTCATCGGTGCCACGCTGTTTCCCCACAATATTGGTTTGGGTGCGGCAAACGACCCACAGCTGTTGCGCCAGATTGGCGAAGTGACAGCCCGCGAAGTTGCTGTAACCGGTATCGATTGGATCTTTGCGCCGACTGTAGCGGTGGTTAAAGACAATCGCTGGGGACGCTCTTATGAAGGCTATAGCAGCGATGCTGCAATAGTCAAAGCCTATGCTGGTGAGATTGTTAAAGGTATTCAGGGTGAACCCGGCGAGCTGGGTTCAGACCCCTCAAAAGTGGTGGCCACAGCCAAGCACTGGATTGGTGACGGCGGTACTTATCGCGGTGTCGATCAGGGCAATACCATACTGGATATAGATCAGCTACTCGAGTTGCACGGTCAGGGCTATCTCAGTGCTCTAGATGCTGACGTGCAGTCGGTAATGGTGTCATTTAATAGTTGGAACGGGCGCAAGCTTCACGGCCATAAAGAACTACTGACTGATGTTCTCAAAGGTCAGCTCGGTTTTGATGGTCTTGTTGTCAGCGATTGGGATGGTATTGGTCAGGTTGAAGGCTGTACCACGGAAAATTGTGCTCAGGCCATTAATGCCGGCATAGATTTGATTATGGTGCCTCAGGGTTGGAGAAATCTGATTGGCAATATGCTTAAGCAGGTTGAGAGCGGGATTATTCCAATGTCGCGCATCGACGATGCAGTAACGCGTATATTGCGGATAAAAATTCGCGCCGGTCTTTTCGAGAAAGGGGCTCCATCAACCCGTCAATTAGCTGGTGAAGCAGAAATTATTGGCTCTCCTAAGCACCGTGCTATTGCCCGGGACGCAGTGCGCAAGTCCCTAGTGCTGCTGAAAAACAAAAACCAACTGCTGCCCCTAAAGGGCCAGCAACATATTCTGGTTACCGGCGATGGCGCCGACAATATCGGCAAGCAGAACGGTGGTTGGACTATCACTTGGCAGGGTACTGAAAATAAGAACAGTGATTTCCCCGGCGCCACCTCTATTTATGCTGGCCTCAAGCAAGCTGTTGAAAGTAATGGCGGTTCGGTTGAACTGAGTGCAGATGACAGCTGGGTTAAGAAGCCCGATGTAGCTGTAGTCGTTTTTGGTGAAGAGCCCTATGCCGAAGGTGTTGGCGATATTGAGTCACTGATGTACCGCGATGGTCACCAGGCAGACCTTGAGTTGCTCAAGTCACTAAAGGCTAAAAATATTCCTGTAGTAGCTGTATTTTTGACCGGCCGCCCGCTGTGGATGAATGCCGAGTTGAACAGCTCAGATGCCTTTGTCGTGGCCTGGTTGCCCGGTTCTGAAGGTGTTGGTGTGGCGGATGTTATGGTCGCCGATAGTGCGGGTAAAGCGCGCTATGACTTCACCGGCAGGCTCTCTTTTGACTGGCCCAACAGCGAACTTAACCGAACGGATGGCGCTCTTCCGGTCAGTGACTTGTTGCTCACTCGTGGCCAGGGTCTCAGTTACGGCGATGCAGAAATCATTGCCGATAAGCTTAATGAAAAGCCGTTAATTGATGCTTCAAAGGCTGCTCGCGTAGTGTTTAGCGGCAGTGCTCGTCCGCCGTTTAAAACCTACGTGGGTGACTCTAGCAACTGGCAGAAACTGGTTCAGGGCAATAAATCCTCCACTGCATTTGGCGATCTAACGGTCACTACTGTGGACGGAGCTGTGCAGGAAGACTCGCGCTTAGTGGAGTGGAAAGGTGGTCGTGAAAGCCAGTTCTACTTCCAGTCAGAAGCCGGTGTTGATTTGAGCAAATTGCGCGACGAAGATGCCGCACTGGTCATGATCATCAAAGTTGATAAAAAGCCCAAAGGCGCTGTAACTTTGCGTATGGATTGCGGCTGGCCCTGTTCAGGCGGCCTTAATTTAACCCGTATTTTCCGTGCCATTCCTGAAAATCAGCCGGTTCGGTTAGGCGTTAAGCTTAGCTGTTTTGAGAAGGTTGGCGTTAACTTGAAAAAGGTTAATTCACCCTTTGTACTGGTTAGCTCTAAGGAATTTGCTCTAACCATTGCTGATATTAGAGTTACCAAAGATATCTCTGAGAAGTCCCTGATTGGTTGCGGTTGATCCCCAGCGCAATTCTCGTTAACTGTATTCGCAACCAGCCCTTTTTAGGGCTGGTTTGCGTTTCGCCTCGTGCTTTTTTTAACCCTTGATTAGTGGTATTTCTGGGGCATGGAAAAACCTCCAGCATACTGCTAGTATCGCCGCACTATAATTATAAAATCATTCTGACGTGACGCTTAGGTGCAAGCGTCGAGAGGGGGTAGCATGAACGCATTATTCACCAAGATGTCTGAGAGCACGGCGGAAGACTGGCAAATCATTCTTCCCGAGCAAGTCGCCTATTTTAAAAAATTGCCCGATCGTATATTGACTCATTTAGAGTTGCTCACTGGCGATTATGGCGGCTTTGCCGTAGATCGACTGCAGCATTCGCTGCAGACTGCGCACCGCGCGGCGGAGGCCGGTGAAGATGAAGAGTATGTTGTCTGTGCGCTGCTCCACGATATCGGTGACACTCTAGGCAGTGCCAACCATGCGGATGTTGCGGCAGTGATATTGGAGCCTTTTGTCTCCCCAGAAAATCACTGGATGATCAAGCACCACGCTATTTTTCAGGGCTATAATTTTTTCCATTTTCTCGGCGCCGATCGCAATATGCGAGACCAGTACCGTGAAAATCTGAACTTTAAGCGCACCGCACGATTTATTGCCAAATACGATGATCCATCCTTTGACCCAGAGATGCCAAAGTTGGAGTTAAGTGTCTTCGAACCTATGGTTCGCAGAGTGTTTAGCGCGCCAAAAAACAGCATGTACAAAAGCCTGTTAGAAGGTTGAGCAAATCCAATGACTGAAGGATCTATTCGCGGTATCTATGTGGCACCAGCCAAGGGTGCTGGGGTGATGGGCCATCAAAAGGTTTCATTGCGTGCCGGCAAAGGTATTGAAGGGGATCGCTACTTCTCTCAGACAGGCAAAAACCGCTCTCATTATAAAGGTCAGCCGGATTGGGAAATTACCCTGATTGAATCTGAGGTAATTGAGGCATTTAATCAGCAGCAGGGCCACAGCTTTCACGAGAGTGACTTCCGCCGCAATCTGGTTACTCAGGGGATAGGCCTTAATGACTTAGTGGGCAAGTCCTTCACCATCAATAATGTCAGTTTCTATGGCGTTCAGCTCTGTGAGCCCTGCGCCAGTCTGCAGCGGCGTCTCGCGGTAAGTATTCTGCCTGAGCTTGTGGGCAAAGGGGGTTTGCGCGCGCAGATTCGCGGCAATGGTGTGATCGCTGTGGGCGACCGGCTTACCCCAGTCGAAAAAATCTAAGGCTGTTGTAACTGGTCTGCCGAGTAAGTTCCTCAGCGGACTCATTTCTCTGTTGCGCTATTTTGCGGATCACCCAGGGTAAAAACGCCGGTTCATTGCGCTTGCCTTTTGGCGGCTCGGGAAGGGTTTTTGGTAGCAAATAGGGCGCATCGGTCTCCACCATTAGCCGTTCCATTGGAATATCCGCCACCAGCCCCTGAAGCTCTGTGCCGCGCTTGTCGTCGCAAATCCACCCAGTGATGCCAATATGCATATCTAGATCTAAATAGCCGTAGAGGGCCTCTCTGGAGCCTGTAAAGCAATGGGTTACGGCATCCACTAGGTGATCTCTGTAAGTGCGCAGTATCTGTAGCTGCCGATCGGCGGCATCCCGCTCATGGAGAAATACCGGCAACTGTAATTCGGCCGCCAGTTCAAGCTGCGCCTCAAAGGCTTTTTCCTGTTGCGCCGGAGTGGAAAAGTTGCGGTTAAAATCCAGTCCCATTTCGCCTATAGCGACCACATGTTGGTTGCCCGCCAATGCTCTCAGTGTGCCTATAGACTCTCTATTTAAAGACTTAGCGTCATGGGGATGAATACCTGCGGTGGCATAGAGCATCTTGGGAAATTGATCGGCGAATTTGCCACAGAGCTCGACAACGGATTCACTTTCGCTAACCGAAGTGCCAGTTAAAATAAGCTTTTCCACACCAGCGTCTTGGGCGCGCTGCAGTACCTCAGGGCGGTCACTATCAAAGCGTGAGTTGGAGAGGTTAACCCCTATATCGATCAACATAATTACAGCAGCCTATAGATTTCTTTCTGCATTAGCAGGGGCGGGCGCTGGCCCATATTGCGTGAATAGATAATCGAGTACATTAGAATATTGCGCACATAGGCGCGCGTCTCAGTGTAGGGAATCACTTCAATCCAAATATCGAAGGGCAGCTTGCCATCGCTCTTCTTGAGCCACTGTGCAACTCGAGTGGGACCAGCATTATAAGCCGCACTGGCAAGAATGCGACTGCCATCAAAGCGTTTAAGCAGTTCGCTGTAGTAGCGACTGGCAATGGCGATATTGGTTTCCGGATTATAAAGTTCGGCGCTTTTGCGATAGGGAATTTTATATTTCCGCGCCGTGCTTTTGGCGGTGGCCGGCATTAGTTGCATTAATCCTCGGGCACCTGCTGGGGATGTGGCCGAGGCATCAAAGGCACTCTCTTGACGCGCCAGGGCAAATAGTAAATGACTGTCCAGCTGATTGCTTTGTGCTGCAGCTGTTATGGCATCGGCAAAGGCCAGGGGAAAGCGTAACTCCACATCATCCCAGTACTGGGCACGACCCAGGCTGGCAATAGCTTTGCTGTGCCACTGCCACTGTCCTGTCACTATGGCTGCTGCCAGCCAGTCTGAGTAGCTGAAGTCGGCGCTGGCCTGATGCCATTCTCGGTTGGCATCGAGATTGTCATTGTGGAATTTAAGCTCCCGGGCCCGGGCCATTTCGGGCAGAGCCCTAACCGCTGCTAGACGCTGGGGATCAATCGCCACCGGACGGTGATTGATGCGGTACTCTTTGTCGAGCATATCGCTGGCGAGAAAACCGTAGAAATCCCGCTCCTGGGCCAAGCTTTCGGTCATCTGCTGCAGTGCGGGGTGTTCGGTGGTCAGTGGATTGCTGAGCATGCTGCGGATAGTCCAGTAGCGCCAGGCACTGCGACTTTGTAGAGTCTCGGGTAGCCGCTGCAACCATAGGGCGACATTCGGCCAGTCCTTTTCCGCCAGTGCCAGACGAATACGCCACTCCACCAAACTGCCATCTAGCGTCTTATTGAGCAGTTGCAGATGATCGCTAAAATAGGAGTCGGCCACTGCCGTTGCTCCCTGTTTATAGAGGCCTTTGATAATGGCGCTGACAATGGCGCTGCGTGCTGCCTGGGTAAACTCATGGGTCTGTTGGTAGTGACTCCAGTATCTGAGGCTGGCGTGACTGTCGCGACGGGCTAAATGCACCAGAGCATGTTGAATAATATCCAGCTCTTCAGGGCTGTCGCTATTAAAAGCCGCGAATTGTTTAATACTCTGAGGTGACCGATCAGCCTGGTAATAGAGCTTGGCTAGGTTGCTGTAGTGGGGGCTGTTAAAAAATCGTTGCAGGTACCGGGCAAGTTGATACTGGTGATTGAGTAGCGCCTTGTTAAAGCGCTGCCAAGCCAGCGCCTCTGTAATTCCCTCGCTGGCGATTAGGCGGGCAAATAATCGATCACATTGCTTGGGTTGAGATTTGCCAACATTCCACAATTCTAGCGCCGCGGTTAGGGCCTGCTCGCGTCTTTGAGTTAACAGAGGCTCTTTAGCATCAGCGTAATAGCGTGCCAGCTGAAACTGACATTGCTGCGCAGTACTCGCCTGCTGCGGCTCATAAAAGCTGATATAGGTGGTCCAATATTGGCGCTTAGCCAGATAGTCTAGCCAGAGATTACGCAGGTGCTTAGCTTTGACCGTGCCAGCATAGTCTTGCAGATATTGGCGCACTTGCGGATGGCGCGAATAACGCAGATTGGACGCCAGGTCCAAATAGATCAGATAAGGGTAGAGGGGATAGTTCTTTAGTTGTTCGCGCTGTTTTTTAAATTGCTGCCACTTGCCCCGTCGCGCCAACTCCAGAGCCTCGGTATAGAGCTGTCGCTGTTGGGCTAGACCATTGGATACATTTGGCTCTAGTGAGGCTTGGGTGATTTGCTTTGAGTCACTATTCCCTGCAGTAGCCATCAGGCAGCAGCACAGCAGCAGTGCCGCAACAGTGACGTTTCTTAGACTGAAATGAGGGAGGTTAAAAATAGCAAGAGCCTTATAAGGAACGATAGTGGTTAATGCGGCGGAGCAAGTTTAGAGTTTAAAGGGAGAGGGCGGTGTGTTGGAAGCCTGTAGGTGCATTTAATTGCTGTTGACGACTTTTTAAGAAAAGCCCTTGGCTGCTCCTAGTTGCTCTTAGTAACGCTTAATTACTCTTAGTTACAACAAGCCCCTAGCGGCTTTTCCCTATAATCAAGCCCCTGGCAAAAGGGGCTTGATTGTCTTAGTCCTCTTCATTGATCCGCACCGCCAGAACATCACAGGGGGCGCCATGGAGAACACTGTTGCTAGTAGAGCCAAATATGAGTGCCAAGCCATGACGGCCATGACTACCTACTATAATAAGGTCTATATTTTCTTCTTTGGCCATGCGGCGCATTTCATTGGCTGGCTGCCCCAGCACTATATGCTGATCTTCCTCCGACACGTTCAGCTGCTCGGCAAGAGTGGCTAGGCGCTGCCTAGCTTGCTCTTCTAGCTGCACCTGCACATCGGATAAATCCACTGGTATATCGCCGCTGTAAGTGAAGGCTAGAGGCTCAAGGATATGGCAGATTGATATTTTTACCTCGCGGTCAGCAAAAAGTTGCTTGACGCGGTCTACCACTTGCTGTGATTCTGGAGAGAGATCAAGGCCGATCAGCAGGTGTTTGTAAGTAGACATGGGGTGACTCCTTTTTTGTTTGGTTAACAGCTGTGTTGATTACTGCATTGAGAAAACCGGATAGATTGTAAGTCGCTGACTCCAATCGCTAACTATAGAGTAGTACGAAATGACATGGTTGTTAATAGTATTGGGCGTCGCCGTGGTGATATCGCCGCTGATGTGGTTTCGGCAGTCGCCGCGTCAGAAGCTGATCACAGAGCTTAGGCGCTCGGCAGGCAGTGCAGGACTGCAGGTGAGTCTCTATCGTCGGCCCGATGCCCGTGATGAAGAGACGCGTCTGGAGTGCGTTTGTTATCGCTTACCCTGGCTCGATGGAGACTGTCGCCAGAATTGGGTGCTGCACCGCTTTAGTGCTCGTGGCTGGGATTCTGTCTGCCCTGGATGGCTTTGGACTCTGAATCAGGCCGCGCCCGAATGGGATGCAGTACTGGTCGATCAAATGGATGATTTCCCCGCCGGTGTCAGCGCTCTTGTGGCCACAGATGCGGGTATAGGTGTGATCTGGAATGAGCGTGAAGATGCCGCGGATTTAGAAAAAATTGTCGACAAATTAAAGAAATTTCAGCATCAGGCAAAAGAAATTTGTCAATGAAACTTGACCAGAGGGCGCACAAACACGTATATATGCGCACCTTGAGTCTAAAGCTCGTCAATATGTGAGCCAAATTATCTTCAGCACGCTGCTCTGATGGCAGGTGCGCAATTAGGGAAATCAGCCTAAATGGGAAAGTCGTTAGTCATTGTAGAGTCACCTGCTAAAGCCAAAACGATCAATCGCTACCTCGGTGATGACTTTATTGTAAAGTCCAGTGTCGGCCATATTCGCGATCTGCCCACAGGCGGCAATCGGGTTCCTACAGATCCCAAAGAGCGCGCTCGACAGGCAGCCATAACGCGCAAACTGTCTCCCGAAGATAAAATTATTCACCATGCGGCAAAGGCTAAATCTCAGCTGATTAATAGTATGGGTATAGACCCAGAAAATGATTGGAAAGCGGAATACGCGACCCTGCCGGGCAAAGAAAAAGTCGTAGCTGAACTCAAAAAGCTGGCTAAAAATGCCGACACTGTCTATCTGGCGACGGATTTGGATAGAGAGGGGGAGGCGATCGCCTGGCATCTGACTCAGGTGATTGGTGGCGATGACAGCCGCTACAAGCGTGTGGTTTTTAACGAAATCACCAAGAAAGCGATTCGTGCGGCCTTTGAAAAACCTGGCGTAGTTGATACTAACCGCGTTGACGCTCAGCAGGCGCGACGCTTTCTCGATCGGGTGGTGGGCTTTATGGTCTCGCCACTGCTCTGGGAAAGAGTAGGCCGTGGTCTATCCGCTGGTCGAGTTCAATCCGTTGCCCTAAAAATGATTGTTGAGCGCGAGCGTGAGATTCGTGCCTTTTTACCCGAAGAATACTGGACCGTTCAAGCGGACCTCGAAGCTGAAGCCGCCAGTGATGATGTGGGAAAGATTCGCTTTGACGTCAAGCGTCACTTGGGCAAAGCCTTCCGTCCGGTAAACAAAGCGGCCACGGATACAGCGCTAGCAGCTCTAAGAGAAGCTGATTATTCAGTGTCTAAGCGCGAAGATAAGCCCACGTCCTCTAAGCCTTCAGCACCCTTTATCACCTCGACTCTGCAGCAGGCTGCCAGCACCAGGCTCGGCTTTGGGGTCAAGAAAACCATGATGATGGCCCAGCGTCTCTATGAAGGTGGTTACATTACCTACATGCGTACTGACTCGACCAATTTAAGTGAAGATGCCATCGCCGCCTGTCGCGAATACATTAAAGTTCGTCACGGCGCCCGTTATCTGCCGGATGAGCCAAAGATCTATGGCAGCAAGTCAGGCGCTCAGGAAGCTCACGAAGCCATCCGCCCGTCGAATATCGATATCTCTCCCGGCAGTCTCGATGGCATGGAAGTGGATGCGAAGAAACTCTACCAACTGATTTGGCAACAGTTTGTCGCCTGTCAGATGGTTCCCGCTCAGTTCACCTCGACTCTGGTGACTGTTGCCGCCGGCGATTACGAGATGACCGTAAAAGGTCGCGTGACTCGCTTTGATGGTTATCTGGCGGTAATGCCGGCTAATCGCAAAGGCGACGAGGACGGTGAACTGCCGGACCTGCAAAAGGGCGACAAGATGAATATGCTGGTATTGGTGCCACAACAGCACTTTACCAAGCCCATCGCCCGTTTCTCTGAAGCCTCCTTGGTGAAAGAACTGGAGAAGCGCGGTATTGGCCGTCCCTCTACCTATGCGTCAATTATTTCCACGATTCAAGATCGCGGCTATGTGCGCATTGAAAACAAGCGCCTGTTCGCTGAAAAGATCGGCGATGTGGTCACCGACCGTTTAGCGGAAAGCTTTACCGATTTAATGGACTATGGCTTTACTGCCACCATGGAAGAGCACTTGGATGAGATTGCCAAGGGCACCTTGAACTGGAAAGATCTGTTGAATCGTTTCTATCGTGATTTCAGTGAGAAAGTGGAAAGTGCCAAGGCAGAGGACGCAGGTATGCGTCCCAACGCCCCCACTGAAACCGATATTCCCTGCAAGCTCTGTGATCGTCCAATGATGATTCGAACTGCTGGCACTGGTGTATTCCTCGGTTGTTCTGGTTATGCACTGCCCCCCAAAGAGCGTTGCAAGCACACCCTGAATCTCACCGCTGGCGACGAAGCTGTCAATATCGATGAAGACGATGAGGCGGAATCTAAGCAGTTGATGCACCGCCATCGCTGTAAGATCTGCGATACGGTTATGGATAGCTACCTGGTAAATGAAACCCTCAAGTTACATGTCTGTGGCAACAACCCAGACTGCAGTGGTTTTGAACTTGAGTCTGGGCAATATGTGATTAAGGGCTACGAAGGGCCAGTGCTCGAATGTGATAAGTGCAGTAATGAGATGCAGTTAAAGACCGGTCGCTTTGGCAAATACTTTGGCTGTACCGGAGAGACTGCTCCCGGGGAGCCGTGCAAAAATACCCGCAAGTTGTTGCGCAATGGTCAGGCTGCGCCCCCGAAGGTGGATCCCATTTCTATGCCCGAATTGCGCTGCTTAAAAGTCGAAGACCACTATGTGCTTCGCGACGGCGCCTCAGGTCTATTTTTGGCCGCCAGCCAGTTTCCAAAGAATCGTGAAACCCGCGCGCCCAGCGTCGCGGAACTGTTGCCCTACAAAGACCAGATCGACGAAAAATATCAATTTTTGCTCACCGCACCGGTTAAAGACCCCAATGGTTTAGAGACCATTATTCGCTACAGCCGCAAAACCAAAGAGCAGTATGTGCGCAGTGAAGAAGACGGCAAGCCCTCTGGTTGGAGCGCTTTTTACAACAGCGGTAAATGGGTCGCTGCAGAAAAGGGCAGTAAGTAGGCGAACTTATGTCGACTCATATTTCAGCGGTTAATCAGAAGCTAGTGTTTGCCCGGCAGCTTCTGCGCATGCTCGACACCAGTAGTACCTCAGTTAGCAGCAGTCATCAGATTGCCGCCACCGCTCAGTCAGTAGCTGTGCAGCTACATCAGGCCTGGTTGTGGCACTGCCGCAATATAGCCGAAGGATACAAGTTAAGAGATGTTGAATCGGTCACCGATGGCGACTCTCTGGTGGCGCAATTAGCCTTGCAGGGCAAGTGCCCCGGCGAAGCGGTAGAGCTGCAAACATTGCAACACGACTCCAACTCGTGGCTCAGTGAGCTGCTTCAGGCCCACAAGAATATCTATCTTTTACCTGTGGTACGCAAAGCCGAGATGGATGCGGATCGTCTGCCGATGATTTCTTTAGATGGTCCTGCAGTCGTTGAGTGGACTCTGGAGTCGGCGCAGCTGTGGCTGCAATCGATGGAAGAACTGATCGATCGCCATCGTGAAATGATGATTGAGTTTTAGCTGTAGGCACAGTTAACGGTTAACAGTGATTGTCGCAACTGCTAGACTCTCCATATGCAACGCCATAACAGCACGCTATCCCGGTGCGCGGTGATCAAGATCAAAACGGAACTCTTTAGGGAACCCTATTTATGCCTCTCGCGGAATTTGAATTAGTCATGTTAGACAGCGGCGAAGTTGCACTGCAGCGCGCTGAAGGTGATGAAACTCTGGTCACCATTCGCTTCTCTCCCGATGTCCTCGACTATCTTGATGGCAAACATCTGGATGTGGCCAAGAGCATGATGGACGCCGGTATTAAAGCTGCTTTTGATGTTATTGAAGAGCCTGCAGTGCCCGCTGAGTCGGTTCAGGGAAAAGCCCACACCATTCACTAGTCAGTGTCTGAATGGGACACCTGAACCTGTTTTGGCAATATCAATGCCCTGCAGCCGCTTTATAATTAGACAATCAGAGTCTTTAGCCCGAGCCCAGTCAAATGAATCGCGACAACCTTCTCAGTCTGCGCAGTGATGCGCGCAAAATACACAGTTATCGTCAGCATCTGCTGATTTGTACTGCGGGGAAATGTGCCCCTGCAGAGCAGACTAATGATGCTTGGGAGTATTTAAAGCGACGAATTCGTGAGCTAGATCTGCTCGATGTGGACGGCGGTGTTTACCGCTCCAAAGTGGAGTGTCTGCGTATCTGCCGCCAGGGGCCGATTATGGTCAGTTACCCAGATGGAACCTGGTATCACAGCTGCACACCAGATGTTATAGAACGCATCCTGCAAGAGCATGTACTCGGCGGCAAGGTAGTGGAAGAGTACGCTTTTGCCTCTAATCCTATGGTATAGAGGTTACAAGAGTTACAAGAGTTACAAGCCTAACAAACGCCACCGTAGTCAGATATATCTGACGCCGGTGGCCGTGGACATTAAATAAGCCTGTAACAGGTTTTTAGATGCTTTAAATACTAACCCGCACCACGCCAACCGCGAGACCTTCAATAGCAAAATCCTGCGCCCGCAGGTCCACCAATATTGGCGAGTAGTCGTGATTCTCTGGCAGCAAATGAATCTCATGCTTGCTGCGGGTGCGCTTAAGTCGTTTCACCGTTACCTCACCATCCACGCGCGCCACCACAATCTGTGAATTCTCCGCAGTGGGCTGCTGGTGCACAGCCAGTAGATCCCCATCCATAATGCCGACATTGATCATGCTCTGACCCTGAACACGCAAAAAGTAATCAGCGTGAGGCTGGAATGTGCTCGATGGCACCTCTTGGTAGTCCTCAATATGCTGCTCTGCCAGAATCGGCTCGCCAGCTGCAACTCGTCCGATAATCGGAATGCCACAGAACTGCTCGACAATGCGGATACCCCTAGAGGCTCCCGGAATCATCTCAATAACCCCTTTTCGGGCCAGTGCACGCAAATGGTCCTCCGCCGCATTGGCTGACTTAAAGCCAAGCTGTTGAGCAATCTCTGCACGTGTTGGCGGGTAGCCAGTGTCTTCAATATTGTCGCGAATCAAATCAAAAATTTGTTGTTGTCTAGGAGTGAGACGATCCATGGTGATTTCCTCTAGAATGATTTCTCTAAACATCTACCTGTGATTATATACAGTAATCAAAAGTGCGCAAGTTAAACTATATTTAAGCCATACAACAGGAGAAGTTTATGCTGGAAGCAAAAGTACAGGAAGCATGGCGCGTGCTACGTATACAGTCTGAATTGGTCGATGGCACAGACAAATTACTTAAATTAGGGGCAGCGGTAACCGTATTTGGTGGTGCCCGTTTAGACTCGAGTAATCGCTATTATCGCGAGGCACAGTTGCTTGGGAAATTGCTCGGTGAGGAAAATATCCCGGTTATTACCGGCGGCGGTCCGGGAATTATGGAGGGAGCCAGTCGCGGTTGTTATGGAACCCCTACACCTTCCGTAGGGCTAAATATTGATCTGCCCTTTGAGCAGACGCCAAACCCCTATCAAGACATAGGCCTCGACTGCCGCTACTTTTTTGTGCGCAAGTACCTGTTTGTTAAGCACGCTGTGGGCTTTGTTATTTTCCCCGGCGGTTTTGGCACCTTGGATGAACTGTTTGAAGCATTGACTCTGGTGCAAACGCTAAAAGTTAAACCCTTTCCGATTATTTTAGTCGGACGACCGTTTTGGCAAGGACTGATCGAGTGGATGCAGGATCGCATGGTGGCGGAAGGCTGTTTAAGTGCTGCCGAACTCAACCTGTTTGAGTTGGTGGTCGATGCCAACCAAGCAGCACAGGTGATACTCAAGCATATCCGTATGGGGGAGTTCGTCCCCGGCGAATAACTTTTTTAATCTGTTTAGCGCTTATGACTACGAGCAGGCTACAGTAGTGCTAGAGCACTGATCCGCGTCAGAATTACAGATAGTCTGACTGTATGGCTTCATCTAAATCAGTGGCCCAGGGCATCTGGGCCTGATCCTCTAAGGCGAGGGCCGCAGCTTGGTTGTATGCCTCACTTGGAGGCGTTACCATCATTTGCGCCCAGTCATCGAGACTGATTTGATCGAACTCACCATCATCGTAATGTAGGTCGATAACGGCGAGGTGCTCATCCACGTCTAGGACCTCAAAGGTTCTATTGGTTGCTACTTCCTGATAACGCTGGTTGATTATTGGAACACTGCTGGCCATGGTTTACCCTCCTTCTGTAGGCTTAAAAAATAGCAGCTTGTTGCTTGCTCTGCATCAGGGCCTCTGGGCCAAATTTTGTTGCACTTACAGCACTAATAAACGATCCCGCTTGAGATTGTTGAGATAAGCGTTTGGAATATAGACGGATAATTTTTAGCGGCAAAAGATTTATCAGTGAGTAAAATTTCTTTATGGAATAGCCGCGCTTTGTGAAAGAATAAACTAATCTAAAAATCTTAACTTCCGGAACAGCTATGACCCAAAGCTTACAGGGACGCCTGATGCTCGATTTGGCCGGCACCTCATTGCAGGATGATGAGCCAGCACTGCTCTGTAACCCCCAAGTGGGCGGCGTGATTTTATTTGCCCGCAATGTCGAGAGCCGCCAACAGGTCGAAGCGCTGGTTGCCGAAATCAGAGCCGTGGCGCCACAGCTATTGATTGCTGTGGACCAAGAGGGCGGTCGGGTGCAGCGCTTTAAGCAGGGTTTTACCCTGTTGCCAGCTATGCAACAGCTGGGGAATCTGTGCCTTAAAGACCGAGATGCGGGACTGCAATTAACCCGTGACTGCGGTTGGTTGATGGCGGCTGAGGTGATTGCCTGTGGTTTGGATATTAGCTTTGCACCGGTGTTGGATGTTGATCGCGACACCAGCAGTATTATCGGTGATCGCGCCTTTAGTGATCAGCCACAGTTGGTAACTGATGTTGCTAGCGCTTTTATAGAGGGTATGAATGAGGCGGGCATGGCTGCCACGGGGAAACATTTTCCCGGCCACGGTGGGATTTTTGCCGACAGCCACTTGGAAGCGCCAATTGATCATCGCGACTGGACGCAACTCAGTGAGCGTGATCTTGTACCCTTTGTGGCCCTGGCAAACAGGCTCGGTGGCATTATGCCCGCCCATATCACCTTTCCCACCATTGACCCGGACTCCGTAGGATTCTCCCATTTCTGGCTGCAGCAGGTTCTGCGCGACAAGCTTGGTTTTGACGGTGTTATTTTCAGTGATGATCTGGCCATGAAAGGGGCAGATGTAGCTGGTGGCTATGTGCAAAAAGCCCAGCTCGCCCTAGAAGCCGGCTGCGATATGATTCTGGTGTGCAATGATCGCCAAGGCGCCCTTGAAGTGCTGGATTATATGACCGAACAGCAGGTCAGCGGTAGTGACCGGATCAAGGGGATGTTAAAAAGGACCTGGCTATCTTGGTCGCAGCTGGAGAATCATCCGCGCAGAGTTGCTACCATGGCGCAGCTGCAAAAGATGAATAGCTAGATTTGGAAAAATTAAAAAAATAAAAACCATTGGCAATTAGAACAGAGTAGGTTGTTTCGATGAAAAGCATAGAAAACTGGTTGGTCAATTTGACAGGTGAACAGTACCTCTGGGTGCTAGAGCTGTTTGTTATCGTAGTTCTGGCCCTGAGTCTGGGTATGGTCATCAATCGGGTTGTGAACAGGCTCGAAGTTCAGGCCGCAAAAACCAAAACAGTTTGGGACGATGCTCTGATAGAGGCCTGCCGGCGACCGTTGATCTGGCTGGTGTGGATTCTCGGAGTCAACTTTGCCGCCGGCATTGCCGCGCAAAAAATGCAGTCTGAGCTCTATGCTCTGGTGGATCCGATCAACCGCCTAGCGCTGATCTTTTTGGGTGTGATGTTTCTGACCAACTTTATTAAGCGCGCCGAACGCAATTTGGTGCATCCCGACTATATCGCCAAGCCCATGGATGAAACCACTGTTCGCGCGGTGGGTAAATTGCTCTGCGCCGCAGTGATTATTACCGGTGTATTGATCGCCATGCAGCTATTTGGTTACAGTATTTCCGGTCTGCTTGCATTTGGTGGCATAGGCGGTATCGCCATGGGTTTTGCCGCCAAGGATCTACTGGCCAACTTTTTTGGCGGCCTGATGATCTATCTAGACCGGCCCTTCTCGGTGGGTGACTGGGTGCGCTCACCGGATCAAGAAATCGAAGGTACAGTGGAAGATATAGGGTGGCGTCTGACGCGCATTAGAACCTTTGATAAGCGTCCCCTGTATATTCCCAATGCTGTGTTTGCCAATATTTCAGTGGAAAACCCTTCGCGCATGAGCAACCGCAGAATCTATGAAACCATCGGTGTGCGCTATGATGACCTGACCCAGATGGGACCTATTGTCGAACAGGTGAAGGCCATGTTGTTGGCCCATCCAGATATAGATACTCAGCAAACCATGATGGTCAACTTCAATAAGTTTGCCGCTAGCTCCCTGGATTTCTTTATTTATGTCTTTACCAAGACCACGGATTGGGCGACCTATCACCAGGTAAAACAGGATGTTCTGCTTAAGGTGGCGGATATTATTGCCGCCAATCAGGCCGAGGTTGCTTTCCCCACTTCGACACTTCATGTGCCTGCTGGCATTGAAGTAACTGGCGTCAAAGGTCAGTAACTGGCTTTTGAGTTGGTTTAAGTCATAAGTTGGCTGATAGCGTAAAAAAATCTTGGCACAGTCACAGCGGGTTAACTACAGTTTATCTAAATATGGCTTGATCAGCGTTATGTTACGAAAAGTCATGTTATAAAAAGTCATGTTGTGAAAAATAACAGGGATGTACAGGGGGTATTGCAGTAGAGACTGCAGCAGGATTGTGCGGCTAAATGGATAGCCGCACAGGATAAGGAGATCATGTCATGGATTTGACGCCGTTGTTCACTCGTCTGGATTTTCACTGGCCGTATGTTGCTATCTCGGCCTCTGCTTTTGGCCAGCCCTCTGGTCGCAGAAGCACCACTACCCATTTTACGTCCTCTAAGCTTTCCTTAAGCAGGTGGCTACCATGAGTGGCGGCTATCTTAAGCTAGCTCTGGCAACATTCGTCGTTATCAGTGGCTGGGGTCTACTTGGTATCCTGGTGGTTGATTATATCGCCGGTGATCTCGCTGGATTGTTTGACACATCCAGACAAAGTCAGGCTTGGTCGCTGCTGTTATTGCTGGTGCTAACGCGTAGCTCATTGCTCAGAGCCACCAATCTAAGGATTGGCCAATGGCTTGCAAACAGTCTGCTGGGTGCCATTGTTGGCCCTGTGCTGGCTGTGGTTAGAGATGTTTTTGCCGACGCAATGCGCTCGATTTATATCAGTGTCTACCTTCTGGCCGACGTGGTTTTCTGCGTCGGTACGCCACTGCTAATTATCTCCGCATCGGCGGGCTGGTGGTTACTGCCGGAAGTCAGTTACGTATCGTTGCTGATATACAGCTGCATGATCTCAATTATTTTCTTCGCTGGTCTCTATAGCAATTTAGTGCGCCTGTTGGCTCTGGGTTATTTTTTCGGTTACTGGCTGCTGGATCAAGCAATGCTCATGTATCCCTTTGTTGCCCCAGCGGTGGTACAGCAGAATATAACGCTGATTATGACCCATGCCTTAGATGCACTATTGCCAGCGGTTGGGCTAGTCCTCATTGTCTATCTACTGGCTCGTCACCATGGACTTGAGATGATTAAGGCGGCGATTAGTGTAGGTTCTGGCCGCGACTCCAAAGGGGTTTTCAGCCGTGAGTTTTTTAGTAACTATCTGCTGCTGGGGTGCCTGGTAATGGCGATTCCCCTGATCACAGTTATCACCCATAGCGTCATTGGCTACATTAATGTTCATATGCTGTTTGTTGGCCTCGGTATCTGGGGGCTCGATCGCTATTGGCAAGAACACGTCGCCAGCGAACCGGTGCTATCATCGGACTGGCGATACTTTTTAAAGCTGTCATGGAAGCACTAGAGGCAATTTACTCTATAATCGTTTTTTGATTTTTATAGGGTAACCCAGTGGCCACTTTTTTTGAGTCGATAAGTATTAAGGCGATAAATGTTGAGAAAATAGCACTTTTACTCAGCGCTCTATTGTTGGTCAGCTGTCTCGGCAGGCCTGATGGCGTATCGCCAGTCGAACAGCTAGATACCCAGCGCTATCTGGGCACCTGGTATGAGGTGGCGCGATTGGATCACTCCTTTGAACGGGGTTTAAGCAATGTCACTGCCGACTATTCCATGCGCGAGGATGGCGGTTTGAGAGTGATTAACCGCGGTTACTCAACGGAAGAGGGCGACTGGCAACAGGCCGAAGGCCGAGCCTACACCATTGAAGAAGATCAGCCAGGTCATCTCAAAGTGTCATTCTTTGGGCCATTCTTTGGCTCCTATGTAGTTTTTGAATTGGACCCGGATTATCAATACGCCTTTGTCGCAGGCAACACGACTAACTATTTGTGGCTGCTGGCGCGGACGCCAGCCATAAGCGATGAACTCAAAACCCACTTTTTACAGCGCGCTGAAAGCCTAGGTTTTGCAGTGAACGAGTTGATTTTTGTTGATCAGTCACTAAATCAAAACCCAGTCGACAGCAAGGTTGTGCCTTCCTCGCCCTAACCCTCATCCGGAAGAGCCACTCAATTTGTCATCCTGAGCACTTTACTTTCTCATCCTGAGCACGTTACTTTGTCATCCTGAGCGTAGCCGAAGGATCTCCTACTATGTTGCATCCAATCTGCAGTTAGCACAAAGCCTGATAAAACCCTACTCGACGTCAGACGAAGCCCCTTCCTCTAAAGGATTAAGCACTTCCGGCTCATAGGGAATAATAGTCACAAGCACGCCCATCTTCGGGTGATCAATATAGTAGCTCTGCTGTTCTTCGAGGCGCTTGGATTGATCAAATGTCCACAGAGATTTAATCGGGTACTGTTTTGGCTGCTGAACTTGCTCCATCGCTGTCAACGCTGAACTATCCATGGGCAGTGTTTTAGGGAAATCATTGTCTGGCAGATTGATAAAAAAGTCTTCGATACGCTCTTCATCGAATTGAATATCAGCAATAACATAGCTGTCACTAAGACTCGGCTGCTCGCGAACTGGAAACTCCGGCAGTTCAATCATATTGGCAGAGTCGCTCTGTTGATCAAATTCCAGCAACCAGAGATCCGATTGAAAGTGTAAAAAACGCGATTTGTAAAAGCGCAGGCTGCCTTCAATTTCAAAGCGATCCAGGTACTGTTTGCCCGCTTTGATAATGACCCATGGATCCTGTTCCAGCTTGTCTGCGGAGAAACGCCAGGCTTCGTGAAATACCACGTTGTACTGCCCTTGGCGGTCCAAGGCCCGAGAGCTCTCATTTAGGTTGCGCACATCGCGGGGCAGTTTGACGAAGCTGGGCTCGTACTGCGGAACATAGGTCTCTTCGGCGGTTTCGGATTGGTTGTCGGCTAGGTTGCCGGCTAAATTGTTGGCCAAGAACGCGGCGTCTTGGGCATTTATCTGGGCGAGATCGTAGTCGTCGAAGGGGTTTTTTTGTTCAAGGAGCTCGTCTTCAGTTTGCTCTTCTGAAATATCCAGTTCCAGCTCGGCAAAGCCGAGGGCGGGATCAGCTACCGTAGCTAAGGGAATGATTCGGTCGGCTGTGGCTGAGGCTACATTTGAGGGCAAGTTTGAGATAAGACCATTGCCGGCCACAGGATAGTTGTTATGTGAAACCTGACCCGGTTCTAGGAGATCGAGGCTGTTATCTGGAAAGTCGAGATTGTAACTGCGCGGCGGCTGTTCTTCGCCTGCATAACCCTGCTGGGTGAAAATAACTACTTCAACCTGATACCAAGGGGCGGCGTCTTCAGTCTGCTCGCCGCTCTCCTGTGCGACACTCAAGCTGCTGCTTAGCGCCAACAGGGCAACCCACAGGCTGATGGCCTGGCGCGATGGTCGCTGTCGCTTGTCTGTTGTCATGCTTATCATTCCATTGGTCATGCTTTCAAGATAGCCTTAATAAACAGCGATCCTCAGCTGTCGCTCTCCTCAGGCATAAGTTGTTCGAGAATATAGGTTAGCTTATCCACGCGCTCTTCAGCCGTTTCCATCTCTGTAGTGAAACTCAATTGATCATTATTTTGCAAGCGGAATGTGCCGGGTCGTTTCTGCACCATTTCAATAATAGTCATGGGTTCCACTGGCGTACTGGCGCTAAACTTAAGCCGTCCGCCATTGGGGCCGGCTTCAATTTTTATCAATCCAAGGCGCTCGCCCATCTGCCGCAGTTTGGCCAGCTCAAATAGCGTTTTGGCCGGTTCCGGCAAGAGTCCAAAACGGTCGATCATCTCTACCTGTAATTCATAGAGATCGCGTTCAGTCTGACAGTTGGCGAGGCGTTTATAGAGTGTCAGGCGCATATTGACGTCGGGCAGATAGTCATCTGGTATCAGTGCCGGCAGATGGAGATTAACCTCAATGCCCTGATCCAGAGGGGATCCCAATTCTGTCTGCTTGCCATTTTTAATCGCGTTGACCGCACGCTCAAGCATTTCCAAATAGAGGGTAAAGCCAATCGCCTGAATATGGCCGCTCTGTTCTTCGCCGAGCAGCTCGCCAGCACCGCGAATTTCTAAATCGTTGGTCGCTAGGGTAAAGCCCGAGCCCAGGTGATCGGCGGCAGAAATGGCTTCCAGACGTTTTTGTGCGTCGGAAGTGATGGTCTTCGGTGGCGGTGTTAGGAGGTAGGCATAGGCCTGGTGGTGGGAGCGACCCACACGACCGCGCAGCTGGTGCAGCTGGGCGAGGCCGAACTTATCTGCACGCTCAATCAGTATAGTATTGGCGCTGGGTATATCGATGCCGGTTTCAATAATGGTGGTGCACACCAACACGTTAAAGCGCTGGTGATAAAAGTCTGACATCACCTGTTCCAGCTGGCGTTCGCGCATCTGCCCGTGAGCTATGTTGATGCGCGCCTCTGGCACTAGGGCGGCCAATTCATCAGCGGTACGCTGAATGTTTTTAACATCGTTGTGCAAGAAGTAAACCTGACCACCGCGCAGAATTTCACGCAGTATGGCCTCGCGGGTAATACGATCTTCCCGCTGGCGGATAAAGGTTTTCACCGATAGACGTCGCGCTGGGGGGGTGGCAATAATCGACAGGTCGCGCACCGCGTGCATGGACAGATTAAGGGTCCGTGGAATCGGTGTCGCGGTCATGGTGAGAATATCCACCGAGCTGCGCATGGATTTAATTTTGTCTTTTTGGCGCACACCAAAGCGGTGTTCTTCGTCGATAATCAGCAGGCCGAGACGCTCAAAGTCGATCTTGGCGTGGAGCAATTTGTGGGTACTGATCAGAATGTCCACTTTGCCGCTCTCGGTGTCGGCAATCACCTGCTCCTGTTCTTGGGCGGTACGAAAGCGTGACAGCTCTTCGACGGTGATGGGCCAGTTGGCAAAGCGATCGCGAAAGTTTTGCAGATGCTGGTGGGCTAGTAATGTGGTGGGTACCAAAATCACCACCTGCTTGCTGCTGGATACCGCGGTAAAGGCGGCTCGCATGGCCACTTCGGTCTTGCCAAATCCCACGTCACCACAGACCAGTCGATCCATAGGTTGCGGGCTGAGCAAGTCTCGGCGCACGGCGTCGATAGCCTCGGCCTGATCGGCGGTTTCTTCGAAGGGGAACTCGCTGCTGAACTTGCGATAGTCCTCTTCATTGTTATCACAGGCAAAGCCTTTGCGCGCTGCTCGGCGAGCATAAATATCCAGCAGTTCAGCGGCGGTGTCACGAATCTGTTTGGCGGCTTTCTCTTTCGCCTTGGTCCACTTATCGGTGCCCAATTTATGCAGGGGCGCCATAGATTGATCACCGCCGCCAAAGCGGCTAATCAGATGCAGAGATGAAACCGGCACATAGAGCTTGGCGTCATTGGCATAGACCAGCATCAGAAATTCCTGCACCGACTTGTCCACTTCAAGGGTAACCAGCCCCTGGAAGCGACCCACACCGTGATCCATATGTACTACGGGCGCGCCGTGCTGCAGTTCGGCGAGGCTTTTGAAAATATGATCCGGCGACTCTGAGGCTTTGGAGCGACGCCGGCGCTGCATAACCTGTTGGCCAAAGAGTTCCCCTTCGGTGATCAGGCAGATGCCCTGGTCTGGGCTGTAGAGTCCCTGATCTATAGGGTAAGTGGTCACCGAGAAACGGTTGCTACTGATTATAAAGCCCTGCCAGTTGTCCACTTCAGTGGCGACTATATCAATCTTCTTTAAAAACCCTGCGAGCACTTCGCGACGTCCGGCGGACTCAGCGCAAAACAGCGCGCGGCCATCAAAGCCTTGAATAAACTCTTGCAAGCTGGACAGGGGATTGCTGAGTTTGGAGTTGACTGCCACATCTGGCACAGCGCGGAGATTGAAGTTGATGCTGCCAGCGCCGGCTTTGGCAGGTTGACGATCGATCTCGGTGCGGGGTAGTTTCTTGATCTGCTCGAAGACTTCCTCGACACCGAGAAACAGTTCTCTCGGCGAGAGGATAGGGCGAGTGGGATCAACTCCATACTCCGCATAGCGGGCGTTGGTATCCTGCCAAAAGGCGAGGGAAGCGTCTTCGATGCCTACATGGCTAAACAACTGTACCTTTTCCGGCAGGTAATCAAACAGGGTGGCGGTTTGGTCAAAAAACAGGCTTAGATAATATTCGATACCCTGAGGCGCAATGCCATCTTTAATATCGCGATACACCGGACATTTAGCCGGGTCCTTATCGAAATGCGTGTGCCAGTTATTTAAAAATTGGTTGCAGGCCTGTTTGTCGAGGGGGAACTCCCGCGCTGGCAGCAGTTCAATCTCAGAGACATTTTCAGAGGTGCGCTGAGACTCAGAATCAAATAGTCGCAGACTCTCGATTTCATCGTCCAGAAGATCAATGCGGAAAGGCTGTTTGGCGCCCATGGGATAGATATCGATCAGTGAGCCGCGAAAGGCGTATTCGCCATGCTCATAAACGGTTTCGACACGGTTGTAGCCGGCTCGAGACAACTGCTGCTGAAGTTCGTCGCGATCCAGTAGTTCGCCAACCTGATAGGAAAAGGTTCGCGAGGCAATAAAGTCGGTGGGTGCCAGTCTGTGCATCAACGTTGGCAGAGGCACTATTAACAGTGCGTGCTGAGCGTTGGGCAGATTGGACAGTGTTTGCAGGCGTGCCGAGACAATATCCTGGTGGGGCGAGAAAATGTCGTAGGGCAGGGTTTCCCAGTCCGGGAAGTTAAGGATCGGAAAATCCTGTTCAGCGCTAAAAAACGCCAGTGCTCGACTTTGGGCTGAGGCTTCGCGAGCGGTCTCAGTGATAAGGATACTGAGGCCATCAAATTTTAGCGCAGCTTCGGCGATGGCCAGGGCACGACCTGCGGCTTGCAATTCGCCCCAGTGATTTTTATCACCGGGTTTAGCACTTGCACCCAAGTTAAGAATCGTCTTTGATTTAACGCTGGGCTCTAAGTCTAAAGTTGTTTGCGAAGCTGAAACTGTCATATCACCTACATAATTATTTGAAAGTTGTACTAAAGTTAAACTAATACTGAACGGCTGTTACCCTTGGTTCACAGCCGGCGCTATTTTACTCGCGGTCGACTAGCGATAGATAGAGGCAATAGTCTGTATAAACCAGACGACGTCTTTTACTAGTTGCCTGTGTTATCAATGTTCACGATACTATCATTGCCCTCAAAACTGCTTTAAAAGGACCTGCCAGTGATTGACCAGAAGAGACCCCTCCCAGACGACTTTTTTAAAGATTGGAAACAGCGCGAAGCCCTTGCCGAAGGAATGATCCCGATTATTGGCAAGCTCTATCGCGAGCGTAATGTATCAACCTATATGTATGGCAACAGCATGGTCAACAAATCGGTTACCGATTTGATGAAGTTCCATCGCCGTGTACGTCAGGTGGAGCAAAATGAGTTATCTGAGTTTGACTCTTCACCCATGATCGAAGCTATCGCCCGTTTGCACTTGGGGCCTGCCCATATAGACCTGGGCAAAATGGTGGTTAAGTTTCAGAGCATTGGCAATGGCCGCAGTGTCGATGAATTTGTCGCTGATGAGCTTAAAGATATTGTCGGCTCCGACGTCAAGCCACTGCCTCAGCCCCAAGATGTGGTGCTTTACGGCTTTGGTCGCATAGGTCGATTGGTGGCAAGAATTCTGATTGATAAGGCCGGTGGCGGCGATGTGTTGCGCCTGCGAGCAATCGTAATTCGCAAAGGCAAGATTGCCAATGATTTGGAGAAGCGCGCGGCACTGCTGCGTCGCGATTCGGTTCACGGTTCATTTAAGGGCACCATCCGAGTGCTTGAGGAAGAGAACACACTAGTGATCAACGGCAATCCGGTAAAGGTGATCTACGCTAATTCGCCGGAGGAAATCGACTACACCGAGTACGGCATTAACAATGCCTTGATTGTGGATAACACCGGTGTCTGGAAAGACAACGCGGGCCTCGGCGGCCATCTGCGCCCCGGTGCTTCAAAGGTTCTGCTGACTGCCCCCGCCGGCGACGATATCCCGAATATTGTCTTCGGTGTCAACGATGGAGAGATTACCCCCGAGCGCAAGATTATTTCCGCGGCTTCCTGCACCACCAATGCCATTGTGCCGGTGCTCAAGTGCCTGCTAGATGAATACGGTATCAACAGTGGCCATGTGGAAACCGTACACGCTTACACCAACGATCAGAATCTGATCGATAACTATCACAAAGGTGATCGTCGCGGTCGCAGTGCGGCGCTGAATATGGTGTTGACCTCCACTGGCGCGGCCAAGGCAGTAGCTAAAGTGATTCCGCAGCTCAAAGGCAAGTTGACCGGCAATGCGATTCGGGTGCCTACACCCAATGTCTCCATGGCGATTCTCAACCTGCAGCTGGGTCGTGACACTACAGTTGAAGAGCTCAATGAGTTTATGCGCCAAAAGGCACTGCACTCTGAGTTGCAGCAGCAGATTGGCTATACCATTTCCACTGAAGCCGTATCCACAGATTTTGTCGGTTCCCGTCAGGCCTGTGTCTACGACTCTCAGGCGACCATTGTCGAAGGCAATAGCTGCGTACTCTACTGTTGGTATGACAATGAATTTGGTTATAGCTGTCAGGTGGTTCGCTGTCTGGAAAAGTTTGCTGGTGTCAGCTGGCCCTCTTACCCTAGTGTCGTGCCTGCGAGTTAAATTTGATTGTTTTACGTCTACTCTAGGCTTCTACTTAATGTGGGACTCGGCGCAGCCTCTGCGTCGGGTCTTTTTGCGCACTGTCTAGAGCATTGTATGTAACATTGTGAATACCGCTCAGGCATATCCTCAGCCTGACGAACCAAATATCTCAGATATAAGCCACTTTAGCTTTCTTTGGTCCCATTCAGACTGGAATCACAGCGCCCAGACCTTTATAATCCCGCCGATCTTAAATCGGTAAACAAAGCTTCTCATCTGTTTGCCGACACTACGCTGAAATTTCTCGCAAAATGGCCGCTAAATCGCCTTTTTGAGTCTATTCAGCGATACAGCCCAAATATTAATTTTTTGAGTATTAGGTATTTCCTATGATTAAAGTCCGTCGCGGATTAGACCTGCCTATAGCTGGCAAGCCAGAGCAGGTTATTCACGATGGCCCAGTAATAGGTCAGGTTGCGGTAGTTGGTTTTGACTACCCGGGCATGAAGCCCACCATGGCCGTGCGCGAAGGTGATCGCGTCAAGCTGGGTCAATTGCTGTTTACCGATAAAAAAACTGTCGGTGTAAAGTACACAGCTCCTGCAGCTGGTGTCGTAGTAGCGGTTAACCGCGGCGATCGCCGTGTGTTTCAATCCATAGTGATTGATGTTGACGGAACCGAAGCTGAAAGCTTTGCTCAGTACAGTGCTGCGCAGCTCGCGACACTGGATCGCAACCTAGTGGTTGAGAATCTGGTTAACTCTGGCCAGTGGGTGTCATTGCGTACTCGTCCTTTTGCTCGAGTGCCAGCGCCAGAATCTAGCCCCTCATCTATTTTTGTCACTGCCATGGATACCAATCCGCTGGCGGCCGACCCAGCACCGATTATTGCCCAGCGCAGCGAAGATTTTGCCAATGGCTTAACTGTGCTGACGCGTTTAACTGACGGTCCAGTGCACCTTTGTAGTGCAGCTGATGCGACGGTTGCTGGCGACCAGATTGATGGCGTCCAGGCCCACAGTTTTGCCGGTCCTCATCCAGCAGGTTTGGCTGGAACTCATATTCACTTTATCGATCCCGTCAGCGCTGAGAAAACCGTTTGGACTATTGGTTATCAAGATGTGATCGCCATAGGTGCTCTATTTACTAGCGGCGCTATCGATAACAGTCGAGTCGTTGCTCTGGCAGGTCCTCAGGTCAATCAGCCGCGACTGCTGAAGACTCAGTTGGGAGCCAATCTTAATCAGCTAGTTATCGGCGAATTAAAGAACGACGAGAATCGTGTAATTTCCGGTTCAGTTCTTTCCGGTCGCAAAGCCTCTGGGGAATTTGCCTTTTTAGGTCGTTATCACTCCCAGGTCTCGGTTATCCGTGAAGGCCGCGAGCGCGACTTCCTGCACTATCTGAGAGCGGGTTTTGACAAGCACTCAGCACTGCCGATCTTTGTTTCTTCTCTGAGCAACAAACTCTTCAATATGACCTCCAGCACCAATGGCAGCGAACGCGCCATGGTACCTGTGGGCGGTTATGAAGATGTCACTGCTCTGGATATCTTGCCAGTTCAGCTACTTCGCTCACTGATTGTCGGTGACACGGAAATGGCCCAGAAACTCGGTTGCCTGGAATTGGACGAAGACGATGTGGGTCTATACAGCTATGTCTGTGTCGGCAAGCACGAGTACGGTCCGATCCTGCGCGATAATTTGACCAAAATAGAGAAGGAGGGTTAAGGCCATGTTACGTAATCTTCTCGATAAGTTAGAACCTAATTTCCACAAAGGCGGCAAGTGGGAGAGCTGGTATGCGCTCTATGAAGCAGTTGATACTGCTCTGTTTAAGCCATCGGATGTAACCAAGAACAGCTCCCATGTGCGTGACTCCATCGACCTTAAGCGGGTCATGATCACAGTGTGGATGGCGACGTTCCCAACCATGTTTTTCGGTATGTGGAATGTGGGCTTTCAGGCCAACAGCATCATGTTGGAAATGGGCATGGCGGCTCAAGAGGGCGGACGCGGCATCTTTATTGCCATGTTGGCCGGCTATGACCCAACCAGCATCTGGGACAATCTAGTTCACGGTGCGGCTTACTTCCTACCTATATACATGGTTACCTTTATAGTCGGCGGTTTCTGGGAAGTGTTATTTGCCAGCGTTCGCGGCCATGAAGTGAACGAAGGCTTCTTTGTTACCTCTGTGCTCTTTGCCCTCTGCTGTCCTCCTGATCTGCCTCTGTGGATGGTCGCTGTAGGTATCAGCTTCGGTATTGTTATAGGCAAAGAAGTATTTGGCGGCACCGGCAAGAACTTCCTCAATCCAGCCCTGACAGGTCGCGCATTCCTCTACTTTGCCTACCCAGCCTATATGTCTGGCGACGCAGTATGGACTGCAGTAGACGGTTACACCGGCGCCACCATGTTGTCTGTGGCGGCCACTGCCGGTATGGCGGGTCTCGAACAGGGCACAACTTGGATGTCAGCCTTTATAGGTACCATTCAAGGTTCCATCGGTGAAACATCGACTCTGGCGATTCTATTCGGTGGCGTGGTCTTGATGGTGATGCGTATTGCCTCTTGGCGCATTATCGGGGGTGTGCTTCTGGGTTCGGCGCTGTTATCCATGCTGTTTAATGTGATCGATTCTACTAATCCGATGTTTGCCGTGCCGTTCTACTGGCACTGGGTGATCGGCGGATTCGCCTTCGGTGCAATCTTTATGGCCACCGACCCCGTATCTGCAGCAATGACCAATACCGGCAAGTTCTGGTACGGCATGCTGATCGGCGTCATGGTTATCCTGATTCGTGTGGTCAACCCGGCTTTCCCAGAGGGTATGATGCTGGCGATTCTGTTTGCCAACCTATTTGCACCGCTGTTCGATCATGCTGTGGTTCAAGGAAATATTAAAAGGAGATTGGCCCGTGGCTAGTGACTCTATCAAGAAAACATTCGGTGTTGCTGCACTGCTCTGCGTGGTCTGCGCAGTAGTTGTATCCAGTGCCGCAGTGATACTGCGACCTATGCAGGACGCGAATAAGATATTGGATTTAAAAACCAATATCCTCGCTTCGGCAGGCCTGTTAAAAGCCGGCATTGATGTTGAGACTCAGTTTGAGCAGATCACTACCCGTATTGTCGATATGGAAACTGGTCGCTTTAGTGAAGCAGTTGATCCAGCTGTCTATGATCAACGCAAAGCCTCCAAAGATCCGGAACAGTCAATTGCTCTTTCTGGTGACGAAGATATTGCCAAGATCAAGCGTCGCGCTAATTTCGCCACGGTCTATATAGTAGAAGGTGAACAGGGACTGGAGAAAATCATTCTGCCAATTAAGGGCTATGGTCTCTGGTCAACCCTGTATGGTTTTATCGCTCTGGAATCGGATCTCGAAACCGTTGCCGGTATTGGCTTCTACGAGCATGCCGAAACCCCAGGTCTGGGTGGTGAAATTGACAACCCTAACTGGAAAGCCACCTGGATCGGCAAGAAAGCCTATAACTCAGGCGATCTGGCGATAACTGTATTAAAAGGTAAGGCGGATATGAACCGTGACGGCTATGAGTCACAGATCGACGGTCTCGCCGGCGCTACTTTGACTACTCGTGGTGTGGATAATCTAGTGCGCTACTGGCTAGGTGATTCAGGTTTCTCGCCACTGATCAGCAATCTTAAGACAGGGGAGGCCTAAGCATGTCAAAAGCTAAAGATACGCTTCTAGCACCGGTACTGAACAACAACCCGATTGCACTGCAAATTCTCGGTATCTGTTCGGCGCTGGCTGTGACCTCAAGCATGAAGGTCGCCTTCGTTATGTGCCTGGCACTGACCGTGGTAACGGCATTTTCAAACCTGTTTGTGTCGTTGATCCGCAACCATATTCCCAACAGCATCCGTATTATCGTGCAGATGACCATTATTGCCTCCCTGGTAATTGTGGTTGATCAGGTGCTCAAGGCCGTGGCCTACGATATCAGCAAGCAGCTGTCGGTCTTTGTTGGACTGATTATTACTAACTGTATTGTGATGGGTCGCGCCGAGGCCTTTGCTATGAAAAATCCACCGCTGCCGAGCTTCTTAGACGGCATAGGTAATGGTCTTGGCTACAGTGTGGTATTGATGATCGTGGCATTTTTCCGCGAACTATTTGGTGCCGGCAAGCTGTGGGGCTATGAAGTCCTCAAAGTTAGCACCGACGGTGGCTGGTACGTGGCCAATGGCATGATGTTGATGCCACCCAGTGCCTTCTTCTTAATTGGTCTGTTTATCTGGGTTCTTCGTGTCAGCAAAAAAGATCAGGTTGAACAGCCGGACTTTAAGATCACCGCCAACAGCCGTCAGAGTGAGGTTGCCTAATGGAATATTATTTAAGTTTGTTAGTTCGCTCGATCTTTATCGACAATATCGCCCTGAGCCTGTTCCTGGGTATGTGTACCTATCTGGCACTGTCGAAGAAGATCAACGCAGCATTTGGTTTGGGTATCGCAGTGATCGTGGTACAGACCATCACCGTACCTGTAAACAACCTGCTGCTCGGTTACCTGCTATCTGATGGCGCACTGGCTTGGGCTGGTCTGCCGGATGTGGATCTGAGCTTCTTGGTTTACCTCTGCTTTATCGGTGTTATTGCCGCCATAGTGCAGATACTGGAAATGTTCCTCGATAAGTATGTGCCGGCTCTGTATAACGCCCTGGGCGTGTTCTTGCCGCTGATTACGGTGAACTGTGCGATTCTCGGTGGTTCACTGCTGATGGCTGAGCGCGGTTATAACTTCACCGAGAGTGTGGTTTACGGCTTTGGTTCTGGTACCTCATGGGCCTTGGCCATCGTAGTACTCGCTGGAATTCGAGAAAAATTAAAATATAGCGATATTCCAGAAGGCCTTCAGGGGCTGGGCATCGTATTTATCACTGTAGGTCTAATATCCTTAGGCTTTATGTCGTTCGGCGGCATTGACATCTGATTACGGAGAAGTAGCTACTCATGAATATCGAAATTATCCTAGGTGTCACCATGTTCACCCTGGTCATCCTTGCCCTAGTAGCCTTTATTCTGGCCGCTCGCAGCAAGCTGGTGTCCTCTGGCGACGTCAATATTGAGATTAATGGTGAGAAAACAATCACCGTAGCGGCTGGTGACAAGCTGCTGCAGACACTTTCCAATGCCGGTTTATTCCTGCCCTCAGCCTGTGGCGGCGGCGGAAGCTGCGCCCAGTGCAAATGTGTTATTGCAGACGGTGGCGGCTCCATGTTGCCCACTGAAGAGAGCCACTTTAACCGTCGCGAAGCCGCTGAAGGCTGGAGACTCTCCTGTCAGGTACCGGTTAAGCAGGACATGAAGATTGAAGTTCCTGAAGAAGTGTTTGGCGTCAAGCGCTGGGAATGTGTGGTTGAGTCAAACCACAACGTAGCTACCTTTATCAAAGAACTGACCCTGAAACTGCCTGAAGGTGTAGATGTAAACTTCCGCGCCGGTGGTTATGTGCAGTTGGAATGCCCGTCACACCACATCAAATACTCTGACTTCGATATCGAAGAGCAGTACCGTGGCGACTGGGAACACTTTGGTTTCTTTAAGCACGAGTCGATTGTTACTGAGCCGGTCATTCGTGCCTACTCAATGGCCAACTACCCAGATGAAGTGGGCATCGTTAAGTTCAATATTCGTATTGCTACACCACCACCGCGCTCTGAGGGTATTCCCCCAGGACAGATGTCCTCTTATACCTTTAGCCTCAAGCCCGGTGACAAGATTACGGTTTACGGTCCCTTCGGTGAGTTCTTTGCCAAAGACACTGAAAACGAAATGGTCTTTGTCGGTGGTGGTGCAGGTATGGCACCTATGCGCTCGCATATCTTCGATCAGCTCAAGCGTCTCAAGAGCAAGCGTAAGATCAGCTTTTGGTATGGAGCCCGGTCACTGCGCGAATGCTTCTACGATGATGAATATGATGCATTGGCAGCAGAGAATGATAACTTTGACTGGCACCTGGCTCTTTCAGATCCACAGCCGGAAGATAACTGGGAAGGCCTCACTGGCTTTATCCACAATGTCTTGTTTGAGGAGTATTTGAAGAATCACGAAGCGCCAGAAGATTGTGAGTTCTACATGTGCGGACCGCCAATGATGAACGCCGCAGTGGTCAAATTGCTGCAGGATTTGGGTGTTGAAGACGAGAACATCTTCCTCGATGACTTCGGTGGGTAATAGCGCTTGATGATCTCAGCTAGCGATAAAATAACGGGGCTTGTAAGAGCCTCGTTTTTGCTTTCAGCCCTAGTTGCTTTATTGCTAACCGCTGGCTGTGACCATGCCCCTGAGGTTGTGCAGATCTCCGGCAGCAAATTTGGCACCAGCTATAACATCACCATAGTGGCGGACCAGCCAGCGCCAGCTGATTTAGCGGAACAGATCGACGAGGTACTGGATGTGGTTGATCTGGCCATGTCCACCTACAAAGCTGAATCCGAGTTAAGCCTGTTTAACCGCTTGCCTGCTGGCCAAGAGGCAAGGGCGTCTCAGGAACTCTGGACTGTATTACACACCAGCCGTCAGATCTGGCAACAGAGCGCCGGCGCTTTCGATCCCAGCGTAGGCCCATTGGTGGATCTCTGGGGCTTTGGTCCACAGATGACCGATGACCGCATACCTCAAGACGATGAAATTACTCGGGCACTGGCCAGCATTGGCTACCAGCACCTGATATTAAATACCGACAAGCAATTGATCAGCAAAGAGATGCCTCTGCGTTTGGACCTATCTGCAGTGGCCAAAGGCTATGCAGTGGATCAGGTGGCCGACTTGCTCGAGATGCTAGCGCTACCAGACTATCTGGTGGAAGTGGGCGGCGAGATGCGCGTTAGCGGCTTAAACCCCAAAGGGCAGCCCTGGCGCATTGCCATCGAGACCCCTGATGCATTGGGGCAGGTAGATAATATTATTGCCCTGACAAGTGCCGCCGTGGCAACCTCTGGTGACTATAGAAATTATTTTAAAAAAGACGGCAAACGCTACTCCCACAGCATAGACCCACGAACCGGTCGACCCATAGAACATCGCTTGGCCTCAGTGACTGTTGTTGCAGATCGCTGCATCGACGCAGATGCCTGGGCCACAGCCTTTTTGGTGATGGGCGATCAAGCGGCGCTAGAGATAGCTAACCAGCAATCCATTGCCGTCTATATGCTGGTCAAAGCCAAATCCAAAGCCAAAGCCGAAGGCCAATTTACAGCGGTTTACAGCGATGCTTTTAAACAGTATTTGGCCGCAGCAGCGGTTATCAACGAGAACTAACTATGGCTGAAATCTTTCTAGCGATTATTATTTTTGCCCTGCTGATTACAGCAATGGCCGTGGGCGTGCTGATGGGGGGCAAGCCCATTGCCGGCTCCTGTGGCGGCGTCGGTGCGGCACTGGGTGAAGCCAACTACAACTGCGACCTCTGCGGTGGTGACCCCAACAAATGCGATGAGCTGAGCGATGCCGATATGGCCTACGATGCAAGCGCCAATCAGCGTTCTTCAGAACAGGAAAAAACCTAAGCATGTCCAATTATCAGTACGATCTAGTCGTTATCGGCAGTGGTCCCGGCGGCGAAGGCGCAGCCATGAATGCGGTCAAGCAGGGCTGGCGCGTGGCAGTGGTGGACGAGCGGGCACTGGCAGGGGGCAACTGCACCCATCTGGGTACCATTCCCTCAAAGGCCCTGCGACAGTCCATTCGACGGATGATGCAATACAACACCATGCCCATGTTTCGCGCCGTTGGCGAACCGCGCTGGTTTTCCTTTCCAGAGGTCATGAAAGCCGCTGACGATGTAATCACCAAGCAGGTTCAGGGTCGCACCAAAGGCTATGCCCGCAACCGTGTACACACCTTTGTCGGCCGTGGAAAGTTCACCTCGCCCCATGAAATCGCAGTGACCGCCAGCGACGGCAAAGTGACTAAGGTGAGTTCCAAGCACTTTTTGTTGGCCACTGGCTCAAGTCCTTACAGACCAGACAACATTGATTTCAATCACCCGAATATTTTTGATAGTGACAGCATTTTGGCGCTGGATAGCACACCGCGAAATATTATTATTTACGGCGCCGGTGTAATCGGCTGTGAATACGCGTCTATTTTCTGTGGTCTAGATACCCGAGTGGATCTAGTGAATACCAGAGAATGGCTGATGAATTTCCTCGACGATGAAATCTCCGATGCCCTCAGCTATCACCTGCGCGATTTAAATGTAATGGTGCGCCATAACGAAGAGTACGAGAGCGTTACCACCAGTGAAAATGGCGTCACCCTAGAGCTTAAGTCCGGCAAACGCATTCATGCTGAAGCCCTGCTCTGGTGCAACGGCCGCAGTGGTAATACCAAGAATATGGGCCTAGAAGACATAGGCTTAGAGACTGATTCCCGCGGTCAGATACAGGTCAACAAAGACTACCAAACCGCGATTCCCCATATCTATGCCGCCGGTGATGTAATCGGCTGGCCGGCACTGGCTGGCGCAGCCTATGATCAGGGTCGCTTTGCGGCATCTCATATGTGTGGCATGACAGATCAGTACCGCGTGGACGATGTAGCCACTGGTATTTGGACAATTCCCGAGATCAGCTTTGTGGGAAAAAACGAGCGCGAACTCACTGAACAAAAAATCCCCTATGAAATTGGCCGCGCCTATTTTAAAGACACCGCCCGAGCCCATATTTCCGGTGAGGAAGTGGGTATGTTAAAAATCCTTTTCCACCAAGATACGCTTCAGATATTAGGTATCCACTGTTTTGGCGCAGAGGCCGCAGAGATTATTCATATTGGACAGGCGATTATGAATCAGGAAGGGGAGGCGAATAGCATCAAGTACTTCGTCCGCACCACCTTCAACTACCCGACCATGGCCGAAGCCTATCGAATCGCCTCAATGAACGGACTCAACCGCGTCAGCCGTGAACACCGACGCTTTGAAGACAAACAGCGCTAAGTTCTAGCCTTAGCGTTCAGCTTTTTAATACAAGCTATTGATCCCGCGGTGGGTGTTTAACCACCGCTTGAATCACCCAGTTACCCTCGAAGTACACCACATAGTCATCGTAACGCCACTGACTAATCGGTAGCTCACCCACCGCCGAAGTCATTTCCTCAGGATCACCAAATTCCTGCAGCACAGTGTTTTTATGCATGCCCCTTTCCGGCAACTGCAACTCAGACTGACGGGTTTGCTCACCGATGGGCAAGGTAATCTGCTCTGCGACCAGGGTAGTGCTCAGGGAACAAGTTAGTGTGGTAATCGCCAGAGCCAATATCAGGTTTTTCATAGCCAACATTCCTTTGTTATAAATTACTGCGGATTTAATTGTCTGAATTTAATAGCCTAATTGTAGGCCATAGCATAGCCGGTAACCGTGATTGGGTTTGCAGGAGATCCCTCGGCTTCGCTCAGGATAACCGTCATAGTATTCATGGCGCTAAAAAGCATGGACTCGAAAAAAACGCTGTCATCTCGAACCTATGTGAGAGATCTACCATCAGCCCACTCAGACCCTCAGTAAACCCAACCAAGAGATCCCTCGTCGCTGCGCTCTGCCGGGATGACAGGCTTGGCTGGACTCTGTGGGGATGGCTCTTACTACGGAATAGGAGAAATACTTGATCCACTACAAATATGGTTCTATTGTAAGAACACTCGTTAATGACTAACGAGTAAATTTTGCGTATAGACCAAGGGAATGGTGATGACGACATTGCGGAACATCCTTTTCAAAATACTGTGTTACAAAACAGTATCCCAGCCTATTTTTATAAATCATCGACAGCCCTCGAAAAAGTGCCCCGATAATAAAGTTATGCACTTCAGTTGTGATGATTTTATATATATAGATCAATCAGTTAAAGAATCTCACAACGCCCCTGATAACATATTACAAGGGCGTCCCGATAATAATTGTTATGAGGCCGGTGGGCCTCATAATTAGACTGTTACATGCCACTATAAACCCAAAATTTGTGCCTGCAAAAAGGAAGCATTATGGAACTACAAGAAGCATACGATCTTGATAAATGGATCAAGGAAGAAATTACTAGCAGAGAAGTGATGCAAAAATATTCTGCATTACAGCAGGCTCTACAGCAGAATTTCAAAAGAAATCAAAATCAACCTCCTGTTCCGTTCAATGAACAGAAGGAGGATCTTCTTAATGCATTAAAGAAAGTTAGCACCTATGGGCTATCAAACCCCCAGCTTCGAGTTCTTGAAAACCTAGAAATCTCGAAGCATGTCGGCAAAACAGCATCTGATAGCATTCGGGCATTAATGACAGAAAGTGCTGCTGATTTGGGACACTTAGCAGCAGAAATACAAAAATATCAAACTGAATTACAGCAAGGCATACAAAAAGTTACTGCCATTGACCTTTCCCCCATAAACTAGACCATGACGACGATGAGATTTCCAATTAACC
>ERZ887851.456-NODE-456-length-40773-cov-31.943391_pt1 | contig 40773 bp, 26 predicted proteins | sample MGYA00521100_ERZ887851 | MGnify/ENA primary metagenome ERZ887851 (study PRJEB32303, sample SAMEA104408602) | aquatic metagenome | biome: Brackish water; feature: Pelagic; material: water | place: Baltic Sea | collected 2014-06-06T16:11:00 | depth 11,444 m ... | reverse complement strand
CCATTTCATCAATGATATCCAGGGGGAAACGGGTATCCGGACACGCTGCTAGCTGGCCGGAGTTGATTTCGGCAAACAGGATTTCCTCATCTTCAAACGAATGCGAAACCTCAATGTTTCGAGAAACCATGCCGGTCAAAATTCGATGCACCTTGCGAAGTGATTTCGTGATCAGTGCGACTTCTCTTCTGGGAGCTTCTCTGCTGGCAAACCGACGCAGTTCGCGAATCAGCTGGCTGGCTCTTAGAGCTGCGACTTCTGCGGATTCCAGTCTGCCGGAAACGGAAGCAACCTGGACCGCTGGCTGACTTCTGACCAGTTCCAGGTTCCCCAGAATGGCCGTCAACAGATTGTTGAATTCGTGAGCCATTCCGCCGGCAAGCCTGGAGATGGCTTCCATTTTGGAAGAATGCAAATCACGCTGCTGAAGCCGGCGCTGTACGCTGGATTCCTGAAATACCCAAACAAGCAAATTCGGTTCGCCGGAATGATCGATCTGGCACGAAACCGTCAGCAGCAGGTGACTATTTCTGGAACAGTTCAAAGGAATTGTTTGCGACAGTTGGTCTGTCCTGCAGATTTTCACCACTTCCCATAGTTCACCTGTAACTGCTTCCGATTTCGCATCGGTAAGTCCAGCAAGAAAGTTAACAAAGCAGATGTTTTGATTGTGCTCTGTTTGTTGAGCAGTCGGTTGGTCTGTTTTGTAGAAAGCCAGTTCAGGGAAAAGTTGTTTTAGTCTATTACTGATCGTGATTAATTGACCGTCACGCCCTGTCAGGGCCGCCGCTGTTTGTGTTGATGCAATCCACTTGCAAGGTCCATGCGTCGCTGTGTCTTCCAATGGTGAATCGTCTGGTAGCACTCACACACCTCCAGTGTTAAGGATACTGCCAATGAACTGGATCGGAAAGGTTTTAAATCAGCAATCAGATCAAGATCGGCGCTATCCTGGCAGGGTGGCGAACTATAGCTGGACGGATTGGTTTTGTCTCGATCAACATTAAGGCAAATCGCCGCAAAAATGCGAACACTGCCAGAACGCAGCAACGGGAAGTTCCCCAACTTCATGTTCGCAAAATCTGCTTCGACGCTGGACATTTCTGGCGAAACCTGGATGGATGTCGTCGCGACTCACGCAGGTTTGTAAGTTGCTGGAAGGCTTCGCCATAGTTCGCCACACGATTTGTGCTATCTCATTCAATTTTGGACCTGTGTGATGTAAACTCAGCACGGTGCTTACAGCTTTGCACGTAATGACCGTTTTCGGTTGGTAGGGCGGCTTCCTGGCTTCGGGACGCCATGAATCGATCATGGCACCACCGGTTGAACTGTGGTGTTTTTGAGACCTGCATTACATACCATATGAACTGTTCTTCGCCAACCCGTCAATTCATTGGGGGCTTTGGGGGTGTCGCCTTACAGCGAAGATTGTATTCATGAACTTTAATTTTTTGACGCGTTTGCTTGTTGTTTATGCATGTCTTCAGCCCGCACCAATTGTGTCTGATTTCAGTACAAATATTCTCCGAGTTTCGTCGAACGCTATAAAACACATCACTACAAACCGGAAAAGAACTTCAATGAAACGCGCCGTAATTATTACCGCTGCATTGGCAACCCTTGGCTTGCCAACATTTGCGTTTGCTCAGGCAACTGCCACTAAAGAATCGCCCGCGAAAACCACCAAGGTGACAAAGGCAACCATCCCCGTGTTTTCGCTGTCGGGGCAAATGACTGAGAAACCTGTCGCAGAAGATATGCCATTCAATTTCGGCGGCGCGACAGGCGATTCTTTGCATACCTTGCTGAAGCGTCTTGAGGCGGCCACAACAGACGACAAAGTTCCCGCCATTGTGCTTGAATTGGGAGCGTCCGCGATTGGGCGAGCGCAATTGGAAGAACTGGGGCGAACTCTGGACGCACTGAAGGCCGCAGGAAAGAAGATTCACGTTCATACAGATTTGTTCACAACCGGCCAGTATGCTCTGCTTTCACGAGCCAGCGATATAAGCATGGTGCCAACCGGTTATATGTTTATTACCGGGATGTACGGCGAACAGATTTTTCTGCGAGGCATGCTGGATAAAATCGGAGTGACTCCAGACTATTTGGCCTGCGGCGACTACAAGAGTGCCGGCGAAATGTTTATGCGAACGTCTCCCAGCGAAGAGTCCGCAAAGATGTCCGCATGGCTTTACGGCGACCTGTTTGAAAACATGGTGGCCTCCATTGCCAAAGGCCGCAATGTCAGTGTTGAATCCGCAAAGCAGTGGATCGACGAAGGCGTGTTTACCGCAGAGCGAGCCGTCGAAAAAGGAATCATTGATGTTGTCGAACATCAGCAAACATTCGAAGCACGTCTGAAGAAAACCTATGGCGATGACCTGAAGTTCGATCGAAGCTATGGAAAAAAGGCGGCCAACAATATCGACCTTTCTTCTCCCTTTGGAGTGATGAACTTCTACGCAGAACTGCTTTCACCCAGTACTGCCCGAAAAAGCACCAAGCCAGCCGTTGCGATCGTGTACCTGGAAGGTTCGATCATGCCAGGCAGTGCTGGTGGAAATCCGTTTCTGGCAGATGCTGCTGCCTTTGGAGACGTCATTCGCAAAGCTCTTGACGAAGTTGCAGATGATGACACCGTTAAGGCGGTTGTGTTTCGAGTAAACTCGCCTGGCGGTTCTGCTGTTGCCAGCGAAGTGATTCTGAACGCCGCCAAACGAGTGGCTGCGAAAAAGCCGTTAATCGTTTCCATGGGAAATGTGGCCGCCAGTGGTGGCTACTATGTGGCGTGTGGAACAGACACGATTTTCGCGGAAGAATCCACAATCACCGGATCCATTGGAGTCGTCGCGGGTAAGTTCGGAACATCGGCATTGTGGAACAAACTGGGCATCACGTTTACACCAATTCAATACGGCAAGAACGCCGCTATGTTAAGCACTGCGGACGTGTTTTCCGATTCCGAACGAGCGGCCATGCAAAGCTACATGGACGAAGTTTACGAAGTGTTCAAAGGGCACGTCACTACAGCGCGCGGCGAACTGTTGAAGAAGCCGATTGACGAAATCGCTGGCGGTCGAGTTTACACAGGCAAGCAGGCTTTGGAGCTTGGACTGGTTGATAAAATTGGCGGACTTCATGACGCCATTGCCGTCGCTGCAGCCAAAGCCGGGCTTCCGGAAGACTGCGAAGTAAGAGTTGTGCCTCGCCCGAAGAACTTTATGGAAGCGTTGATGAGCGACATTTCCGGGCCTAAGGACGACGGCAAGCATCTGTCGCTGGGAATGTCGCAAGTTAGTATGAGCCCGATTCTGGATGTTGCCTTACCGCTGCTGAAGAATCTTGATCCAGCTCGAGTAACCGCCATCAAGCATGCTCTGCTGCAAATGGCCGTGCTGCAACACGAAAATGCATCACTGACAATGCCCGTTTTCAGCCTTGCCCCATAGCGGAACCCCGTTTCTGACGCTTGAATGATTGGGAGGCATCGTAGTTCCGCGATAACGCACGTCAGCCAAACAGATAAATTCACTCGGGCCAGCGGTTATACCGCTGGCCCTTTGTGATAAGTTTCTCCAATTTTCGACTGGGCATTTTGCTTTGCAGTTCGGGGACGGTGACCGACAAATATGACACGGGCAATATCTGTCCTCCAAAGGAAAGACGGGATAAACGTCGCAAGTTAGCATGTAAACACAGTTCCCGCCACAATTGCTTCCCTGGGTGGTCGAAAGGCATGGATTGCGAATTGCACGAAATGAAGAAAACCCAGCGGGGTGGACTTGCCCCCCCCCCCTTCCGGAGTGTAGTCTGCATGGGTGAGTGTGGTTGAGTCATCTTGCCGGTCAGCGTGGGGCTTCTGATGAATCTGATTCAGATAACGTGGTGTGTCGTCGCATGCGGACTACTTAGCTCCCGCTTAATTGCGGACGATACATTGGCTCGATTGCAGACGGAGATTGCAGACCGATGCTCGAGAATCGAGTCTTTTTCTGGCAAGTTTTCGGTAATCCAGAGTATCGATGGCGTTGCTGCTCCGTTTAGAGATGCGATTGTAACGCCCATTGAAACAACGTTGTTTTGGTCGCCCGAGGGATGGCATACGCAACAGTTCAGCACCGCAAGTGAATGGGGTGGCGGGCCGATGGAGGTGTATTTTGAGGGACGAGTGAGTACTCAAATTGAGCACGCTCGGAGCGGGGGCAGCCAAGCGTTTCTCAGTAGATCTGTGCCTGAGATTCCATGTGAGGCGGCTCTGTGGATGCTGGGCGTGCGAGTTCCGTTCTTAAACGATGGTATCAAAGAGCTTGTCTCTTCTCCAAGTGCTGCATTGGGGCAACCGGATGTTGATGGGTGTGTCACGTTGTCTGCGGAGGCGATCTCAGGTACTGGTTTGAATGTCAGTGTGGCGATTACCTTCGACCCCTCAAGCGATTTTCGAGTGACAATGACTGAAGTGCATAGGCAAGATGCGAATCGGCCGCCCACTGTTTTAACTTTTCAGCCCACGAAATGGTCTTCGGCAACAAACCAGCTTCTGGACCGTACGGAATTGATCCCCACGGAAGCCAGCTATCGAGTTTCGGAAGGGGATGAGCTGCTGGTTGTCGCCACGGTGAACGCTCAAACGGTCGTCATCAATCCCCTAAAATCTCTCGCGAGCCGACGTCCGGAATTCCCCAGAGGAACCCGCGTTCACGACGATTCGGTACCTGGGCGTCCGTTGAGGATTTACCTGACGGGAAACGACGCCGATCTTAGTGACGCGATAAAGTCGCAGGATCGGGTAATAAACGATTCGTTAGCAGCTCTGGCTGATTCCGGCGTTTTCCATGACGCTGGGATTCCTGAGTCAAATTGGCGACGACTTTTTGTTGTTTTAGGTGTGGGGCTGCTGCTGATCGTAGTTGGCAAAGTAGTACGTGCACGTTTTTTTGAGAGAAGGGAACGGTCATGAGGGTGATTCTTTATTGTGCAGTTGGGTTACTAAGTGCAGGGATGTTTCATGCACCAAGTGCACGTATGGTCAGCGATCAGGAGATTGAGGTCATCACTGGTGGTACAGATGCCTACTGCTCCAAGCCGATGGATGATCCAGACCGGCCGGATTGTAATGAATGTACGTCCGATGGGAACGGCAAATACATCAAGTGTACGAGTGTGCACAAGAGCCAGGTTCACGAATATATATCGGGGCAAAGTCCGGCTCAGTTTATCCAATACAGCATCAAGGACTGCGGGCTTTTCGCTCAGAAGTATTCGGACGCGGGCTGTACAAACAGCTACTACGGACAGCTAACGTGTCACCGGGAATATTCGGCAGCGGGAACTCCAGTGAATGCCCCAGGCGTTAGCTGCAACCCAATTGTCGTGGTAGAAGAAGAGGAAGATATGGGGTTAGGTGCGCCGTAATGCTCGTGATAGTAAGCGCCTTGACATGTTGCTGTGTCACCCTCTCCCAGCCGTCGGTTGAGCTCGGGCCTGATCGATGTGGCCCAGTTGCTCTGGCGATTTGCCTGCAGCGGCTCGGACATCCGGTCTCTGTTGGGGAGATTGATCGACGTGCGGGGAGGAAGGGGCTGGAGACCAGCTTGTCCGACTTGAAATGTGTTGCAGTACATTACGGCGCCTACTGCAAGTGTCTAAGGTGGGATCCAGGCTTGCCTTCCAGCGTCCTGCAAACTGCACCAGGAATATTGCCAGTTAGGTCACTGGCTGGTAACGCTCATTTTGTCGCAGCATTGGCGAACTACGATGGAAAGATACTCGTTTCTGATTTTTCTTCCGGTCTCTTCTGGCTAACTGAATCGGAAATGCGGGAAAAATACAAATGGGACGGAACGATCATGCATGTCTTTGCTGAGAAGCAAACCGAGAAGGTGCTTTATGATCATGCAAACCTGGGTTGGTGGAAAATCCCATCACTCGGATTTGTTGGCGTCCTGGCAGCTTTGTCATTGTTGTTGCCATGTCGCCCTACGAACTCCCGACGTCAGTCGTCTCGTGTGGGATTTACGGTTCTGGAGCTTTTGGTTTCGCTTGGTATTATATCGATTCTTATTGGTTTGCTGTTGCCAGCAATTCAATCAGCAAGAGAGTCTGCGAGAAATTTGGCCTGCGCGAATAATCTTCGACAAATTGGCGTCGCCTTGGGGGCATCGGAAGCATCGACTCGACGTCTGCCGGTATCAAACAGATGGGTTGCGAGCACTCGAACGGACGGAACGCGTGCATTGCTTCGGTCAGTTCACGTAGGACTATTGCCGTTTCTTGAACAGGACGCTTTATACTCAAAGTTCGACGGGACGGATTCCGGGTTGGGAGTGTTGTCAGACCCACCATACTCGAAGAAGAATGCATCGCTGATGATGGTTCGTTTGCCAATCTTTTTGTGCCCCTCCGATCCGTCCCCAATCCTTCGAAATAGTTACCGAATTTGTAGTGGCACCTCACCCGGTGAGCATGAGACTACCTACGCTCCACAAGACAATCAGGCCCTTGCGGGTTTCCGTTGGATGACCGGACATCGCGATCCACGAATCGTAGATGGGCGGTCTAACACTGCTTCGTTTTCAGAAAGGATCGCTGGTGATGGCGATGCAGGCAGTTACACACCATGGGCGGATATTCGTACAGTGACTCGAACCAGCCGGTCTGGACTCGCAACGCCAAATGACGTTGAGGACGCCTGCCTATGGCCGTCTGTGGCATCTCCAGATCATCTATCATTTGCAGGATCGACATGGTTGCTAAGTGGGTACACACAAACCTGGTATAACCATATTTTCACGCCAAATTCACGGATATCTGATTGCATCGATGGGGGCCCCGAATCGAACGGGGCTTATTCGGCGCGTGCTTACCACAATGGATCGGTCAATCTGCTGGTGGCGGATGGCTCCGTTCGTCCAGTGGCTTCGGGCATAAGTACCCGAGTCTGGCGGGCACTCGGTACCGTTGCGGGTGGTGAGATTGTTGGGGAGTTTTGATCATGCGTGGCATTTGGAGCGCAGTCGGCATTGTCTGTACATTCTGTGTCGTGTTGTCGGCTTTTTTCGGCGGTCGGAGCGGTGACACAAGTCACGCATTCTCAACTTCTTCCACGCGCACAATTATTGCTGACCCTGAATCGTTGTCGGTGCAGTTTAAGGATGAGGAGTTTTGCGATAGAGTCATTTGGCTGCACAACCCGACGGATTTCGATATACGTATAGAAAAGGTAACTGCAAGTTGCGGTTGTACCGTTCCAGAAGTTCCGAGTGACATGATTAGTGCCCACCAGAGCGTTCCATTGAACCTAAGAATCAAGTCTCCGGGATATGGTGACAAACAGTCGTTCGTACGTGTGGAAGCATCCAATCTTCTCGATATCACGGTCCCCGTCAACATTAGAGGCAAGCCTCTGTATCCGCCCTACGTAAAGCAGTGGCCGAGGGATCGCTTGGAATCTTGGGTTGTTAATACTGAATTAGCGACAACGTTCACAGCAAAGTATCGAACAGTGGAGAATCGCACGGAACCGCCTTGGATTGTCGGATTATCCAGCACGACTGCGGGAGTAGATATTTCCAGCCCTGGGACAATTGGTGAGCACGAAATTAGTAAAACCGTCGTCTACCGAGAGTACGAATTTCCGATTACCGTCAACTGGAACGAAATCGAAACACAGCAAATTGGCGGCCAACTTCGACTCTCAGTCACCCAGGATTCGATGAGAAAACTGCCGGTGGCACATTTCCTGGTAACGCGCCAGGCGGCCATTCGCGCGGTCCCATCGACTGTCGCAATTTCCCAGTATGACGTTGGAGAATCAGTGCATCGCGTAATCGCATTTAAGTCAATAGCACCGCGTGATTGGCGAATCACCGAGGTTAAGGCGAGCGATAGTTGGTTGCAGGCCAGGATTCGGCCGACCAAAGAAGGCGACGTCCATCTGCTTGAACTTACAACGATTCCTACTGAGATTCTATCAACTTCACTGAGCGCCCAAATTACAGTCGCGACCGACCACCCTGGCTGCCCAGAGATTTCGGTGCCGGTGCACATTCGGTAGATGCGCTTCTGTTATATCACTTCTGAAATTCGGCCAAGTATCCGGTTCGACGCAATTTGGCGTCGACGCAGATAAACGTGCATCGGCTCTAATCGTACAGTTCCGTCACCATTCTTACGATCCTGCATTATTCTAATGCTGCAGCGGCCTGGCTGATTTTGAAGTGGTGATCTCATTTAGAATAAATGACCTGATTCGGTCTCACGCGTTGGGGCTGCAGTCTATCTTTGAAATAGTTATATCGCGAGTCGCATAACCCAATCAGCATCATTCACGGCGAATTGAAAATCACAAGTGGCGGACGAGAATCCGCAACCGTTGTTAATCAGAATTTATCATCGCTAAAGCTGGCGAAGGCTCCGTCACCACCGTCGGAAGTTTCGTCAGCAAGCAGTCGTCGTTCCAACAGGTCGGTCGACATCAGCTGCTATTGGCACCGCATTTTCCTGATAATCATGCATCGGCGTGCGTGGAACGCAGTTTTTGGGCCAGAAACGGATAACCGGTATGAAAGCTGCTAACCAGGGAGGTAATCTATTCACAACTCCTTTTAGTTATCCGTAAAGCATAAACAATGATTCCTGTTTCACGCCGCCAGTCAACTCGCAAAGTCGGCTTCACGCTGATCGAACTACTGGTCGTTATTGCGATTATCGCGATATTGATTGCTCTGCTGTTGCCGGCCGTTCAACAGGCTCGGGAGGCAGCCCGCCGAACTCAGTGTAAGAACAATTTGAAGCAGCTGGGACTGGCTCTTCACAATTACATTGATGTTGCCACCGTGCTGCCACCAAGTGCGTGCATTAACCCTGTGTTGACCGCCACTGGAAACAACGGATCGTGGGGTGTGCACGGTCGGATTCTGCCGTTTTTGGATCAGGGCAATCTTTATAACTCAGTCGATCTGACGGTGGCGTGGGATTTTCAGGCAGCAATCAACGGGCTGAAAATTCCGGGATATGCATGCCCCAGCGATCCACGCAGCGATGAAGCTCGCGATCCCGGCAATGGACTCGCAATTCTGTATCCGACCAGCTACGGCTTCAACTTCGGAACATGGTTTGTTTACAACCCGGTCACAGGCCAAGGTGGCGATGGATCATTTCATCCGAATTCGAAGTTGCGAATGGCGTCCTTCACAGATGGTACCAGCAACACATTGATGGCCGCTGAAGTGAAAGCCTGGACGCCCTATCGTCGAAACGGAGGTCCGGCGTCAACAGCAGTGCCATCCAATATTGCACAAGCTGAAGCTCAAATTGCCAGCGGCGCACAATTTAAAAACACCGGCCACACCGAATGGCCCGATGGGCGAGTTCATCATCAAGGAGTCACCACCACCTTGCCACCAAACGCGGCGACTGCATGCAGTGATGGAACAACAAACTACGAATTCTGCGATTACAATTCGTGGCAGGAAGGCAAAAACGGAGTCAATGGAAGCCTTAGCTATGCCATCATTACGTCTCGCAGCCATCACACCGGCATCGTGCAGGTTGGATTGATGGACGGTTCGTGTCGTTCGATTTCAGAAAATATCGACCTGTCCATCTGGCGAGGTCTGGGAACTCGAAGCGGCGGAGAAGTGTTAGGCGAATTCTGATTGTTGCTCCTGATCGCCGCGAATCAGCGTCCTGTTAATCAGCGTTTCGACTGTTCGGCGGCACGATCACCGATCAATTTATGCGAACCATCGCAGTTGGGCATTTTGCGAGACAGCTTGCACGTGCAGTCGAGAATTCCTTTTCCATCAAGGATCCGTTGTACGTGTTTTTCGATTCTGGCAACGCGAGTACTGGCCTGTTTGGCGGCTGAAAAGAACAGCAGGTAACCACGCTGGCGTCCCGGTGTTAATGCCTGAAAGGCGGTTTTTAATTCCGGACTGGAGGCGAATTTGTCTTCGAGCTCCTTCGGTAATTCAACGGTTCGATCCTTTTCGAAATCCACTTTCGATCCAGAATCTTCCAACGCGATTGCTTCATGAATATAGGATTTCAGGCGGGACTGCAACTCAATTATTTGTTCAAGCCCTGTGAACCGAATCAGTCGTGCAGAGCGAGTGTTCTTGCCGGGCGTGGAAAGAATGCCGCCGGAATCTTTCAGCAACGCACCTTTGGAAAAACTCAACGCGCAATATTCCTTTAACGCGCTAATCATCACAACGTTCCCGCCCTGATGCGTATAGCAGGGAACTCGCCACTTTAGTTCTTCAGTCAGCCCGCAGCTTAAAACGATTTCGCGCAAGGCCTGCATTTCCTTTTGCCACAATGGGTTGGCACTCAGGTATTTGTCAACTTCTGGAATCATTCGTGGCCTTCATCAGCGTTCACATATGGCACTCTAAACTGAAACTGCCGTACATTTCCGTTGAGCGAGCGATGCAATGTGTTGATCGGCGATTTTGTCTGCCATTAAGCCTGAATCGGATACTGCACGGTTTGGGTGATTCGTTAACCAGTATGGCAGAAGTATGCCGGGAACGATCTGTTATTACATTTGAGCCTGACGACTGCGTGGTAATTTTCGCAGCAAGTTTTCAGAGGTGTCGTCAGTCCATGGCAAGCAAGGGGATGGCGGGAAGGAACACGTCGAAGCAGGCGCCTGCATTGGGGCTGGAATGGCACAGGATGTCGCCGCCGTGTTGTTCGATAATTCCCTTGGATGTTGCCAGTCCTAAAGCAGTTCCTTCGCCTAACGGTTTTGATGTGAAGAATGGTTCAAAAATGCTTGCCTGCAGAGCAGCGGGAATTCCGTGGCCAGTGTCTTGCACGCGGATTCTGACGAAGTCGGCTGCTTCATTCCATAACGCAGAATCAACGGACACTGGCGACTCGTTCAATTCTGCTGCACACACGTTGGCAGTCCTTAATGTCTGCCATTCTTCCATGTTGTTTGATTCGTGCGAAGTAACGGGTTAAGTCCCGCGGGGGTGGCTCCGGAACTAAAGTGAGGTCGCTGTTTTCTGGGTGTGGGCGGGGTTGGACTATGCTTGCGAAGGAACCCCGGTCTTTTGTTCGTACTTCGCTCCAACCACGGACACCCATCGCGTACCCATTTCGACAAGCATCGATTCAGGTCTCATAGCAAGAGCGATTTAGATTTCTTGCCGGCGAAGTTGGCTGCTTCCTGCTGCTTCCAGGGAAAGCGGAATGCGCAGAGGCTCATGTGTTTGTGAATCAGTATTCGGCACGCCGTTTTGTGCGACGTGTGAAGCTTGGCTTTACTGATCAACCGATGTTGCTCTGGCTGCGGCGGGCGGGTTCCAATAGTCTGGCAGGTTGGGTTTGGTCTGCTGAATGATTTCCGCTATTGCGAGTCGATCGCTGGCAGCAAGGTGAGCAAATTCTTGGGCCTGGTTGTCGTTTGACAAAACCGCCCACAGCTGTTTCCAGAATTCGTCCTGGGTTTGTTGTGGAAGTCCGTCAAACGCATCGGAGTAAATTAAATAGCTGCAGGGGTATTTGAACATTCGGCGATTCATGTCCAGATCTTTTAAGCTGCGTCCGGTTGAATCGCGAACAGCTGACTTTGAAAACATTTCGGTGTATCCAGACGTTCCGCTGATCAGCGAAGTTAACGGAGCTTCGTCCACAAATAACACGGCTTCGACAAGATCTTTTACGGAATTGGTAATGCGACGGGCGGTGCTGTCAAGCTGATGATCTTCCGGATATTCCAGCACCTTGTTCATCGCTTTTTGATCATGAAACGCCTGGCGAGTCGCGAAGTTGGCTTTGGTGATGCAGTTTTGCACCAGAGTCTGATGTTCCAGCACCATCAATGCGACAATGTCGCTGTGCGGTGTCATGTACCGCTCCACTTTGAATCGACTTGCCAGGTCGGTTACGTTTTGTCCTTCTGTGTTGTCCACTGGTTCGACAACACGGTTTGAGCGAATGATGAGGTTTCCAACATGGCTTTGTTCGCCATGCGTGCCGGTGACGTACCAGCCGCCCCAGCGCTCTTTGATGGGAGTTGTATGGTCGACAGTGCGACTGCCAGCAGAGAAAAGCGGCTGGCCCCCGGCATCAACATACAGCGATCTGACCACGTGTCCGGGAATGCCGCCTGTTCGCGACGAGCTGTGGCATACTAAACAGTTGTCGTTCCGGCGCTGCAGTTGCGGTTTTACTGTTGCATCCTGATCCATTGTGTAAAACACGGTTCCCAGCATGGGATCGACGGCGGAAAGTTCCAGCACGTCACCAGACTGGCAGTATCCTACATAAACGTTTTCGTTAAAATAGATGGCTCGGGGTGTGCGTGGGGTAATCCGTCTTTGCTGCAGGCTGGTCTTGGAAAACACCAACATCTGCGATTCAACAGGCACGTCCAATGCTGTCAGAAGAGAACTCAGGTAGCCGTGCTGATCGTCGTGATTCAGGACTTTGCTGCCGGCTTCAAGTTGTTGCTGCAGGCGAGAAACACAATTGTCGGCAGCAATGCTGCTGTAACTGATTGGCGGCTTCTCAAACTCATCCGCTGCCATGGCACTATGAATGTTGCCGCTACTGAAGTTGGCCAGCAACAGCAGTGTTAGCGAAAGGGCAGATGTTCGACTGCGTATTACTGGCACTAACATGAAAGCTCTCCCGAAAAACTGCCTAACAAGGGCTTCGCCCTTGACCCGGTGGCGTGGTTGGCTGCCAGACATGGAACGCTGGAATCGCCGAGCCGCTCCGTTGTCGCTCAAAATGATGTGCGGCGCTCATCATTTTGAGCGAGACTCTAAGATAAAGCATTGCTTCCTGATATTTATCGGTTGCAATAATACACGTTAAGGTGCATTATTACCTGTAGTGAATGAAAAGGAAGCAAAATGCTCTCGAAAACTGCAGAATACGCTCTTCGCATAATCGCCTGTCTATCTCGTGAGACAGCTTTGGCGGAGCGGGCCGACACGTTGGCTGACCAAACCAAGGTGCCTCGCAGATATTTGAACAAGGTGCTGAAGGGGCTTGTGGAAGCCGGCTTGATTGCTTCTCGCCCAGGCCCCGGCGGCGGTTATTCATTGGTGAAATCGCCATCCGCCGTTTCGATTCTGGATGTCGTAAATGCGGTGGATCCTGTCGAACGAATTCGTCACTGCCCATTGGGCCTGACATCTCATACACAGCTGTGCCCGCTGCACAAAGAGCTGGACAAGGCTTATGCGGCGACCGAAGCGTCGTTTGCCAGTGTCACGATGGAACAATTGCTGAAATCGGATAGCACCGTTATTCCGCTATGTGATGGGGCCACTCATAACCAATGTACAGCCGTGAAGTTGGGCACGTAGGTTGGACAGTTGCCGTTGATCTGGCACAAAGTGTATCGCACTGTGTTTGTCGTTCAGTAAGTTGTGCAGCCTGCTGTTGTTTTTTGGAAATTACGTCTGATGTGTTTTCGCCTTCGGCTACCAAGCGTTCTGGCTTTGCTGTTCACGTTGCTTCCGGCCGTGACGTTTGGTCAATTTGATCTTGAGAAGCCGCCATTTAATTATTCGAAAACGAAAGACGACAATCCGGTCACTCGCTTGAAGGCCAGAATCAAATCCGGCGATGCGCAGCTTGAGTATGACCGGTCGATGGGCTATCTGAGTTCGATACTGAAGGAATTAGACGTTTACGAATCGACTCAGGCACTTGTGTTTTCCAAGACGAGCTTGCAGGTGAAGCATATTTCGCCGCGCAACCCGCGAGCGATTTATTTCAACGATGATGTTTATGTAGGTTGGGTTCGCGGCAGCGATATGATGGAACTTTCAACCAGCGACCCCAACCTGGGAGCCGTGTTTTATACTGTGACGATGAGCCCCGGCGATGCGTATATCAAGCGAGCTGGTTATGACTGTCTTGGCTGTCACGCAACGTCGATGACTCAGGGAATTCCGGGACACACGGTGCGCAGCGTCTTTCCTTCGCGAAGCGGTTCCGTTGATCCGAAGCAGCGTTCGTTTGTCACCGATCACACCAGTGCAATGTCCGAACGCTGGGGCGGGTGGTATGTAACGGGGCTGCATGGAGACATGCAGCACATGGGAAATGCGTTTCTTAGCGACGGGCTGCTGGACAGAACCGACAACGCCAACCGTCAGCATTTGCGCGACGAGTTTCAGACATTTGGCTGGCTTTCTCCCTATAGCGACATTGTCGCATTGATGGTACTGGAACATCAGACTCAGATGCACAACACTTTTACGCGAGCCAACTTTGCGGTTCGCTATGCGAAGTATGACTTTCAAGTCGCTGGTGAAACGGAAGCCTTGATGGTGGACAACGAAGAGTTCCGAGCGATCGTTGCAAAAGCGGCTTCAGACGTCGTTAACTATCTGTTGTTTGCTGATGAAGCACAACTGACGTCGGAAGTGAAAGGTTCCGTTGTGTTTACGGAACAGTTCCGGCAGCGCGGACCGAGCGATCGTCAGGGGCGATCTCTGCGAGACTTCGATTTGCAGTCTCGACTGTTTCGCTATCCTTGCAGCTATCTGATCTATTCGTCTGCTTTCGATTCTTTGGATGAATCATTGCGTCGGCAGGTCTATCTGCAACTGCGCGAGGTGTTGACTTCGGCTAATGCAGTTGAGCGTTTTTCTCATCTGAATGAAGCAACTCGCCAAGCCATTACGCAAATACTTGTCGAAACAAAACCCGAACTGGTCAATGTGTGGAACGACGGCAACACGGATAATTCTTTAAAGGCTTCGAATTGATGCATGCTTCTTCAAATCTTGGCGTCCGTACGATCTGTCCACTGATTTTACTGGCTTTGATTGGCACACCGATTTCCGGCGATGAGGGTCCAGCATCCACAGATGATACGAAAAACGGCGATGACCGCCGGGCAGTTGTGTCGTCCGTTGAAGCGGCTCGCGTGTTGGCGAGCGTATTACATGAAGCCATGCACGCGACGTTGCAAACGACGCACGATCGATATTATCGAGAAGACGAAGGCTTGCCGATTCCCGCTGCGATTATGAAGAACGTCTTCGCAGATCTTAAAACAAAGCAAAACGTTACGCTGCGATGGTTGGTCGTTGAAGGTCAGGCCATGAACACAGACCACGTGGCAAAGGGGAAATTCGAAGAAGCTGCGGTCAAATTGTTGAAGGCCGGTGAGTTGTCTCACGAAGAATTCGAAGATGGTATTTATCGACGAGCCGCCCCCATCACTCTTAGCAACCACTGTTTGAAATGCCATGTTCCTGACCGCAAGGATACGCGAGATCGCAAAGCGGGCCTGATTGTATCCGTACCGGTAGCAGCAAAGGCCAGCCACTGATTGCGGGCAATGTTATTGCTCACGAACGCTTCTGGAACAACATCCGGCTTTTGAATATCAGACAGTCGAAAGGCGTACGTGTCAGAACACTGCTGGCCGACTGCTGATTTTAGCGTTAGCTCCGACTGTTCTATTGCGGCGCCGTTACTTGCCAGCCCAGTGCCCATTGCAGCTGAAACTGAGCTTCGTTGTAGGCAATCACAGATTCCAGATAGGCTCGGCGAGATGCTTCCAATGCCTTAACAGACTGCAGAACTTCGATTGGTAGCCCCTGGCCCTCTCGAATGCGACTCAGGTCATGATCGTAAGAATCCTGAGCTGATTGAATGGATAGTTGTGTGATGGCCATTCGTTCCCGACGATGTGTGACCTGTGTGTGAGCTTCCGCGATTTCACGAGCCACGTCATCGATCAGACTGACTTTGCGATACATCGCCTGCTGAACCTGTGCTTCGGTGCGTCGGCGAGCCGATCGTTCTCCGAAACCGAAGTTCCGAATTTCCCAGGTCACCATGGCATCGAAGTCACAGCGATTATTTACGTTGTTGATGGAACTTCCTCTGCCGCCGCCAAAGCCCCCACCACTTAAGCCCAGAAGAACGCTTGGGACAAACGGTGCGTATTTTTGTCTTTGATATTGATCACACGCAGCGGACACAAGTGCCTGAAGTTCTTTCAGTTCAGGGCGATTGGAAAGCCCTGTGCTGATTAGTGATCCCTGATCGATTTCAGATGTGACAAGTTCTATTGGCACAACAGTTGGGTCAATGGGAAGAATCTTTCGACCAGGTTCTGCACTGACCGCGTATGCCAAGCGTGCTGAAGCGACGTCGGCAATTTCGCGTGCTTCAGCGATTCGGCCCTCGATTAAAGCCAGCTCAGTCTGCATGCGATCGGTGTCCGCCTGCAGTCCTTGTCCGGCAGCGGCGAAGTCGTCTGTGATCTGGCTTAACGAAGCCGTCTTGTTGCGGACTTCTTCCAGAATTCGAAGCTGCTGATGGGCATCAAGCAGTTTCATGTAGGCCAAAGCGACGTCACGAAGTTGCTTGTTGACGACGGCCTTTTCTGCGTGACACGTCGCCCATGCTGTTTTTTGAGCGATGTCCGGCTGAAAGATGGCGTCGGCCAGATGAAACTGAGCTCGAATACCAGGGTTCGGCGTCGTACCGGCTCCGGTTGCACCAGCTCCCAGGCCATATTGGAACGAACTTCGATTTACGTCAACGATATCGCCGTTGCTAGCCTGGTAGTTTCCGTCGTGTCGATGAAAACTGTAGCCGGTTTGGATGTTGGGCAACCACAAAACTTCGGCTTGTTCCAGGTTGGCATACGCTTCCTGAACCTTCCATTGAGCAAACCCGACCGCCGGATGGTCACGGCCTACCATAGACAGAGCACTGGGAAGATTCAGCAGGATGGCATCTGGTACAGCATTGTTCGTGACGATTTCAGGTGCTGAAATGCTTTCCAGTGGCGTCGCCTGTTCGTATTGATGCTCTGGCAATGAACTCCGCTGCGAAGCGAGGTGAACTTTTCGGAGCGAGCGGCCTGAATTGCCATCCGCTGCTTGGTCCACCAGGCGGATTTCGTAGTTGCGACCGTCGATGGTAATGCGGCCTCCGTTCTCCGGACCGTCATCAGCCACTTCCAGTCCTACGGGAAGAATTGTCAGTTTCTGCGGGCGAGCGTTTTCTGTGATCGTCGAATAATGCGAAGTTGCTGGCTGCTTTTGCATTGACGCGTTTGCAGTGTTGCTGGCGTGGCCGCCAGTCTGCGGAATGCTGTCGATTTCACCGGCGACGGCTGGCGTTGAATCGTTGGCGAGCTGGCTGCCAGCTATCGGTGACTGGCTGCCAAACGCAAATTCGTCATCCATCTGAAGTTGCGAATTCGGCAAATCCAGAGGGTTGGTTGGTCGAGCGGGGCGATGCGAATCTCTGTTAGCGACCGTGTTTCTCAGGCCGCTGCAACCGCTAAGGCAGATAAGTCCGCCTAGAAACCATGCTTTCATTGTGTTGGTACGCATAGAACCTCCCTGTTCTGCTGAGTGCGAGTGTCGGGTCTCATCGGCAGTTCAGCGACCCGACACAGCCAGTTTGCTGCGCCCGTTTCTGGTAATCACAACTGTCTCGCCGGTCGCAGTTGTTGTTGCTGTACTACGGTTCCCGCGGGTTGGAGCGATCGTTCCGACAATGACTTTTGCAATCTGTCGAGCGTGTTGTTTGAATGTCTGTCTTCAGTGCTGACCGCGTGATATTGTGCAGGCACCCTGAATTCGCTAACCGGTAAAGGTTCTCATAATGAAATTGCCTACCAACGCAGTTCCCTGTTTGATTTCCGGAGGCTTGTTACTGTCTCTGGCTGGCTGCTCTATGCCTGAAGCGGCAGAATCCGGTGTTTCCGCTGAGTCAAAAGCAGCGGCTTCGGCTGCGGTGAAGACGGTTGAAGCCACTCCCGTCGCCGTTAAAACAGTCGCCGTTGCTCAACAGGAAGTCCGTCGCACCTGCGTTCAGCCAGCCACGGTTCATGCGTTTTATACGGCCAATATTCAGGCCAAGGTGCATGGATATGTGAAAGAGGTAAAGGTTGATATCGGCGACGTGGTCAAAGCGGGTGACGTGCTGGCCATTATTGACGTACCTGAAACGACGATGCAGCAGCAGATGTTGACCGCGTTGGTGCAACGACAACAGGCCGAAGAACAACGTGCCAAAGCGGGCATTGATCTGGCAAAAGCCAACGTCAAAGCTTTGGAAGCATTGGAAACGGAAGCTCGGTCAAAAATGCAGCAGGTCGAAGCAGCGTTGGCGGCGACTGAAGCGGAATTCCAACGGACAACAGATCTGGTCCAACGCGGGTCTTTGCAGCCACGAATTCTGGATGAAGTCAGAGAACGCCGAGATTCTGCGGCGGCTGGCAAGTCGGCTGTCACCGCAGCCATTGAATCAGCGGTGGCCAACGTGACTGTGGCCAAAGCCAAATTAACGGCTGCAGAAGCAGACCTCAACGTTGCTGTTGCAGAAACGACTGCCAAGCAACGCGAAGTGGAATACGTCGAACAGATGATTAAGTATTCAACACTGACGGCTCCATTTGGCGGAGTGGTGACTGCTCGCAGCGTGTCGCCCGGAAATCTTGTGAGCGAACGCAGCATAGACACACCGCTGTTTGTGATCAGTCAGTTGGACAAGGTTCGTCTGCACATTCCGATTCCGGAAAACGACGCGGCCTTTGTTGCTCAAGGCGACATGATCAACGTTAGTTTTCCGGCGTTTTCAGCCGAATCAGAAATGAGCGTGCCTGTGACTCGGCTGACCGGCAACCTTGATCCCAGCACTCGCACGATGTTGGTCGAAGCGGAAGTTGCCAACCCAGATGGCAAACTGATTCCTGGAATGTTTGGTCAAGCAACCGTCATACTTTCAACCAACCTCACAGCAACAGTACTTCCCGCCAGAGCTGTCCGTTTTAGCGAAACGGGCGACGCGTATGTGTACGTGATTGCTGACAGCAAGGTTTCTGTGGTTCCTGTGACCACAGGTTCTGACGACGGGCACACCATTGAAATCACAGCGGGTCTGGAACCCGGGCAGGTCGTGCTGGACACTCACCTGCAGCGGTTTAAGGACGGCGAGATTGTCCGGGCGCTCGACTAAACGCGTTGGGCGTTGAGGTGCCAATTGGGTGTGCCAGCGGTTTCGCTGACGTTTCTGGCAAGGACAGTCGCACCCTGCATCTTCGGACGGACCGTCTACGGTCATTCAAACATTTGTTTCAGCCGAACTGAATACTCATGGGTCTTATCAACTTTTCATTGAAGAATCGATTCGCGGTACTTGCCGCAGCGATTGCGTTATGCCTGTTGGGAGCGACCGTAATTCCGGGCATCACGGTAGACATTCTGCCGGACTTCAAGAAGCCGGTGGTGGTGAGTTTCTTTTCGTATCCGGGGCTACCAACTTTGGATATGGAAAAATCGGTCAGTTCGCGAGTTGAACGAGCTTTGACGTTGGCTGGAAAAATCGAGCACCAGGAATCTCGCACGGTTCCGGGCGCTGCCGTTATCAAGATCTTTTTTCAACCAGGCGCGGACCCCAGTGCGGCGATGAACGACATCGTCAACTTGGAAGCCAGTGACATGTTTCACTTGCCGCCGGGTATTGAATGGCCGTTTACGTTGCGCAGTGAACCATCGAATCTGCCTGTTGTGCTGGCGGCGATTTCCGGCGAAGGTCTTACGGAATCTCAGCTTTACAGCATCGGCTACTATGCCGTGCGAAACAAAATGGGTGGCTTGAAAGGCGTTCAGATTCCTCACCCATTTGGCGGCAAGTTCCGTCAGATGATGGTGTACGTTGACCCGGTCAAGCTGCAGGCTCATAACCTGAGCGCCAAAGACGTGGTCGATGCTGTTACCAAGGCAAATCTGGTGATGGCCGGTGGTTCAGCCAGAATGGGTGGCACTGACTATCAGGTTCACCCCATGAACACTTTGCCAACACCGGTGGAGATCGAAGCGATTCCGGTGGCGATTCGCGATGGCAATCCGGTGTTTGTGCGCGATGTCGGGCGAGTGGTTGATGATGCGGCTTTGCAGTACAACGTTGTGCGAGTAAACGGTGTTCGCAGCGTGTATTGCCCGCTGCTAAGAGAACCGGGCGAAAATACGATTGACTGCGTCGATCGCATTGCCAGGGGACTGGAAGCCGAAATTCCGCAGATGAAATTGCGCGGCGACATTCCCGAGGCAACAGAAGTGAAGCTGGTCTCCGATCAATCTGGCTACATTCGCCAGGCGCTGACAGACCTTTACAGCCAGGTGGGATTAGGAGCGTTGCTGGTCGCCATTGTGGTGATGGTCTTCCTGCGCAGATTCCTGCCAACTCTGATTATCTGCAGTCTGATTTTGCTGGCGATTTTAATCGGCGGACTGGGCTTTGCGTTTACCGGACAAACGATCAACGTGATGACTTTGGGAGGCATCGCGTTGGCCATTGGCACGGTGGTGGATGCGGGAATTGTGGTGGTGGAGAATATCATCCGCCATCAACGAATGGGCAAGTCGCCGATGGGAGCGGCTGTCGAAGGAACTCAGGAAGTTTCGACCGCCATTCTTGCGGGCACAATCACGACCTTGGCAGTGTTTCTGCCCGCCGTCTTTTTGACGGGCATGATCAAGTATCTGTTTGCTCCACTTTCGTTGGCCGCGACGTTTACTATTGGTGCGTCGTATATTCTGGCGTTAACTGTCATCCCGGCGTTTTGTGCGACCTTTGTGCGGGAAAAAGTTCAGAAAGGTGCTGTAGAAACTGACGATGCGGCAGAAAGTGCGAAGCCGAAAGGCATTTACGGCAATCTGTTGAATGTGGCGTTGAAGGTTCCGGCGTTTTCAACATTGTTGATTGTGGTTGGTGTGGGCTCGTCGTTTCTGCTGTGGCCGATGATTGGTTCGGAATTGTTTCCTGAAGTGGATTCCGGATCGTTCGAGATTCGAATCAAGACGACTCCGGGAACGGACCTTCTGGAGACCGAAAAAATCGTCGCTCGCCTGGAAGAAACCGTGAAGGCGGTGATTCCCGAACAGCAGATTGAAACGCTGATTGCCAACATCGGACTGCCGGTTGGCAAAGGGGCCGGTTTTTCGACGGTGTTAAGTTCCAATTCCGGCCCCGACACGGCCTATCTGATTGTGAATCTGAAACCGGAAGGCCGCACCGTTGCGACTCAAACGTACATTGAGCAACTGCGTGAAACACTGAAGGACGAATATCCGCTGGAACAGTTCGTGTTTGTGTCGGGCGGAATTGTCAACATGGCTCTTAACGAAGGCGTGCCGACTCCCATCAGCGTTCAGGTATCGGGAGGCAGCCTGCAACAGTGTCGCGACAATGCAGAACGAGTCGTTGCGGAAGTGCAGAAGATTCCAGGCACGAGAGACGTGCAGATTGCCCAGGCATTGGACTATCCTCAGTTCGACGTGCAGGTTGATCGAACGCGAGCCAAGTATCTCGGGCTGGACCAGGAAGAAGTTGCCAAAACAGTGCTGACTGCATTGGGTTCCAGCGTTGGCTATTCGCCGACCATCTGGATTGACCCGAAGTCCGGCACCGACTTTTTTATGGGTGTGCAATACGAAGACAATCAGTTCGAATCGTTGGACGAGATCCGCAACATTCCACTGTCACTTAATACGCCCGATGGGCCGGTGACGATTCCTTTGTCGAATGTTGCGACTGTAAAACGAGTGAATATTCCAGGTGAGATTGCTCACTACAACATTGGCCGCGTTAACGATATTCATGTCAACGTTTCAGGGCGAGACCTTGGTTCGGTTGCGGCTGATGTGCAGACAGTTCTGGCGGCCATGGAATTCGAAAACGGTGTTGCCGCCAGAATTCGTGGCCCGGTGGAAACAATGAATGAAGGTATAAGTACTTTAAGTCTGGGCCTTGTTGTGGCCGGGATTTTGGTTTACCTCGTTTTGATGGCTCAGTTCCGATCGTTTTTAGATCCATTGATCATCATGCTGGCGGTTCCGCTGGGGCTGGGCGGTGTGCTGGTGGTGCTGTATCTGACCGATACAAATATCAACATCCAGTCGTTGATGGGGACTTTGATGATGATTGGCGTGGTGGTGAATAATTCGATCCTGTTGGTCGAATTTGCCAACCGCCGTCGGCACGAAGGATTGTCTGCTCGTGATGCTGCGATATCAGCGGCTCAGGTGCGACTACGGCCGATTTTGATGACATCGCTGACGCTGGTAGCTTCGATGCTGCCGTTGGCGATTCAATTTGCTCCTGGAAACGAAGCCATGATTCCTTTGGCCCGAGCCCTTCTGGGCGGAATGGTGGCATCAACCGTGCTGACGTTGATTCTGGTGCCGTGCGTGTATTCGCTCGTGCATCGTCGATCGACGGTAGCGGCTGGTTAACCCTTTTTAAGTTGTGCGGCCTCTTGGTTGCCGATGGGTTAGGCGTGAACAGACGATTCACGCCGCATGCTGGCAACTTGAATGATTGTTGCGATTTTTCCGGGATCGTCACGAATTCGAATGGTCACAGGCAAGACGACACGCCTAAGTGAAACGACCGCCACAGATAGAGCGATTGCGTCAATCAGTAAAACCGCTTGACGAGTGTTAAGATTGTACGCAGCGTGCAGCGCGGGCTCAGCCCGTTGTGCTGTTTGCGACGATCATTCGAATCATGGACACGTTGTGTGTGGTTGATCACAACATTGAATAACACTCGCAGAATTCAAGGAAGAATCTGGCGTGGTTAGAAAACTACTTTCATACAGCTTCTGCGCCATGCTCGTTGTGAGCGGCCGCAATCTTTACGCGGACGACGCAACTTTTGAGCAATTGCTAAGCAGATTGCAAAAAACAGAAGAGCGTTTGGCGGATTTGGAGAAGGAGCAGACGTCTCCCTTCCTACCCGTTTCTCGTCCGTTCAGATCTGACCTGCCAATTGCGGTTCCGCCTGCGGAAGGCGACGCCGTTGCAGCGGATGAAACAGATGAATCGCCAAACGTTGAAGACCGACTGAAGAAGCTGGAAGCTGGCTGGGAAGAGCTGGACGACGCCTGGTCTACCTTTAACAAGGCGGAAAAGAAAAAGAAGGAGGATGCTGCAAAGAAGCCAACCTTCAAAATTGGCGGTCGAATTCACGCCGACTATTGGGATTTCATCAACGATAACGGCGGTGTTGGTTTCCTGGAAAATCCCGTTGCCGGTGATGGTTCCGACAGCTCCGTTGCAAATGATGGTTCGGACCCCGATGACCGCTTTGCCTTCCGACGCATTCGATTGGAAATGGGTGGCGACATCAAAGAAACGATGTTGTGGCGAACTCAGATTGACTTCAATAAACCCGACTCCGCTGAAATGAAGGACGTGTATATCGGTTTCAGAAACCTGCCCAACAATCAGGAACTTCTGATCGGAAATCAGAAGCGACCACTGGGGCTGGATCACCTGAACAGCAGTCGCTACAACGTTTTCACGGAACGTCCGTTTGTTGTGGAAGCCTTCAATGAAGACGCTCGCCGCCCTGGTATTTGTATGTACGGGCACACAGACGACCTTTCATTGAACTGGCGATACGGTGGCTATTACCTTGAGAACATTGCCGACAGTGGCGGCACTCTTGGTGATCAACGTCAGATGAGTGCCAACTTTCGCCTGGCCGGAAGCCCTTGGTATGACGAGTGTTCGGACGGCCGCGGCTATTTCCACTGGGGCGTCGCGGGCATGTTTGCCAAGGCCGATGGCAATGACAACGGCACAGACATTCAACGCAATGAGGCACGGTTTAGAACGCGTCCGGAAGCTCGCAGTAGCAGTCGGTGGTTAAACACTGGTCGCATTGCGGGGGCAGACTGGTATGAAACTCTGGCTGTCGAAGGAATCTTCAACGTGGGACCATTGCAGTTCTGTGGAGAATACATGCACAACTTTATGCAGCGTGATGGATTCGCTGACACGCAGTTTGGCGGGGGTTACATCTATGTAAACTACATGCTGACCGGAGAGCATATCCCTTACGAACGCAAGAGCGGAACCATTGGGCGACTACAACCATTTAACGATTTCTTCCTTCTGGAAGGTTGTGAGTGCGGTGGGTGTCGCGGATGGGGAGCCTGGGGCGTTGCGGCTCGATACTCCTATCTTGACATTAGCGATAAAGACGTACTTGGTGGAGTCGGTGAGTCCGCCACTTTGGCTCTCAACTGGTACTGGAATGCCTATGCCAAAGTACAGTTCAACCTGATTTATGGTGACATCGATAGTCGAGATCCAGTTACCGGAACGACCGGGGGCAGCTATCTGATCGCAGGAACTCGTTTCGCAGTGGAATTTTAGCCATCCAATGCGTTGGGTCTCTGCAAGTTACACGACATCAAACGAAATGAGGCACGGCGATTTCGCCGTGCCTCTTTCATTTGCTTAACTGACTTTACCAGTTGTTTCCGTCGTAGCTTACGGTCTGCAGCTTGCGGCCAGCCAATGGATCGTGAGACAACATTTTGTCGTGTTCCAGGCCATCAACGGTTAGCTTCTGGCCGCGTGCTGCGAAGTCTCGCTTCATTTCTTCGATGCGGCTCATCACCGTGTGGTCGACGTATTTGGACTTTGACAGGTCCAGTACAACATCGGCCGTTTTGGGAAGGCTGACAATCTTCTTGCGAAGCAGCTTAACTACGTGCCGTCTGATCGTTCAAAATCGCCGATTCGCATCACACTCACCGTTTCAATGCATGCTGTCACGTGATGATGTTGTAGCACTTCCGTGCTCAGATACTTCAACATGGCCTCACACACTTCGCGTGTCGCGACGACTTCAATGCGGACGCACGGTTTCTTCTGATGGATGTCTTGTTTGATGTCGTGTTTCCCAGCTCCTTCACATGGCATGACCGTGTAGCCCGTGGCCCCGCATTCAACAAATGCTCGTTCGAGTTCGGGGCCCATGGATTCTTCGATCACTACGGTCAGACGGCGGACGGGGGACATGCCTTTTCGTCGTTCTGCATGGGCATCTGCGGATTGCGGGTTCATTTGATCCAGCCCGCGAATTTCCAGCTTGAGTCCTTCCATTTCGAAGTTGCGTTCCATCTCTTCCAGTTTTGCCATGACGTTATGATCAACCAACTGGGTGTCAGACAGGTCGATAATCAGATTGCGTTTCTGAACCAGTCCGATTTCTTCAATCTGCCGACGAAACGGAATCCAGTTGCTGAAGACCGCCGATTCGCGGGCGATAATCATACTGGTATTGCTGTCAACTTCCTGTACTTCGATATAAGGTTTGAATAGCGACTTTAAAGAGACCCCGTTAGCAACGTGTATGACCATTTTCAGCAGTACGCCAGCCGCGACTCCAATCAAGAGGTCCGTTGCCAACACGACAATCAATGTTGTGACAAAGATGGCAAGTTGTTCCTTGCCAATTCGGTAGACGTGAACAAATTCATTGGGATGTGCCAGACGAAAGCCTGTGTAGACCAGCATGGCGGCGAGGGCGGCCATTGGAATCATGTGCAATACCATCGGAATCAGGGCCACGCACAGCAGCAGGAATATGCCATGCCAGAAGTCTGCAAAACGAGTTTTGGCGCCGTTGTCGATATTGGCTTTGCTGCGGACGATTTCCGAAATCATCGGTAAGCCACCCACAAACGAAGCGGCAAGGTTAGCGACTCCAACGGCCAGAATGTCTCGGTCCATATTTGCTTTGCGCTTGTAGGGGTCCAGCAGATCGACCGCTTTGGCGCTCAGCAGGGATTCCAACGATCCGATGATGAAAAACAGAGTGACCCACCACCATGCTTTGGCCTGCTTCAGAGCCTGAAAGTCTGGAAACATCACTTCTTTAAACATGCCGAAAGATTCTTTAGGCATGGCCACCAGAAACGATTCGTCAATTTTGTACTCAACCTGAGACTGGCCGAACGTGTATGAGTGTTCGTTGGTGAGTTCGAAGAACATTCCCATCGGTACGGCAACCAGCAGAACAATAAGTGGTGCAGGAATTGATCGCAGGAACGAAACTTTGGCTCTTACTGTAGGCCACACAAACATGATCACCAGGCTTGCGATTCCGATCGCGGCAATCGCTGGATTCGCCTGGCTGATGTACGTTGGAATCTGCTGCAGCATTTTCAAGGGGGCACCGCTGGCTGTAACTCCAATGGCAACAGGAAACTGCTTCACTATAATTGTCACGCCAATCGCTGCCAGCATGCCATGCACGGCGGCGCTCGGGAAAAACTCACCCAGAATTCCGGCCCGACAAGTGGCGAACAGAATTTGCAAGACCGCAGCGGCGACTCCAACTGCCAGAGCTGCTCGATACGCTGTTGTATCGGTAGCGCTCCAGATTTTGTCTGTCATTCCATTACCGCCGAAGTCTTCGATGCATCCCAGGGCGATCATGATCATACCCGCCGCCGGGCCCTTAATTGTCAGCTCACTATTGCTGATACATGTTGTGATCATCGCGCCGATGATGGCAGTAAAGATTCCCGCAAGCGGAGGGTATCCGCTCGCAATAGAGATGCCCAGGCACAAAGGCAGCGCGAGCAGGAACACCAGAAGTCCGGAAATAATGTCCTGTTTAAAGTATTTTCGAAACCCCCTCGCATTGCCGTGTGGAATCTCAATTTCGCCAGAATTGTTCATATATGTTTCCTCGCCAGTTATGGCGTAAAGTAAATGTCTTTGATTCAACAGAAGTAAAGTCAGTCGGCGCGCGGACTACGTCAGCCTCATCAATAACCGTCAATCGGTATAAGCGGTCAATGGTCATGGTAATCCCGCGGATTTACAATGCGCAGCAACAGGGTAGATTCTTCGCCGTTGACTGGCGATTGCGTCCTGTTGACACGACGCTTCTGGAAAAGCTGAATTGTCAATTCAGATGCGGATCGCCGCGAGTTGGCTGCCACGCGACACGCCGGTTTTCGAATGTCGATTGAGCAAAATCATGCAGACGAGATTCAGTATTCAGAGCGTGATGTTCCTGGTGCACTTCAGCGGCTGGAAGTTCTTCGTCGTCTTCTTCGTGTTGTGGTTGAGCGGAAGTGTTCGGCGTAGCCGTTTTCTCAGAAGGATGACGCAACTGAATCAGGGCTTGAGCCGCATGGAATCGCGACGCGACGCCAGGTTGCGGCCAAAGTCCTCCCCCTAGGATCAGGGCCGCCAGAATCAGCACCGCGAATCTTTCTGCAGGGCGAACGTGCACGGGAACTGACACCTTGTAGCGAGTACCGGTAAAGATTCGAAAATAGGCGTGCATCACGGCAATACTGTTCAATGCCGCAGCGATGACCACCGTCATGCCAATGTAGGGGTAGACCTCAACGGCACCTTCCACCAGCAGTTCTGTGCCGATAAATCCAATGGTTCCCGGAAAACCAATCGATGCCAGGCCGGTTAACAGAAACAACGAAGCCAGTGTGGGAGTGTGTTCATACAACCCGCGATACTCAGCCAGCGAAAACCGACCGATGCGTGCTTCGACAGATCGCATGGTCAGGCCGAAGCCTCCCATGGCCAGACCCACGGAAATCCAAACGCACAGTGCTCCCGTTAGTCCGATGGGCGTTAACAGTTCCAGACCGACCAGCACCAGCGATGAATGGCTAAGAAACAGATAGCAAAAGAATCTGCGTGAGTCCGTTTGAACAAGTGCCATCCCCGCGGCGTACACTGAGGTCGTCAGCGAAACAAGGGCGATGCTTTGGAGGGCCCACGATGGAGCAATCGGCAGCACGATTCTCATGACCACATACGCACCCGTCATTGGTGTGACGAACAGCAATGCGGTGCCCATGGTGGCCTTTTCGAACAGGTCAGTCATCCAGCAGTGAACGGGCACAATTCCGCTGCGTAGCAAAGCGGCTGCAGTCAGCAATGCTCCTGCAATGATTCCCCGCGTGCTGGAATTAACTTCCGGGTGTCCCATGGTTCCGTCTGGCAGCAGCAGCCAGCCGCCAAACATCAATGCGACAAACAAGCCCATATGAAAGGAAAACACGCGAGTGCAGTGTCCACGTCTCTTAATTTCGAACCACGGAGGAATTACGGCGGCTGAACAAAGCAGAATGATGACAAACGGATCGCGAGAGCTTAACGTAGCCAGCAGCAACGCTTCAGAAACCAGAGTGGCCGGAAAACTGAAACGATTCATTTTCGTTCGCAGAGTCGAAAGCACGGTCATCAGGTACAGCAAAGCGGTCAATGGCAGCAGTGGTGCGCTCAGTTCATCGATGACGAACAAATCAATTTTGAAAAGTCCGTGCAGCAGGTCCCAGTGATCGAATGCTTCGAAGGTTTGTAAAGTTCCGAAGTCGATCCACTCGCCAACAGCACAGCACAAAGTCAACGAACACACGCCCACGGAAAATCGGTAAGCGGTGTTGCTGTTGCGAATGAATTTTGTGATGACCGCTCCGATAAGGGGTACGATCACGCTAAGCTCAAGCCATGGAAGATGAAGTTCCTGCATTATTTCATCTCCTTTTGTCCGCCCAGGGCCGATTCAGTCTGATCGCCACTATTGGCGACCAGGTCGTCGTCAGGATCATCTGGATTGTTATCCCCTTCAAATGGGCCTAAGTTATCTACTGCGGCGGCTTCAGTCATTACTTTGGGTTTTGAGGCGGATAGAAACCGCACCCATTTTTGTTCCTTGCGGTTGCACCAGTTAAACACACCGATGAAAGGTCGAACAATGTATTCGTCCAGCAGTGCGTCCAGGTATCCTCGTTCAAGGGCAAACCTGTAAAACCAGTTGCGAGCTGAATTGCTCATGATTCGTCGCTGCAGAGAGTTGCGACGTGGCAGGTGATCGCCGATGGCGTTTTCGATTGTGTGATAGTCGTGCAGCAGCGAAGGAGCTCGCAGCAGCTGCAGCGTTCTAAGGCAGGCATGGCCGATGATGTGAATCAAGGCGATGTAGTGCCATCCAAGTCCGATCTCCACAACAATGATGCCCACTTGAGTCAGCGACGCAAATGCCAGTGCACTCTTGATGTCGGTTTGAACGCGAGCTGTGACAGCTCCAAAAACCGCCGATGAAAGTCCTACCAGAATGACTATGACACTAAGCGTTGTTGACAATTCCAGAATCGGGCTCACTCGTAGCAGCAGGAATGCTCCCAGATGCACAGACAACGAACCATAGAACACGGCACTGGAAGGCGTCGGCCCTTCCATCGCTCTGGGCAACCAACCGGAAAACGGCACCAGAGCCGATTTGCCAGACGCTGCAAACAGCAACAGCAGTCCGACCAGCAGTGCATTCGATTCAGTGATTGTCGCATGTCCGTTTGGCCAGGCTCCATCACCCATCAAAATGTCAAAGTCGCCTCCACCGGTCAGATGGTGCATAATGATGGCTGCTACCAGAAACGCGGCATCGGCAATTCGGTATACGGTCCAGACTCGCAAACCGTTTTTAACGGGGTTCAATCGTTCGTGGAAGAAGGCCACCAGCAACGCTGAAGACAGTCCAACAAGTTCCCAGCCGAAAAACAGCGTTTCAATGGTTCCGGCCAATGACGTGACAATCATCCCCAGCAGGAAGAACGCATAGCTCATAAAGAAGCGATGAAAGCCAGCTTCGCGGTGCAGGTATCGACTGGCGAATGCTCCAATGGTTCCGCAAAGGACAAACGACAGAATCACGAACGGCACAGAAAGTCGGTCAAAGACAAACTTCATGTGGAAGTGAAAGTGCAGATGCTGATCAGGAATCACCACCCAGTTACCAAAGTTCAGTACGACATGGCGTTCGTCTAAAGCCAGCATCATCACCAGAATGGCAACCGCCGACACCAGCCCAAACACAACCGCCGCTTCAGTAAAACGCGCCAAAGACCGTTCGCCAAGTGGACGACCTGCCAGTGCCGTTAATCCGAATATGGCAAGCAACAACGCGGGAGCAGCAACCACGCACATGCCGAAGATTTCGAATAATCTTTCGGGAGTCATGCCTGGGTTCCCTTAAAGCTCATTGGAGTCTTACTTAAGAAAATGCGTGAACGGTACGTGCATGTTGTCCGTAGTGACAACGGAGCGGCTCGGCGATTCGAGCGTTCTACGTCTTGCTGCGTGCCACGCCACTGGGGCAAGGGCGAAGTCCTTGTGAGCTTGATCGAGGCGAATCCGAGGCTTTCACGTTTTCCCGGAGTCCACTTGTCTGAAGACGGTGCGACGGCAAGTTCGCGGGATTTCGCGTGGAAGGCAATAAATCGACCACGGTGGAAAGTTTTCGTCCCTTCAGCACCTGGATCGAACGCTGCTAACTGCACCCATTCGGCATCCGTCAATCTCGCGATCGCCGGATTGTTTCCTATAATTTGCATCATTGCTTCCGCTATGCTGTCGATGGCGAACAGAATTCGCATCGGTTCGTGTATTTCTACCATTTGTGCGGCCCGTCAAAGCCGCAGATCGCTGGATGCCCCGTCTTCACGCTTGAAAGCCATGTCCGGTTGTGAGGCAACTGGTTTCGGCAGCCGTAAGCTTCGTTGTCTACTGTCGAAAAGTAGCACTTCAAGCTGATTCCGGCACACACCGGAATCACTGCTCGCAATAGCTGTTCCAAAATCGCTGAATCTTTTCCATCGTGAGTTGGATCGTAAGAAGTGAGAAACGCTTGAAGATCCAGATACAAATCACGACTCCATTGATGCCGCCCACAAAGCACGATGCTCACGTGGCTTGGTTATCTTCCAGTGGCGCCTGCGAGCAAGTCTTCTGCAACACCTTCCCCACGTGCCAGAGCATCAGCGGGGGAGTATTCAATGGAGCCGAAGCGAAACGGCGACATCGTTTTTTGTCGACAGTGCTTTTGCCGACAGTGCTTGTGCTTCATCAACCGCCACCAACGCTCGTTCAAACGCGGGCGGCAGGCGATCGGCAGCACGTTCTGGTCAGGCCGTTGGTGGCCCGCGAGAATGCTGAGTCTTGCAGGCCAGCAATTCGGGCAGCAGGTTTGCTTCAAGACTCAGCCGATGCCAGTCACAGCGGGAAAACGCTTCCTCGGTGATTCTTGCGTGGAAGTCGCAATGTCGCAGCTTTTCAAATTCCGCTTCACCTGATGACTCCGCTTCTTCCTCTTCGGGAACCAGAGGGTCAGACGTTTCACTGATGGCATCTCCAGACATGCCAATGCCGACGCAGTCTGCACTGGCGGCAAACAGCGAAATCAGCAGGCAAAAGAAGATGAACAGGCGGATATTCATAGGTTAATACTGGCAGTATACATCATGTAAATCAAGACAGGGTGAGCGATTCGTTTGAATCCGACAGCCGCTGATTCGCGTGATCTGCGAACAGGGGCAAAGTACCCAGTTGTCTTAGGCGGCAGACTGCTAATCTGTCGCCATGCGAGCATCGTTTTTAGTGTGGCAGTTTGAGTGGTCTTGTTCGAAAACCTAACAAGGGCTTCGCCCAACGCTGTGAAGGGATTTTTGAGCGGGAAAACCGTGAGATAAAGCGAAAGATCGAGGCTGGAGTTTGGATACGGTTAAGTCACGAAGTGACGGTAGGTGATAGCCACGGGCGCGAGCCCGTGGAACAGCATTCGACAGTCGTTTTCAGTCCTGAAGGGACGACAGGCAACAACGCGAAATGATACGCCTACCGTCCCTTCGGGACTTTACGTCTGACTTTTTGCAAACCACGAGCTCGCGCCCGTGGCTACTACCTAACGTCACTTCGTGACTGAAGCCCATTCGGCATGACTGCCTCTTCTCCAGTTCAAACAGTGTTTTTAATTTTCAAAACTCTTCACAGCCGCAGGGCGTTAGCCCCGGTTAGTGCGGATCACCGGAAAGACGTGGAAAGTTTCAATCGCCAAGACGCTCCGTTGTCGCTACGACCAACATGTGCGAAAAGTAATCGCATCATTTTGTGCAGGACTCCAGCGAGGCTTCGCCTCAGACCATTCGAGCTGTCGCTCTGAACACTTGAATCAACGTGAATATGTTCGCTGCAATAAGAAGTCTAACCGGAAACCTGTCCTGCGGCGGTGCTTTCCACAATGGCAAACGGCAGGTTGTCTCGCGAACCGCGACTCCATTCGTTCGAACCCTTCACCAGTGGAAGCTGCTGCGTATGAGTGACATGCTTCAAAAATTTGCCACCGGAATAGTACATGATCGTTGACGAATCCGGATCCAGCACGGCCAGTTGTACCCAGCCACCGCTGCAGATGCGATCGATGGTGGCATTGCGTTTCATAATGCTTAGCATGGCTTCGGGCGTCGTTTCGATGATAAACAACAATCGCATGGGTTCGTGAATATCCACGCCCTGCCATGGAAGGCCCGTGCGCAGGTCGCTGCCAGAACCATCCATCACGCCCAGCATCGAAGTGGCGTTGTGAGGCAGTTTCGAACCGGAGCCAAATCCCTGTCTGTCGATGGCCGAAAACGTATACAGCAGATTGATGCCTTCGCACACCGGAACCACGGCGCTAAGAATGCCCAGCAGGATGGAACTTTCTTCGTCGTCTGTTGTGGGGTCGTAAGACATCAGGAACGAGCGACGATCCAGGAACAGTCCGCGCAAACGTTCTCGACGAGCCACAATGCACAGCGAATTCGTGCAGTTGCCGTATTCCGGTCGCGTTTCTGAAAGGTTTTGAGATCGGTCCTGCACGTGCAGCAAAGCTTTGTCTTCTGAAATTCCGAATTCGGCGGATTCAAAGCGACGGCAGCGTTCCTGAGCGTTTCGTTCGCACGCTCGACTTAAAATGCGGCGGATTTCCGGCATACGGTGAACGTGCCATGCAGGTAACAATTCAAGATCGTAAAATGTAATTTCGTCGGTACCTGTATTGTGCTGTCCTCCCAGAAAATGAGTTTCTGTCGGAATCTTAAGCCCTTCTTTGGCCAGAATTTCGCGCACTCGCGGATCGTTCAGCATCGCCGCCATCGCTCGCCCGTTCGGTCCTCCTGCACCTCCCGAACACGCTCCACAATGGTACGCAGACTTGTGTGGGTTGTTCAGGCACGACGAACCGTGGCCCATGAAGATCACAACCGGTGCAAAGTCCTTTGTGATTCCGATGTCTCGCAGCAGCTTGCCGCCGATCGCCGCCATTTCGGCAACGGTAAACCCAACCTGATCGTCTTCCGGGCCGGCGGGAACTCCTTCTTTGCGTTCCAGTCGTAGTCGCGTGATCTGAGGCGGTTCAACAAAGTGCCGAGCCGCCGTGTTTAACTGAGCGGTTAAGCCAGGAAACATGGTATAGCCGACCAAAGGAGCAGTCGCCAATGGGCCCAGCAACGCCGAAACCAATGCACCACCGAAGGAACGGTGCGTTTGCTGCAGAATGTTATGAGTTGCCGTACCTAAAATTTTGCGAGCCTTCGCTTTGGCGCGAGCTACTTCTTCCAACGAGTAAACGGGTTCTTCAATCAGCCAGAAGCGAGGCATCACAACGATGGGGCACAACGCTGTAAAGTGAGCGTCGCCGGTTCCTCGATAGTACATCGGAATGCCGAAGAACCCGGCTGCTCCAAAGGTTTCTACGTCGGGCGATACTTCTTCAATGTGACGGCGAAACGATTCTTCGCGAGCATCGATGCAGCAGGTGATCTGAAATAACGGAGCTTTCGGCTTGATGGCAGGCCGAGAAACTCGCGCGGCAACGGCGTCCAGCGCACTGCGAGCATAGTGGCGTTCGAACGCAACGTGGAAGATGCGCCGTCGTTCGTGTTCCGAAAAGTCTGCCAGTTCCTGAATCAGTTGTTTCCAACACGATGTTGTGAGCGTGGAAAGAGTGGCTGGCCCCCATCCGTTGACCTGCGCACACTGGAAGACGCGGTAAGCGTATTGTTCTGTTGTGACCGTTTGGTGAGTTGGAAGTCTTTGTCGCAGGTCATCGCGAAGTTCGGCGACGGGACGCGTCCAGACGAGCGTGGTTTTGGCAACGTATTCCGTTGCCAGACGATCCAGCAGCAGTCGCACGGCCAGAAATTCCATCAGCGTTCCGGCGGGGGAAGGAATATAGACTCGATCCGGGCGAACTTCTGTTTGCCAGATCATGCCCGCCCAACCTCGCAGCGCCAGCAGTGAAGCTCGCACAAAGTCGTCCCGTTCTTCGTCGCCGATGCCCAATGCGGTTAATGAATCGGCAATCCATTCTGAGGAATTGCTGCATTGCTGCTGTAATTTGTTCACTTCAGATTTCAGCGATTTCATCCACGGCAGACGCTGCACTGCTGAGACGTTCATTAAGTCGCAAAACGATGCCAGAAAGCCATTTTCGCGATTTGGCAATTGCCATTCTGCAAATCCCTGGTCCAGGTACGCCGCGCAGAATTTTACGAGCAGTTCGTCAACAAGTTCGTCTGAGTCGACTTTTGTCGCCTGCTTTAACAGATCGCGATGTCGAATGCGGTGTGGGACCGGCGGTTGAATTAAAGGAACTCGACGCACGCCTTCGCAGCAATAATGCCAGATCAGTTTCAGGCTCACTTCTTCCCAGATCGGTGAATCAGGTTCCGCCTTTCGAGCTCGCTTTAGTGCATGTCGCAAATCTTTTGCAAAGCCATCATCCGGAAGTCCGGCTACCCAGTGTCGCGATTCTGAGATCAGTTTTTTGCGTTTGCCTTCAGATGCTTCGTTTCGAAAACGCGATAGAGTGTCGGTTTCCATCAATAACCAATGCAGCTCAACGTCGTCGCCGGATTGCAGTGAGTTCTTTAGCAGGCTTAGGCGGAAGTCAGATCGCGAAACAATTCCCGCAACGGATTCTGAAGCGGAATACGCCAGCTCGTCCAACAGGATGTCGCGAAGTTCGTCTTCAAGAATTCGACCGCTTTCCAACATCGCTCGATATTTGGCTTCGGGTAGATACGGTTCGCAACCGAACAGTTCCGGCACCTGTCGCAGAGCTTCTTCAAACGAAGTGTTTTCCAGGCCAGCCAGCGGATTCAGAAATGTGAACGCCGTGATGGGGCCTTGAGATGGCAGAAATTCGGCCGCCGCGACAACGGCATTGTGAATGCTCTGTTCGTCGTGAACAGGGGACGACGCTGATTCGTTTGTGGGGGAATGAATGGCGGTCATGAATGATCGTTTCTTACTGGTCTGTTTTGGTTCGGGAAGTCGCCCGATGATGATTCAGTGAACAATTGCCGAAGTCGCGGGATGCTGGTTGTGGGGCTCAGATGCAAGGTGCCAGCTGTTCTAAAAGCTTCTGCGGTATCCGCTTGCTGCGTCGCTGTGACATTGGATAGCACCGACGAGCGGTAATCGCCTTGCTTGCCACCGATTCAAGTCGTGAGATTTGTAGGGGCCGTCGTGTTGTTAGGCCTGCTACCTTGTCGTTTGCAGGACAGCTCAACGCAGTTCACTGGTTTGGCAGTGGTTGAAAACCTGCCACAGTGGCAAAAATCAAGCCACCGGGGGCCCACGAGAAATGGCAGTGCCCCGTTGCTGAGGTAATTCAGGCGGCTGCTGGGGGTGAAGAATGCAGGCAATCAGAGTACCGCCGCGAACGATGACTCCTGGTGCAACAACAAATGCGTTGCTGTGAGGCACTTGTTCATCTGTTGGCGTGCTTTTGCAGTCGGACTCCACCTCAATCGACACGATCTCCGCTTCGCACAATGGCGAAGCCAGCGTCATTTCCGACAGGCAAACCGTAAAACCGGTTAATGCCGCCGTCGCGATAAAGAGTCGGTGAATGAAAAGGCAATTCCTCATAATGCAACTCTACATCAAATTCTGTGCCAGGACCAACAAAGATTTCGAAACGGTTTTCCAGGGACGAGGTCACGGATTGTGGCCGAATTGAGATTATTGACGATGGGGGCCGTTGTTGGACTGAGCTTGTCAAGGAAACCCCGGGGTTTCGCTCGTGCCTCGCTCCAACCCCGGCCACCCTTTTCAGATTCAGAACCATTTATGACTGCACCCGTTATTCAGTGGATCAGGGGAATTTAACGGCAGCGCGAAAAGCTGGAGCTTTCCCCCACAATAACTGATTGTCGCGAACGTTTTTCCATGACCACTGCCAAAGTCAGCGGGATTGTGATTCGTGTTCCGTCATAGTGGCTGGGGTGATATCCTGTAGAGCCTGCCTTCAGCGTAGTTTTTCATTCTCCTGCCTTGTACACGCTGCTTTATCATGTGTCTGCCGTCTATTCGTCACCAGTTCAGCCTTCTGAATTGTCTTGCCATTCTGCTGTTTGGCGTGTTGTCGTCTGTTTTGCTGGCTGGTTCTGCAGTGGGGCAGATTCAAAACAGTACAGCCGTGCGTCGCCTGGAACAGTTTCGTGAACGGCGATCGGAAATTCTGCTGAACCTGCGACATGAACTTTCGCAGCTAAGCCAGCAGTGTTTTGACAATGGGCTGAAGCAGGCTGCTGAAGATGTTACCGCCATTCAGTTGGACCTGACTTCTCCCACTGAGGGAACTTCGTTGCCGACGTTGGTGCAATTACCCGTCAGCAACCGATTGCCACGTGAAGAGCAGCTTTGGCGAAATCGCTTAACGACGATTCGTTCTGAAAAAGCGAAGGAGTTGTATTCGCTGGCTCGACAGACGTTGCGAGCTGACCTGCCGTCGCTGGCCTATCAGCTGATTCATGATGTGCTGCGGCTGGACCCTGATCACAAAGACGCGCGAGCCGTTTTGGGGTTGCAGCTGTTTAACGATCCTCGAAATGCGGACGACCCGAACTATGCTGGCGAATGGGTATCACTGTTTGAAGCCGACAAACGCAGCGGCAGTAAACCGGAAGTGAACCATCCGGTGTATGGCTGGATTCCGGCTGCCAATGTCGATCGTTACGCAGAAGGCGTACGCCCCTGGCGCGGCAAGTGGGTTTCTGAACAAAAGGAAGCCGAACTGCGTCGGGACTTTGCTAATGCGTGGGAGATTCGCACGGAGCATTTTCTGATCAAGACGAACACCAGCCTGGAAGAAGGCGTGGTGATTTCCAGAAAGCTGGAACTGTTTCACGACTGGCTGCACTCCAACTTCGCTGCGTTTTTTGACACACCAGCTGCACTGGAAGAACGCTTTGCCAATACGACGGCGCGTCGTCGAGGAGTTCTGCCGAAGCCGATGGAAGTGCATTACTATTCGACTCGCGATGAGTACGAACGACGGCTGAAAGGTAAGGTTCCACCCAACGTTACCAATGGTTTGTACTGGGAACCTGATCGCACGTGCTATTTGTTCAGAAACGACGACGATGTCGATTTGAATGCCGCGTTTCACGAAACAACTCATCAGATGCTGGATCTGCCCACCATCGATGATCGCAACGCGGCGGCTCGAAAACGCCAGTTGCTGTTAAGGGAACGCGATCGTCGTCGTTGGGAACTGTGCGAAAATTCCAACTTCTGGGTACTGGAAGGGCTTGCCTGCTATATGGAATCATTTCGTATGGACGAAGGCGTGGTGTCGATCGGCGACCCATCGCATATTCGTTTTGTGGGAGCTAAGCAGCGCCTGCTGGATGACGGCTTCTATGTCGATCTGCGGTCGCTTAGCACGCTGGGGATGGACGCGTTTCAGTCACATCCCAACGTCCGCCAGTTGTATACTCAGGGATCCGGCGTGGCTCACTTCCTGCTGCATTACCAGGACGGAATTTATCGCGACGCTTTAATCAAGCTGTTGGCGGGAGTTTACCGGCCGGATTTGAAAGACGTCAGAACCGAGCCATCGCTGGAAAAAATCACAGGCGTTCCGTTTGAAGTGCTGGACCAGCAATACAGAGAACACATGGGAAACCTGTGACTGGGTTTGTAGTGACAGGTTGCCGCTGAAGGCACTTGCCGTTATCTGGGGCGTTCGCCCGGAATCCAGGTGACGCCAAAGTGCAATCTGTTTTCTCGTTCTGCACCGGAGATGCCTTGCAGAGCGTAGCCGTAATCCAGTCGGCAGGACAAGCGGTCGCTCATGTTGTACCGCAGACCGACACCAGTGCTGAGTGCGTAAGTATAGGCGTCTTCGCCGGATTGTGGATGCTTTACATAGCCGGTTCCCATGTCGATGAATGAGAAGACTCGAAGTGTTTCCGGTTCATCTTTGCAGCCTCCCCGGAATGTCCTGGGGCCGAATTCCAGGTTCAGAAGCCATCCGGTGTCTGCGTTGAATGCTCGCTGATTGAATCCTCGAATTGTGTCATAGCCCCCCAGCCCCAGAGTTTCGCTGAACAGCAATCGCTCTGATGCGACCTGTCCGGTCAGGCGATACAGCAGTTGCCAGTTGTGCGTGACCAGCGATGTTTGTTCGGCCATCATTCGGGCGTAAAAATAGTCGGTGGAAGTGCCGGGGCGAATCGTCTGAAATGCGCTGTTGGAATTCGAACCGGTAAGGCCTCCACCCGGGCCAACATAAGAATCCAGCTTGATCAATTGATACTGATCAATATCCGTACGTTGCAGGTCGTCAAATCCCAGATGCAGTTCAAACAGATCTGCATTGCTGGCGACGACGCTTGATCCTGCAAATTCCAGTTTGTTGTTTGTTGTTTGTTGATTTGAAGTCGAAGCCGAACGAAAGATTCTGCGAATGTTCCGGACTACGAATCAGGTGGCGAACTGCGCTGGCTCCCAACTGCCAGCTTTCGCCCTGCTGGCTTAAACCCACACCAACATTTGGTGTCACACCGGCCCAGCTGCCGTACATGGAAACGCTATAGTCTCGATTGACCGGTTGTGAATAGCTGACCGAATGTGCATTCAGCAGTCGAAACTCCTGGTCGGTGGTGTACTGATAAGACAGCATTCCTCCACGTTGAAACATGTTTCCATGGTATGGTTCTGGGCGACGATCTGGGAATTTCCACCACTGGACTGTTCGATAACAAGAACGTCGCGAACGGCAAGACGGTAACGTTGTTCAGCACTTACAACGGTTCGGACGTTGGGAATTACTCGATTACGGACCAGGCCACAACAACGGCAGACGTTACGCCGAAATCGATTGTCGTCTCCGGACTCGCGGCCGTGGATAAAACCTATGACGGCAATACGTCAGCTGCGATAAACACGTCTGCAGTGGTGTTTGGTGGCATTGTGGCAGGCGACGATCTTTCAGTTGCCGGCGTTGGTAACTTTGACAACAAGAATACGGGGGCAGGTAAAGCCGTCGCGATTGTCAGTTCTTATGGCGGAACAGACGTCGGAAACTACACGTTTACGGATCAGCTGTCATCTGTGGCCGACATCTTCCGCCTGAACAGCGTTACCTGGATTGGTGGGCTGACGGGTGACTGGAGCGATCCAGCGAACTGGGCTGGTGGAGCGATTCCGGATCTTGCGAACGTTGCCAACGTTGTGATTCCTGACGGCGTGACAGCGCTATTTAATGACAGCGTGGCTGGCCCCGTGCAGCTTGATTCTCTGTCGGGCGGCAACCTGCAGATTGACAGTGGCACAATGGTGGTGGACAACGATGTGACGTTGGGCACGTTCACTCAAACCGACGGCGACACCAGCTTCGGTGGCGACTTCAGCTTCGACACGGCAACCATTGATGGCGGAAGCCTGGACGTAACCGGCAACGTGGACGGTACGGAATTTGTCCAGGAAGGCGGCGCGATTAGTGTGAATGGCGACCTGGATGTCACCGACTTTACACAGAATGATGGCACCCTGGGCGTCGCGGGAGACCTGGAAGTCACAAACACTTTCTATCAGTCACCCGATGGCTCCATCAATATTGATGGAGCCGTTGGTATTACTCACACAAAAGGTGAACTGACAGTTGACAACCTGTCAGGCGGGCAGATTTCACTGAACAGCACCAACGGTGGAGTTCACCTGGGAGACATTAATACGCCGGGCACGTTTGACGTTAACGCGGGCAACGGCAGTATTGATCAAATTCCGGGGACCAACATTATCGCTGATGGAGAAACAACGCTTAGCGCCACGGAAGACGTGACATTGGACGGCACCAGCAACAACTTCGGAAGCACTGTCAACGCCAGCGGCCAGAACATTGTTCTGACAGACGGCAACGGCGGTCTGATACTTGTAGACATTTCCACGAACGGTAACTTCACGGCTAACAGCACGGATGGACCTGTCACTCAGCCGATTGATGGTTCACTGGACATTGGCGGTGAAGCCAATGTTGCAGCCAGCGAAGGGGGCCAGCCAGCGAATGTTGATCTTGGTGGGGCAAACAATAATTTCCAGGGCGTTGTCAACGTCAGTGGTCAGGACGTGAACATCGTTTATAATAATGGTGGATTGGTTCTTGGCGACATCAATGCTGCCGGCAACGCGTCTTTGGTTTCCAGTGACGGCAATCTGACTCAGACGGATTCCGGGTCGGTTCAGGTCGCAGGGACTTCCAATCTGGCCGCCTATGTTGGCGGAAAACCCGTCGACATTGATCTTGGAAACAGTACTAACGAATTTGGCGGCACAGTGGACGTTGTTGCCCAAAATCTGAACATCAAGGATTCAGATGGTCAGATCAGCTTTGGTACATTTGAGTCTGCGGAATTCACTGAGATGGCTGAAGAATCTTTGGCAGCCGTAGTGCGTGATACGATTGTTCGTTACAGGGAAGAACAGTCAGGCCGACTGCAGAATATTGTTGAACGCTTTGGACCTCGCTGGCTGCAGACTGTTTTGCAGTGGGTAAACGGTGAAGCTCCCGAAACGGAATTGACGGCACCACAAATTGAAGCGGTTGCTGGTGAAGTATTCATTCGCCCGGACGGTGAAAGCCGAAAAGCGGCGGCAACTAACGATGACACCGAAATTCGATAGGTTGGGCTGCGGAATCTGAATCAAGCGGATTCCGCAGGCATCACGAGTTCAACGTAAACAGCTCGACGCGTTATACGCGTCGAGCTGTTATCGTTTTTGGAATTGGCGTGCTGCAATACAGCGTCGGAAGGAGTTACTGTCAAATGTTGTGTTCAGAGAAGTTGTTTCAGGCGACGATTTC
>ERZ887851.455-NODE-455-length-41091-cov-29.663393_pt1 | contig 41091 bp, 39 predicted proteins | sample MGYA00521100_ERZ887851 | MGnify/ENA primary metagenome ERZ887851 (study PRJEB32303, sample SAMEA104408602) | aquatic metagenome | biome: Brackish water; feature: Pelagic; material: water | place: Baltic Sea | collected 2014-06-06T16:11:00 | depth 11,444 m ... | reverse complement strand
TTTCTACAATGAATAATCGGTTTTCAGCACTGTCGAAATGAAACTGCTGAATCATGCCGCGCGGGATGAGCAGGTAGTCGCCAGGACCAAAGTCCAGCTTGCCCATTTGTGTGTGCAGCGAACCCGACCCTTCATGGACAAAGACGAGTTCGTCGTTCTGTGCATTTTTGTAATAATACGACTCCATGGAGGCCGAAGGTGCAGCCAGGGATATTGTGAGGTCTGCATTGGTCAAGACGGGGACCCGAGAGGCTAAATAATCTGCTTTTGGCGCAACCTTGAAGCCTTCTAAACGGTACGCCTTCATGTTTTTATCCACTGCAATCTTCGGGGCGACGTCTGTACTTTCTAGCACCTCTTTGACCATGGTCGGGGGATGCTCGTGGTAAAGTAAGGTCGACATTCCATCGAATCCTATGGTTCCGAAGAGTTCTTCGTGGTATAAGCTACCGTCCGATTTTCTGAAGGTAGTATGGCGTTTGTGCGGTATACGCCCCGATTTTTGATAAAACGGCATGGTCTTCTGTTTGCGGGTTCCCTACAAATATAGTGTAACTTGTGGGGGTAAAATTTGAGAGATGTCCGCTATTGATCAACATGCTAATGACTTGTTCGAAGCACTGCGCAACGGCCGTGCTATTGCGCCCTTGCGCGATTCTATCAACAATGATATTCCTACTGCATATGCCATTCAGGATAAAGTTGTGGCGTTACGATTGGCCGAAGGTGAGCATATTGTGGGTAAGAAGATTGGATTAACCAGTCCCGCTGTTCAAGCCCAGCTGGGTGTCGATCAACCCGATTACGGTGTACTCTTTGAAACTATGGACATGACAGGCAAAGGACCTGTTCCCATGGAGTTATTAATGCAGCCTAAAGTCGAAGGTGAATTGGCTTTTGTATTGGGAGAAGACCTGATCGATCCTGAAATGGATATACAAAGGTTGAAATTGGCCATCGTTGCCGTGAAGCCGGCCATTGAAATCGTGGGTTCGCGTATAGAAAACTGGAACATCACGATCTCAGATACCATTGCAGACAATGCCTCGGGCTCGCACTATATTTTGAGTACGCAATCGAAACCCTTGGCAGAAGTAGCCACCGCATCTATTGGGATGGTTATGCTAAAAAATGGGGAAGTCGCAAGCGAAGGCAGCGGCGAAGCGTGTATGGGCGATCCGCTGAATGCCGCTTTATGGCTGGCGCAAACGATGGCAAGAATGGGCCGACCGCTGCTGAAAGGTGAGGTGTTGCTTTCCGGTGCACTAGGCCCGATGGTCTCGGTGGAGCGCGGTGATGCCTTCGAACTGCGTGTTGATGGATTTTCAAGCACCATGGTCTCCTTCGAATAACCCTTCTAAAAGACTATTTATCAGCCAAATAAAAAGACCTTGGTCGTTTTTATTTTTCGTTTACATTTGCGCACATTTTATGTGAAATGAAAAACAAATACATCGACCTCGTTGAGCAGACCTTTGACTGGCCTGCGGAGGAATTTGAGCTGACTGAAAACGGTACGCTAGCGTGGAATGACCTGGATCTAATGCCTATTGTAAAGCAATACGGTACGCCGCTGCGCATGACTTATTTGCCAAAAATAGATGAGAACATACAGCGTGCGAGGCGCATGTTCCATGTGGCCATGGCAAAGGTAGATTATGATGCGAATTACCATTATTGCTACTGTACAAAAAGTAATCACTTCAGTTTTGTGATGGAGCGTGTTTTGGAGAACGAGGTGCATCTTGAAACTTCAAGTGCCTTTGACATCAACATAGTCAAGAAGATGAAGGATGCGGGCCGATTAAAAGACGAGCAGTTTGTCGTTTGTAACGGTTACAAAACCAAAGCATACCTCGATAACATTGCCAACCTTATCAATAGCGGACATTCCAATACCATCAATGTGATTGACCACGTTGAGGAGTTGGAAGAATTGACCTCAAGATTGACCGCGAAAGCAAAGGTGGGCATCCGTATTGCCTCAGAGGAGGAGCCTAAATTTGAATTTTACACCTCTCGTTTAGGGATAGGATACCGCCATATTGTGGACTTCTACAAAACAAAAATCGCCGAAAATGATCTAGTGGAGCTCAAAATGCTTCACTTCTTCATAAACACGGGTATTAAGGACACGGCCTACTATTGGAACGAATTGCGCAAATGTGTCAATGTATATATTGATCTAAAACGTCTGTGCCCTACCCTTGACAGTTTGAATATTGGAGGCGGGTTTCCCATCCAGACCAGTCTAGGTATGGATTACGATTACGAATACATGGCGGAAGAAATCATTTCTCAGATTAAAACCATGTGCGATTTTGCTGATGTTCCTGAGCCAAATATTTTCAGTGAGTTTGGTTCGTTCACGGTTGGCGAAAGCGGTGCCAATTTCTATAGTATACTGGGCGCGAAACAACAAAACGATCGTGAGCTTTGGTACATGATAGACAGTTCATTCATGACCACATTACCGGACAGCTGGGCCATCAACAAGCGTTTCATCATGTTCCCCTTGAACAAATGGAACCGCCCTTATGAACGTGTTTTGCTCGGTGGTTTGACTTGCGATTCGGACGACTATTACAATTCTGAGCAGCATGTCAATGCTATTTTTCTTCCGGGCTTGCGCAACCTAGATGAGGAACCATTGATGATTGGGTTCTTCAACACAGGTGCCTATCAGGAGTCCTTATCGGGTTATGGAGGAACAAAACACTGTTTGCTTCCGGCGCCAAAGCACGTCGTAGTCGACCGCGATGACGAGGGACAAGTTACTTCCAAGCTCTTTGCCGATGAGCAAAGTGCAGCTACAATGTTAAATACTTTGGGTTATGAATAAGGGGCCAATTTCACAATTTATGGCGCAGCACTACCGCCATTTTAATGCCGCAGCGATTGTAGACGCTGCCAAAGGATACGAAGCGCATTTAACCGCTGGCGGTAAAATGATGGTGACGCTCGCAGGTGCCATGTCTACAGCAGAATTGGGCATCTCGCTAGCCGAGATGATTCGCGAAGGAAAAGTGGCAATCATTTCTTGTACTGGCGCGAACCTAGAAGAAGATTTGATGAACCTCGTCGCGCATACGCATTACGAACGTGTTCCTGGATACCGCGACCTTACGGCGCAGCAGGAGCGTGAGCTCTTAGACCGTGGGTTAAACCGTGTAACCGATACGTGTATTCCGGAAGAAGAAGCATTCCGCAGATTGCAGAGTCATATTGAAGAGATTTGGAAAAAGGCAGAAGCGGCGGGCGAGCGTTATTTCCCTCACGAATACATGTATAAAATGATCCTTTCAGGGGTCTTAGAGCAATACTACGAAATTCCACCCGAGCACAGCTGGATGATTGCCGCCGCAGAGCGCAACATACCTATCGTTGTTCCGGGGTGGGAAGACAGTACAATGGGTAATATTTTTGCCTCTTACTGCATCAAAGGAGAGCTTAAGGCCAGTACCGTTAAGAATGGTATTGAATATATGATGTGGCTTGCGGATTGGTATACCCAAACGTCCAAAGAGGCTTCTATAGGATTTTTCCAAATTGGAGGAGGTATTGCCGGCGATTTCCCGATATGTGTAGTTCCTATGTTGTACCAGGATATGGAATTAGAGGACACACCGTTTTGGGGGTACTTCTGCCAAATTTCAGATTCTACTACTTCTTACGGCTCGTATTCTGGTGCGGTACCTAATGAGAAAATCACTTGGGGTAAGCTCGATGCGGACACTCCAAAATTTATTGTGGAAAGTGACGCAACTATTGTTGCACCATTGATTTTTTCTTGGATATTAGGGAAGTAAAATGAATGCCGCCTCTGGCAGGCGAAGGTTTTCCGAGTGGTTTCATTTTCAATGGATTAGTTTATAGTTGTGTTTTTTGCGTGGGCGACATGCCTATTTATATCATCAAGAGCGATGGCAAAGAAAAACGTGATCAAGGATTATAAGTCCATGACACCAGACCTAATGGCGCTATTGGTCGAAGCGTACCCCGATGGTTTCGAATACGATACCATGTATTTTACAAATGCGAATGGCGAGAAAGTGGAAGCCGTTCCGTTGGAGACAGAGGACACGAAGTATTTGATCAAGGTGAGTAGCACTTTGACTAAAAATTTCGAATCTTTTGATCTTGAAGAATTTGAAGAGCAATCCTCTTCGGACGACGAAGATTTCGAAGCGGACGACTTAGAGGACTAAGTAAATTGTATTTTCGTGGTATGAAAAAATTGTACCACGTACTCGTTACTTTGATCGCCATGAGCCTTTCTGGACACGGCCAATCGAAAACTGCCTTCTTGCCGGAACCGGGAGAGGGTTTTTCGTTTAATTCCGGCTTACTGACGGTGCTTCAGGCGCCTGCTTCCTTTCAATCAAACGCGCGGTCGAACAGCCAGTCTTTTCAGTTGATGCGGGACCATGTGTTAGGCCTCAGCCATTTCTCCATAGCCTACGGATTGGGCTACAGTGCACAGTTCTATCATGGAAATTTACGGATCGATGTTGCTGAAAACGGTACGCAATCGATAGTGGACCTCACGGGTCGGGATTTCATTTCAAATCGTTTCGCAACGGAATATTTAGATGCGACTTTAGAATTTCGCTACCGCGGTAAGGTCAACAGAAACGGGCGCTATAATAGACTTTATCTTGGAGGAACCTTCGGGTACCGCACGGATTCCTACTCCTACTACAAGGATGAAATTTATCAGGTAAAGTATTACCATGTCGCTGGGTTTAATCCTATTCGATACGGTCTGCATGTCAAAGCGGGTAGGGGACCCGTCAATGGGTATGTACATTATGGTTTAAGTGCTATCGTGGTTGACGGAGCGATGCTGCCTCAATGGTCGGAAGCGCGGCCGTTGAGTGTAGGGTTGAGCTTAACGCTTTAGGCTATTTCAAAGGAACGGCAGAACAGGCTTCACCGTAGCTAATTTTCTTAGCAGTCGGTTTTAAATACTGAGTGGCAATTACGTACGCATCTTTGGGTATGCGTTTGTCTCCGCAGCCTTTGATGATCACTGGCTTACCAATGTAATCCTTCCAATTGTGCTGCACCATGCGTTCTCTGTAGTAGGCACTGTAGAAGCTCTCTTCGCTTTCCGCCCAGATGCATGTGAGTCCAGCATCACTTAATTTGCTGGCAACTAAAAGCGGCGCCCATGCAGGCAAGATTGCGTCAGTACTGCAATTCAGATGAATCACAGCGCCCTCAAAAAGAGTAAAATCTGCATTATCAAGGGCATTTCGAAATTCGGTTTCACGCAAAATAAAGCCTTGCTCTAGCCATTGACTGAGGTCCATAACATGCACCTTCTTTGGAAGGAAATCTTCCAAATTAAAGGTGATTAGCGGGCTAGCTGCTACTTTATTTACAATGGTACCGTCGCTCATAGCTTAGGCTGTAAAGGTATAATCTCTGAAGTATTCTTGATTCTCTTCAGTACGCAAACCGGTGAAGGTAAACCCTGATTTCGCTGGTGAAAGCGGAGCGGTCAGACGTTCGTTGTGCCAAAGTTCGTAGGTTTTAAAGTCTACTGCCGAGCGCTTTTCAAGGGCGTTAAACAGATCTAATCGGCCCACTTTTTTCCAGCCTGCTTCCACGGTGCCTTGAAACACTTTCGCTTTAGAGCCAGATCCATAACCCATAAAGCCAATAGTGTTGCCTTCGATCGCTTCGCCTTTGTCGGCTGCGTCGCAAAGCGTGCTCAAGAGCCCCATAAAAATAGAGGCGGTATACATGTTACCGATCAAACTAGAAGCGCGTTCGGCCGGAGCTAAGGCCTTTGCCACATATTCACGGTAGTAGTCTGATTTACTGAAGGCACGAACCCACTCTTTAGCCGCTGCCTTATCTGTTGGTTTTTCACTACCCATTATGGCAACTACATCCTCCCATTTGCCATTTGCTGACATCCAATCGAGGTAGAAATTTACAAGCATCCGTCTTCCTTGGAAGGCATACGGTAAATGCATGACAACTTTGTCCCAATCCAGAGCGGGATTAATTTTAATCTTCGTTCCAAAATTTTCCAATGCCTCACTGATGCGACTTACATAGGCGAAATTGCTGTATTGTCCGTCAAAAACAGGCTCTTCTACATAGCTACGTAGCATTCTATTTCCGCCCCAAAAACCTGAAGCTGTGGTAACCTTTGCTTCGGCATCCTCTATGGTTAGTTCCTGGCCTAAAAGAGCGGCAGCTTCTACCAGCAGCGCTGCTTTGGTATATGTTCTGCGCGGTTTGAAAAAGTCGCGTTCTCCTTTCGTGGCCACACCTATGTCACTTCCTAAGGAGATGATCGAAGGAGCAATGGAAACTACGAGCGCAACAGCACCTGCACCTTGCGTGTATTCACCTGTGGAGCCTAGGTTATATTTGGCGAGGTCTGAAGCAACAATGATGGCTTTTTTCTCCGGATTCTGGCCCACGAAAAGACAAGCGTTTTCTAGGGCATCCACTGCACCGATGCAAGCAAAGGTCATGTCCACTGCATCGACGTTGCGTAAGCAATTAGCGCCGTGCGAACTGGCGAGTTGTTGTTCGACTAAATCTAAGATATACGTTGCCGTAGGTTTGGCGCTATCAAGAGCACTTTCCGTGCCGAGGTAAAGACGCCCTACAGTGCTGGGGTCTAAAGGCTCATCGGTAAAAAGATTGAGCACGGCATTGGCCCCCATTGTTGCTGCATCCTCATCGGTATCAGGGAAAGACATTGAGGTCAAACCTAGACCTTTATTGAGTTTAGCGTATTCTATGTTGCGCGCCTCAGCAAGAGCTTCTATAGGCAAATACTGTTGGGGGACATAATAGGCGATGGCGTCAATTCCAATCTTCATTCTGGCGGGTGTTTTCAAATCACAAAAAATCACTCAATTCTTTGAGGAACGAGCAGCTAATTAACGAAGACATTAACGATTTTGTGACGGTTTGGTTCGTCTTTTAGGAAAATCTTAAGAACTAATCTTAGCGAATTAAAGAATGCCTAATTCAAGTTTGGCTTCTTCACTCATCATACTCTTATCCCAAGGTGGATCAAAGGTGATTTCTACTTCCACTTCACGCACGCTATCCAATGCTCTAGATTTCTCTTTTACTTCCTGTGGCATACTTTCCGCAACTGGACAGTTTGGTGAAGTCAGTGTCATTAGAATATGGACGTCGCGCTCAGTACTTACCTTAACGTCATAGATCAAACCTAATTGGTAAATATCTACAGGGATTTCAGGATCGAAAATGGAACACAATACGCCAACGACTTCCTCGCCAATGGTTTGCATTTCTCGATGGCTTAATTCTTCACTCATAGTCTTAGTTCGCGCCGCCAAAGGCCAACGCATAGAATTTCATTTGTTTTATCATGCTCATTAATCCGTTCGCTCTTGTCGGGCTTAGGTGGTCTTTCAGTCCAATTTCTTCCAAGAAGCCGAGATCAGCGGCCGCAACCTCCTTTGCCGGTTGATTGTCAAACACGTCGATCAACATCGCAACGATACCCTTTGCAATGATGGCATCTGCATCCGCCCAAAAGCGTACACAATCGCCTTGTTTTTCAGCTTTTAGCCACACTTTGCTTTGACAACCTTGCACTAAAAGATCGTCTTTTTTATCCAATTCATCCAAAACAGGAAGTGCTTTCCCCATTTCAATGATGTGGTTGTATTTATCCATCCATTCGTCGAAGAATGTGAATTCATCAATAAGGACGGCTTGTTTTTCAGCAATAGTAGGCATAGTACTTAGCGTAGCATGGTTACGGCGCGTTCAAGTGCGGCCTTGAATAAATCTATTTCTTCGAAGGTGTTGTACATCGCAAAGCTTGCGCGAGCGGTTCCCGCGATGCAGAATTGGTCCATAATGGGTTGGGTACAATGCTGCCCGGTGCGCACCGCAATCCCTTGTTGATCAAGCAATACGCCTAAATCATAAGGATGCGTTCCGTCGACTAAAAAACTGATCACACTCGCCTTCTTTGTTGCGGTTCCTATAATACGGAATCCATCGATCGTACTTAGGGTTTTTGTTGCGTAGTCCAGTAGTGCAGCTTCATGTGCTGCAATGGCTTCGATACCGACGGAATTAATATAGCTTAACGCGGCGCCGAAACCAATGATCCCTTCGATATGTGGGGTACCGGCCTCAAATTTATGAGGAATATCCGCATAAGTGCTTTTTTCCATGGTTACCGTGGCGATCATTTCACCTCCACCTTGGTACGGCGGGAGCGCCTCTAATCGTTCCCGTTTTCCATACAAAACGCCCAAGCCGGTGGGCCCATACATTTTGTGTGAAGACAGAGTAAAGAAATCTACGTCCCAATCTTGAACATCCACTTTCGCATGTGGACCACTTTGAGCGCCATCGACTAGGGTCCAAGCACCCACTGCTTTCGCACGCTCCAAAATTAATTTCACAGGGTTAATGGTGCCCAGTGCATTTGAAATGTGATTGAATGCTACGATGGCGGTGTTTTCATCCACTAATGCATCCAGTGTGGAGAGGTCCAATTCGCCTTTATCATTCATCGGTATGTAGCGCAATGCCGCACCTGAACGTTCGCAAAGCATCTGCCAAGGAACAATATTGCTGTGGTGCTCCAATGCCGTAATCACTACATTTTGGTGTGGCTGAATTAGCGCACCCATTCCGAAGGCCACTGTATTGATGCTGTCCGTGATGCCTCTTGTGAAAATAATTTCGCCGACTTCTCGTGCATTAATGTGTGCGCAAACCGCTGCCCTTACGGCTTCCATAGCATCCGTCGAGCGTTGACTTAGCGTATGTACACCACGGTGTACGTTAGCATTGTCCTTAGTATAGAAGTTCGTGATGGCTTCAATTACCGCAAGCGGCTTTTGTGCTGTAGCAGCATTGTCCAGATATACAAGCGGCCTTCCATGCACCTGCTGGTGCAGTATGGGGAATTGCTGGCGTATCGCTTGGACGTCGTAGCTCATTACAGCGTAAATTCTAGATTGATGCCTAATTTTTCAGCAATGACACGGTTCAATCGCTTTTCGAGTTGCGGTATTTTCACATATTCCAAAGCGTCTGCAGCGAAAGCGTAGGTCATTAAACCTTCTGCTTCGCGTTTTGGGATGCCTCTTGTTCGTAGGTAAAAAAGCGCATTGCGGTCCAATTGGCCCACAGTACAACCGTGCGAGCAACGCACGTCGTCTGCAAAAATCTCTAATTGCGGCTTTGTATCCACTTTCGCTTTATCGCTTAGTAAAATGTTATCGTTTTGCTGGAATGCGTTCGTTTTTTGCGCTTTCTGACGCACCATGACTTTGCCATTGAAAATACCGTGGCTCTTTCCAAGGTAGATGCCTTTGTACAACTCACGACTGTAGCAATTGGGTTCCTGATGATCCACAAGTGTATGGTGGTCTACCGTCTGCCCGTCGCCAATAATGGTTATGGCATCCATGTGGCTCTCTGCATGTTCTCCACCGGAATAAAAGTGCAGGTTATTGCGGACCAATTTTCCGCCGAACGTATACGTTCCTACATGGACGTTGCTTTTTTCTTTCTGCACCACATGGGTATTGTCCACCAACGTAGCTTGTTCTGCATCGTTCTGCACTTTGTAATAGCTCACACGAGCATCACGGGCGGCGAAAACCTCACTCACAAAATTTGTGAAGCTGGGCTGTTCTCCGATGTTCTGGTGGCGTTCTACCAACTGTACCTCCGCATTTTGCTCTGCTATGATAAGGTTGCGCACTTGTGAAAAGGCCGGGCCATTTTCGTTGGTGGTGAGGTAAAGTATTTCAATAGGTTTATCTACCGTTTGGTTTGCTTTCACACGAACGTAGGCACCATCATCGGCAAATGCCGTGTTAAGATCTACAAAGGTTTCACCTTTTGGAGCAGCTTTCCCTAGGTACTCAGCGATTATATCTGGGTATTTGTTCAGCGCGGCGGCAAAGGTGCAGATGTCGAAACTCTGATGTGTGGAATCACTAAGCCAAGCGCTATACTTTCCATTAATGAAGACCAGTTTGTAGGTGTCTAAATCGCTCAGCAGGTAGGATTTGATATCGGCAAACGATACCGCGTCGTCGCCCTTAAGGAGGATGCGGTAATCTTGCTTCAGAACCGGTTTGAGGTTGGTGTATTTCCACTCTTCATCTCTGGTTGTGGGAAAGCCTTGTGCTTCGAATCTATCCAGTGCTTCTTTGCGCAGGTTGACTACGCCAAGATTGCGGCTGCCGTTGAGCTGAGGTTCTGCTACAACAAATGATGAGAGTAAATCTTGTGCTAAATCTGTCATGCGTTTTCTGCCTTGATCCAGTCGTAACCTTTCTCTTCTAATTCGTGGGCCAATTCTGGGCCACCGCTTTTTACAATTCTACCGTTGTACAAGACATGCACGAAGTCAGGCTTTATGTAATCCAAGAGACGTTGGTAGTGCGTGATGACTACGACCGCATTATCTGCAGTGCGAAGTTTGTTTACACCACCGGCGACAATGCGCAAAGCGTCGATATCAAGACCAGAATCAGTCTCATCGAGGATGGCCAATTTTGGCTCCAACATTGCCATCTGGAAAATTTCATTGCGCTTTTTCTCACCCCCGGAAAAACCTTCGTTCAAACTGCGGCTGAGGTAGCTTTTGTCCATCTCCAAAAGGGCGGTTTTCTCGCGCATTTTAGCGAGCATCTCACGCGCCTCCATGGGCTCTTCACCGCGTCCTTTGCGGCTTTCATTGATGGCAGTTTTAATGAAGTTGCTTACACTTACCCCGGGGATTTCTACCGGATACTGGAAACTCAAGAAAATACCTTTGTGTGCACGCTCTTCGGGATCTAAATCCAGAAGGTCTTCACCCTCAAAGTCAATACTCCCGCCGGTTACCTCGTAATCTTCGCGACCCGCGATAACGCTGGAGAGCGTTGATTTACCTGAGCCGTTGGGACCCATAATGGCATGGATCTCACCAGGGTTAATTTCTAAGTTGATGCCCTTGAGAATTTCTTTGTCTTCTACGCGGGCTTGGAGGTTGTTAATTTTAATCATGATTTATCCTACGGAGCCTTCAAGTGAGATCTCCAATAGTTTTTGTGCTTCAACGGCAAATTCCATTGGAAGCTGGTTCAATACATCTTTACAATAGCCATTCACGATGAGCGCAATAGCCTCTTCAGTGCCAATTCCACGCTGGTTGCAATAGAATATCTGATCTTCACCAATCTTCGAAGTGGTCGCCTCATGCTCAATTTGAGCCGTTGGATGTTGTGCTTCGATATACGGGAAGGTATGCGCGCCACATTGATCGCCCATCAATAGGGAATCACATTGGCTGAAGTTTCTGGCGTTTTCGGCACGAGCACCGACGCGAACGAGTCCGCGGTAGCTGTTGTGGCTTTTACCCGCGCTAATTCCCTTCGATATGATGGTACTCTTTGTGTTTTTGCCCAAATGAATCATCTTCGTTCCGGTATCCGCTTGCTGGTATTTGTTGGTCACAGCTACACTGTAGAACTCACCAATACTGTTGTCGCCTTTCAAAATACACGAAGGGTATTTCCAAGTAACTGCAGAGCCCGTTTCTACTTGCGTCCAGCTGATTTTCGCATTGCGCTCGCAAATACCCCGCTTTGTAACGAAGTTGAAGACACCGCCTTTTCCTTCCGCATCGCCAGGATACCAGTTTTGAACGGTACTGTATTTGATTTCAGCATCGTCCATCGCAACGAGCTCGACCACTGCCGCGTGCAATTGGTTCTCATCTCGTGAAGGCGCAGTACAGCCTTCTAAATAACTTACGTACGAACCCTCATCTGCAATAACGAGTGTGCGCTCAAACTGCCCGGTATTTGCCTCATTAATGCGGAAATAAGTGCTCAATTCCATAGGGCAACGCACTCCTTTCGGAATGTAACAGAACGACCCGTCTGTAAATACGGCACTGTTCAAGGCAGCATAGAAGTTGTCACGCTTTGGCACTACTGTCCCTAAATGCTTGCGTACTAGTTCCGGATGTTCTTGAATGGCTTCACTCATGGAACAGAAAATAATACCTTTTTCAGCAAGCGTTTTCTTAAAAGTGGTGGCTACAGAAACAGAATCTACAACCACATCCATGGCAACGCCCGATAGAAGTTTTTGCTCGTCTAGGCTTATTCCTAAACGTTCAAACGTGCGTAACAATTCTGGATCTACCTCATCGAGGCTGCCCAATTCCTTTTTCTGCTTTGGTGCACTGTAATATGAAACGGCCTGGAAATCTGGCTTGGTGTAGGTGACATTCGACCATTCCGGCTCTTCCATCTCCAACCAAGTTTTGTAGGCGTCTAAACGCCAATCCAACATCCATTGGGGTTCGTTTTTCTTCTCACTGATCAATCGTATCACATCCTCATTGAGTCCAGGAGGCACCGTATCGCTCTCGATATCTGTGGTGAACCCGTACTTATAGTCGGTTGCGGTGATTTCATCTAGGATTTCGTCGCTCATAATAGGGGGTTAAACGGCGAAGCTTTCTCCACACCCGCAGGTGCGTGTCGCATTAGGGTTATTAAAACTGAATCCTTTTCCATTGAGGCCTCCACTGTATTCCAAAGTGGTGCCAATAAGGTAAAGGAGTGACTTTTTCTCTACCACAACTTTGACGCCGTTATCCTCATAGAGTTCTGCATTTTCCGGCATTTCTGGGGTAAAATCCATTTTATATGAGAGCCCGGAACAACCGCCACTTTCCACGCCTACACTGATGTAGGTCTTGTCCAATTGCTTGCCTTCCTCCTGCATTAAAGCAGCAAGTTTTGACTTTGCAGTATTTGATACTTTTACCATATTATTTAGAAACATTCTAAAGATGCGCGACAAAGTTACGTAATACGCGGCTTTTTTCTTGTGTTCTCACCAATGAACACAATAACTTTGCTACATGTTCGATGAAAAAAACCCACAGCGTACGCCCATCAGTGATTTGGGCGAGTTTGGCCTCATAGGTCATTTAACGCAAGCCACTAAATTGAAACACGCCCATACCGCATTAGGAGTGGGTGATGATGCCGCACTTATAGACGTAGGTACGCACTACCAGGCGGTTTCTACCGATCTTCTCGTGGAAGGAGTTCACTTTGATTTGAGCTACATGCCGTTAAAACATTTGGGCTATAAAAGTGTGATTGTCAATCTCAGCGACATTTACGCGATGAATGGAACGCCGGAACACATCACTGTTGGTTTGGCTGTTTCAAACCGATTTCCTGTTGAAGCGTTGGAAGAAATTTACGAGGGTATTCATTTGGCTTGTGAACGGTACAATGTGGATTTAGTCGGTGGTGATACTACGGCATCGCAATCGGGATTGATGATTTCGGTAACGGCAGTGGGTCGGGTCGAAAAGGACCGAGTTGCGAAACGCAGCGGCGCAAAAAATAACGACCTCATCGTTGTAAGCGGTGATTTAGGAGGTGCCTACATGGGACTTCAAATTTTAGAACGCGAGAAGCAGGTCTACTTAGAGAATCCTGATATGCAGCCGGAATTGGGTGGACACGAATATATTTTGGAACGCCAATTAAAACCTGAAGCGCGCAAAGACATCATTGAAATCCTGAAAGCATTGGACATTCAGCCGACCTCAATGATTGATATTTCCGATGGACTCAGTTCGGAAACCATCCATTTGGCCAACGCAAGTGCGATGCAATACAACCTTTACGAGAGTAAAATTCCAATCGATCCTTCCATCTACGCACTTTGTGAAGAGTTTAATTTGAATACCACAACAGTAGCATTGAACGGCGGTGAAGATTATGAATTGCTCTTTACAGTGCCAATCGAAGATCACGATAAGGTTAAGACAAACCCGAATCTTACTGTAGTTGGTTTTGTTAAGGAAGGAACGGGCGCAAATCTTATCACTCGCGACGATAAAGTCATTGCTTTGAAGGCGCAGGGATTCAATCACCACCAAGAATAGTAGTGGTGTTTTAGTAAATGGGGCGCTAAATATCGCTCTTGATGGCCAAAACTTGAGTAGTCTGTGTCGATTGGTACTTTCTTAGTAACCGTTTGATTATCAAAGGCAAAAAAAGGTAACTTACTAGTCCAAACCAATCTAGTTACCTTATCATGGAAGAAAAAATCTTCAACAACCTGTTGCACGGGTACCCCTTCTATTTTCCATTTTGGAGGGAGCCTTTAGACGAGCAGTGCACCTTTACAGAAGCACTTGCCGCTAAAAACCTTCAAAAATTACCTGGATTTCAGTATTGTACTGAAGAACAAGGGGAGGTCATTTACAAAAGAGTGAAACACCTTTTTGCTGTTTATGCAGCTGGTGATCGTTCCCACGTGCAGTGGGACGAATCCAAACAAGTGGTACGTGCTTTTCCTAATTCTTACAGAGAAATCATGGGACTTACTAAGCCTCAGCGCAGCTGGTTGCCTAAACTTATTTAGTGCGCGTTGATTGGAAATACGCGGTCCCACTGATCGGATGAAAACCACGCTTGACGACCGTCACTGAGGCCTATATAAAACCAATCCTCTGTCGCCCGCACTAGGCGGCCGGCGCTTCCTTCGCTCAACAGTAAAATCCTTGTGCCATTGGCATCGGGTGCACTGTAGCCGTAACTGTTATTGCTGACCACAATAACCTTATCGCTCTGTGGCATGCTGGTTTGTGCGGTGAGTACGAGCACCAGCCCTATGCTGCTTAGGGCAAGTGGCGCACGCCAACTCCATGCCGGAGTTTTAAACTTCCGGAGCACGAGCAGGAGGAGAGCGGCTATTAAGAAAAGTCCAGCAAGCAAGCCCCAATGTTCAGGTGGAAGAATTTCTCTGAATTGTGATCCAATCCAGTGAAGCAATGGATCGTTCGGTGCGGGTAAGGCATCGGTAAGTCGCGTGTTGAGCCATTGAAGGTTATGAATGGTTTCCTCATTTCCAGGTTCAAACAAAAGAGACCGTTCAAACCACAATCGTGCCTCTCCGAACTCACCAAGTCTTGTGTAGCAATTCCCTATGTTGTAGTACAATGCCGGGTCGGAATGACCTTGTTCGGCTAAGGATTCAAAAAGTGTGCGTGCCGACTCAAATTGGCCGTCGGCATACAATGTGCTGGCACTATCACTTAACGTGTTTACAGTTGCTCCCATAGTGCATTAAATTCGTTCAACCATTCGTCATTCGAGACCATCGTGTTCGGCGCATAAAGTGCCAATTGTAACTGTTCAACTAGTGCATTTATCCTACCGCCTGAGGCAGTACCAAAGGCTTCGTTTAAAACGGTCAAACTGATGTTTTCTTTGGCAATTCCTTTGCGGACCAGCGCTTCTTCGAGGGCGTTTAACATTTTACCGACCGCCTCGGGGTCGTTCGTTTTCCATGCCGTATTGATTGCTTTTTTCATCGCAGCATGCATCGCTTCTGGAGATGCGCTCCTTGACTTTATAGAAACGAGCTGAAGCAACCATCCCAATACTACACCGCCCAGTAACACCCAAATCCAAAGCAGTGATTTCCCGTGTTCTGTATTGCTCTCATCCACTTCTTGTAGGTACCGGATGTCGTTATCTATAGTATTGACTTCCCGTTGAATTTTTGGCGAGGCACCGTCATTGTTAGGCTCGGCCTCTACTAATGCATCGCCAGTTACGGTAAGGGTGGTTTCTTCGAGCGTAATGGTTTCGTAAGCCTCTTTTTTCGTGTTAAAAAAGGTCCATTCCATCTGAGGCAGGATGAATTGACCTTTAAACTGAGGCACCAACAAATATTCAAATTCCTTAAACCCACGAACTCCCCGTTCGCTGTAGCGAATCTTTTCATTGAATTTTGGATCATAAAGGTCGAAGCCCTGCGGCGGAATCAACTCAGGGACACTGATTGTATTGAAATTCCCTGCGCCCTCAATGCGCAGTTTTAGCGTAATGGATTCGTCTCCGTTGACCGAAGTCCGGCTTACTTCACGAACCAATTTCAATTCACCCACAGCCCCCGAAAATCCGCTGGGTTGTGGGGTAGGAAGTGGTTTGATTTTTACTGCTGGAATTTTGGCGGTGGCAACTTCTTGTTCCCAGCGCATAAGCGGCATATTAAAGAAATCACGTTGGCCGGTTGGCTTCTGAACGGTGCCCGTGATCTTGAGCTCTTGACCGCCTAATGTTCCTGGTTTGTTGGGTATGATTAATCGTTTGTCAAAGTCTAAAACAGTCGCAATTTTACCTCCTATGCGTTCTCTTCTAGACTGCTGTTCAAACTCTAATTGTTGTTGCAATACGTTTTCAAAATTGGGCGCTTGAAGCATATTTAAATCCCGGACCTGCTCAAAGAGTGTAGCGGAAAACAATAAAACGATGGGTTCACCAACATAGACGGCCTTTTTTGAACTCAATATTTCAACTTCAAAGCCTGCGGATTTTGGGACCGATTGTGAGCGTTCCTTTCTCACACCTGCCTTAACCTCAATAGTTAACCTATTGCTCTGAAATTCCTTGCCTTTTATTTTGAGCGTGGCCGGGTCAATGGTAAAGGTTCCTTCTTCTTGTGCAACCAACTGGTAGGTAAGCTCCCGTGAGAAACTCATGGACCCATTGATGATTTGTGTCTGTTGCGAACTGTACGGGCCGCTGACCACAATAAAGTGCTCAAAACTGGGTGGAATGAGGTCGCCGCCACGTGCGTTGCAACTGAAGGTAACCCGAAACGGTTCGTCCAGGCCGACCGAAGTCCTAGAACTCCGCGCGGTCAGCTGTACTTCTTGGGCGACGAGGCTCGTTGCCAGAAATATAAAGGCCCAAAGCCAATGGTATTTACCAATCTTTTTCTCCACTCTTTTTCTTTCCTTTCGCTTTTTTAGCGGTCATTTTTTCTGCCGTTTTCTCTTCCGCACGTTGTACCGCTTCCAGCAAACCTTTGATCTGCTCTGGGGTCATCTTAGCCTTAGCTTCACCACCCTCTTTCGGCTCATTTTTTTCACTACCACCGTCTTCATCCTTCGGTTCGCCTTGGTCGTTTTGTTGCTCGTCTTGCGGGTCACCCTGATCGCTCTCGCCTTGTTGGTCGTCTTGTGGTTCGTCCTTCTTACTTTCGTCGTCCTCAGGGTTCTCTTCCTGCTTTTGGTCTTGATCGTTTTTAGGATCTTCTTTATCCTCTTTCTCTTCTTGTTCCTGGTCTTGCTGCTCCTCCTGATTTTCCTCCTGTTGCTGTTGTTTTAGTTTTTCCAAAGCGCGATTGAGGTTATACATTGCATCGTTTTGCAATGGATTTTTACGCAAGCTTTCTGCATAGGCACCCACAGCTTCTTGGTATTTTTCAGCAGCCATGAAGGCATTACCAGCATTGTACAACGCATTACTTTTCGTCCCAGGGTCTTCGGTATTTTGGGCCGATTTTAACAATACACTTGCCGCCTGCTCTGCTTCGCCCGCCGCCATTAAAGTACTGCCTAAATTGTACAATGGCTCGAAGGCATCTGGTTCAGCGGTAGCGGCTTCTGCAAAGGCTTGCGCAGCACCACTGAGATCACCTCCTTCAAATTTCTCATTTCCCTCTCGTATACGCTTCCCGTAATCGTGTTTAGTCCAATCTTCTGTATTTTCCACCACCAAGCTATCTGCCTCCTGTGCATGCATTGCAGGACTATATACCAGAACGAACACAACCAACAAGCTTGCTTTCACGCGCCTTCCCGTGTGCGCGGGTAGCAAAAGATAGAGTGCTAGAAAGAATAGCGCAGGGAAGAGGAACCATTGGAATTGGCTCTCGTAATTTAATGCGACCTCCTCATTGATATCAGCCTTATCTCCACCCGCAATAAAATCCTGGATGGCCTTTAAAGTTGATTCAGTATTGTTTCCATCTATGACTGTTGCATCCAACGAACTTCCAATACTGCTGAGTTTTTCTATATCGCGTTTGGTGATGACGACCTCCCCGTTTTTATCCTTCTTGAAAGTTGTGCCGCGGGAAGTGCGGCTTATGGGGATGGGGCCACCAGAGGTGGTGCCGAGGGCAACGAGCATGGTTTGAACAGGCAGTGCGGGGTCCGCACTTCCCGCGGTCAAATCTTCATGATCTTCTCCGTCCGTAAGTACGATAACGAACCGTCCGGCAGGAGAGGCGGGATTGAAATAATCGGTGGCATACGCTAATGCGGCTGCGAGGTTCGTTCCTTGCGACGGCACGGCATCTGGACTTGCGGCACGTAAGGCCATTTTCGCGGCGGCATAATCCGTAGTAATAGGAAGGGCGGGGTAGGCGCTGCCGGCATAGGCGATGATGCCCACGCGGTCGCCGCCTAATTGGTCCACAGTTCTGGAAATAAGGAGCTTGGCTTTTTCTAAACGCGAAGGCGTAAGGTCTTCTGCGAGCATGGAGCGGCTAACATCGAGCGCAAATACTACATCGGCACCTTGGCGCTTTACTTGCGTCGTCTGTCCGCTCATTTGCAGGTTCGCCAAACTGATGCATAGGAAGGCCACTGCCACTGCCAAGAAGGTATAACGGGTATAAAAACGCGCTTTACTCAAAGCTGCTGAAGCGTGTTGTGAACGGTCACTTAAACCTAATATGCGCCAGACTTTGTGACGCCAGCGCTGGAAGAATACGGCTGAAATTATCACCACTAGAAGCAGGAGCGGTGCGGCATAGAGCCATTCAGTATGTTGCCATTTAAACTCCATTAGAAGGCGGTTTTTAAAAGCACAAAATTCAACAATAACTCAAGCGCAATACAGGCTAAGGCCAAATAGAGAAATATGGAGAAGTGTTCGGTGTAGCGGTAAAATTCAAAGCCTTCAATCTCGCTTTTTTCCAACTGATCAATACTGTTGTAAATCTGCGCCAAGCGCTCGTTATCGGTGGCACGGAAGTATTGTCCTCCAGTGATATCAGCAATACGCTTGAGTAAGTCCTCGTCAATAGTTACGGGTCTGGGTTGGTAAATTAAATTCCCTCGCGGGTCTTTCATGACAGGTGTTGAGGCCATTCCATTGGTTCCCAGCCCTATGGTGTAGACTTTGATGTTTAGACTGGCGGCTAATTCAGCGGCTTGCACCGGATCTACCAATCCGCCGTTGTTCTCACCATCGGTGAGTAGGATAATGACTTTGCTCTTTGCGGTGCTCTCCACCAATCGGTTTACTGCGGTACTTAATCCCATACCAATAGCTGTACCTCCTTCAAGCATTTCATGATGAAGAGTGCTTATTTGTTGGCTGAGCAAACTTTGATCCGTTGTTAATGGTACAGGGCTGTACGCTTCTCCTGCATAAATGACAAGACCAAGGCGGTCCATAGTACGTTGCGCTACAAAATCTGTCGCAACCGTTTTAAGGGCCTCTAAACGATTGGGCTTAAGATCGCGTGCCAGCATGGAGGTACTTATATCCAGCGCCATCATTAGGTCAATTCCCAGGTTTTGGCTAGGCTGCTGAAACATTTGACTGCTTTGTGGGCGTGCTAATGCGGTGAAAACAAAGGCCAATGCCAACCAACTGAGTCCGCTGCTTGCTGCGCGAACGGTGCCCAGAGAACTGGCCGGCAGCTGCTGGTTAGAGCTGAAGGTGTAGGCATTGAAGCGGCTTCTGCGCCTGAGGTAGAGTCCTATCCAACCCAGCGGGAGGACAAGCAGACCCAAGAGCCATAGCGGTTGTGCAAAATCCCAATTAAACATCTTGCACTGGTTTAAAATCCATAATGAGCGCGGTTGCTTTGTCTAGACAATCGCGGTGTACCGCAACGTCCCAGCTTCCCTTCGCGAATTTCACATAGTCCGCTCTTGTTAAGATGAACTGGTAGGATTCAATCTGCGACGCAGTCCATTTTTGATCGAGCATAAGCACGCTTTCCGAAGTCGTTTGCTCCGCCAAAGGCAGGCCTGTACGGTGGGTTAAATAAGTGCGGACGACGTCGCCTAATGCCACATAAAATCCTTTCATATCACGTTCCCACAAGGCATCAGCGCGAAGGGCTTTGATAGCCTGCATCGCCTCTTGGTAATAATCTCGTTCCGGTTCCGGCGCCGCCACTGGCTGCTCTTGAGGTTTTTTAGCATAGCGCCAAACAAGGTAACCGATCAATAAAAGTGCAACACCCGCCGCGATCCAGTACCAATACGCTTCGAGCCACCAAACAAAATTAAAGGGGACTGCCGCTAATGGACGTGCCGCTTCCTTTTCTAGGCCTTCTTCTTGGGGTAAGAATCGGGCTTGTACTGTATCGGGAGGAACCGTATAGACGCCATTAGGACTTACAGCGGAAAGCGCCGGTAGCACCAATGCGCCCGTATCCACAAGGAGGTAGGTCAGGGTTGCCGTGCGGACAAAATCCGTGGAGTCGAACGTTGTCGAAACCAATAGAAAAGCACTGGTGCTGTCCGGAGGCAAAAGTTCCCAGCCATTTTCAGCGGGCCATTCTACTTTTTGTACGATTAAACCGCCCACGATTTGTGCGTTGGTATCCAATCGTGCATTCAGTATGGTGGGATCGGACTTTACGTTTTCTTGCGCGAATGCATTACTCAAACAAAGGAAACTGAGAAGTATTAGCAACGGTTGTCTCATCGCGCTTTGTTCTTTAAGAATTGAAGCAATGGCGGAACGAAATCTTGACGATCGTCCAGCGAGATGTAACCGGCTCCTGCGCTACGCGAGAAATTTTTAAGGAATTGGTTGTATTGTTCGTGTCTTTGAGCAAGTGCCTCCCGGAATTTATGCCCGCCTGAACGAACCCATTGTACCGCGCCAGTTTCAGAATCGGCTAAGGGTACGAGACCAATTTTAGGTAATGCCACTTCTTTATGGTTATAGGTATTCACGGCACACAAATCAAAACGCTTCGCTGCGATTTTAAAGTTGCGGTCCGGTGCACTGTCGAGGTAATCACTCAACACAAACACAATACTGTGTCGTTTTTGCACCTTTAGCAAATGCGCCAAAGCCATTTCTACATCTGTGCCTGCCGCAGTAGCTTCTGTTTCAAGAATGCTTTTTATGATGCGCATAACGTGGAGCTTCCCTTTTTTAGGAGGGATGACTTTCTCAACTTTTCCACTGAATAAAATGAGTCCAATTTTATCGTTGTTGCCCATCGCACTAAAGGCCAAAGTCGCAGCGATTTCAGTAATCATGTCGCGTTTGGAGCGCTCGTCCGTACCGAAATTGGTTGAACCACTGATGTCAATCACCAAGAAGAGCGTCAATTCGCGTTCCTCTTCAAAGACTTTGATGTACGGACTCCGTTTGCGAGCAGTAACGTTCCAATCAATGCTGCGTACATCGTCGCCACTTTGGTACGGACGCACTTCTGCGAAGCTCATACCGCGTCCCTTAAATGAACTTTGGTATTCGCCAGAAAAGAGCTGGTCGCTCAAACGGCGTGTCTTGATTTCAATACGCCGAACTTTCTGCAAGAGTGCTACAGCATCCACGTTTTTACGGTACCATTAAGGTGTTTAGAATTTCAGTAACGATGTTCTCTGTGCTCAATTCTTCCGCTTCCGCCTCATAAGTAAGGCCAATTCTATGGCGTAACACCGCAGGCGCAACTGCACGTACATCATCCGGCGTCACAAAGCCCCTGTGACGTAAGAAGGCATGACATTTAGCTGCTTTTGCCAATGCGATAGAGCCGCGCGGTGAAGCACCAAAGCTGATCTTGTTGCGCAAGGCGCCTAGTTGATAATTTTGAGGTTCGCGAGTGGCGAAAACGATATCGAGAATGTAGTTTTCTATTTTTTCGTCCATGTAAATGCGCTCAATAAAACCTCGTGCACGAACTATTTGCTCTAAACTAACAACGGCACTGAGCTTTTCCATGGCACCGCTCATTTGCTTGCGCATAATGTCGAGCTCATCCTCTTTAGTGGGGTAGCCCAACGTCACTTTCAAAAGGAATCGGTCCATTTGTGCTTCAGGAAGTGGATAGGTTCCTTCTTGCTCCACCGGATTTTGTGTAGCCATAACCAGGAACGGCTTTGGCAGCGGGTAACTTTCTTCTCCAATGGTCACCTGGCGTTCTTGCATCGCTTCGAGCAGCGCACTTTGAACCTTTGCCGGCGCCCGATTAATTTCATCCGCCAAGACGAAGTTGCTAAAGATGGGTCCCTGTTTGGTGTCGAACGCGTGTTCTTTCATGTTGTAAATCTGCGTGCCTATGACATCCGACGGCAACAAATCGGGCGTAAACTGCACTCTAGAAAAACTTCCGCCCAAGGTTTTACTCAAACTATTTATGGCAAGCGTTTTTGCAAGTCCAGGTACCCCTTCAAGAAGGATGTGTCCGTTGGCGAGCAGCCCAATCAATAGGCCTTCTACCATGCCGTTCTGTCCTACAATGACCTTGCGTAATTCACTTTGAATGAGATCGATAATCGCGCTCTCATTTTTAATTTCTTCGTTTAATGCGACAATATCTGGTGCACCTTCCATAGGTTGTGTTTTTTAATGCGGTTCAAAAGAATAAAAAGCTGCTAAATACAGCCGTTAAAAGAGGGTTAAAATCGAGCGGCATTAGACTATTCGCTCAATTTCAATAATGTATCATCAACAATCCCGTAATACGTTCCGGCTACTTTGAGCGCGTGCTGTCCTGTAAAGGTTCCAAAAGCGGGTAAAACACAGATCCAGTCATTCAAATAGAACGCCTTAATGCGCACGCGCGAACGACCTTTTCCGCGCAGAGCAACGCCGGGGTGTAGGTGGCCGCAAATGAGAAAAATCTCTTGTGCGAGTGCTGGAAAGTCGCGTTGTGCCGTGGTTTGTGAGAATGGCGTATTGGTATCAAAGTTAGCTCCCGGAGGCTCGTGCAAGAAATGTAGTTTTCCTAAGGTCCATTCCGGTACTATGGCGAGTTGTTGCCATTCGGGCAAGTCAAAATCGTGGTTGCCTTTGACCAGAATGAAAGTATGGCCGCCGTAGGCATCTAAGAGGGTTTTCAGCGATTGGGTTTCTTTGTTTTGAAGGCCGTGAAAAACGTCGCCTAAGAATACTACCGTAGCTTGTGGATGCGCTTCAAAGGCACGGGCCAATTGCTTCAAGTTTTGTTCATGTAGCCCTTGAGGAGTGGCAATTCCAGCTTTTCTAAACACGCCGGATTTCCCCAGATGTACATCTGCAATAAGTAAGGTATTGTGTTCAGGTAAAAATGCAGAACCGTCGCTGTTCAAGCGAAGGAGTGAGCCACCGAAGTGTACCTCTGTTGTTTGCATCCTTACTTAAAAACGCTGCGTTGGAAAACAAATAGCAATCCCACCCCGGTGGAAATAGAGACGTCTGCGATGTTGAAGATGGGACGGAAAAAAGTGAAGAATTGGCCGCCCCAGATAGGGAACCATTGCGGCAGTTCACCGGCATACAAGGGGAAGTATAGCATATCTACAACACGACCCTGAAGTATTGGGGCATACCCGCCGGATTCCGGAAGAAATGTAGCTACTTTTCCTAGAGAATCGGAGAAGATTGCACCATAATAAAGAGAGTCTAATACGTTGCCTATGGCGCCAGCAAGGATGAGGCTGATGCCCCAAGTCGCCACATTTGTCGCGCCACTTTTAATGGTATTTCGCAACCACCAAATGATTCCACCTATGGCGATAATTCTGAAAATAGTCAGTGCTAGTTTTCCAGCAACACCGCCCCATTCAAGCCCAAAGGCCATGCCTGGATTTTCTGTAAAATGAATGTAAAACCAGGAGGTGATTTCGTGACTTTGCCCCAAGTACATGGTGGACTTCACCCACAATTTGGTCGCTTGATCAACAAAGAGCACCCCTAAGACTATGAGTAATGCTTTTCTCAACGCTGGTTAAGTTTCGCTTCCATGCTTAGGGTGGCATGCGGAACCAACTTTAGTCGTTCTGCATCTATCAGCTTACCCGTAACACGACAAATGCCGTAGGTTTTATTTTCGATACGAACCAACGCGTTTTTTAAGTCGCGAATGAATTTTTCTTGACGCGTAGCGAGCTGTGAATTGCGCTCATTACTCATTACAGAAGAACCTTCCTCAAACGATTTGAATTGTGGCGAGGTGTCGTCTGTGCCGTTGTTTTTATCGTTAGCAAATTGCTCACGTAGAAGGTCTAAATCTTGCTCAGCCTTCTCGATTTTTTTTACAATGATTGCTTTAAACTCGGCGAGTTCTGCATCACTGTATTTTGTTTTATTTTCTTCAGCCATAGTTTCTTACGTTTAAAATGTTAGGCCTTCGGGTTTAAGAGGGATCGAAAATAAACTATTTCTTGAAAATAGAAATATTAATTTTTTCACCTTCAATTTCAACACTTTCACCGGCATTACTGCCAAAGGTGACGTTATCCGCAAGTACCTCGTCTTTAATATACATCATAAATGGTTCAATGCCTAAGCGAAGGGAATCGGATCCTTCAATACGCACCTCAATTCTATCGGTCACCTCTAGTCCGCTAGATTTTCTCAAATTCTGTAGGCGATTCACCATTTCACGTGCCAAACCTTCGTTCCGCAATTCATCGGTGAGTGCGGCATCGAGAGCAACGGTCAATCCATCACCAGTAGCAACCAACATGCCGGGTATGTCTTCGGTAACTACTTCGGCATCAATCAAATCAACGCGCACTGTTTGGCCTTGATCTTCGAATTCCACAAAACCCTGGGTTTCAAAGGCATCAACCGCGGATGGGTCCATCGCTTGAAAATACGTCTTCACGGACTTCATGTGCCGTCCCACCTTTGGGCCTAGCGCTTTAAAATTAGGCTTCACCTTTTTTACAAATACACCAGCATCCGGGGTGATGACCTCAAGCGCTTTTACATTCACCTCTGCGAGCAGGATGGATTGAATGCTTTCGAGCAAGTCTTTATCGCCATCATTAAGTGCCGGTACCAAAACGCGAGCAAGCGGCTGCCGTACTTTAATATTCTCCTTCTTACGAATAGAGAGGACCATGGAAGTTAATTGGCGGGCAAGATTAATTTTCTTCTCTAATGGTGCATTAATGGTTGGTGCGTCTACAGTAGGGAAGTTGGTGAGGTGAACGCTAGTTTCTCCTGATTTTGCCACTCCTGCATAGAGGTCAGTATACAATTGGTCCGCATAGAAAGGTGCCAGCGGCGCCATTAATCTACTTAACGTTTCCAAACAGGTCCAAAGCGTCTGATAGGCACTAATCTTATCCGACTCATAAGCCCCTTTCCAGAAACGGCGACGGCCTAAACGAACGTACCAATTCGAGAGTTTCTCCGTAGTAAATTCTTGTATGGGACGGAACGCACGAGTCGGTTCAAAAGCCTCCATACCGTCTTCCACTTTTGCAATGAGGCTGTGGAGTTCTGATAAAATCCATTGGTCCATTTCTGGACGCTCTTTCAGTGGAATTTCGGCTTCTTCGTAGCGGAAACTATCCACATTCGCATAAAGCGCGAAGAATGCATACGTATTGTGCAAGGTGCCAAAGAACTTTCTGCGTACTTCCTGCAGGCCTTCCATATCGAAGCGGAGGTTGTCCCAAGGCGCAGCATTCGTCAATAAGTACCAGCGCAACGCATCTGCACCATATTCATCCATTGTGGTGAATGGATCTACCGCATTGCCCAAACGCTTAGACATCTTCATTCCGTTCTTGTCCAAGACAAGCCCGTTGGAGATGACATTCTTAAAGGCAACGCTTTCAAAGACCATGGATGAAATGGCATGTAGGGTAAAGAACCAGCCCCGGGTTTGGTCAACCCCTTCTGCGATGAAATTTGCAGGGAAGGCTCCACCGTCCTCCACTTTATCTTTATTCTCAAAAGGATAATGCCATTGTGCATACGGCATCGAGCCACTATCAAACCACACGTCAATAAGATCACTTTCGCGCTTCATGGCCTTACCAGAAGGACTCACCAAAACAACGGTGTCCATGATGTGACGGTGCAAATCGATTTTTGCGTAGTTCTCGTCGCTCATATCTGCGGGATCAAAATCGCCCATTGGATTTGTGCGCATGAAACCAGCGGTAACGGCTTTTTCAATTTCAGCGTGCAATTCCGCAGCGCTTTCAATACAAATATGCTCGTCGCCTTCTTCTGTGCTCCAGATGGGTAATGGAATTCCCCAAAAACGCGAACGGCTAAGGTTCCAATCGTTAAGGTTTTCCAACCAATTCCCAAAGCGCCCTGTTCCCGTCGAAGCCGGTTTCCAATTGATCGTCTTATTTAACGCAATCATTTGGTCCTTTTTCTCCGTCGACTTAATGAACCAGCTGTCTAGCGGATAATACAACACGGGTTTGTCCGTACGCCAACAATGTGGATAGCTGTGTTCGTACTTTTCAATTTTGAACGCCTTGTTCTCTAGTTTTAATTTCAGAGCGATGCGCTCATCCACGCTGAGGTAGGCTTTTAATTCAGGAATGATAGGTTTCAACAGCATTTGCTGCTTCGCCAGTTCTGCCTCTTTTTCCTCGTCGGTAAGGTATTCCGCTTTGATGTATTCTTCACCGAATCCAAACATAGGGTCGGCCAATTCTGGGCGGAATTTCCCTCTTAAATCTACCAACGGAACTAGATTGCCTTGCTCGTCTTTTACCAACAAAGGAGGTACGCCGGCATCGGCTGCAACTTTTGCATCGTCCGCACCGAAAGTAGGCGCTGTGTGTACGATTCCTGTTCCATCTTCAGTAGTTACAAAATCACCAGGAATGACGCGGAAGGCTTCTTCGGGGCGCTCGTCTGGTAAAGCATAAGGCAATAGTTGCTCGTATTTCAATCCGACCAAATCCGTTCCTAAAACGGTTTTTTCGATGTGGTAAGGAATTTTCTTTGCACCTGCTTCGTAGGTCGAAATATCTCCTTCTACGAACTTTTTGCCAAAGAGTTTTCCCAAAAGTGGCGTGGCCGCAATGATGCTTACCGGCTCGTAGGTGTATTGGTTAAACGTATGAACTAAGCTGTATTCGATTTTAGGCCCTACGGTTAAAGCTGTATTTGACGGCAATGTCCACGGTGTGGTCGTCCAGGCAAGGAAGTGTACTGTGGCAGCACCAAAGAGCGCTTCACTTTGCCCGTTATTTATCATTTTGAATTGAGCGACGACCGTATTGTCTTTGACATTCTGGTAACAACCCGGTTGGTTCAGCTCGTGCGAACTCAATCCCGTGCCCGCTTTCGGTGAATACGGCTGAATGGTATATCCCTTGTAGATCAACCCTTTTTTATAGAGTTGAGCAAGTAGCCACCACACACTTTCCATGTACTTTGGCTCATAGGTAACATAGGGTTTATCCATATCTACCCAATAGCCCATTTGGTCAGTCAAGTCCTTCCAAATACCGGTATAACGCATGACCGCGGTGCGGCACGCATCGTTGTATTCTTCAATAGTGATCGACTTTCCAATATCTTCTTTAGTAATGCCCAATTCTTTCTCAACACCTAATTCCACGGGTAAACCGTGCGTGTCCCAGCCCGCCTTGCGGTCTACGAGGAAGCCTTTTTGCGTTTTGTAGCGACAAAACACATCTTTTAAAGAGCGTCCCATCACGTGGTGTATGCCCGGGAGACCGTTTGCGCTAGGAGGGCCTTCAAAGAATATCCAAGGTTCGGCATCCTTGCGCGCAACAAGCGTCTGTTCAAATAAATGCGATTGCTTCCATTTGGCTAAAACAGCTTTATGGATGCCCGCAAGGTCTAGGTTCGCGTATTCTGGAAATGTGCTCATGAGTTTATTCTACAGTAGCTATACACTTGAGTTCAATGGCGATGGGTGTCGGTAAACTATTGATTTCTATGGTTGTTCGGCAGGGTTGGTTCTCTTTAAAGTACGCTGCATAGATCCGATTAAACGTGTGAAAGTCGCGTTTCATGTCCACAAGAAAGACCTGAACGTCGACCAATTCCCCCCAAGAAGAACCGCTCGCCTCTAAAATTGCTTTCACGTTTGCAAAAACGCTGTGGACCTGTGCTTCGAAATCAAAAGCTTTGAAATTCCCGTTGTGATCCAGTTCCAATCCTGGAATTCCGCTATCATTTGCATCGCTGCCTGCAGTTCTAGGGCCTACTCCTGAAAGGAACAATAGGTTACCAACTTTTCTTGCGTGTGGATACAAACCCACTGGTTTTGGGGCGGTTGACGTAGAAATCTTGTTTGAATCGGCCATATCACTTTCGTATTAAGTCTGCAAAAATAGGGAATGCGCATGGGAAGCCCTTCATGAAATGGCACGAGGTTCAAATAAAACTTAGTGTTGTTTGTACACTTACTACAATTTGTTATATATTTGCCCTGTATGTGAAGATTGGTGGTTCTTTCTTTTCATGCTTCTGTGATAGGTTCTAGGGGCTATTTGGCAGAGTTTTCAGGGTGTTACTGAGCCGATTTTTAACACCAGAAAATCCTTCCAAATTCCCCTTTTTTTTTGCCCTAAACTTTCGTTTAGCACGATTTCTTCTCTGCCAATGTGTCTATTTTCGGAGGAAAGTTTCGAATTGGCCCTTTTTTAGCAGTCATAAAAGTCTACCCTTCGGGTACAACCTATTATTTTTGTAGACTATTTATAAGAACTTGACAGCCTCATGCTGAAACTCATATCCAAACTCGTGGGATCCAAAAGTATCCGCGATCTCAAAAAATTGCAGCCTTACGTTGAATCCGTAAATGCTTTCGAAGCCGCGCTCACGGGCATGAGCAATGATCAGTTGCGCGAGCGGACAGCTTCGTTCAAAGCAAGTATTGCGGAAGCGACTGCGGAAACAAAAGCGTCCAAAGACGCGCTTTATGCTCAAATAGAAAACACACCGGATTACGATGCTCGCGAACCTTTGTATGAGCAGATCGAGGAATTGGATGCGCAAGAGCTTGAGTTAATAGAAGATGTTTTAGGTACTATTCACCCAGAAGCATTTGGTGTTATGCGCGAAACAGCGCGTCGTTTTAATGCCGGTGATGTTCGTGCGACTGCAACAGCCTTAGACCATGAGCTGGCAAAGAAGCACGCACACATTACCATAGAAGGTGATGCGGTGATTTATTCCAATTCTTGGAAGGCAGCCGGCGGCGATATCACGTGGAACATGGTGCATTATGATGTGCAATTGATTGGGGGTACGGTGTTGCATCAAGGAAAAATTGCAGAAATGGCCACGGGTGAGGGTAAGACCTTAGTCGCGACCCTACCGGTGTATCTAAATGCCCTTGCAGGACGCGGCGTACATGTCGTTACGGTGAACGACTACCTCGCAAAGCGGGATAGTGAATGGATGGCTCCCGTATTTAATTTTCACGGCTTGACCATTGATTGTATTGATAAGCACCCTTCAAATTCTGAAGAGCGCCGTGCCGCTTACTACAGCGATATCACCTACGGAACGAATAACGAATTTGGTTTTGACTATTTACGCGACAACATGGCGCGCCGCCAAGAAGATCGCGTTCAAACCCGCGGTCACCATTTCGCCATTGTGGATGAGGTCGATAGTGTATTGATTGACGACGCAAGAACACCACTCATTATCTCTGGACCTACCCCAAAGGGCGACCAGCATCAGTTTAATGAGTTGAAGCCTTTTGTTGAGGCGTTAATGACGGCGCAAAAAACATTGGTCCAAAAAGAATTGGCTGAAGCTAAGAAACTGATTAGCGAGGGGAACACTGAAGAAGGGGGTGTGAAATTACTTCGTGCGTACCGTGGACTGCCTAAATCAAAGCCACTGATCAAATTTTTATCACAAGACGGCATGAAGTCGCTACTCCAAAAGACGGAAGCGAATTACATGCAAGAGCAGGGCAAGAAAATGAAACTCATCGATGAAGAGATGTTCTTCACCATTGAAGAGAAAAATAATCAAATTGACTTGAGCGGTAAGGGGGTGGATCTCATTTCCAAAAATACGGCCAAGGACTTTTTTGTAATGCCGGACATCACTGCCGAGCTCAGTGCATTGGAAGACGCTGGACTAAGTGCGGAGGACAAAGCCGCTAAGAAAGATGTGGTCATGCGCGATTATGGTGTAAAATCAGAGCGCATTCATACCGTTAACCAATTGCTCAAAGCCTACGCCTTGTTCGAAAAGGATACGGAGTATGTGATCATGGACAACAAAGTAAAGATTGTCGACGAGCAAACGGGTCGTATTATGGAAGGTCGTCGTTATTCAGACGGTCTTCATCAAGCGATTGAGGCAAAGGAAAATGTCAAAATTGAGGCGGCAACGCAGACCTATGCCACCATCACTTTACAGAACTATTTCCGTATGTATCATAAACTGGCAGGAATGACAGGTACGGCAGAAACAGAGGCAGGGGAGTTTTGGGAAATCTACGAATTAGAAGTAGTGGTGATTCCAACCAACCGTCCTATTGCGCGTGACGATCGTGACGATTTAGTCTTTAAAACCAATCGCGAGAAGTACAATGCGGTGATAGATGAAATTGCTGCATTGCGCGATGCAGGAAGACCCATATTGGTGGGTACGACCTCAGTTGAAATTTCTGAATTGTTAAGCCGTGCGTTAAAGATTCGCAAGGTGCCACACCAGGTGTTGAACGCTAAGATGCACCAAAAGGAGGCTGAGGTTGTGGCTGAAGCAGGGAAACCCGGTATGGTGACTATTGCAACGAACATGGCTGGACGTGGTACGGATATTAAATTGAGCGATGAGGCGAAAGCTTCAGGTGGTCTTGCGATTATAGGTACTGAACGTCACGATAGCCGTCGTGTTGACCGCCAGTTGCGTGGTCGTGCCGGTCGTCAAGGGGATGTGGGTTCGTCCCAATTCTTCGTATCCCTAGAAGATAAACTCATGCGCCTGTTTAATTCCGAGCGAATTGCAGGTTTGATGGACCGATTAGGTCTTGAGGAAGGTGAGGTCATTCAGCACAGCATGGTAAGCAAATCTATCGAACGTGCGCAAAAGAAGGTTGAAGAGAACAACTTTGGAACGCGTAAGCGCTTGCTTGAATACGATGATGTGATGAACAGTCAACGTACGGTCATATATAAGCGACGTGGAAATGCATTGAGCGGCCAGCGTATCAAGGTGGACATCGCCAACATGATGTACGACACGTTAGCGGATTTAGTCGAGGGTTACCAACCAGCGAAAGACTTTGAGGGCTTTAAACTAGACTTCTTTAGAACCTTTGCTTTTGAGCCTTCAATGGATGCTGATACGTTCAATACCGGGGCCATTGACGATCTGGCTAATGCGTTATTCACTCAAGCCAGCAATTTCTATCGTGAAAAAGGAAACCGTATTTCTACCGCAGCACTACCGGTATTTAAACAAGTCGTTGAAGATCCAAAAAACAACTACGACAAAATTTTAGTACCAATCACTGATGGCCAAAAGGCATTACAAGTGACTTCAGTGCTCAAGGAAGTGATGGACACCAATGGTCAATCGCTCATTTCGGATATCGAAAAAGGGATATCTATTGCGATCATTGACGATCAATGGAAAGAGCACTTGCGTGCCATGGACGACTTGCGTCAAAGTGTTCAGGGAGCGGTTTATGAGCAGAAAGATCCCTTGTTGATTTACAAATTTGAGTCTTTTGAATTGTTCAAATCATTAGTTTCTCGCGTCAACCAAGAAATCGTAAGCTTCTTGTTCAGAGGTGATTTACCTGCGAACGATCCAAGCAGTGTTCGTCAAGCGCCGGCTTCACAACCTAAGCAACCAAAACTACAAGAGAGTCATCCCGGAACGGATGTGCCTTCGACTTCTTCTGGAAGAGCGCCGCAACAGCCGCGACCAAAACCCGCGCCAGTGGTGAATACAGGTAAAACCTACGGTCGAAACGATGCAGTGACCATTGTGAACATGCAATCGGGTGAAGAGCGTAATGTTAAATACAAAAAAGCCGAACCGCTGCTGCAACAGGGCTGGGTTATAAAAGAGTAATCTGATGTTCTGGACGGCATTGACGCGTATTCTTCTTCGCAACAGGTTTGCATGGTTAGTCACTGTGGCATTTGCTACTGCTTTCATGGCCTATCAAGGCACCTCTGTGGAGATGACCTACGAATTCGCAAAGTTGATGCCGGAGTCGGATTCCGTTTCCATAGAATACAATCAATTGGTTGAGGAATTTGGACAGGCCTCAAATACCGTAGTCATTGCTATGGAAGACGCCGATTTCTTCCAGCGAGAACATCTTGAGCAATGGCTTGAATTAATGGGGGACTTGAAAGCGGTGGACGGCATAGAACACGTTCAGAGTTTGACAGAAGCCTACGGATTATTTGTTGACAGCACTACAGAAAAATTGGCTCCGGATACGCTGTTCAAGGCATTACCAGCAAACGGTGAAGAAGAAATTGCGCTTGAGGCACGAGTTAAAAGTTGGCCCTTCTACAAAGGGATTTTGTACAAAGGCGATACCTACATGGCAATTTTACGCATCGATGAGGAGCGTTTGTACAACAAACAGATAGTCCCGGTAATTGAAAATGCGAAGGCCATTATTTTAGCATGGGAGGCAAGTACAGGAAGGGACCTTCATATGTCTGGTTTGCCTTGGATCCGCATCGCTAATTCCAATGCGTTAAAAACAGAGATTTACCGCACTGTTGGCCTTACGCTTCTTGTAACCGTTGTCATTTTTTACCTTTTCTTAAAGAGTTTTAGAGCTACGGCCATCTCCATTATGATTGTCGCTTTAGGGGCTATATGGGCCTATGGAATCATGGGGCTTATGGGCTACGGATTGACGCTACTCTCCTCTTTGATTGCGCCATTGATTATTGTTATTGGCGTCCCAAATTGCATTTACCTCATCAATAAATACCATCAAGAGTACAAGAAGCACGGAAAACAAATCAAGGCTATTCAACGCGTGGTCAGTAAGGTAGGGTACATCGCCTTAATCACAAATACGACTACGGCACTTGGTTTCGCAGCGTTCATTCTTACGAGTAGTGAAAATTTAGTCCAATTTGGTGTTGTGAGTTCGTTGAGTATTCTCGCGGTATTTGTGCTTTCGATTGTACTCGTTCCGATCATTTACAGTTATGTGAGTCCACCTAAAGAGCGACACCTCAACCATTTTGATGTGGCTTGGCTCATCTCGTTTTTGGACTTCCTGGACAATGCGGTAGAAAACAAGCGAAAGTGGGTCTATGGGATTACGAGCGTTGCTGTGATTGCTGCAGTATATGGCGTGACGTTGATCCAGACGGCGGGCAATCTCACCGCAGACTTCAATAAAAACAAGCAGATCTATAAGGACGTCAAATACTTTGAGCATGCTGTTGGTGGCGTCGTTCCATTAGACATTATTATTGATACGAAACGCGACGGTGGTGTAGAACGTCTGAGCACGCTTCGACGCATGGAGCAGTTGCAAGACAGTTTAAACGCCATGCCAGAACTGAGTCGGTCTGGCAGTATTGTTGACTTCGTGAAATTCGCAAAGCAGGGTGTCATGTTTGGTAACCCAGACCTTTACGAACTTCCATCACGTTCGGAGCAGCAGTGGTTGTTGACGTATTTGCCGCGCGGTTTGAAAGACGAATCAGGATTGGCAAATTCTTTAGTAACCCCAGACGGTCGCAAGGCACGGATTACCGTTCAAATGGCCGACCTTACAACCCCTGAAATGCGTGTTTTAACGGATAAAGTGAAGCGTCTCGTTGCACAAATATTCCCGGGAGAAAACTTTGACGTAAGCATTACTGGAGCCTCGATCAAATTCATTCGTTCGACGAGTTACCTCATCAATAACCTTATACTCTCATTGTTGCTAGCCGTCATTGCCATTTCAATTATTATGGCACTCTTGTTCATGAGTGCTCGAATGGTTTTGATTTCTCTAATTCCAAACCTCATACCCATGCTAATAACGGCAGGAATTATGGGCTATGCAGGAATTCCATTAAAACCGTCTACCATCTTAGTGTTTAGTATTGCCTTTGGCATATCTGTAGACGACAGCTTACACTTTTTAGCGAAATACAGGCAAGAATTGAAGGCAAATGGTTGGAACATCAGGTGGGCAGTGAAGAGTTCCATTCTAGAAACAGGATTGAGCATGTTCTATACTTCTGTGGTTCTATTTTGTGGATTCTCCGTCTTCATGACCTCAAGTTTTGCAGGCAACCAAAGCTTAGGTCTTTTGACGGCCATTACGTTATTCGTTGCGATGTTGAGTAATCTATTGGTACTTCCTTCGTTTCTAATGTCCATGGAAAAATGGGTTACGAAGAAAGATTTAAGCGAAAACATTCTCGATATTTATGATTCTGAGGTAGGACCTGAGGACGAAGAATAAGCACTATGAAAGGAATACTACTCGCCGGAGGCTCCGGTACCCGACTACATCCACTGACCCTTGCGGTGAGCAAACAGTTGATGCCGGTTTACGACAAGCCGATGATTTATTACCCGCTGAGTACATTAATGCAAGCGGGCATTCGTGAGATTCTGATCATTACCACGCCACACGATGCGCCTTTGTTTCGGAAGCTATTGGGCGATGGCTCGAGCTTGGGCTGTGTGTTTGAATACACGGTTCAGGAACGTCCAGAAGGTCTTGCACAAGCGTTTATTTTAGGTGAGGAGTTTATTGGTAAGGATAGTGTCGCACTTATTTTAGGCGACAATATCTTTTACGGTTCGTCTATGGCGCAGGTTTTACAACAGAGCAAGGATCCTTCAGGCGGTATGGTTTTCGCCTACCGCGTAAGTGATCCTGAGCGTTACGGTGTGGTCGAATTTGACCGGCACATGAAGGCCCTTTCGATAGAAGAAAAACCGCAACACCCTAAAAGTGATTATGCTGTCCCTGGATTGTATTTCTACGACAATAGAGTGGTAGAGATTGCTAAGAATTTGAAGCCAAGCCCACGCGGCGAATTGGAAATCACGGACGTGAATAAGCGTTACCTTGAATGGGGTGAGCTGGAAGTTGGTGTACTGGACCGCGGAACGGCGTGGTTGGATACCGGCACTTTTGCCAGTTTACAGCAGGCAGGGCAGTTCGTAGAGGTTATTGAGGAGCGCCAAGGGTTGAAGGTTGGATGTATAGAAGAAATCGCCTACGAGCAAGGATTTATTGATGCGGCGCAGCTAGAACAATTGGCCCAACCGCTCGTTAAAAGTGGATACGGAAAATATTTGCTGAAATTGCTCAAATAACATGAAACACCTCACCGCCTTACAAAACCTTTTTCAAGCCGAAGTGGACCAGTTAAATTTGGGCACAGCCCCAGCAAAACTGTACGATCCCATGCACTATATCATGGGATTGGGGGGCAAGCGTTTACGTCCAATCTTAAGTTTAATGGGTGCCGGGATTTATGGCGATCCAGCCAAGGCCATGCCGCAAGCTATGGCGATAGAGCTTTTTCACAACTTCTCGCTCATTCATGACGACATTATGGATGCAGCGCCTTTGCGCCGCGGAAAAACAACCGTTCATAAAAAATGGGACGATAATGTAGGTATACTCTCGGGTGATGGTATGTTGGTCAAAGCTTACCAATTCCTAGCGCAATGTGAGCCTGCGATTCTTCCAGAGGTGCTCGGCACATTTTCTCAGACGGCTCTTGAAGTTTGCGAGGGCCAGCAAATGGATATGGATTTTGAAACCATGGACGAGGTATCCGCAGCTACCTATATACAGATGATCCAATTCAAAACTTCTGTTTTGCTTGGTTGTGCGATGAAGGTGGGCGCATTAGTCGGTGGTGGCTCGAAAAAAGATGCTGATGCCTTGTATCAGTTTGCTTTGTTATTAGGCACCTCTTTCCAGATCAAAGACGATTACCTAGATGTGTATGGGGATCCAGAGAAGTTCGGAAAGCAGGTAGGTGGAGATATTCTAAGCAATAAGAAAACCTTGCTGTGGATAGAAGCCCAGCGCCGTGCAGGACTTCAAAATATAGATTTTGCTGCATATGCCGCGTTGGCCGCGAACGAAGAAAAAGTGCACAGTTTTCAGGAATTGTACAAGGTTTTAGGCGTGGATACTTATGCAAAAGAGCAAATAGACCACTACTACCGTTTGAGCTTACAGGCATTGGACGCTGTAGCAGTTCCTGAGGAAAAATTGGCGCCGCTGAAGGAGTTTGCAGCTTGGCTCTATTCCCGTGAGTCTTAATTAACGAACACCTTTCTCAACCCACTATTTCGGGTTATTTTTGCCGTCTAATCTTACCCATCATGAATGTATTGGTATTAGGCTCAGGCGGCCGTGAACATGCGCTATCTCATAAAATTGGTCAAAGCGCGCAGTGCGCAAAACTGTTTATTGCCCCTGGCAATGGCGGAACGGCCGCGCTCGGAGAGAATGTAGCGCTCGATATTGAGAACGCTACAGAGGTTGCCGCCTTTGTAAAGGCCAATGCCATTGATGTGGTCGTCATAGGTCCAGAAGCACCATTGGTTGCAGGATTGCACGACGGTTTGAAGTCATTTCCAGAGCTTCAAGACCTCATAGTTGTAGGGCCCCGTCAGGCAGCTGCAGAGCTAGAAGGCTCGAAAGACTTCGCCAAAGAATTTATGATGCGTCACAACATCCCAACGGCAGCTTACCAAACGTTTACTAAAGACACATTAGCGGAAGGTCAGGCCTTCTTAGAAACCTTGGATGCACCGTATGTATTGAAAGCGGATGGACTTGCCGCAGGTAAGGGGGTATTGATTATTGAAAACCTTGATGAGGCGAAGGAAGAACTCAAAAACATGTTGGTGGATGCCAAATTTGGCGATGCTTCCTCGCGCGTTGTGATCGAGGAGTTCCTTGCAGGGATCGAATTCAGCATCTTCGCATTGACCGATGGCAAAGGCGGTTATGCCCTGTTGCCAGAGGCAAAAGACTACAAGCGAATAGGTGAAGGTGATACAGGATTGAATACCGGTGGTATGGGTGCAATAAGCCCAGTGCCGTTTTTTGACGAGGCATTGCGTGAGCGAACCGTACGCGAGGTTATTGAACCGACCATTCAAGGTTTGGTGAAGGACAATCTACCTTACCAAGGCTTTGTCTTCTTTGGATTGATCAATACGACCAAAGGACCGAAGGTGATAGAGTACAACGTGCGTATGGGCGATCCTGAAACGGAAGTAGTTATTCCACGTTTGGAAACAGATATTTTGGACCTATTTGTGGCCATGCACGAGGGGACGCTGAATGAAATCAGCGTCGCGGTGAATCCGCAAACGGCTGCTACGGTTATGGCCGTAAGTGGAGGTTACCCTGGTTCCTACGAAAAAGGAAAGGCAATCGAGGGTCTTCGCAGGTTTGAAGGGACTACCGTTTATCACGCAGGAACCAAACCGGGTGAAACTATTACTACCTCTGGTGGACGTGTTATGGCGTTTACAAGCTTTGGTGCAAATAAAGACGAGGCCTTAGCGAAAAGTTATGCTGCCCTTAAAGAGGTGTCGTTCGAAGGCATGAATTACCGTCAGGATATAGGATTCGACCTTTAAGTACAAGATAAAAACTGCGTCGCGCCGCAGGCCGCGAAAGCGGTGTCCATAAAAAAAGCCCCGGCGTGAGCCGGGGCTTTTTTTAATTCGTTTCTTAGTGATTAAGCTTCACCGTTGGCTTTATGCTTTCTCATTTGGATGATCCAGTATACTAATCCACCCGCAATGATTAACATAAACAGACGGTTTACGTGTTCACCTGCCATGGGCAAGATTTTAAAAGTTGCTTGGAACAAATCACCTAAGCCTTCAAAGAAATTTCTTAACATAGCGCGAGCGTTTAAAGGCGCTAAAATAAAACAAAAAGCTGATGCTTCTTAGCTATTTCCGAAAGATTGATGCGTATTCTGGTATTCGAATATTTGTACTAGCCATTGCGGCCTTGGTATTGACGGGAACAGATGTATTTGTGCAGTGGGAGCGGGTGCTTTTATCAACGCTCTTGGGCGGTGCCTGGTTGTTTTTGTCATGGACGGTCATGCGCGACCGCTGGGTGGTGCGCGGCACACTTTTTCGGTATTTGATATTCCTATTGCTCGCAGTGTATTGGAGCGGGGAACAATACTTGACCGATTTGTTGTTTTTTAGTTTGTTTTTCGAATTGAATTGGCACCTCGTCGAGCTCCATAGACGCAAACCCAAAACAGTATATGTCCTTCATAGCGGAACAATAACAGCAATCGCTGGACTTTGGTCGGCTTATGAGATCTTCAGTATTATCGCACCGGCTGTGATTCTTACCTGGATCGTTTCGGGCAGAGTAAAAATTCGAACGCTTTTCCAATGGATGGTTGCTTTTGCCCTTCCTATGGGACTCTTGTATGGTCTCGATCTAGTAGAATGGTCTTTGATCCTATTAACGGACTCCAGCACACCCATTACTTGGTGGATACTTCCTTTACTCTTGGCAGTATTCGCTTTGTTCGAGTGGTTTCAATCCTACAGAAAAGCGAATCAAACCAATAAATCTAGAGCAATGGTTGCTGGATTTTGGCTCGTATTGGGTGCTGCCGCCGCATTATACGGAGCTGCTTCTGGCGGGGTTTTATTTTTCCTTGGGCTGAGTTACCATTTGACCAATGGACTCCGATATTTGAAGAATGAGCGTTTGGCAGATCTATTGGTGGCTGGGCTTGCTATCTTTATACTCTGCTCGTATTTTAATTTGATACCCTGGTAATGTCTAAGGTCTCTTCCATTTTAGTGGTCCGATTATCCGCGATCGGCGATCTCATCCTCGTCGCGCCTATCACCGCCCAGCTGGCAAGCGAAGGTCATCGCGTAACACTCCTGTGTAAGGATGCCTACCGCTCGGTAGCCACGTGTCTGCCTGGGGTAGACGAGGTACTATCATGGGAGAAGGACCGCACTGGAATTAAAGCGCCAAACTCGCCCTATGACCATGTTATAGACCTTCAGGGCACATCAAAGTCGAAGCGCTGGTGCCGTAAACTCAATCTTCCGGTGCGTACCTATCAAAAGCCGTATCTACGGCGTGCGCTTTTACTGGCAACCAAACAAAAATCGTTTGCGCTAACTCCTGTTGTTCATAGGTATGCAAATGCGGCAGCTCCCTTTTTTGCTGAAGGCTTTAGGCCGGAAGCAATGCAGTACCAATTGCGATTACCAGAAGTACGGCTTGCATTGCCGCAACAGCCTTATATCGCTTTGGTTTTGGGGGGCTCTTATGCCGGAAAGCGTTTAGATTTTCAGGCGTGGCGACAAATCATGGACGGCTTATCTGCTTTCCAAATGCCGTTGGCCTTGATCGGCGGTCCAGAAGAGGCAGGGATGGGTGAAAGTCTCGAGCAGCCATTGGGTAGTGGCGCTAAGAATTATTGTGGAACGACGACCGTAATTGAAGGATTCAAAGTCATAGCAAACGCCGCTCTAGTGATTAGTGGCGATACTGGATTCATGCATGCGGCGGCAAATTTCAATACGCCACTCATCAGTTTATGGGGCGCCACACACCCTAACTTAGGTTTTGCGCCTTGGCCGTCTTACGACAAGCAGCGTTCCATTTTGACAACGAGCGTTTTTAGTCCCATCAGCAAGCACGGAAAAGTGCCCTGGTGGATGCCCAATCCCATGCAAAAATTGCCGCTTGACGAAGTTATTTCGGCTGCTGCGTCGATTCTTCAGGATAAAACAATGCCTTAAGTTCCGTGGCATCGTTCGGCTTCATTTTCCCTGCAATAATTAAAGCCAATTGGCGTCTGCGTAAAGCAGCTGCATAACGTTCCTTTTCTAATGCCGTTTCCGGATGGATCGCCGGCACGTTGATGGGGCTGCCAATCTGGTCTACGGCTACAAAGGTGAAAATCCCTTCATTGGCCTTGATACGACTGCCGTTCGGGTGTTGTTCCTCTAGGTACACGTCGGCAATCACCTCCATGGAAGAGGAAAAAGCCCTAGAAACTTTGGCTTCTATAGTTACAATGGCCCCGTGCGGTATTGGATTTTTGAATGCAACATTGTTAATGGTTGAGGTAACTACCTGACGCTTGCAATGGCGGTGTGCAGCGATTGCGCAACAGCGGTCCATCCAACTTAATAATTGGCCTCCAAAAAGGTTATTCAGCGTGTTTGTATCGTTAGGCAATACAATCTGAGTCATGACCGCAAGGCTGTCCTTGGGCGTTCTTAAATCTTCCATAATGTATGTTCTTGCTAGTGCAAAGGTAGCGCCCCTAGATTAGTAGGCGTATATCCAAGCGTAGGAATTAACTTCAGCTTTGATTCCTGCAAGGGCCGATTTTGCTTGATCGCGAGATTCGAAACCACCTAAACCAACTTTCATCAAAGAGCCGGGCAGAACCTTTACTTCATGCCCTTCAGCTTGCAGCTCTTCAGCCAAGGTGAGCGCGTTACTTTCCATTTTAAAAGACCCAACTACGATGTAGTACTTTTTACTATCCGCCTTAACTGGGGTCAAGGAAACCTGATTCTCTTCAACGTTTGTTGCGTTGATAGGGGTTACCGATTCTGAAGGAGCAACGGTTTCTGAATTAATCGACTCGAAATTATCGAGGGCTTCTTGCGCTGCAGGTGTTGGAGTGAACCAACCTGCCATGGCTTGAGGCGTAATATCACTTTGGTAAATACCCAAGCTGATCAAGGCAGTGATTGCTGCTGCTACTGCGGCCTTACGCCAAGACGATAAACCATTCTCTCGTTGCTCCGCAACCATCTTTAAGCTCGCTACTACCTTGCTTTCCAAGGCACTTGGTTCGCTGATGCGGTGCATCATGACGGCGGTGAAGCCAAAGCTGTTAGAGTCAAATTGGTTTTCACGTTCTGGTTGGAACATGCCGTTCTTGCGGAAAGAGCCTAGTCCGGATAACATCAGCACACTACCAGAATCTAATGTCGTTTGCCATTGGTTCACTTTTCTACGTATCCAGCTTTCAGCTATTTCCATAGAACCTCCCAGTGTGCGCATGACGGTAGGTAGAAGAGTATTTTCGATTGACGAGCGCGCAGGGTTGAATGCAACATATTTTCCACGAGGAAATGCCGTGTTTGTAGCGGCGTCCCAACGGGCCTCTTTTTCCACCAAATAGAACGCTCCCCATCCTGGGATTTGGACGCGATTTTTGGCGTTTAGGGTTTGTATGATTAACTGTTCAATCTGCATCCTTACAAATATGCGAAACTTGTGAGTAACTCTATTTTATTAGCTCGCATTCGGGGTGTAGTTTTTATACACAAACTGTTA
>ERZ887851.454-NODE-454-length-41198-cov-14.569793_pt1 | contig 41198 bp, 49 predicted proteins | sample MGYA00521100_ERZ887851 | MGnify/ENA primary metagenome ERZ887851 (study PRJEB32303, sample SAMEA104408602) | aquatic metagenome | biome: Brackish water; feature: Pelagic; material: water | place: Baltic Sea | collected 2014-06-06T16:11:00 | depth 11,444 m ... | reverse complement strand
ACTTGAACCCGCGACCTCCGCCGTGACAGGGCGGCGCGCTAACCAACTGCGCTACAGGGCCAGAGATGCTTCTAAATCGCCTAGTGACCCCAACGGGATTCGAACCCGTGCTACCGCCGTGAAAGGGCGGCGTCCTAGGCCGCTAAACGATGGGGCCAGAAGCTGGCAACTTCAAAGCACCGACGGTAAAGACTACTTGTGTTTCGGCAAGTTGCGCAACACATAGCCAACTCTCAGGCAATACTTGAAGCTTTGGCTTAGATTCTTGGCAGGGAGGTCGAATTGGCAATGCGCAAAAACGCGATTATCGCTGCTCTTTCCGGCATCGGCCTGGTCGCAGGAACGCTGCTACTCACCCCCGCCTACGCCAACCCCGACTACCCAACTGCCGCCGAGGTTGCCGCTGCTAAGCGCGATGTTCAGGAAAAAGAAAAGCTGATTGAGCGCATCGAGTCACTCCTTGTCACCTTGGAGGAAGAGGCCAGAGCGCTGGAGACAATTGCTCTTCAAAAGAACGAGGAATACAACCAGGCCATAGACGCCAAGAACGAGATGGCCGCCAAGGTTGAATCGCTGCAGGCCAGGGTCGAACAGTCTGCGACCGAGGCCGAGGAGGCAAGGCTTCAGCTCGGCAGAATCGTCGCTCAGATGTTCCGCGATCGCAGTGCCACCGACACCACACTCGAGCTTCTTTTCAACCCAGACAATGCTGAGAGCCTGCTGTTTCAGATGAGCATGGAGGAGATCATCGCTCAGCGCACCGAGGCGATCTATCAGGCCGCACTCGACAAGCAGGCTCAGGCCGAAGCGCTGGCTCTGGAGCTTGAGCAGTCAAGAATCGAGCTCGAGGAGATAGAGGCCGAGGCCGAAAAGCTCTACCAAGAGGCCCAGGATGCCGCGGATGCCGTCATTGCGAAGGTTGCCGAGTCTGAGCGCGAGCGCGCCACCATGATGGAGCAGCTCGCAGAGCTCAAAGACACCGCCGAAGAAATTGAACGCCAGAGGCAAGAGGGTCTTGAGTGGGAGCGAAGGCAGGCAGCTATTCGTGCCGCCCCTACCGCCCCTGAGCTCTACTCAGTCGGCGAACCGGACTGGGCCCAGGTCGAGACCGCCATTGCCTTTGCAAGTGAACAGCTTGGTGAGAGGTATGTCCTTGGAGGCGCCGGACCGAATGTTTGGGACTGCAGCGGAATTACCATGAAGAGCTATGCGGCAGCCGGTGTCTACATCGGTTGGCACTCAGCTACCGCTCAATACAACGTGCTGGCGGGACAAAAGAAACTGGTGCCGTTCCAGAATGCTCAGCGCGGAGATTTGATCTGGTGGTCAACCGAGAGCGCCTTCTCAGGAGATAAGTACCACGTTGCCATTTACCTAGGCGACGGCATGATGCTCGAGGCTCCGAACCCAGCTAGAACCGTGAGGATTGTGCCCGTGCGCTATGGCGAGCTTTGGCCCTATGCGGGCAGGCCAACCGCTAGCAGCAACTAACCCTTGAAGTTGGCGTAGCCGTCGGCGAGAACCTTTTCTGCTGCAGCCTTGTTCTGCCAACCGCCAAGCTTGACCCACTTACCCGGCTCTAGGTCTTTGTAGTGCTCGAAGAAGTGCTCGATCTCGTTCTTGGTCTGCTGCGGCACATCTTGGATGTCTTGGATGTGGGCAAAGCGAGGATCCTTGTCCAAAACGCAAAGTAGCTTCTCGTCCTGACCGCCGTCATCCTCCATGAGAAGCATGCCTACCGGGCGAACGCTCATGTGGACTCCGGGGTAGACCGGATACTCCAGCAGGACAAGCGCGTCTAGCGGGTCACCATCACCACCGAGGGTGTTTTCAAAGGCGCCGTAGTCGACTGGATAGACAAAGGGAGTGAAGAGCACTCTGTCCAACCAGACCTTGCCAGTCTCGTGGTCAACCTCGTACTTGTTTCTACTGCCGCGAGGAATCTCAATAACTACTTCGTATGACAACGCTTCTCCTAAATAGGCTTTGAGTGTAAACATTATCGAATTGGAGCCGATGCCAGTTAGACCTCGCCTCACCCCCGCCATGGCGGACGCTCGGCGCGCAGTTCGTGAGTTGCTTGCAGAGCTCGACCTAGAGCCTGGATCGCTCTTCTTGGTTGCCTGCTCGGGCGGGCCCGACTCGATGGCATTGGCCGCAGCTTCCGCGTTTGAGATCCCAAAGGCTGGTCACAGAGTTGGTGCGGTCATCGTCGACCACGGGCTGCAGCCTAATTCGCAGGTGGTTGCCCAGGAGGCAGCCCAGAGATGTAGTGAGTTGGGTTTGGATCCGGTGATTGTTGAGCAGGTGAAGGTCACCCCCACGGGCGAGGGTCTTGAGGCTGCCGCTAGGGATGCCAGATACATAGCGCTTGAAAAGGCAAGAGCGAAACACTCTGCAAGCTTTGTCTTGCTCGGTCACAACCAGGACGACCAGGCAGAGACTGTCTTGTTGGGGCTCGCTAGAGGCTCGGGGCTTAGATCAATTAGCGGCATGCCACAAATCGACCAGGAGCGAAGCCTTGTCAGGCCGCTTTTGGATATCTCACGAGCGGAACTCAGGCAGTCCTGCCTAGATCAGGATCTTGAGTTTTGGGATGACCCACACAATCAGGACGAGAGTTTCTTGCGGGTTCGAGTGAGAAAGCTTGCGGGGGAGCTGGAGAAGACACTGGGGGCTGGGTTTCAGGCGGCGCTCGCGAGAACCGCTGACCTCGCTTTTGAGGCAGATGACTTCTTGGCCCAGCAGGCGCGGGCCGTTCTTGCTGCCTCCGATAGCGATTCTGGTCTTGCTGTGGGAAGTGTTGAGGGCCTGCATCCGGCACTTAGAAGAAAGACTCTCCAGCTATTCCTGCAGAGCATCAGTGGAACGGCAATTTCCCGGACTCAGGTTTTGGAGGTTGAGCAGCTAGTTATCAATTGGCACGGACAGAAAAAGCTCGACCTTTCTGGCATTACAGTAGAGCGGGTAAACGACCGCCTTCTAGTAACAGCCAATTAGCCCGGGAGCCTGCAAGTGCAGTTAAATCACCCAGACATTCAAGAGGTGCTGGTCACCGCTGACCAGATTCAGGAGCGAGTCGCCGAGCTTGCGACTGAAATCTCCGAGTTCTACAAAGACCAAGATGTGCTGCTTCTGGGCATCCTCAAGGGCGCGGTTCCGTTTATGGCAGACATCTCCAGAGCGCTTTCAATTCCGGTTCAGCAGGACTGGATGGCGGTCTCCTCCTATGGCTCTGGAACCGTATCCTCCGGGGTAGTGAGGATTCTCAAGGACCTAGACGCAGACATCAAGGACCGTCACGTTCTGATAGTCGAAGACATCATCGACTCCGGTCTGACCCTGTCCTGGCTCACCTCTAACCTCAAGGCCAGGGGAGCCGCCTCGGTTGAAATTGTGACCCTTCTCAGGAAACCGGAAGCTGCGAAGGTGAAAATAGCTGTCAGATGGGTGGGGTTTGATATCCCAAATGCTTTTGTTGTTGGCTACGGGCTCGACTACAACGAGCACTACAGGTCCCTAGATGGCGTTGGCATTCTTTCGCCCTCGGTGTATGAGTAAAGGTTTTTGATGGCAGAAAAGACAGACAAGAAGGCTGATCCCCAGCAGAGGTTTAAGAAGTTTCTGAAGGGCCCCTGGCTTTGGATTGCCATTGCGCTCAGCGTGGTCTTTATCGGCAGCACCCTGATGAACACTGAGCAATACGCCAAGGTGGACACTCAGGTCGGGCTCGAGATGATCAGCTCCGGCTCAGCTGAGAAGGTGACCATCTTCGATGGCGACCAGAGGGTCGACGTCGTGCTTCGAAACCCAGATGCTGAGTTTGGTGACAAGGTTCAGTTCTACTTTGTTTCGGGCCGTGCCGAGGTTGTCGCTGAGACAGTGGCATCAGCTCAAATTTCAGAGGGTTGGTCCGACGAGGTTCCCTCCACGCCATGGATTCTTGCCCTACTCGGATCGCTACTGCCATTCATCATCATCTTGGCCCTGTTCTGGTTCCTGATGAGCTCGATGGCAGGTGGCGGTCGTGGGGTCATGCAGTTTGGCAAGTCCAAGGCCAAGCTCGTGAGCAAGGAAATGTCCAAGATCACCTTTGATGACGTCGCTGGCATTGAAGAGGCTCACGAGGAGCTCAACGAGCTCAAGGAGTTTTTGAAGAACCCAAAGAAGTTTGAGGAGATGGGCGCGAAGATTCCTCACGGCGTTTTGCTCTATGGCCCGCCGGGAACCGGAAAGACCCTGATCGCCAAGGCAGTTGCGGGTGAGGCGGAGGTTCCGTTCTTCTCCATTTCGGGCTCTGACTTCGTAGAGATGTTCGTAGGTGTTGGTGCTTCTAGGGTCAGGGACCTCTTCGAGCAGGCCAAGCAGGCAGCCCCTGCCATCATCTTTGTTGACGAGATTGATGCCGTTGGTCGCCACCGCGGCACCGGCATTGGTGGCGGAAACGATGAGCGCGAGCAAACGCTGAACCAGCTGCTGGTTGAGATGGACGGATTCGACACCTCCACAAACGTTATTTTGATTGCCGCAACCAACCGACCAGATGTTTTGGACCCAGCTCTTCTCAGACCGGGCAGATTTGATCGCCAGGTCGGTGTTAGCGCGCCAGACCTCAAAGGCAGAGAGCAGATTCTCAAGGTTCACTCAAAGAACAAGCCACTTGGCAAGAAGGTTGACCTAGCTCTGGTCGCCAGGAGAACCCCTGGGTTCACAGGTGCCGATCTTGCAAACGTTTTGAACGAGGCGGCACTGCTTGCAGCGCGGCTCAATCGCAAAGAGATCGATGACGAGGTGCTGGACGAGGCAATCGACAGGGTAATCGGTGGTCCGCAGCGAAAGAGCGCGATCATGAAAGATCACGAGCGACTCGTCACTGCCTATCACGAGGCGGGTCACGCCTTGGTGGCGGGAGCTGCAAACTATGCCGACCCGGTGACCAAGATCACTATCCTTCCCAGGGGCAGGGCGCTCGGTTACACCATGGTGATGCCCATGGAGGACCGCTACTCAATTAGCCGCAACCAGCTGCTGGACCAGATCGCATACGCGATGGGTGGCCGCATTGCCGAGGAAATTGTGTTCAAGGACCCCACCACCGGAGCCTCCAATGACTTCGAGAAGGCAACCAACATCGCAAGAACCATGGTTACCAAGTACGGCATGAGCTCCAAGATTGGCGCTATCTCGCTCGGAAGTGGCAACGCGGAACCATTCCTAGGTCGCGAGCTTGCTACCCATCGGGATTTCTCTGACGAGATGGCTCAGCAGGTTGATATTGAGGTGAAGGTGATTCTTGAGACCGCTATGGACGAGGCTCACAAAGCCCTCACCACCAACCGTGCGGTTCTGGACAAACTTGCAAAAGAGCTCCTCGAGAAGGAGACGTTGAACCAAGACGAGATCGCGACAATCTTCAAGGCAGTGAAGAAGCTTCCCAAGCGAACCACGTGGCGCTCTTCGACTAAGCGTGCTCTTTCGACCAAGGGGCCAATTGCAGTTCCCGAGCGCAAGGTGAAGGAGCTCAAGAAGTCCCCCACTCGGCGAACTAAGAAGACCAAAGATGCAGCCGGAACGGATTCGTAAGGCCGTCCTTGAGCTTCTCGAGGCAATCGGAGAAGACCCGGGGCGCCCAGAGCTAGCCCAGACCCCGCAAAAGGTCGCGGACGCCTACGAGTCTTTTTTTAGCGGCATCAACAAAGATCCCCTCAGTGCACTGAGCGAGACCTTCCCGGCAGAGAGCTCCGAGGCCGTGATCCTGAAAGACATCGAGATGGTCTCTATCTGCGAACATCATCTTCTGCCCTTCACCGGAGTTGCCCACATCGCCTACCTTCCCTCGGACAGGGTTGCGGGTCTAGGAAGGCTCGCAAATGTTGTCGAGATTCTGGCTTCGAGGTTGCAGCTGCAGGAGAACCTGACTGCTCAGATAGCCGATGCCATAGAGCAGGGACTCGATGCTCGCGGCGTTGTCGTAGTTATTGAGGCAAGGCACCAGTGCGTTGCATCGAGGGGCGCAAGGCAGCCCGAGGTGAACACAGTGACCATGGCCTCAAGGGGGCAGTTCTCAGACCCGGTGTTAAGAGCCGAGGTCATGGGCCTGATCACTAAGGGCAATGGCTAGCTGGCAAAGGCCCCTTGTCATGGGAGTCCTCAATGTCACCCCGGACTCCTTCAGTGACGGCGGTCAATTTCTAGAGTTTGATTCGGCGCTAGCCCATGCCAGAGAGATGGCCGAGCAGGGTGCTCAGATCATCGACATCGGTGGCGAGTCAACAAGACCTGGAAGCATTCGGGTGAGTCTCGATGAGGAGCAGGAGCGAGTGCTGCCGGTGATTCGGGCCATCAAGGACGAGCTCAAGGTCAAGGTGTCGATTGACACCATGAACGCCGATACCGCCGCAAAGGCCATTGCAGCGGGGGCGGATATCGTCAACGACGTCTCGGGTGGTCTGGCGGACCCGCAGATCTTTGCAGCCGTTGCGGAAAGCGATTGCAACTACGTGCTTGGCCACTGGCGCGGCCACAGCGACATCATGGACTCCCTCACCACCTACTCCGATGTTGCCCGGGAGGTCGTGGCGGAGCTGGCAGAGCAGGTTTCGATGGCGGTGGCAGCAGGCATAGCCAGAGAGCGCATCGTTGTTGACCCAGGCCTCGGCTTTGCCAAGGACATGAAGCAGAACTGGGACTTGGTTGCGAGGCTAGACGAGCTAGAGAACCTCGAACTCCCGATACTGGTTGGCGCCTCGAGAAAGCGTTTTATTGCCCATGCGCTAGACAGCAAGAACCCGCAATCGGTGGACACCGGCAGACGCGATGTCGCAACCGCAGTTTTGACGGCCCTACTGCTCCAGCGAAAGCTCTGGGGCATCCGGGTTCACAATGTCAGTAACACCGTCGATGCCATTAGCGTGGTAGCAGCGCTAAAGGAGGCTCAGGAGAAATGATCTACAAGGTCCGACTTGATGCCCTCGAGTTCTTTGGCTATCACGGAGTCCAGCAGCACGAAAAGGACTTTGGTCAAAACTTCTTGGTTGACTGCCATCTTGATGTCGAAGCGGGCAGTGAAGACAGCATCGACTCCACCGTTTCCTATGCTCTGGTTGCTGATGAGCTTGAGAAGGTTGCCACCAAGCAGCGCTTTGATCTGATCGAGACCCTTGCTCAGCGCTGCTTGGCTGCAGTTTTGGATCTGGATGCGAGGATTCTGCGCGCCACAATCACGATCCACAAACCAAACGCCCCGCTGACGCAGAGCTTTGGCGATGTCTCGGTATCGGTTTCCGGAGCCAGGGGTGACTAAAGCGGTCCTCGCCTTCGGCAGTAATCTTGGCGACCGTCAGGAAACAATAGTTGCCGCCAGTAAGAGGCTTGCGGAGCACAAAAAAGTAAAGCTTGCGGCGCTCTCTTCGATGTATGAGTCGGTTGCCGTCACGGCCGAGGGTGAGGACGAGAGCCAGCCGAGCTACCTCAATGCGGTGGGAATATTCGAAACCGAGCTAAAGCCCTCAAAGCTTCACAAACTAGCAAGCGATGTTGAGAACGAATTTGGCAGGGTGAGACTTGCCCGCTGGGCACCTAGAACCCTGGACATTGACATCATCACCTTTGGCACCGAGCTCATTGAGACCAAGAAACTAGTTGTCCCCCACCCCAGAGCCTTTGAGCGCGCCTTTGTCTTGGTGCCGTGGCTTGAGGTTGACCCAGATGCTGTGATTCCAGGCAGGGGAAGAATCTCCGCGCTTGTCTCAGAGCTTGATGGCAAGGTGGTGAAGCAGTCATGAAGCCTCTGCAGCCGGCAGGGCTGGCGAGCTTTTTGGCAGCAGGTGCTGTTTTAGGGCTGACTGCCGCGCAACTGGCCACTGGTCTTGGCTACAGCTTCCCGCTTAGCCCGTGGTCGATGATCTTGATGCTGCCACTAATTGGGGTTGCCATCTATCTAGCGACGCTGCCCATCTATCGCTATCGCAAGAGTTTGGAGAAGTGGGAGAGCGGCCCCAGGCCCTCAAGGCCCAATCCATTTTTCGCATTCAGGGCATTGGTTATCTCTCGGGCAATCGCCCTCACCGCGGCATTATTTGCCGGCTGGTACTTGGGCGGACTTATTTGGCTGGTTAGCTTCAGCATCGCCCCCACAGGACTTACGACCCCAACTGTTTTTGGGGCTGTCGGTTCGCTGGTTATGCTCGGCGGCGGCTTGGCGGGAGAATACAACTGCCGTGCACCGCGCGGGCCTAACGAGGAGGCGGAGTGAAGGTAGGGATCATCGGTGACGAGCCGGCAGGCCCTGTCCTGGCCAAGGCCTGGGCTGGTGCGGGCCATGAGGTGATTGGCGTTCACGTTGAGTCTCCGGAGGCTATTGAGAGGGTTGAGGCACTGCTGCCGGATATTCCAATAGCTCCGATGGCTGCTGTCGCCGAGGATGCTGAGCTACTGGTGCTGGCTGTTCCAAACGATGACGCTGAGCTCACCTGCGCGGGACTGGCAGATCTGGGGCTATTTGGGCCCAGGAAAATAGTGGTTCACCTTTCGCCGCACCGCGGCTATGGCATTTTGGGCGATGCCGCCAGGCACGGAGCAATCCCAATTGCGATGCACCCGCTGATGCACTTCACGGGCACCTCAATGGACCTTGCCGTGATGCAGAACGCCACCATGGTCGTGACCACTCCCGACACCTATAGACCCATTGCTCAGGCGCTGGTGATTGAGCTTGGCGCGGAGCCATTTGAGCTCAGTGAGCACCAACGAGGTGCCTACGCAGAGGCCTTTGAGGTTGCCTCTGGGTTTTCCTCGCTGGTGGTGCAGCAGGCGATGGGCATTTTGGCTGAGGCCGAGGTAATGGAGCCCGCCAAGCTAATCGCTCCGGTTGTTAGGAGTGCGGTTGATGATGCACTTGCAAAACCGGTTATGCCGATAGACCCAGAGGACGCGGCCAAGTGAGGCTCGTCCATACCGTCAGCGAGCTCAAGGAGGTGCTTGCGGAGGTTCGAACCGAGCGGTCAATTGGATTTGTCCCGACCATGGGTGCCCTTCACAAAGGCCACCTCTCGCTCATTGAGCGTTGCCAGCAAGATGGCAACTTCACAGTTGTCTCGATCTTCGTAAACCCCCTGCAGTTTTCCTCCGAGGCCGACTACGAGGGTTACCCAAGAACACTGGGCGTCGATGCCAGGCTGCTAACGGATGCGTCGGTGGATGTGTTGTTTGCTCCATCGGCAGCCGAGGTCTTTCCCAAAGAGCAGAGCTTCCCGGAGATTGACCCGGGAGTGGTTGGCGAGAGGTTTGAGGGAGAGTTTCGGCCTGGCCATTTTGCAGGCATGCTCAAGGTTGTGAGCAGACTGCTCGACATCGTCGTCCCCGACAGGGCTTATTTTGGCGAGAAGGACGCGCAGCAGGTTGCGCTGGTGACGCAGATGGTCGATGCCCAGGTTCACTCTGGTCGCAGGGAGCCAATGAGCGTGGTGGTTTGTCCAACTATTCGCTCAGAGCGGGGACTCGCCCTTTCAAGCCGAAACCTCAGGCTCTCAGGTGCTGAGTTAGAGAGCGCGACTGAGCTCCATGGTGCGTTGGTCGCAGGATCCAAGGCAGGTAAACAGAGAGCTGAGATTGTTGAGGCAGCAAAGGCCGCTCTCAGCCCCGCGATTAGACTTGAGTACTTAGAGCTGGTCGATGCGAGCAGTTTTGAGATTGTTGAGCGGATTCCCTCCGGCGGGGCGAGACTGATTATCGCCGCCTGGGTGGGAGACGTGAGGCTAATTGACAACCTTTTGATCGGTGGTAGCAAGTGAGTGAAGAGTACGAGGCAGATCTGCCGGAGCAGATCGCTTTTCGTATGCAAAAGCGCGAGCGGCTCAATGAGCTCTCTGACGCCTACCCGGTCTCGCTGCCGATAACCCACACCATCGAGGCCACCAAGGCCCACTATCCAAACCTTGAGGCCGACATTGCCACCGGCGATGAGGTGGCGCTTGCGGGCAGAATCATGTTCCTGCGCAACACCGGCAAGCTCTGTTTCGCGACGCTGCAGTCCGGCTCCGGCGAACGTATCCAGGCAATGATTTCCTTGGACAAGGTTGGCCAGGAGGAGCTCGACAGCTGGAAAGAGCTGGTGGACCTGGGCGATCACGTGTTTGTTCGCGGCGAGGTCATCACCTCAAAGCGCGGTGAGCTGAGCGTCCTGGCAGAAGAGTGGCAGATGGCTGCCAAGACTTTGCGACCAATGCCCAACCTGCACAACGACCTCGAGGAAGAGTTCAGAGTCCGCCATCGCTACATTGACCTGATCGTTCGCGACCGCGCCCGCGAGGTAGTCAAGATTCGCGCTCAGGTGATGCAGTCCTTGCGCAACACCTTTGCCTCCCATGCCTTCACCGAGATCGAGACACCGATGCTGCAGGTCATGCATGGTGGCGCATCAGCAAGACCGTTCAAAACCCACTCGAATGCCTTCGACACCGAGTTGTTTTTGCGGATTGCCCCAGAGCTGTTCCTGAAGCGGGCGGTAGTTGGTGGCCTTGAGCGAGTCTTCGAGATCAATCGCAACTTTAGAAACGAGGGTGCTGACCGCACCCACTCGCCTGAGTTTGCGATGCTCGAGAGCTATGAGGCCTACGGCGACTACAACTCAATGGCCCAGCTCACCCAGGAGCTAATTCAGAATGCTGCCAAGGATGTCTTCGGCACCCACGAGGTCGTGCTTGAAGATGGCAGCGTCAATGATTTAGGTGGCCAGTGGAAGCGAATATCCCTCTACGGCTCACTCTCCGAGGCGGTAGGGCAAGAGATCACGCCCGAGACCGACCTAGCCACTTTGAAGAAGCTTGCCGACAAAGTCGACATTGAGATTGAGCACCCGCTGGCAGGAAAGTATGTCGAGGAGCTGTGGGAGCACCACGTGAAGCCGACTCTGGATAAGCCAACGTTTGTTATGGACTTCCCGGTAGATACCTCCCCGCTAACCAGGGACCACCGCGAAACCGCAGGGGTTGTGGAGAAGTGGGACCTGTATGTCAACGGTTTTGAGCAGGCAACCGGTTACTCCGAGCTAGTAGATCCAGTGGTCCAGCGCGAGCGGTTTGTGAATCAGGCAGAGCTTGCCGCCAAGGGCGACCCTGAGGCCATGAAGCTGGATGAGGAGTTTTTGAAGGCGCTTGAATTCGGCATGCCACCCTCGGGCGGAATGGGCATGGGAATCGACAGGCTGCTGATGTCACTGACCGGTTTGGGTATTCGGGAAACCATTTTGTTCCCGCTGGTTAAGTAATCCATGGGCTTTTTTGAAGTTGTGCTGGATGCACTGATCTCGCTGATTCCACCGGCCTTGGTCGGTGTGCTTTTCTGGGTAATGATGCGCTCGATTTTGCGCGCTGACCAGAAGGAGCGGGACACCTACAGCCAGATTGAGGCCGAAGAGCGCGCAAAGCGCGCTAACGCCTTGGGCGAACAGCCCTAGTTTTCGCCCAACTAGGCACCTAACATCTAGATACACATTTTGGAGGTGCCAGCTTGTTCGAGAAATTTACCGACAAGGCTCGTAGGGTTGTCGTGCTTGCCCAAGAAGAGGCAAAGCTTTTAAATCACAACTACATCGGCACCGAGCACATTTTGCTCGGCCTAATTCACGAGGGTGAGGGAGTCGCCGCCAAGGCGCTAGAGGCTCTCGGCATCAACCTCGAGCAGGTTCGCGAGCAGGTCCAGGACATCATCGGTCAGGGCCAGCAGTCTCCCTCGGGCCACATTCCTTTTACCCCTAGGGCCAAGAAGGTCCTGGAGCTCAGCCTGCGCGAGGCGCTGCAGCTGGGCCACAGCTACATCGGCACCGAGCACCTGCTTCTAGGGCTTATTCGTGAGGGTGAGGGAGTAGCGGCTCAGGTGCTTACCAAGCTGGGTGCAGACACCAACAAGGTTCGCCAGCAGGTAATTCAGCTGCTCTCCGGTTACCAGGGCAAAGAGGCGGTATCGGTTGGCGGCGAGGTTGCCCCTCCCCAAAAGGGCAGCCAGGTTCTCGACCAGTACGGACGCAACCTTTCTCACGCAGCTGCCGAGGGCAAGCTGGACCCTGTCGTAGGGCGTGAGCGCGAAATTGAGCGCGTCATGCAGATTCTTTCCCGCCGCACCAAGAACAACCCAATTCTCATTGGAGAGCCAGGTGTTGGTAAGACGGCAATCGTTGAGGGGCTGGCTCAGGCGATCGTCTCTGGCAATGTCCCAGAGACCCTTCGTGGCAAGCAGCTTTACACCCTAGACATGGGAAGCCTCATCGCGGGCTCCCGCTACCGCGGAGATTTCGAGGAGCGCCTGAAGAAGGTGACCAAGGAGATTAGAACTCGTGGCGACATCATCACCTTCATTGACGAGATCCACACCCTTGTTGGTGCCGGAGCGGCTGAGGGTGCGATTGACGCCGCCTCTATCTTGAAGCCAATGCTTGCCCGTGGCGAGCTCCAGACCATTGGTGCGACAACCCTGGACGAGTACCGCAAGCACTTTGAAAAAGACGCCGCTCTTGTTAGGCGCTTCCAGTCGGTGATGGTTTCAGAGCCGACTCCTGCGATGGCAATCAACATCCTCAAGGGCCTTCGCGACCGCTACGAGGCTCACCACAAGGTTTCCATTACCGACGGAGCACTTGTCGCAGCTGTCGGCATGAGCGACCGCTACGTCACTGACCGCTTCTTGCCAGACAAGGCAATCGACCTAATCGATGAGGCCGGAGCAAGGGTAAGGCTGAGTTTCCTCTCGTCCCCTCCAGAGCTCAAGGAGATGGAAGACAAGGTTGCTGCAGTCAAGGCCGCCAAGGAGCAGGCCATTGCCGACCAGGACTTTGAGCTGGCCGCCTCCAAGCGTGATGAGGAGAAGAAGCTCACCTCCGAGAAAATCAAGATGGAGAAAGAGTTCCGCGAGGGCAAGGTAGACCAGACGGGCGTGGTTGACGAGGGCCTAATCGCCGAGGTTCTCGCGCAAGCGACCGGAATCCCTGTGTTCAAGCTCGGTGAGGAAGAGGGCGCAAAGCTCATCTTCATGGAGCAGGAACTTCACAAGCGTGTTATCGGTCAAGAGGCCGCGATAGCCGCGCTCTCAAAGACCATTCGTCGCCAGCGTGCTGGCCTGAAAGACCCGAAGCGCCCCTCAGGATCCTTTATCTTTGCCGGCCCTACCGGTGTTGGTAAGACGGAGCTGGCCAAGGGTCTGGCCGAGTTCCTATTCGATGACGAGGATGCACTGATTGCTCTGGACATGAGCGAGTTCTCCGAGAAGCACACGGTATCTAGGTTGTTCGGTGCCCCTCCGGGATTCGTTGGGTTCGACGAGGGTGGTCAGTTGACCGAGAAGGTGCGCCGCAAGCCATTCTCTGTCGTGCTGTTCGATGAGATCGAGAAGGCCCACCCCGACATCTTCAACTCCCTGCTTCAGATTCTTGAAGAGGGTCGTCTAACCGACGGCCAGGGAAGGGTAGTTGACTTCAAGAACACCATCATCATCATGACCACAAACCTCGGCTCCAGGGAAATCTCTCGTGGTGCTCTCGGCTTCACCCTTGAAGGCGATGCCGCTAATGACTACGACCAGATGCGCTCAAGGGTCAATGAGGAGCTCAAGAAGAACTTCAAGCCTGAGTTCCTAAACCGTGTTGATGAGGTCATCGTCTTCCCACAGCTCACCCGCGAGGAGCTTATGCAGATCGTTGACCTGTTCATCGGCCGCCTGCAGCAGCGCCTGGATGAGCGCGATCTGAAGTTGGTCCTCACCACGGCCGCCAAGGAGAGGCTCATGGAGCTGGGCTATGAACCCTCTCTCGGAGCCAGGCCCCTTCGCAGGACTGTGCAGCGCGAAATCGAGGACGAGATATCAGAGCGCATCCTCACTGGAGACATCCAGAGCGCCCAGGACATCAAGGTCGACTTCGTCTCAGATGCCTTCACCTTCGTGACAACCAGCCGTGAGGCAGAGGCGGTCAAGAAGTAATTGACTGAGGTTCAGCGCTACGAGGTTGTCAGCAAGAAGCCCGGTTTTGAAATCAGGCAGTATGCCCCTCACGTGCTGGTTACCAAGTCAATGTCGGGAAGCCTTTCAGCGGCTGGCTCTAATGCCTTCCGCTACCTAGCCGGCTACATCGGCGGTGAGAACGCAACCTCTCAGCAAATTGCCATGACCGCTCCAGTGCTTCAGCACAAGCAACCAAGTGGGTACGAGGTCGCATTCGTGATGCCTGAGAACATGGAAGATGCCCCCGCACCACTTCGGGAGGGCATGCAGGTCAAAAAGGTCGAGGGTGCCCTGATGGCGGCAAAGCGCTTTTCCGGGCTGGCATCGGACGAGCTCTTTGAACGCAAGGCTAAGAAGCTGCTCGAAGAGCTTAAGAATGCAGGCTATGAACCTGTTGGCGAGGTCAGCTACGCCCGCTATAACGGCCCTTGGACACCTGCACCGCTTCGTCGCAACGAGGTGTTGGTGGCGCTGGGGGCCTAGCTATCGCCATAATTGGCAGATGCTTTCGATTCGCTCCGCGGTAACTGCTGACGTCCCAGCCATTCGCAAACTAGCCGACCCGCTCGTTGAAAAGCGCATCCTGCTGGGTAAGGAGCTGGTCGAGCTGTATGAGTCCATTCAAGAGTTTGTGGTTGCCGAGCTCGATGGGGAGCTTGTTGGGTTCGGTGCCCTTCACGTGATGTGGCGAGATTTAGGTGAGGTTAGAACCCTTGCGGTTGCCGAAAGTGCGAAGCGAAAGGGCGTCGGAACAGCCCTTCTCAGCGAGCTGCTGCAGCGGGCAAAAGCGCTGGGCATCAAGAGGGTGTTTTGCCTAACTTTTGAGAAAGACTTCTTTGCCTCTCACGGATTCGAGGAGATCAGCGATATCCCGGTTGACCCAGAAACTTACGCCGAGATGGTTCGCTCTCACGACGAGGGTGTTGCGGAGTTCCTGGATCTAGCAAGAGTTAAGCAGAACACGCTTGGAAACAGCCGAATGCTGAGGCACCTCTAACTAGATTTACCTTATGGCTAACGACGAAAGCGTCTATCGCACACGAAGAATCGGCGCTTTGGTGGTCCTGGCAGCACTAATCGCAGGCATCTGGGGCATTCCCCAGCTTTTGGCAAATACTGGCCAAGAGGTCTTTCCAACCGAGGAAGCAACAGCGACCGAAGAGGCCATCCCGGCTGAGATAACAAACTGTGCCCCTGGCGTGGTTTCGGTTGAGGTAATGATCGGGAAGCTAATAAGCGGCGATGCCGATAATCAGGTCGTTGAGACCTTCAACTCCTTTGCCTCTAACACCAACCCCGATATTTGGTATGAGATAACCAACAACGGACTGGTCGATTGCAAGTTCAACGTTGGTTCTCGTGTGACGTTCTTCACTATTACCTCAGGTGAGCAGACCTACTGGTCCTCACGAGATTGTGACCGCACCAATGTCACGGACCGCTTCGTCACCCTCGCGTCAAATACCCCACTGGAGGCAGCCGCGAGTCCTTGGGAGAAGTCCTACTCCTCAGAAAACGGCTGTAATCCAAGTGGCAATGACCTGGTGCCAACCGCAGGCGCCACCTACAAGATCAAGGTTGAGGTCAACGGAGTCATCTCCGAGGAAAAGCGCTTTATTCTCAACTAAGGGCTGCAGCGATGGCGGCAGCAAGCTGTGAACTCGAAGAGTCAATAACTTTTGTGTGGCCCAGGCGCTTCGCCTCAGATTGTCTAAGTGCAGGGTTAGTTACACCACGAATTTCTCCGCTGAGGCTGATTTCTCCAAATGCCGCGAGCGACTGCTTGGCGGGTTTGTCCTTGACCGCCGACGCAATTGCTATCGCGATAGCCAAATCAGCGGCAGGCTCGGTTATCTTCATGCCGCCCACGGTTGAGACGTAGACATCTCGGTCTGAGAGGCTCAGTCCGGCTCTGCGCTCTAGAACCGCAAGGAGCATTGCAACCCTTGCAGAATCAACACCGTTGGTCACGCGCCTGGGTTGCGGAGAGCTACTCTTCACAACCAGAGCCTGAATCTCGGCCCGAAGGGCCCTACGACCCTCGACGGTGATTGTGATGCAGGTTCCAGAGACGCTGGTCTGCTGCTCCGAGACAAATAGGGCAGATGGGTCTGGCACCTCGATGATGCCTTCGCCACTCATTTCGAAGCAGCCAACCTCGTCGGTTGGGCCAAAGCGATTCTTGAGGGTTCGAATGAACCTAAGAGACGTCTGCCGGTCGCCCTCGAAGTGGCAGACGACGTCGACCAGATGCTCGAGCGTCCTCGGGCCTGCGATCGAGCCATCTTTGGTCACGTGTCCGACCAATACCAGCGGTGTTGAGCTCTCTTTTGCAACCCGAATGAGATTGCTGGCCACCTCTCTCACCTGAGCTGGCATGCCAGCAACCCCATCGAGCTCCAGGCTTGAGACGGTCTGGACCGAGTCCACGATTATGAGCTCTGGATCCACCTGGTCAATCTGCCCCAGCACGCTCGAGAGGTCTGTTTCGGTTGCAAGAAAAAGGTTTTCTGAAAGCGCGGAGGTTCGGGTGGCACGAAGCTTCACCTGAGAAGCCGACTCCTCGGCAGAGACGTAGAGGACTTTCTTTCCTCCCTTTGCGAGCCTCGCGGCAACCTCTAGGAGCAGGGTGCTCTTACCCACACCGGGCTCACCCGAGAGCAGCACCACCGCTCCTGGAACTAGCCCCCCGCCTAGAACGCGATCAAACTCCTGAACCCCGGTTGGGTAGTGGCCCTCGCCGCTGGTCTCAATGTCTGTAATGGGTCTGGCCGCTCGAGCAGAACTAATTTGGGCAGGCTTTGCCTTGGTGACGGAGGTGGTCTCTGAAACAGTTCCCCAGGCCTGGCAACTGCTGCATTGGCCAACCCATTTAGCCGTTGACCAACCACACTCGCTGCAGCGATATTCACTCTTGGTCTTGGCCATCAAACCAAACTACCGCTACCCACCCCCACCTAAACTTCTTCTCTCAACAGTTTTTTGGTTTGGAGCGAGGTTTATGCGCAGGCACTCCTTCGAGCTTTGGCTAACCCTGATGGTCTCCTTGGGGGCAAGCACGATCTATGCCGTGCTGAGCCTGCTGCGAAAACTAAATTCAACCCAGGGCCTTGCCGGCTCTACAACCACCATCAATCGCCCTTTAGCCCAGCAAGGCTGGCTGGATTTTATTTCTCAGCTTGCCTCGATTTCACTCTCTCTGGTTCCAGTCTTGTTGGCGCTCTACTTTCTCAGGCTCGATGGAATCAGCATTGGCCTGGTTCCAAAGGCAAGGGATTTTCTCTGGGGCTTTGGACTGCCGGTGGCAATTGGAATACCAGGGATAGCGCTCTACGTCGTTGCCGTGCAGCTCGGCCTCACCGCTCGCGTGATTCCAAGCTCACTTGGTGAGTACTGGTGGACGCCACTGATTCTGTTCCTAGCGGCACTTCGCGCGGGACTGCAGGAAGAGGTTATTGCAGTTGCTTTCTTGGCTAAGAAGCTTGAGCTAATTAGACCGGGGTTAACGATTGCCGCAGTGGTTTTGATCTCGAGCCTCTTTAGAGCCAGTTACCACCTGTATCAGGGCTTCTCAGCGTTCTTGGGTAACTTCCTGATGGGTTTGGTATTTGCCTACCTATTTCTAAGGGGAGGCCGCATCGCTCCTTTGGTTATTGCCCACACCACCATGAACACTGCCGTCTTTATTGGGTATCCGTTGGTTGCCCCATACCTACCAATCTAGGATTTACCCATGGATAACCTCAGGGTGTGCTTCTTGGGCACCGGCTCTATGGGCTCAGCGGTGCTGAGAGGCCTCATCGACTCTGGGCACCCCGTTGAACTAATCTCGGCAACAACTAAAAGCGAACAGAGTGCTGCGAGCCTCAGAGCAATTGGCGTAAGCGCGCTCTCGGTTGAGCAGTCGCCGGACGCGAATGCCTTACTTTCGGGCGATGCGGATGTTGTCGTGCTGGGTGTGAAGCCCTACCAAATTGTCGATGTGCTCACGGAGATTGCCGAGGAGCTCCCAAAGAACTCGGTGGTGATTTCGATGGCCGGGGGTATTGAGTTAAAGACCATGGCCGCAGCCCTCCCTGAACACAAGAACCTGATCCGCTCGATGCCCAATACTCCCGCGATGGTTGGTCAAGCGGTAACCGGGCTTGCTCCGCACTCCAACGCGAGCGCTGATGCGTTGGATGCCGCGCAGTGGCTGTTCTCCTCCGTTGGAGAGGTGGTCAAGGTCGAAGAGCAGCAGATCAATGCGTTGAGCGCAATCTCAGGCTCAGGTCCTGCCTGGATCTACTTCATCATCGAGCAGTGGGAAAAGGTCGCTATCTCTAAGGGCTTCACTAAGGAGCAGGCAGAGACGCTAGTGCGATCCACGCTGTTTGGGTCCGCGGCTTTGCTGGCAGAGAGCGGCGAGGAGCCAAGCGTGCTCAGAAAAAACGTGACCTCACCCGGCGGCACAACAGAACGCATCATCGCGACCCTGGACGAGGCGAATCTCGAGAGGCTCTTCTCTGCTGCTCTAGATGCTGCCGTCAACAGGGCAAATGAAATAGCCGCCGCAAAGGATTAGGCTTTAGCTATGGCAGACATTTTTGAGGCAATCGCCGACCCAACAAGGCGCAAAATAATGGAGACTTTGCTCTCGGCACAGGTAGCTGGCTCAGAGCTAACAGTAAGTGAGCTGGTGCAGAAGACCGGCTTGGGCCAGCCCACAGTGTCAAAGCACCTAAAAACCCTTCGTGAGGTTGGCCTGGTTGCCGCCCGCGAGGACGGCCAAAAGCGTTTCTACTCGGTAACCCCTGAGCCGCTCGAGGAGATCGAGGACTGGATGATCAACTTCCTCTCGCTCGGCTTCGAGGCGGAGGGTGAAGAGGACCTCGCAAAGAACCTCAGCGAAGCAGGCGAGAAATTGGGCCACTGGATAACCGAGAAGGCATCCTGGCTCGGTGAGCAGCTCCGCGCTCGCGCAGATGAGCTAGATGTCGATGTTGACCCCAAGGAGCTTGGCAAGAGGCTAGGTCGGAAACTCGCAGAGACAAAGGTCGATGCCGAAAAGGGTGCAAAGGACTTCGAGAAGCTAGCCAGGCAAAAGGTCGAAGAGGTCGTTGACGACGTTCGAAGTGAAGCCACTCATTTCGCCGAAGAAGTCAAGGCAAAGGTAGGTAAGAAGTAATGACCGAAAGTTCCGACGCTCTCCGCAACTTCGCTCAGAAGCAGCTGAAGAAAAAGCAGGACTTCAGAACCTATATGTGGGTCTACGCGGCAGTGGTCGCGTTGACGTCCGGGGTCTGGTTTATTACGTCACCGAGTGCTCCCTACTGGCCAATTTGGGTAGTCCTAGGGATGGGTATTGCGGCAATCTTTGTGGGTCTCGATGCCTACGGCCGTCTTGGCGGCAAGCCGATAACCGACGAGCAAATCGATGCCGAGGTTGAGCGCCTAAGGCGCAAGGGCTAGACTTTGGCAGGTTGCCCATAAGGGCAAAAAGAACATAGACGAGGTTTTTGTGGGTTCAGTAATCAAAAAGCGCCGCAAGCGCATGTCGAAGAAGAAGCACCGCAAGCTTCTTCGCAAGACGCGCCACCAGCGTCGCAACAAGAAGTAGTAACTACCCGCCCAATAAGGCGGGTTTTTACTTTTGGGCCCTTAGCTCTCGCCTGCGCTGACGGAGGATCTCCCAGCCCGCGGCAACCGCATAGCGTCTAAGTTGCTGATCCGGGTTCACCGCCACCTGATTCCCCACCGCACTGAGCATCGGTAGGTCGTTCACAGAGTCGGAGTAGGCCCAGGATTTCCTGAGGCTGATGCCTCTTTCCTTTGCGAGCGCTTTGATTGCTCTCCGCTTTGCCTTGCCGTGCAGAGGGGCACCAACCAGCTCGCCAGTGAGAACGTTTCCGTCGTGACCAACGATGGTGCCCAGGGCACCTGTCGCGCCAAGGTCATCTGCAATTGCTTGAGCCAGTTCAACAGGCGCTGCTGACACCAGCCAAACTTCGTGTCCCTGCTCAAGGTGATGTTTGAGACGCTCGAGGCTTCGTGGCCAAAGCCTTGGCTTGATCTCATCTCGGTAGACCTGGTCGATCAGGCCCTGAAGCTCTTCAACCGAGTGACCTTTTGTCAGCATCAGAGCCCGGTCTTTGAAGTCAGCCATTTTGGAGTTCTTCTCACCCCGTCGCATGTACATGACGTGCTCCCACATAAACCGCCAAATATCGCGGCGCTTGATGCTGCCTCCTGTGAAGGCGACCTTGCCAAAGAGGATTGATGTGGAGCCGCAAACTAGGGTGTTGTCCACATCAAAGAATGCGGCAACCTTCTTCTGAGGTTTGCTTGCTGGGGTCACTCGCTAAGTCTAGAGCCGGAGTGAATCGCCTAGTCTTGAACCATGAAAGAGCCAATCGAAATCCAATTGGTTATCAGGCAGGGCTGCCATCTCTGCGTTGCCGCAGAATCGGATTTGGCCAGGGTAATCGCCCGCTTCGCCGCCGAGTATCCAGACCGCGAATACTCGGTAGAGCTATTAGATATCAGTGAATACGACGAGCTGCAGCGGTTCAGTGAAGAGGTTCCCGTTTTACTGATCAATAAAAAGCAAGTTTCATTTTGGCGGATAGACGAGAAGCGAGCCTATGAGCATCTAAGCGAGCTTGTATGAGAAGAATCATCGTTTGGGCGCTTAAGAACTTCTGGTTCCCAATTTTGGTATTTGCTCTGGCACAGCTCGGCAAGCGGTATAAGTGGGCCTCAGATTTCCACGCCAAAATAAATAAGTTCAAATAGTGTTGCATTATTACTACATAGTATTTATGCTACATACATGGGTCGCAAACCAAAGTCCGAAGAAGAGCGGGTAGCTAACCGCATCGAAGACTTGCGCACCCGGGCCAACCTCTCTCGGCAAGAGCTCGCCGAGCAGGTTGGTGTTCACTATCAAACAATCGGTTACATCGAACGCGGTGAGTATTCGCCGTCACTTGTTTTGGCGCTGCGCATTGCATCGGTGTTAGAGACCAGCATCGAAGAGATCTTCTGGCTGGATGAGGAAAATGATGTCTAACGAGCTACTAGTTGTTTTTTATATTCTTTTGACCTTGGCATTCGCCTACCTCTGGTTTTATCCCAAGGTGGTCGGCGAGAGAGTCAAACTGATGGCATGGATGGACGTGGTTGTCACGGGCATACCGGTGGCCATCTCAGCACTGCTTTTCTGGGAGTCTGATCCAACCTTCAGACTTCTAATTTTCGATCTGAACTGGTTTTTCTTTACTCTGCTCGCGATGTTTGCAATCGAGCTACCCATCTTTTTGCTTTATCTTCGCGCACGAGGACTCAACGAAAAGTATTGGGAAGAGTTCAGGATAGCTCCGAAGGGATCTCCGGATGCGGCTTGGGCATCAGCTTCAGTGGAGTCGGTGGAGAAGCAGCTCAATGACACCCGTTGGGATGGGCTCAGAACAGCCTCCGGCAAGCGGGCTCTGCTCTGGGGTTCAAACATCATGATTCTATTTGGAACCGGATATCTGTGGCTTGCGGGCGATAGCGGATGGGCCGCCTACGCACTGATCCACATCTTGCTCATATTTGTCTTTGGATTCCTGCTGCGCCAGTCGGTGAGGCTGGTTGCGGATGCGCCTGAGGAGGCGCTAGATGAAATGCTGATTCAGCTGCGCGATCGAAGCTATTTGGTTGCCTATCGGTGGCTTTCGGTCCTTGCATTTCTCGCTGCATCAGCCCTGCTGGCCTATTCAATTTTCAGTGATTTTCAAGATGGGTCTGATGGCTTCAACTACCTGCTGGCCTTCACTTGGCCAAAGGTTCAAGCTGTCTTCTGGCTAATTGGCGCCTACGTCTTCATGATGCCCTCGATGGCAATGATTTCACTAGAGCTCAAGCGCGAAAAGTCGGCTGGCAAGCGATGACTTCTAGAGACAGTTTCCCCGACATCCTTCGCGGCTTTGCCCTACTGGGCATCGCCATGGTCAACGTTCAATATTTCGCTGTTGACACCGTTAGCGGCTTTGAGTCGGCTGACTTTACCTCTGGTGCTAACTCGGCCGCAGCCTTCATTGTGATGCTCTTGTTCCAGTCAAAGTTCTACCTGTTGTTTTCGTTCCTCTTTGGTTACTCCGCTCACTACGTAATGAAGGGCGAGCGGGCAAACCGCTCGCGCTGGGTGGGCAGGTCGGTTGGGCTAATTCTCTTTGGTGTTGTCCACTTCGTGTTCCTCTTCCACGGCGACATCTTGTTCCTGTATGGGGTCTTTGCGCTTCTGCTGTTGGCCTTCTACTTCCGACCCGATAAGTCGGTGAGGCGCTGGGCAAGAGGGATCTACATCTTCTCTGCCATCTTGTTCACCCTGCTTGCACTGTTGGTGACGGCCGGGGAGGCATTTCTGGCAAGCAAGGGAAAGACCCTGCCCGCTGACACCGCCGGCCTTGGCGGCCTAAACCAGGCGCTTGCCTCGGGTGGGTTCTTGGAGGCCGCTGTTGCCAGGTTTGAACTCTGGCTCACCTTCGCACCCCAGGGTTTCTTCCTGCAGGGACCGCTGGTAATGGTTGCGTTTTTGGTCGGGGTCTTGGTTGCAAGAAAGAACGGTCTTGCCTCTGGAGCTAATCCCGCCTTGATGAGGCGCATGGCTTTGTGGGGTATTTCCATAGGACTTCCACTGCAGCTGGCCGCGGCAGCAATCTACATCTTCAACCTGCTTGCGGATCAATACAGTCTCGGTCTATCGCTTATCTCCTTGGCCATCAACTTCCTCACCGCACCGATTCTCTCAGCCGGTTATGTGGGAGTGCTGTGGCTGATCAGTGAAAGAGTGGGTGGCATTGCGCTGCTCTCGGCTGCAGGTAGGCACTCGCTGACTATCTACCTGTCCCAATCAGTCATCTTCTCCGTGCTGTTCTCGGCCTGGGGACTAGGCCTGTTTGCTCAGCTGGATGCCTGGCTCGTTGCCACAACCGCCTTCCTCACCTGGTTGGTGCTGAGCGTGCTGGCAATGGTCAACCTCAGGTTCTTCACCAGAGGACCCATGGAAACGCTGCTGACGAACTTCTCAAAGCTGTTTGTGAGAAAAGCGTGAACCTCGAGCAGCTCGGGCTCATCGGAGTCTTTATCTTTGGCGCTATCCCTTGGTTTGAGGCCATTGGGGTTGTTCCGGGAGGCATTGTGGTCGGGCTGGATCCTGTCCTGACGGTGATAGCGGCAGCAGCGGGCAACCTGATTACTATTGCCGCCTTTGCCTACGGCGGAGCCAAGATCAGGGCCTGGGTTATCAAACGGCGAGAGGAAAAAGGGAAGCAGCCCAAATCTGACCGCTGGGTTAAGGCCCAAAAGGCCTTTGACAAATACGGCATCTATGGCATGGCCCTACTTGGTCCACTCATCATCGGCACTCAGTTTGCTGCAGCTGCCTCGGTTGCAGCAGGGGTGAGGCCGGCGAGGGTCACCCTGTTGATCTCGAGTGCGATGGTGCTATGGGCGATTGTGTTCGCATTCTTGACGACCTGGCTTGTGGATGTCGGGGGATTTGACACCTGGCTGGGACAAAACGACTAGTTCTCCACAGCTCTAATGTCTATACTTTTGTATAGATAGGAGATATCTGTTATGACTAAGCGGGTGACTAGAAAAGCTTTTAAGAATGGCGGCAGCTGGGCCGTCAGAATTCCAAAGGGCTGGCTCCCCGACGACGCCGAGTTTGACATGACGGTTCGCGAGGACGGCGTCCTAGAAATACGACCCTTAGATCGCGATGAGAGGATGAAGCGCCTGCTGGCTGAAATCCAGGCTCGCGGACCCATACCTGAAGAGGAGTTCCCCATGCCGAGTCGAGAAAACTGGCCCGACCGGTTCGATTACGACGAAATGTTCAAGGATCCTATTTAGTGGCTCGATACCTCCTCGACACCGACATTTGCATCTTCGGTCTCCGAGATCATCCTGGGGTAATGTCCAAGCTCTCAAGTATCTCCAGCTTTGACTGGGGAATCTCTTCTCTAACAGCGTTTGAGGTTCTCAGGGGTGTATCCAGCGTTGGAAACCAAACGACAGTGGACCAGAGCCAGGATTTTGTCAGCTTTGCACAGGTCTTTCCCTTCCAAGCAGCGGAAGCAAAGCGAGCAGCACAGGTAGAACGAGAGCTAGCCAAATTGGGTAAGCCAGCTGGCCAGATTGACACGATGATTGCAGGTCATGCCTTGAGCCTCGGTTTGATATTGGTCACAAACAACCAAAGACATTTCAACAGCGTCCCGGGGCTAAAGCTAGAAAACTGGCTTTAGGGCTGAAGTCTGTTTGGTCCTCGGAAGAGGAAGCTCGCCTCGCGAATGTTGGGCAGCTCGAGCATGAGCATCACGACTCGGGTAAGGCCCATTCCAAAACCACCGTGGGGAGGGACGCCATAGCGGAAGAAGTCCATGTAGAACTCAAGACCCTCGGGGTCAAGACCCTTGTCCTTGGCCTGAGCCTCAAGAACCTCAATCCTGTGCTCGCGCTGGGCACCGGTAGTGATTTCGGTTCCCTTCCAGATCAGGTCGTAGCTCTTGGTTAGCGCATCATTGTCTTCGTGTCGCATGTGATAGAAGGGCCTGATGTGCTTTGGGTAGTCGGTTAGGAAGACGAATTCGTGGCCCAGCTCCTCTTTTGCATACTGCGAGATCTGGCGCTCTCCCTCAGGGTCAAGGTCTCCATCGGTCCGCGGGACTTTATAGCCACGTTTTTCGATGATTTCATGAGCCTCGGCTAGTGGAATGCGAGGAAATGGAGTGCTCGGAATCTCGATGTCGATCTCGTAGAGCTCCTTGATTCTCTCGCCGTGCTTCTGCTTAACCGCAGTAATGGCCTTGACCATGAGCTCCTCCTGGAAGCTCATCACGTCCTCGTGGGAGTCAATCCAGCTCATCTCCATGTCGATGGAGACGAACTCGGTCGCGTGCCGGGAGGTGAAGGAGGGGTCTGCCCTGAAGACGGGTCCGATCTCGAAGACTCTGTTGAGACCAGCGCTCATAGCCATCTGCTTATAAAACTGCGGAGACTGGGCGAGGTAGGCGTGGCCCTCGAAGTACTCGAGCTTGAAGAGTTCAGCGTGAGACTCTGAGGGAGATGCCATCAGCTTCGGGGAGTGGATCTCGACAAAGTCGTTTGCCAGCCAGTGCTCTCTCCAAGCCTGCTCAATAGTCGTTTGAACCTGCATCATCAGGTTTAGCTCTGGCCTACGGAAGTCGATAAAGCGCCAGTCGAGCCTCTTGTCAATAGAGGTGTCCTCGGCAATTGGGCTGTCTGGTAGCGATGCTGAGACCACCTCAAGGCCTTCAAGCAAAATCTCAATACCGCCCAGCTTTACTCGCTCATCGTGCTTGAGCTGTCCCTTGACAATCACAAAGCTGCCGTGGGTTAGTGCGGACACCTGGTCGGCGAGAGAGTCCTCTTCGCTGGGGCGTGGGTAGGTAACCTGAACGCTGCCGGACTCATCACGAATGATGATGAATTGGATCCGCTTCTGGTCCCTGAGGGTCTCTACCCAGCCACCGATTGTTACTGGACCATCCTGTTGGCTTTTCAGTTCGCTGATTTTTGAGCGATTGAGCATAGTTCTTGGGTCCTTTAGGGCTAGCTGGCGGATTTCAGCCAAGTTTAGCGAAGGTAAACTTGTTCCATGCCCGCCTCTCGCCTTCACTTCGTAAGACACGGTGAGGTGTTTAATCCGCGGAGGCTGCTCTACGAACGCCTTGACGGGTTCCCGCTGAGCGATCTTGGACATGAGATGGCTCAGGCCGCGGCCAAGGAGCTGGCGGGGATGAACAGGGAAATCTCAAAGCTCTATGTCTCTCCTCTTGAGAGAACAAGACAGTCAGCCGCACCGGTTGCAAATGAGTTTGGCCTGGAGCCAACGATCGAAGAGCGCATCATCGAGCCCTGGAACAGGCTTCGTGGCTACCCTTTAGGACCCAAGGCCCTGCTTGCAAAGCCCGCGTTGGCGATCCACCTATACAACCCATACCGCCCAAGCTGGGGCGAGCCGTTTCAGGAGATCGCCTCTCGGATGACCGGTGCTGCGCTAGCCGGCTGGGAAAGCGTTGACTCAGGGGATGTCGTGTTTGTCTCTCACCAGCTGCCCATCTGGATGACCTATCGCAGCGCTCAGGGCCTCAGCCTTCCTCACAACCCTAGAAACCGTCGCTGTTCGCTCTCCTCCATCACCTCTTTTGACGTGGTTGGCGGCAAGCTGGTTCCGGTTGACTATCGCGAACCCGGCCTTAGGCACGCGGGGCTGATCTAGTTGCGGAGATTTTTGCTTAGCGCACTGGTTGTTCTCATGCTCGCTGGCTGCGCTCAAGACCCACTAGCTGAGCAGTTTCGCTCGGGAGATAACAAGAACTACATCGCAGGCGATGGCACGGTGACGGAGTTTGCTATAGAGCAGCGGCCGACATTTGAACCTTGGGAGGGCATCACCGAGAGCGGTGCGTTTCTCACCTCAGAATCGCTTGAGGGTTATGTCGTGGTTATGAACTGGTGGTATGCGGCTTGTGCTCCATGTCGAGCAGAGGCACCAGACCTTGCAGCACTGAGCGAAGAGTTCGCAGCTGAGGGTGTTCAATTTGTCGGGGTTAACGTCCGCGACACCGCGGAAACCGCGCTCGCCTTCGATAGGAACTTTGGCATCACCTTCCCATCAATAATCGACGCGCAGAGTGGCGGGGTCTCTTTAGCTTTCTCAGGTGTGGTTAGTCCGCAAGCGGTCCCCACGACACTGGTAATCGACAGAGAGGGCAGGGTCTCGGCAAGGATTCTGGGCCGAATCGATAAGTCAATTCTTCGTGAACTGATAAACACGGTGAACCAGTGAGTCCCTCCGAGATTGCCCTATCGGGCTCAATGCTTCTGGCAGTTCCCATTGCGCTATTGGCCGGCATTGTCACCTTCGCAAGCCCCTGTGTGCTGCCGCTGGTTCCCGGGTATCTCGGCTATGTCTCTGCAAATGTGAAGTCGAGGGCCGTTTTAGGGACAGCTTTGTTTGTTGCGGGCTTCACAGCGGTCTTTGTTTCTCTAGGTGTACTAGCTGGCTCGGCCGCATTCGTTTTCTTCACCCGAAACCTTTGGGTCCAGGTGGTGCTGGGAGTGCTGGTGATTCTGTTTGGGCTTGCCATGATTGGCCAGCTTGGTTTCTTCCAAAGGACTCTCAAGCTGCCGGTAACGCCGAAGACCGGTCTAATTGGCGCACCGCTTCTGGGCGTGGTTTTCGCCCTGGGTTGGACCCCTTGCATTGGGCCCACGCTGTCGGCGGTTTTGGTATTAGCCAGCGACAGCGGGGACCCGCTTCGTGGCGGAATATTGGCGACGGTCTACTCCCTAGGCATCGGAGTGCCATTCCTTCTGCTCGCTGCAGGAATTGGCTGGGCCGCCAAGAGTGTTGAGCTGATCAAGCGCAACATCCGTAAGGTCAACATCTTCGGAGGCGTGCTGCTCATTGTCTTGGGCACACTGATGGCAACCGGGCTTTGGTTGCAATTTACTAATTGGTTGCAGGTGGTGAACAGTGGCATCATCCTCCCGCTTTAGCCCGGTCTTTTGGGGTCGCTGGTTCTGGCGCCAGCTGACCTCGATGCGCACGGCGCTGTTTCTACTGTTGCTGCTGGCCTTAGCGGCAATCCCCGGTTCTCTTTATCCACAAAGAAGCGCTGACCCCAATGGTGTCAGGCTCTACTACGACCAGCAGCCTGAGTTTGCAGCCCTGCTGGATTCGCTGCAGCTCTTTGATGTCTATACCTCGGTTTGGTTCTCAGCGATCTACATCCTGCTTTTTGTCTCGCTGGTTGGTTGCGTCTTGCCCAGGACGCAGGTCCACCTAAACGCTCTTCGCGCTAAGCCTGTCGAGACTCCACAAAAGCTTGAGCGGATGCCTGCTTACCTGAGCGTTCCGGCTGAGTCCGATCGGCTTGACCGAGCGGAGCAGGTGCTCAAGGCCCGAGGCTTTAGGGTTCGCAGGCTTGAGGACTCGGTATCTGCCGAGAAGGGTTACCTCAAAGAGACCGGGAACCTGGTCTTTCACTACTCCCTTGTGCTGCTGCTGATCGCAGTTGGAGTCGGCGGAGGCTTCAGCTTCTCTGGGCAGCGAGTCTTGGTTGAGGGAGATACTTTTGTGAACAACCTCGCAAGCTACGACGCCTTTTCTCCAGGTCCGTTGTTTTTTGAGAACGAGCTGCAGCCTTTCTCGATGACCTTGGAGGACTTTGAAGTTGTCTATGACCTCAGAAACCCCGCCAACTTAGGCCAGCCAGTGGACTTTGTGGCAAATGTGACCCTCGATGACGGCCTAAGTAGCGCCAACTCGGACATCCGGGTCAACTTCCCTCTGGAGGCTCCGGGCGCGAATGTGTTTTTGACCGGAAACGGTTTTGCTCCGGTGATAACCCTCTATGACGGGGTCGGAAACATCGCATTTTCCGGGCCGGTTGTCTTTCTGCCCCAGGACTCCAACATGACATCGCTTGGAGTAATCAAGGCCCCAGATGCGCTGCCCGAGCAGATTGGAATCATTGCGTTTTTCTATCCGACTGCTCAGGAGCTCGAGTCCGGGGCCTATGCGTCTATCTACCCAGACCCGATTGATCCGCTTTTGACTATGAACGTCTATTTGGGTGATCTTGGGCTCGATGCTGGAATACCGAGAAACGTTTATGCATTGGACATCACGGACCTTGATTTGATTGCCGGGAGAGACGGACCCAACCCGCCAATTGAGCTTCGGGTCGGCGAGACGGCCGAGCTTCCCGGCGGAGCGGGTTTTATCTCCTTCGATGGGCTGAAGCGATTTGCCTCCTTGGATGTCGCTTATAACCCGGGTGGTTTGTGGATCATGGTGTTTGCATTCATTGCTCTTGTGGCAATTGTGTTTTCGCTGAGTGTTCGCAGAAGACGGGTTTGGGTGCGTCAGGCAGCTGGCAAAATTGAATACGCAGCACTTGCCAGGGGCGATGACGAGGGCCTCGAAGAACTAATTGTTGATTTGCGCAAAGAGATTGAGGGTGACTAGTTGAACATTGTCCTAAATGAGCCACTGTCGCAAATCTCGCTGCTGTTCGTTTCTGCCGCGATGGGTCTCTTGGCTGTTGCTCTGTTGATGTTCGCGTTCCAGCTAGCGAGACTCAAAGACGATCCCACCGAGTCGCGCTTCGAGCGCTATGGCTTCTGGGTATTGGGTGCGGGAACCCTGGTCTTAGGTATTGGGGTATTCCTGCGCGGGGTTGCGGCTCAGCGCGTGCCTTGGGCAAACATGTATGAGTTTGCAATCTCGGGCGCACTGATGATTCTGACCATCTACCTGATCTCGCTCAGGGTCAGAGACGTTCGTTATGTGGCGACCTTTGTCACCGGGTTCGCGCTCGTCACCCTCTTCGCCGCGGTGAGCCTGTTCTATGTCGAGGTAAAGACTTTGATGCCGGCTCTCCAGAGCTACTGGCTTGTGATCCACGTGGTCGTGGCGATCATGGCAACCGGATTCTTTGCCATTGCCGCCGGTTTCCACATCTTTTACCTCATCAAGGCAGCCGGTGTTGGTCGCGCTCTGATGGACCGCTTTCCAGACCTGAGGCAGCTAGAGAGAGTCGCCTACCGCTTCAACATGGTCGGGTTTGTGGCCTGGAGCTTTACGTTGATTGCCGGAGCCATTTGGGCCGAGCGTGCTTGGCACCGCTATTGGGGCTGGGACACCAAGGAGGTTTGGACCTTCATAATCTGGGTCGTCTACGCCGGCTACCTACACGCCATGGCAACCAGAGGCTGGACGGGTAAGCGAGCGGCGGTACTCGGTCTAATTGGTTTTGGAGCGGTGATATTCAACTTCACCATCGTGAACCTTTTCTTCAAAGGCCTTCACGTCTACTCAGGTCTCTAATAGCTGCCTGCAACGCTCTAATCTCTCGAGCCACCACTGAGTGCGCTCTGGGCTGGCGGCATATTTCTCTAAAAGCTCTTCACTCGGTGTCACCTCGCGAAGCTCTATTTCGCCAGCTACCGGAACCAGCGGAGAGGCAACAACGTCACCGCCAAGAAGTCTTGCGGTTGCAAGGCCACAGTCATAGCTAAGCGTTGGCATGGCAGCGGCAAGGTGCAGGCCGTGGGCAATACCGATAGAGCTCTCAAGGGCAGAGCTAACGACTATCTCGAGTCCGCTCTCACTCGCGATCGCGAGAGCCCTTCTTATGCCTCCGAGCGGTTGAACTTTGATAACCGCAATGTCAGCCGCTTGCTCTCTGGCAACCAGTAGCGGGTCGGTTGACTTTCTAATGGATTCATCGACTGCGACCTTGAGCGGTATCTGTTCCTCGGCCAACCAGTTCCTGAGCTCCTTGAGCTCAGCGATGGTTTTTACCGGCTGCTCGATATATTCAAGGTCAAGGCTCTTGAGCTTTCTTGCAACCTGCATGGTTTGCTCGGTGGTGTAGCCGGCATTGGCATCCAGTCGAATCTTGGTATCGGGGTAGAGGTCTCTTACCCTTCTTGCTCTAGCAATGTCGTCTTCTAGATCTTGCCCCTTCTCGGCGACCTTGATCTTTACCGAGCTAAAGCGGCCAAAGGGTGAGAGGACATCGGCCACCTCATCCGGACCAACCGCTGGCAGGGTGGCATTGACGGGTATTGACTGCCTAAAAGAGCTAGGAAGCGGGTCATTGGCCCAACTGATGGCACCTGCTAGCCACTGAGAGGCCTCATCGTCCTCGTATTCGACGAAGGGGCTGAACTCGCTCCAGCGCTGGCTGCCTCGGAAGATTAGCGCCTCACGCACCACAATCCCGCGGAACTTAGTCCTCAGCGGGAGGGCTACAACCGCTACATCGGTTATCTCGTCGGCTGCCATTTGATTAGTCTAGGCATATGAAATTTTCTCCAGGAGCCCCGTTTGACCCCACCCAGTGGGTCGATGTTGCGGGATTTGAGGACCTGGAAGACATCAGCTATCACCGCCACAACTCCCTGGGAGTAGTGAGGGTCGGCTTCTCAAGGCCCGAGGTTAGAAATGCCTTTAGGCCGCAGACGGTAGATGAGCTCTATAGAGCTTTAGATCACGCGCGCATGCTCTCCGATGTTGGGGTCGTGCTGCTAACCGGCAATGGTCCCTCACCCAAGGATGGCGTCTGGGCCTTTTGCTCCGGTGGTGACCAGAGGGTCAGGGGAGATAGCGGCTATGAGTACTCTCCAGGCGGAGCGGGCAGACTTCATATTCTCGAGGTCCAAAGACTTATTCGTTTCATGCCAAAGGTTGTAATCGCTCTGGTGTCAGGTTGGACGGCAGGTGGTGGACACTCGCTAAATGTGGTCTGCGATCTCTCGATTGCCTCCAGGGAGCATGCCAAGTTCAAGCAAACAGATGCCGACGTAGGTTCCTTCGATGCCGGCTATGGATCAATGCTGCTGGCTAGGCAGGTTGGCCAGAAGTTTGCACGTGAGATCTTCTTTTTGGGGCAGGAGTATGACGCCCAGCGGGCCCTTGAGATTGGCGCAGTTAACAAGGTGGTGGACCACGAGCAGCTTGAGAGCGCAGGACTTGAGTTTGCAGAGCAGATCCTCGGCAAGAGCCCGACAGCGATTCGAATGCTGAAGTATGCGCTGAACGCAGCCGATGATGGCATGGTTGGCCAGCAGTTATTTGCGGGAGAGGCAACCAGGCTCGCCTACGGCACAGCCGAGGCCAAAGAGGGTAGAGACGCCTTCTTAGAAAAGCGCAAACCTAACTGGTCTGATACCCCCTGGCACTTCTAAATGAAAAAGCTCCGGGTCTGTGGGGCCAATGACACCTTTGGCGCTCTAAATCTCATCCTTGATGTTCTGGAGGGAAACTGCGCAGGATTCATTTCCGCTCCTGAGGTAAACGGCGTTCTTCCCGAGGTTTTTCTTCCTGAGGAGGTTGCCGATGATGTCGGACTCATTGTCGAAAGCTCTGGCTCTTCGGGCTCTCCAAAGCAAATCGAGCTTTCCGTTGCGGCTCTGAGGCACTCGGCTACCGCGTCACTGGCAAGATTAGGTGGACCGGGGCAGTGGCTACTAGCCCTCACACCGCAGTTCATTGCTGGGGTGAATGTGCTGACAAGATCGGTGCTCTCAGATTCGCAGCCTGTGATTATGAACACCCAGGTTCCATTCACGACCGAGGCGTTTGTGAGGGGGGCATCTTTGATGGAGGGTGAGCGCCGCTACACATCCCTTGTTCCCGCCCAACTGCAGCGGATAGCTGCCGAGGTCGATAGCGATGCGTTTCTGTTTTCAACCTTGAGAAAATTTGATGCCATTTTGGTTGGAGGTCAGGCTGCAGACTTCGCTCTAGTGGAGTCTCTTAGGGCCAAGGGCATCAACATAATCCTGAGCTATGGCATGGCTGAGACCTCTGGAGGCTGTGTCTATGACGGGGTTGCACTCGACGGAGTTGCAATCAAAATCGTCGATGGTCTGATTGAGATTTCTGGTCCAGTGGTAGCCAATGGGCTGGGTGGCAGCTATCTCTCTAACGATCTGGGGGAGATGGTTGATGGGAAGCTCAAGGTTCTCGGCAGAGCCGATCGGGTCATAGTCTCTGGCGGGCTAAAGGTTTCCCTTGAGCGAGTTGAGGAGGCGGCGCTCACCATTGCCGGGGTCGAAGAGGTTGCGGCCTGCGCGGTGGAGAGCGAGTGGGGTCAGTCGGTGGGCATCGTCTATTCAGGAAGCCCCGAGGTTTCCTTTGAACAGCTGACCGAGGCAATATCTCCCGCGGCCAAGGCTAGAAAAGTGCTTAGGGTTGAGGCGCTGCCGCGTCTTTCCTCGGGCAAGCCCGACCTTGTGGCGTGTAGCAAACTACTCGCCGATTAGTCTTTCTCCAATGTCTAAGTTTTCTACCTGGGTTACAGGCGCGAGAGTGCGAACGCTGCCACTTGCGATAGCTCCGGTGTATCTAGGTTCGGCGGTGGCTTTCACCCTGGACCGCTTTGACCCTGTGCTTGCGCTCTTGGCGCTTGTGGTGTCGCTGTTTTTGCAGATTGGCGTGAACTACGCCAACGATTACTCAGACGGCATTCGCGGCACCGATGACGACCGGGTGGGACCGCAGCGCATCACCGCAGCAGGTCTTGCTAGACCAGATGCTGTGAAGCGGGCGGCATTTATAACCTTCGGCATCGCTATGGCTGCTGGACTTGTCATTGTCGTAATCACTTCCCAGTGGTGGCTATTGGGAATCGGAGCCCTGGCGGTATTGGCGGCCTGGTTCTACACAGGTGGCAAGTCGCCCTATGGCTATGCAGGTCTTGGCGAGGTCGCGGTATTTGTCTTTTTTGGTCTGGTTGCAACGGTGGGCACGAACTTTATCCAGACACTTCTCATTGACCCGCTTGCGGTGCTGGTGGGTATCGCGTTCGGGTTCTATGCGACCGCGGTGTTGCTGGTGAACAACATCAGGGACATTGACACCGATACCAAGGCTGGAAAGAAGACCCTCGCGGTTCGGCTTGGTCGCAAGGCCTCCAAGACCCTCTTTATGCTGCTGATTTGGTTGCCGGTTGGCCTGAACTTCTTGATTCTGCTTGCCTATCCGGCGGCAATACTCGGAATGTTGAACCTGCTATTGGTGCTGCCGGTAACGCTAATAATCATGGAGAGTAGAAACCCTGGTGAGCTGATCACAGCTCTGAAGCTGACCTCTTTTGCGGGCCTAGGGTTTGCCGTCTTGGTTGGGACCGGCATCGCTCTCGTCAGCCTTAGCTTCTAGGTCCAAGATTCGGTCCTCTTCGCTTGAAAGATCGTCTTGGTAGCGGCCGGATGAGTCTCGAGACAATTTCTTGGCAACCGCCTCGCTCATTGCATCGCGCTGACGGTCTAAAAACACAAGCGCTATGGCAAAAGAGAGGGCTGCTGCAATAATTGCGGCGAAAAATGGGTTGAACTGAAGCAGTAGGAGCACAAAAAAGACTCCAAAGAAAAGCCCGAGGCGAATTAGCACGTAGCTGAGCCAAGGGTTTTTCACATCACCAGTCTAAGAGGAAGCGAAACGAACTAGGGTTGAAGGTATGACACGAGTGGCTCTTGTAACGCTTGCGTTTTTGGTTATTTGGATGGTTTTCACGACCGTTTTCGCAATCAGCGCTGACAAAAACGAGGTTAGGTCCCTGCCGAAGTGGCTTTGGGTAATCCTTTGCGTGATCGTGCCGTTCTTCGGAGGCCTCCTCTATCTAATGGTCGGACGCCCACTCAAGCGTGGCGACGAGGGCGGATTTGGTGGTCGCGGAAAGACCGTTGCCCCAGATGACGACCCCACCTTCCTGCGTGATATCTCGAAGAAGATGCGCAAGAAGGATGATGAAGACGACAAGAAGTGACCAGCCAAGACTTTGCCGCCAGCCTGGTGGCGAATCTTGTCGCCTCTGGAGTTAGATCCTTCTACCTCTCCCCGGGAGCTAGATCTCAAGCCTTGGCCATAGCCGCTGAGCAGCTTGCAAAAAGTGGCAAAGCAAATCTGACAGTTCGCCTCGACGAGCGCTCAATGGCCTTCACCGCTCTTGGAAACTCGATGGCCTCCGGCAGACCGGTCGCCGTTATCACCACCAGTGGCACCGCGGTGGCGAATCTGCACCCAGCTGTCCTCGAGGCTTCCCACGCCGGAGTCCCCCTGATCCTGCTGACAGCCGACAGGCCAGCGAGACTCAGGGGTAAGGGTGCGAATCAGACAACCTTTCAGCCAGGTATTTTTTCGCCGGCAACGGTAGCCGATTACGACCTAGAGGCAGTCGATGCTTCGGTTGCGGCCAAGTTTGCTTCTCAAGCGGTGATCGATGCCACCGAAAAACATGGTCCGGTTCAGCTCAATCTCCAATTTGATTTGCCACTGAGTGCTCAAGAGCCAGATGCCAATTCGGTGCTGTCAGGGCTCGGTGAGTTATCCGAACCTCAGACTCTCGAACTGAGTGAACTAGAGGTGCCGGTAGATAGCCACACGGTCGTAATAGCTGGTGCCGGTGGCTCAGGAGCGAGGGCTTTTGCCGAAAAGGCAGGCCTACCGCTTCTTGCCGAACCAAGCTCTGGGGAGCGCAGCGGACCAAACGCCATCACCGATTACCTATCGGCTTTGGAGACACTAGAGGGTCAGGTCAGGAAGGTCGTGGTCTTTGGAAAGCCGACACTTTCCAGGCCTATCCAAAGGCTGATTTCAACCAGCGCCCTCTATGTTCAGGTATCGCGCTTCGGAAACTTTGACCCCTTCGATAGTGCCATCGCATCTGCTCAGAGGCTGCTGCCTTCAGGAGAGGTCGATGCCGCCTGGTTAGAAAGCTGGAGAAAAGAACCCGAGCTGGATAAGCGCGGAGAGTTTGTGCGGTTCGTCTGGGAGAACAGCCCAAGGCTGCTATTTGGAGCATCAGATTTGATTCGGGTGGCTGACAGGGTCGCTCGCCCAAAGGAGATCGAGGTCTACTCGAACCGCGGACTCTCTGGCATTGATGGAACGGTATCCACCGCGATTGGTATTGCCCAGGAGAGACAGGATGTCACTGCCCTAATTGGTGACCTAACTCTCCTGCACGATGCAAATGGACTGAACCGCAGCGACCTGCGAGAAATGAATGTTCGCCTCGTTGTTGGTAATGACAATGGCGGCCACATCTTCTCTCGTCTCGAGGTGAACGAGCTTTTGCCGAAGGAGAGCTTCGAGAGGCTCTTCGCCACTCCGCAGGTGGTGGATCTTCGGTCTTTGGCAGCAGCGTATGGCTGGAAGTATTTCCGCTGCGAGAGCATGAAGGAGCTTGAGGCTGCCTGGGGCGAAACCGGGTTTGTGCTTATTGACTATGGGCTCTAGGCGCCAAATGCCCAGCGGACGGCTCTGAACTTTAGCTCTGTTTCGCTAAGTTCTGCCTCAGACTCCGACTCGCTCACAATTCCGCAGCCCGCCATCGCCCGGATCTGACCGGGTTCCACCACACCACCCCGAAGCGCAATCGCAATCTCTCCTGATCCGTCAGAACTTAGCCAACCAACAGGACCCGCATAGCCGGCCCTATCGAAGGGTTCCAGCTGTTCAATCAGTGCCATGGCCGCCTCACGAGGGGTGCCTGCAACCGCTGCGGTTGGGTGCAGGGCACCAACCACATCTAAAAGCGAAGTCTTGGACTTGAGTTTGCCCTTGACGTCGGTGGCTAGGTGCCAAAGGTCGGGAAGGGCGAGCGAGAACGGCTCCTCGTCGGCCTCGATAACTGAGCAGAAGGGCTCGAGTGCTGTGACCAGTGACTGCACGGCATAGCCGTGCTCATGCTTGTTCTTGAGCGAGTGAGAAAGACCATCGGCAATCGCGCGATCCACATCCGGGTCGGTGCCTCTGCCAGCGGTTCCGGCAAGCACTCGTGCCGAGACCTCCCCGCCCTCGGAGCGAATTAGCAGCTCGGGAGAAGCCCCAAAGACAGACTCAACTTTGTAGGTCCAGCAGTGTGGATAGCGCTCGTGGAGCCTTCCAAGAGCCGATTCGAGATCAACCGGTTCCACGGTTTCGAGCACGAGGTCTCTGGCGAGCACAACCTTCTCTAGGCTGCCTGCGCTGATTGCGGCTATGGCTTTTTCAACCGAAGCCCTAAATCCCGCCGAGCTTTGCGAGCCCTCTGCGAAGCTGCCGGCTGGGGCATTGCCCTTGTCATAGCTCTCATCGCCATCGACCATGACCTCGTAGCTGTGACCGGGTTGAATAACCAGGGTTCTTGCGGGCACGATAATCACAGACTCGGCGCTGCTCTTGGGGGAAAAGGTTATTGAGCTAAGTCCAATTAGGCCCGTGCCGGGAACCGACACCTCGTCCCGGATCTCGCTGGCATCTACAAGCTCCTGCCACTTGGCAGAAAGCTCCTGAATCCGGCCATCACCTTTGGCAGCTAGTCGCTTGGCGACTCCGTAGCCGATGATGAGCTTGCCCTCGTGTAAAAAGACGTTTGCACCAGCTAGCTCTAGAACCTCAGGCACGGCCGCTTGCCGAATGTGAACCTTGAGGGTCAATGTGATTCCTAGCTTCCAGTTCTCTGAGAGTGCAGAAAGAATAGAGCAACAGCTTTTAGGCTTTTTATTCCTACCAAGTCTAAGCGGAGGCCCTAGTTGCGAAAAATTGCAGGCGTTGTGCTGATGGGTGCGATGCTGCTTGCTGGACCCGCCCTTGCAGACGATAACGAGGACGACCTGTTCCGCGAGGGCGATGAGATAGAGCAGGTCATACCCCCGGTAGTTGTAAACGGCCAGGTTGATCCAAATGCCGCGGAGCCGCTGAACCTGGACGAGATTCAGATCACAACCATGACGCCTGCGGATAGGTTCATGAATGCGACGACGCCGCTGGTGGTGGCATTGATGTTTGGCTCGGTTGGGTTGGTGGTTTATACCCTTGCCACCCAAGGCAGAGGCGATTCCTAGCCCGATTAGACTTGGCGGGTGACCAGGGCCGACTTAGGAAAAGATCCAAGCAGCGTTTCCGCGATGTTTGATGAGGTTGCCTCGGCCTATGACAAGACCAACGACCTTTTGTCCCTCTATCAATCCAGGCTCTGGCGGCGCTCGCTGAAAGCGGCTGTGGCACCAAAAAGCGGTGAGCGAATCCTGGATATCGCTGCCGGCACGGGAACCTCCTCCATGGCACTTAGGGTTCCAGGCGCCGAGGTGGTGGCAGCCGACTTCTCTCAGGGCATGATCGCGGAGGGAAAAAAGCGCTATCCCGACCTAGAGTTCGTATTTGCAGATGCAATGAAGCTGCCCTTCAAAAAGCCAGAGTTTCATGCGGTCACGATGTCCTTTGGTCTGAGAAACGTTCAGGACCACAAGGTCGCGCTAGGTGAGTTCCATAGGGTGCTACTGCCAGGGGGCAGGCTGGTTATCTGCGAGTTTTCTAGGGTGCGAGGGCTCTTCGGGACCCTCTACCGCTGGTACTTGAGAAACGTCTTGCCAATTGTTGCCAGACTGCTCAGCAAGAACCCTGAGGCCTACAGCTACCTAGCCGATTCCATCGAGGCCTGGCCGTCCCAGGACGAGCTTGCACAGGACATCCGCGACGCCGGCTTTAGTGATGTTTCATATCGAAACCTGACTTTTGGAATTGTTGCTATTCACACGGGGTTTAGAAACTGATGGCTCTCCTACCTCCTCAATTTAAAAAGCTCGGCGATAGCAAGCTTTTGAAGCAGATCGAAACCGATCTTGAGGTTGTCGAGACCCGTATTCAGACCGCTACCACCCAGACAAACTCTGTCGTTGACTCAATGTCGAACCACCTCGCTAAGGCTGGCGGGAAGAGGCTAAGGCCTCTGTTGGTGCTGCTCACATCTCACCTTGGATCTGGCACAAACTCCGACGTTTCGGACGCGGCAGTAGTCATGGAGGTAACTCACCTCGCCACCCTGTACCACGACGACGTTATGGACGAGGCCTCCACAAGAAGAGGTGTCGATGCAGCGCATGTTGTGTGGGGCAACAACATTGCAATTTTGACCGGAGACCTGCTGTTTGCAAGGGCTGCCAACATCGTTAGCCACCTCGGCACCGAGGCCCTACAGCTTCAGGCTCAGGTCTTCGAGCAGTTAGTGCTCGGTCAGCTTCACGAGACCATTGGACCCGGTGATTCCGATCCGCTCCAGCACTACCTCGATGTGGTCAGGGATAAGACTGGGTCGCTGATCTCGCTCTCGGCAAGGCTGGGAGCACTGCTTGCGGGTGCAGATGACGCCTATCAGGAGCCGCTGCGGCTCTATGGAGAGCGGGTCGGCATTGCCTTCCAGCTCGCAGATGACCTAATCGATATCAGGGCCTCCAAGAAAGACTCGGGCAAGGTTGCGGGAACCGATATTCTTGCCGGCGTTCCCACCCTGCCAGCACTGTTGCTAACTGCCTACGAGGACGAGGACTCAAAGGCTTTGGCCAGCGACATCGCCAAAGCCAGCGAGGCTAATATTGCCTCTGTCCTCGAAAGGCTCAGGAACCACCCGGTTATCGCCAAGGCAGAGGAAGTCACCGACAGCTGGGCAGACATGGCCGTCGATGCACTTGAGCCACTACCCAGTGGTAGCGTGAAGTCCGCCCTTGAAGCTTTTGCCAGGGCCGTGGTTGACCGCAAAGGTTAGTTTTTAGAAAGAGACAATGTCCAAGCTACGTCTTGCAGTTATTGGTGCTGGTCCTGCCGGCATCTATGCATCAGACCTCATCTTGAAGGCTGAGCGAGACTTCGACGTATCAATCGACCTATTCGACCTGCTGCCTGCCCCCTACGGACTGGTCAGGTATGGCGTAGCCCCAGACCACCCCAGAATCAAAGGCATCATCAGGGCACTTTTTGAGGTGTTAGACCGGGGAGATATTCGCTTTTTCGGAAACGTCAAATACGGAGTCGACATCACGCTCGACGACCTAAAGCAGCACTACAACGCCGTCATCTTCGCAACCGGCGCTATCAAGGATGCAGATCTGGACATTCCCGGGGCAGACCTTGAGGGCAGCTTTGGAGCCGCTGACTTCGTGAATTGGTATGACGCCCACCCAGACTTTCCGCTCGAGTGGCCGCTTGATGCCAAAGAGGTTGCGGTTATCGGTAACGGCAACGTAGCTCTGGATGTTGCCAGGATTTTGGTGAAGCGACCAGAGGACCTGCTATCCACCGACATCCCAGATCACGTCTATCAGGGTTTGAAGGCATCACCTGTCACTGATGTCCACGTCTTTGGTCGCAGAGGCCCCGCACAGGTTAAGTTCTCACCCCTTGAACTTCGAGAGGCACTTCATGTTGAGGGGGTGCAGGCGATTGTCTATGACGAGGACTTCCAATATGACGATGGTTCACGTGAGGCAATTGACTCGAACAATCAGATTCGCGTGATGGTCAAGACCCTTGAGGATTTGCGGGAGAATCCATCAGAGCCCCAGGAGCGAAGGCTGCACCTGCACTTCTTCTCCACGCCAAGGGAGATTCTTGGCACCGATGGCAAGGTTGCGGGTATCAAGTTTGAGCGCACGGAGCTCGATGGCACCGGACGCGTCAGGGCAACAGGCGAGATGCGAGAGTTTGAAGTTCAGGCTGTCTATCGAGCTGTCGGCTATTTCGGGAGCGAACTTGATGCAATCCCGTTTGACGATGTCGAGGGTGTAATTAGAAACGAAGAGGGCAGGGTCCTAGATCAGAGCGGATCGCACATCCCGGGTGTCTATTGCACAGGCTGGATTAAGCGCGGACCGGTTGGTCTCATTGGCCACACCAAAGCCGATGCCATAGAGACCATCGGTCATCTACTGTCTGATCGAGCTAGCTGGTGGTCGCCGTCTAACCCCGGCGAAGAGGCTATCGAGGAGACCTTGCGCTCGCGAGGAGTTGACTTCATGGCGTGGCCGGGCTGGCTCAATGTTGATGGCGAAGAAAAACGCCTCGGGCAGCTAAGCGGCAGGGAACGACTAAAGCTCCATAATCGTGCTCAGATGCTCGATATCTCCAAAGGACGCTAATTGCAGAGGCTGCCTGGAACAAGGCTCCGTAAAGCCCAGATTGGACTGCTTGCAACCTTTGTCCTGATGGGCCACGGCGCTTTGGCATCGGTTGCCTGGGTGCCCGAATACATCGATCGACTCGGGGTCTCGTTCGCAACCTGGGGAACCATCATTGGCTTTAGCGTGATTGGTTCTATCACCCCGCTGCTGTTTGCATCCAGGTTGTTGATGCGCTTTGGTTCAAGGCCTTTAATTCGTTTTGCAAACTACGCGGGCATGGTCTTTTTGGTCGCTTTGGCCTGGACCAATGACCCAGCACTTTGGATGCTTATAAACATCGGCTTCAACTTCTCAATGTCGCTATTGGGTGTGAGCGTGAACTCGCATGCGGTGCTGCTGCAGAAGCAGATCAGCATCAACATCATCGGACGCATGCACGCGGGCTGGTCGCTCGGTGCTGTCGGCGCAGCCATCACAGGAGCTATCTCTACGACCTTTTTGTCGCTCGAGGTCTTTCTGATTCTGGTGGCGATAGCCACGATTATCATCTTTGAGTTCACGCTGCGGTGGCTGTTGAGCCCTGAGGAAGATGGTCACGTCGAGGAGCGAGCGGGGGTTGTCAAGCGCAAGTTCTACCAAATGCCCTCGCAGCTGTGGTTTTTAGCGATCGGGCTCTTTGCTGCCATCTACCCGGAAGTTGCTGTCATTGACTGGGCGGCGGTATTTGCTCGTGATGTCCTAAATGTTGATGTGGCTCTTAG
>ERZ887851.448-NODE-448-length-41504-cov-37.076914_pt1 | contig 41504 bp, 42 predicted proteins | sample MGYA00521100_ERZ887851 | MGnify/ENA primary metagenome ERZ887851 (study PRJEB32303, sample SAMEA104408602) | aquatic metagenome | biome: Brackish water; feature: Pelagic; material: water | place: Baltic Sea | collected 2014-06-06T16:11:00 | depth 11,444 m ... | reverse complement strand
AGTTTCTTAGCTACACGCGTTCGCAGGGCAATGACCTGAGTACGCCGGTTCCGGCGTTTGGTTTTCCGGGGCTTAAACAGGGAGACTCTTGGTGTCTGTGCGCGTCACGCTGGCTTGAGGCGCATGATGAGGGTAAAGCCCCGCGTGTTTTTCTTCGGCGCACTCATAAAAAGACGCTGAAGACCGTGGCTATGGACATCCTACGAAACTATGCAGTCGACCTAAGTTAGCGGGTAAGCTCATTTCGCTACCGCGTTTTACCGCGTAGCAAAAATGGATTCTAGTTGCGATGCTGAAGAGTAACACCTCAAGGATTCGCGGTTTCTCGTTGCTCTGTAAACGCGGCACGGGGTTCCTCGTTGCTCTTTCTGTAATCGTAAGCTGCTCTGTTGGTCAGCAGGTCAGGCCTCTTGATGATTCCGCGAGACTTGCTAGCGGATTCGAAGGCGGCGTTTTTTTACTCGATGGAGAATCGGGTGAATTTTTCGCCACAAGTGAGCAATGGCTTGTCCGCGCTGCCATTCCTGCGTCTACTTTCAAAGTGTTTAGTTCGCTTGCCGCGCTGGAGTCGGGGGTCGTTGCTTCGACAGATCAAGTCATTCGCTTGCCGACATACAGCAGTACGCGTGAGGAAATCAACCGCGACCTCGATTTTGCCAGTGCGTTCGCGCTATCGGCACTCCCTCACTATCAGCATTTGGTGCGCGAAATTGGCGCTACCAAAATGCAGTCCTATCTCGACAACGCCGACTACGGCAACCGATCGATGGGCGGCGGAGTCGATCAGTTTTGGATTGCGGGTGACCTGCGGATAACACCCCGCCAGCAGCTCGAATTCCTCCGCCGCCTCCATCGCTCTGAGCTGCCTTTTCGGGATACCGTCATGGCGCAGGTTCGACAGATAATGCAGCGCACTGAGCGTGGCGGAAACGTATTTGGTAAGACTGGCTGGGCTAACTCTGCAGAGGGCTTGCATACAGGCTGGTCGATAGGCTGGCTTGCGCGCGACCGAAAAGAGCCGCTCTACTTCGCCACGCTTTTACAAACAACCGAACCCGGCGACAGCTTCCTCGATATTCGCTTACTCTTATCGTTAGAGGCGTTAGACCAAGTCGAATCACAACACTGAGCCGAGTCGGCTAGTAATATTTAGACTGCCAAGGGCATGACTTCGGAGGTAGACTGAGCGCCTCACGCGGAACTGTTTAGGCGCGGGCATCGAAGGCCCGCTTTTCTGGAGATAAAGCAATGAATAACCCATTTAAGGTAAAGAGTGTCTCTACTCTATGGTTAAGCATGGCGCTGCTGTCGAGCGCGGTGGCGCAAGTTCCCATTATTCAGCCGGGCGCACCGGGTCAGCCGAGTCGGCAAATAACAATCGAAGAAGCGTCTAACCTTGCGGGCCTAAGCTATACCGATGCTGACGTTAAATTCATGCAGGGCATGATCATGCATCATTCTCAAGCACTGCAGATGGCCGAAATGGTCGAAGCGCGTAGCTCTCGCGAAGCGATACAGCTGATGGCGCTGCGTATTTCGCTTTCGCAGGAAGACGAGATAGTGATGATGGAGGAGTGGCTAGAAGCGCGTGATCTTCCCCGCGCTATGCCGATGGCAGACATGCAGGCAATGGCGTCTAATCACGAAATGATGCCGGGCATACTGACTGAGGCCGAGCTCGATGAGCTCGCTGGATTAACCAGTCAAGAATTCGACACGCGCTTTCTCCAATTAATGATCAAACACCATGAAGGCGCAATAACCATGGTCGATCGTCTGCTCGACCAGCCTGGCACAGCCCAGGACTCGGTGCTTTTCGCCTTTACTACTGACGTGACCTCAGACCAAACGAGCGAGATAGAGCGCATGAGCGCGATGCTTGCCGGATTCTCGCCCGACCCGCGAGTAAACCTCAAGCCAGGTTATGACGACGCGGGACAAGCAGCGCTCAATATGCGCTTGCTCGCGGCGCTGCCGAAACCTGATGGATTTTTCGATCCAGCAAACCCGCAGGGATTGCCGATGAGCCGCGCGCGTCCGCAGGTATTGCAATCGTCTCAGGCAGAAGAGGATGAAAGCGCAGCGGGCAACAGTACTGACGCTGACTCTACGGTCGAAACGCTGACCAATGCCGCAGACGAGGGCGTCGTTCCTGCTGATACTGAAGACGAAACGGCGGAGCCGCGTCCCAGTTTAATGAATTTTGCGAACACCGATTTAGTGTTCGCAGGGGACGTCGTCGTAGCAGGTAATTATCATGGCTTTAACGCCTATGATATCTCCCTGCCGCGCGAGCCCAAGCTACTGAGCTCGGTCGTGTGCCCGGGCGGTCAAGGAGACGTGTCTGTTATTGGCAACCTGCTTATTATGTCAGTCGAACAAACTCGTGGTCGGCTAGACTGTGGCCTCCAAGGGGTTGCCGAGCCCGAAAGCGAAGAGCGTTTCCGCGGCATACGCATTTTCGATATAAGCGATTTTAGAATGCCAATTCAAGTGGGCGCGGTGCAGACCTGTCGCGGCTCACATACGCACACTGTGGTCACCGACCCCGACGATGCAGGCAATCTCTATATTTACGGCTCCGGCACAAGCTCTGTCCGTCCCGGTGAAGAATTGGACGGCTGCTATGACGAGTCGCCATTCGAGAATCCAGAGTCGGCGCTTTTTCGCATCGATGTCATTCAAATTCCCGTCAACGACCCTGCATCAGCGCGCGTAGTGAATCGGCCGACGGTATTCTCAGACCCTGCGTCGGGCGTTATCGCCGGTCTATGGGAAGGCGGGGATCATGGCCCTGGCACTCAGACAACTCGCGAGACGAATCAGTGTCACGACATTACCGCCTACCCCGAAGTGGGTCTTGCGGCGGGCGCCTGCTCGGGTAATGGCATCCTGTTGGATATTTCAGATCCTGTGAATCCGACGCGTGTCGCCGAGGTAATAGACCCCGGTTTCGCCTACTGGCATTCGGCGACTTTTAGTAACGACGGGCGCAAAGTGGTGTTCACGGACGAGTGGGGCGGTGGCTCTCGGCCGCGCTGCCGCGCGTCTGATCCGATCACCTGGGGCGCCGATGCCATCTACGACATAGTCGACAACGAGATGCAGTTTCGCAGCTATTTTAAAATGCCTGCCCCGCAAACCGATCAAGAAAACTGCGTCGCCCACAACGGTTCACTCATCCCTGTCCCCGGCCGCGACATCATGGTTCAGGCGTGGTATCAGGGAGGGATTTCGGTTTTCGATTTTAGCGACTCTTCCAACCCACAAGAGATTGCGTTCTTCGACCGCGGACCTGTTGATGCCGAGGAACTCATTCTCGGTGGTTACTGGTCGGCTTATTGGTTCGAAGGGCTGATATACGGCACCGAAATCGCGCGCGGTTTCGATGTGCTCGAGCTCATGCCGAGTGACTATTTGAGCGAGAACGAAATTGCGGCCGCGTCATTGCGAAGCGCTGGCGGCACGTTTAACGCCCAGCGCCAGCAGCAACATAGATGGCCAGCCGAACCCGTTGTCGCACTCGCGTATCTCGATCAGCTGCAGCGCAGCGAGGTGGTTTCGCCGGATAGGGCAACGGATCTAAGCAGTGCGTTAAGCGACGCACAAGATCGGCTTAATGAGGCCGTGAGCGACGAGCGAGTGGCTGGCAAGCTTAGGTCGTTGGCGGTGACCTTCGATACCGAGGCGGAGTCTCTGCGCGGCAGAACGCGAGATCGTTTCGAAATGCTAGCCGATTCGCTAGAAGCGATTGCCGACAGGCTTTAGAGACTATTCAGGAATTAGAAATATGAGTCTTACTCCTTTTCATATCGCTGTGCAGGTGCGTGACATAGACGAAGCGCGGGAATTTTATGGCCATAAGATGGGCTTGTCTGAAGGTCGCAGCGCTTCTGACTGGATAGATTTTGACATGTTTGGGCATCAGTTTGTTGTCCATCTAAATTGTGAACTTGGCCCTGATGGATCAGTACGCAGCATAGCCAACGCCGTCGATGGTCAGGGTGTGCCTGTTCCACATTGTGGCGTTGTACTTGCGTTCGATGATTGGGAGCGTTTCGCCGATCAGGCCAGAGGATTCGTTGACGAATTTGTGATCGAGCCGTATGTCAGGTTTGCGGGTGAGGTCGGAGAGCAAGGGACTATGTTTTTCTGCGACCCCAGCGGCAATGCGCTCGAATTTAAAGGATTTAAAGATATTGCTTCGCAACTCTTTGCGAAGTAATTCACACGGAGAGAGCCCGAATGATAGTCGACATACTAAAAGCGATAATCGAACTCGGGCTGCCATTAGCCTTGCTAAGCTGGCTCATTTTTATGCGCTTGTTTATCAGCGGTGAGCTAGATCGACAGTCGGATCGCAAAGGAATAGAACGCGGCGTTAAGAAGATCAAAGCGTCGTTTAAGGGTGAGAAGAAACGGACATTCGCCGAAAAATCCAAGACCGACCTAGTGTTCGAGAAGTGGATGTATTTTGGGAGTGGATTCTACGGATTGGCAGCACTCTGGACATTAGTAGTTATTGAGGTCAGTGAGCTAATCGGCTTTGTCTTTAATTTCCCCGGCCTCGATGCGCTTTTCGGCGATGGGTTAATTGCCTTCTTATTCAATTTAGCGATGAACCAACTGAGTAATCTGATCAGTGCGTTTGTGTGGTTCAGCTATTGGGATGGCTCTATGCTCATCTGGGTATTGGTTGCGTATGCAGGTTACCTTGCGGGTATTGAAGCTGCGCGGCGTAACCTACAAGTATCGAAAGAAGCGCTCCTCGAACGCGTGAGACGCAAGCCGAGCGACTAGGCTAAGCGGCCACTTTCTGCTCGCTAGACAACCCGACTTCCTTCGCGAGTAACTCATAAGAGCGTAATCGAGCGCGGTGGTCATGCACGATAGTCACGAGCATTATTTCGTCGACACCAAATTCTTTAGAAAGCGATTCGAGTTTTGCCTTCACTTGCGCCGGTGTTCCAACGGCGCGCTTTTCTTGGTTCGAACGGATAAGGGCTAGCTCGCTGGCTGCGTAAGGATAGTCCCGCGCTTCCTCAGGCGTAGGGAAAGGCCCCGGATTGCCCCGCAGCAGACGGATATACCAGAGGTCGCGACTGCTCGCCAGACGCTTCGCTTCTTCCTCAGTATCGGCGCAGACGGCGAACAGTGACAGGCATGTATGCGGTTTGTCGAGGTTTGGCCCCGGCTTAAAGCGAGCGCGATAAATATCGAAAATATCGGGGCTAATATTCGGATTTATAAAATACGCGAAGTTATAGGGAAGACCTGCAAGTCCTGCAAGCGTTGCACTATCGTCGCTGGAGCCTAGCATCCACATTTCAGGCGGCACCTCGGTTTTGGGAAATGCGCGCGCATTCTCCATGCCAGGCGTGGGGGGGTCGGTGTCGTTTAATAGAGCCTGCAGGTCTGCGATCATGTTGGGGAAATGCTCGGGCCCCACGCGCGACCCATAGCGGATCGCGGCGGCGGTGAACGGGTCTGTGCCCGGTGCGCGCCCAACACCAAGGTCGATACGGTTTGGGTAAAGCGTCTGCAAGAGTTTGAAATTCTCGGCAACTTTATAGGGGCTGTAGTGGGGCAACATGACGCCTCCCGAGCCTAGCCTTATCTGCGTGGTTTCAGCGCCTAAGCGGCCAAGCAATACCTCCGGCGAGCAGCCGGCAAGCGCGCCGGAGGCGTGATGCTCAGACACCCAGTAGCGATGGTAGCCTAGATTGTCGACGTGCCCCGCCAGCTCGATTGTCTCCTGCAAAGCAGCAAAGGGCGTGCTGCCAGAACGGACGGGAGATTGATCGAGAACCGATAATGTCAATGTCATAGCTAGTCTACTATTGCCTGATAGATGCCGTTGCGCAGGGTGATGTGGTCGTCGAGCCCGGTAGCTGGAATAATCTGCGTGAGATAAACCACGACTAGGTCCTCTACCGGATCTACCCAATAGGTTGAATGATACGCGCCGCCCCAGGCGTATTCGCCCTCCGAACCGAGTGTTCCGCGCAAGCCTACGTCTGTCGCTATAGAGAAGCCTAAGCCGAAACCTTGGCCTGGTCGAAACTCAATCGTGCCCAAGTGATCCGTGGTCATGAGTTCGATTGTCTTGCGCGACACCAAGCGTTCGCCATTGAGTTCGCCGCCATTGAGCGTCATTTGTAAAAACTTAGCGTAGTCGCCTGCTGTTGAAAGCAAGCCGGCGCCTCCTGAGAAACTCTGCCGTGGCCCATCGGCATAGAGCCCTTGGCTCTGCATACCATTGGTTTCAGGAATCGCTTCGATACCCCCTTCCTGTTTGGGACGGTAAACAGTGGCGAGGCGATCGCGTTTGGCCGCGGGCAAATAGAAATGCGTGTCGTTCATCCCTAAAGGCGCGAAAATATTGTTGGCGAAAAAGTCAGCGAGAGTCTCGCCGCTGACGACTTCGACGACCGCACCGAGGATGTCGGTGTTGTAGCCATAGATCCAACTCTCACCCGGATGCGCGTCGAGTGGCAGCGCTGCCATGCGCGCTATTGTTTCTCGGACGGGCTCTTCGCGGTCGGCGAAATACCAGCCCTGCATGTTTGCCCGCTGCCATTCTGCTGCGCTGCGTCCCGTTCCGTAACTCATGCCGCCTGTGTGCGTGAGCAGATGGCGTAAAGTGATTTCATTTCGGGCAGGCTGGAGTGTGTAGCCGCCGGAGTCGTCCGAGACTGCGACCTGCATGTTGCTCCATTCGGGCAGGTATTTTGATAGAGGCTGGTTAATATCGAGAAGCCCGCGTTCCTGCAGCATCATAATCGCAAGGCTGGTAATCGCTTTGGTTTGCGACGCGATTCGAAAGATAGAATCGGTGTTCATTGCGACGCCCCGAGCGACATCCTGCATGCCATTCGCTTCGTGCGCGACGACCTCGCCGTGACGCAAAACAATATAGACTTGACCGGCGAGGCGACTGTCTTCGTTGTAGCGCTCAAGATTGTTGTCCAGCAGAGCGAGGCGTTCACCCGACATGCCAACGCGCTCTGCCACAATGGGTGAGTCGGCTAGCGCGATAGAGGGAAGGGTAGACGATAAGAAAGCCGATACGGCACCGAGGACAAAAAGCGCTAACGCGCTTCCATTGTTGCGCAGATGATGTGTATAAGGCATAGCGAGGCTCCTAAGCTGTTATTTTTTTTGCTCTGATTCTCATGCTCGATTATTGACCGCGCGCCGAAACAAATCAATCAAGCGTAGATGCCGATGCCTAGCCTTCTTGACAGGCATAGAACGAGCCTTCATGATCACGTCATGAATTTTTCCTCGCACAGCAATACTCCCTTCCGCCTTGTCCAAGGTTGGCGCCGCTCAATGGGTCGCCGGTAATTTAGTACTGGCCGCCCGAAGTAGTGGCAGCCGTTTGTTCTCCTGTTCGTCCTTCTGTGCGTCCTTCCGTTCGTTCTAGTAGGTCTTTCATTCCTAGCCACTGCTTCTGCGGTCAGTCCGTTTCGTTACTCATGTAACAAATCGATTGAGCCAATTTGAGCCAAATTAGGCCAGATTTAGCCAGATTTAGAGAAGCAAGGAATAAACAATGACCAAACCAATAACGAATACCCTGACGAATCTCGGTAAAGGCGAACGCTACTTGCGCTATACATGTGGCAGTGGCGTAGGGATCACTCGCACAGCGAGCGCACTCGACTACCCGCAGGCAGTCTCTCGCCTAGCCGAATCACTCGACTCGGCGCCCGGGGTGCTACTCGCCTCGAGCTATGAATATCCGGGACGTTATCGCCGTTGGGATATCGGATTCGTTAATCCCCCTTTGTTATTTGAAGCACGCGGCAGACAACTCGCGGTGCGGGCGCTCAATCGGCGTGGCAACATTCTTTTAGTTGAGGTTGAAGCGGCGCTCGCAAGGTGTCCTGACGTGACCAGCTGTAAACTAATCCTCGGCGATAAACCCGATGCAGTAGCAGGTCATTCTGCCGCATCTATCAGCACGAATAGCTTCGATAGTTTGGCGGTAGTGGTTGCCGAAGGTAAAGATGAATTGACCGAAGAGCAGCGCTCAAGAAGGGCCACCGTTTTTAGCGCGCTGAGAGCGATTATTTCTCACTTTAAGAGTGGCGAGGACTCTTTCCTCGGGCTGTTCGGTGCCTTTGGTTACGATCTAACCTTTCAATTCGAGGAGATAGACAGAAAGCTTGCTCGAACCGAGGGCGACCGCGACCTCGTGCTTTATCTTCCCGATGAGATCATCGTCGCCGATCACCGTGTCGAAACCGCAACAAGCTACCGCTACGAATTCCTCTGTCGAGAAAGGCAAGAGAAGAGACAAAGCGAAAGCGGTGTAAAGCATGCAAGTTTCACCGAAACAACTGGTGGTTATGCCCGCACAGGGCCGGTACAGCATTATATTCCCGCACCGGTGATCGAGCCGGTTTGCGATCATGCGCCGGGCGAGTTTGCAGCGAAGGTCAAACTCGCGCACGACTATTTTCGTCGCGGCGACCTCTTCGAAGTTGTGCCAGGACAGGTGTTTAGCGAGCCCTGCCGCGATACGCCTTCACAGGTTTTTGGCCGTCTCCAATCGAGCAACCCAGCGCCCTATGGCGCGCTAATGAATCTAGGCGAGGGCGAATACCTGGTTGCCGCCTCACCCGAAATGTTTGTGCGCGTAAGAGAGCGGCGAGTCGAGACTTGCCCTATCTCGGGAACGATTAAACGTGGTCGTAATGCGATCGAGGACGCAGCGCAGATCAAGACGTTACTCAATTCAGCGAAAGACGAAGCAGAGCTTTCTATGTGCACCGACGTCGACCGCAACGACAAGTCGCGTGTCTGTGTACCCGGTAGCGTCGAGGTTATTGGACGTCGTCAGATCGAAATGTACTCAAGGCTCATTCACACGGTCGACCATGTCTGCGGAACCCTGCGCGAGGGCATGGACGCGCTCGATGCTTTCCTCGCACATACTTGGGCGGTAACGGTTACCGGTGCGCCGAAGCACGCAGCGATGCAGTTTATCGAAGACAACGAAAAATCGCCGCGTCACTGGTATGGAGGAGCGATGGGGCAGCTAGGTTTTGATGGCAATATCAATACTGGCCTGACGCTGCGCACCCTGCGCGTAAAAGACGGAATGGGTGAGGTGCGCGCGGGCGCGACGCTTCTCATCGACTCCAACCCCGAAGAAGAGGAAGCAGAAACGAGATTGAAAGCCTCAGCACTGCTTGCGGCTTTGCGAGGGGATAGTGTTTCGCGCGAGGCTGATCGTGTAGGCGCCGGCATTACGCAGGCGAATGCGCGGACACAGGCGGTGGCAAAAAAACCGATTCGAGCTCTTATGGTCGATCACCGCGATTCTTTCGTGCATAACCTCGCGAGCTATTTTCGCGAGTGTGGCGTCGAGCTGATTACGCTGCGTCCCGACGCGGCTAGAAAGTCGCTCCGGGAGTGTGCGCCCGACCTCCTGATTCTTTCCCCCGGCCCCTCACAGCCACAGGCTTTTGCGATGAATGAAACGCTTGGTTTGGCGCAGGAGCTAGGTGTGCCCGTGTTTGGCGTGTGCTTAGGTTTGCAGGGAATGGTCGAATATTTTGGCGGTAGCTTGAGGCAGCTAGATAGACCAATGCATGGCAAGGGATCGGAGGTGGCTCACGATGAATCGTCGCTCTTTAATGGGATAAAGAGCCCTTTTATTGCCGGTCGTTATCATTCTTTAGTGGCGGATGAGCTGCCTGAGTGTCTGCGAGTGACAGCGCGGAGTGATGATGGCGAGGTGATGGCAATTGAGCATAAAACGCTGATGATGAGCGCCGTTCAATTTCACCCCGAGTCGATTATGACGCTTGCCGAAGACGCCGGGCGCAGGCTTATCGCCAACGCCATCGACACTCTCTTGGCGACTCACTAAGTGGCCGCTAGGGTGCAGTTACCGGAGGCAGTTCATTCTGAAACCAAATGGCGAGTCTGAGGCCAGCGAGTCCCAAGCGATCGCTTGCGATACTGATCATCTCGTTGACATAGTCGTCGCTGAGCGTTTGGTTTGGTAAGCGCTCGGCACCGCTGCTGTCGGTGCTAGCAATCGCGGCGAGGAGAGAATCGTCATAAACCGAGGGGACCAAAAACTCTCGGCTTTCGGCAAGCCAGAGTGTCCAGTCGGACTCGCGACCCGAGAGATCTTCGTATGTGGCGGCATAGAGTAGGTTTCGCGACTGTTTATCGGCACCGCGCATCGCGCGATCCCACACCGAATGCAGATTGCTCTCGCCAACTCGAATCGCGTTGCCGCCGCGGTCGCCGGTGGCGAACAACTCGGCGCTGTAGAGTGAACCCGAATGCAGTGGCTGATGAATATCGCCCATGAGATGAAGCACCCAGCATAGAGCGACGGCGCGCTGCGCCGGCTCCGCATCGCCATCGGCCAGCACGCGAGTAGTGTAATCCAGCGCGGTAACGACATTGTCGGCATCACGTTCGGATGTGATTGCGCTTCCGGCTACGCCTTGGATCTCTTGCGCAGGCGGGCGATTCACATAGACATTGCCTTGCACGTTGGCGCTATCTCGCAGCCAAGCGCCGTCGATATAGTGCCAACTGGGGCGACTGTATTTCTCGCGTTCGCTGTCATTAAAACCGCGCGCGATGTCTGGCCAGTAGGCTGCTTGTCCTAGCAGCCAGCCAAGCTGGCGCTCGGGAGGCGAGTCGATAAGGTCGGCAGGCATTTGACCAACGAAGTCTTGCTGATAGCGAGGGTGCTGCTGCAAGAGCATGAGTAGTTCGCGCTGTGTGTCAAAGTCTAAGTAACGCAGCGCGACGTTTGCCGAAAGCCTGTGTCCTGTTTCATCCCAAGCCTTAGCCGCGCCGGGTAGTAGAATTTGCATGACGCCAAGGCAAACCACCAACGCGCGAGCAGAGGGCAAACACAGGGATACGCGGGACAGTGCGGAGCACAGAAAGGTGGGAAACTGAAAAAAATGAGCGGGGCGGGTCATGCGAATGTTCTCTGCTTTGATTGGTTATACTTCGAGCCACTCTGCACGCACATCGTGCGCTTGGAGCAGACTCTGGGGTGAGCCTTCGTAAACGATTTTACCATGGCCCATGACATAAAGGCGGCTGGAGATTTTGAGGGCGATCGACAGTTTCTGCTCGACCAGTAAAATCGATACGCCCCGACTCGCAATCTCTTGCAGCAGTTTGCCTATTTGCTCGACCACTTTGGGGGCTAAGCCCTCGGTTGGCTCGTCGATCATAATCAGCTCGGGGTCCCCCATCAGCGTGCGGCACATACACAGCATTTGCTGTTCACCGCCACTCAACACCCCGCCTGGCACATCGGCGCGTTCGGCGAGGTTGGGAAACATCTTAAACATTTCGTCGATAGTCCAGCGACCACTTTCTGCCTTGCCCTTGAGTCCGAGCGTGAGGTTTTGGCGCACGGTGAGTGTTGGAAAAATATCGCGGCTTTCGGGCACATAGCCGAGCCCTCGGTGCGCTATCTCAAAACTCTTTAGCCCTGCGATTTCCTCGCCTTTAAACTGAATAGATCCTTGGGGTTCGACCTCGCCCATGATGGTCTTAACGGTGGTCGAGCGCCCGACGCCGTTACGGCCAAGCAGGCTGACGATCTCGCCGGCGTTCACATGAAAATTGACGCCTTGCAGGATATGGCTTTTATCGTAGTAGGCGTGCAGGTCAGTCACCTTTAGCATCGCTTGGTACCTCCCCTAAATAAGCCTCTTGCACCCGCGCGTTGCTGCGAATATTTTGGGGCGTGTCGGTGGCGATAATCTCGCCGTAAACCAAGACGCTGATGCGGTCGGCAATATCGAAAACAATATTCATGTCGTGTTCGACCATGATGAGTGTTTTACCTTCGGTGATGCGCCGAATCAGTGCGACCGCGTTCTCGGCTTCGCTATTACTCATGCCGGCAACGGGTTCGTCGAGCATGATTAATTCGGCCCCGCTCGCCACGGCAATGCCTAGTTCGAGCGCGCGCTGCTGGGCGTAAGCGAGTTCGCCACTGGGCAACTGGGCTTTGTCGCTCAGGCCAATCTGTTCGAGTACGTCGAGAGCTTTCTCATTGAGCGTTCTTTGGCGCCCCAGCAGCTGCCAGAAAGAATAGCGATATCCCTCGGACCAAAGTAATGCGCAGCGTATGTTTTCGAACACGCTCATGCGCGGAAAAATATTGGTTACCTGAAAGCTTCTGGCGAGCCCGCGGCGAGCGATTTCATAGGGAGGCAGATTGTGGATCACCTCTCCCTTAAAGCCGATGGCGCCTGAGCTTACGTTGTAGCGCCCGGAGATAAGATGGAAAAGCGTCGACTTTCCTGCGCCATTTGGTCCGATTATGGCGTGTTTCTCTCCCGCTTCGATGTCGAGTGAGACGTCATTTATTATGCGAGTCGAGCCAAAGCTTTTGCAGACAGAATCGAGGGTTAGGAGGCTCATCTTACGTCTCCTCTGTCGTCGGCAGTCGGCGTGTTGGCAAGCGCCCACGCGGCTGCCAGGCGAGGACGTGAGAGTTTGACTCCGAGTGCGCCGATACCTGCGAGAGCGAGTAAGATCCCCCAACTGAGCATCGATTCGGCACCGAGACTCAAGCCAAAGAACGGCAGAATGTCGTCGCCTTTATGACTAAGTTCGACGAGTCCGACAAAGGCAGCCAAGAAAACCAATGCAGGGACCGCAGTAACAAAATAGGGGAGTATGAGAGTCCCGAGCCTGCGATTCTGCCACGCAATCTGATGCATCATGATGAAGCCGGCAAATCCGCGAGGCAAAAATATTACGGTGAGTAAAAACATAATGCCCAAGTACAGCATCCACATCTCGCTGTAATTACTAAGCAGTGAATTCATTAGCGTTAAAATCACTGCTCCTACGATAGGCCCAATAAAAAAACCGAGTCCTCCGATGTAAGCCATGAGAAGGACTCGTCCCGAGGTAAGGGCATTGAGGTTCTCCTCGGTAATGAATTCATAATTGATCGCGAATAGGCCGCCAGCAATGCCCGCAAAGAGTCCTGCTGCGCAAAACGAGATAAACCTAACACGGCGTGTGCTGTAGCCAATGAACTCCGCGCGCTCTGGGTTGTCGCGAACGGCATTCGCCATGCGGCCCGCAGGCGTTTGCGTAAACAGATACATAAAGAGTGTCGCGACAAAAAGCCAAAATGCACCCAGATAGTAGACCTCTGCATCTTGTAAAAATTCTATGCCGAAGAAAGGTGGGCCATAGGTTCGATCGCCGGTTACACCTGCCTCGCCACCGAAAAAGTCGGCAAAAATGAGCGAGGAGGCGACGATGAGTTCGCCGATGCCTAGCGAGATCATCGCAAACACTGTGCCCGATTTGCGCGTAGAAAAGCTGCCAATAAAGATAGCGGCGACAAGTCCAACGGCGCCACCGACAAGCGGTATAAGCGTAATCGAGAAAACGAACACTTCATCTGCGATGAGATTAAGCGCATGTACGCTCATAAATCCGCCAAGGCCAAAATAGACGGCATGGCCAAATGAGAGCATGCCGCCTTGGCCAAGCAGCATGTTGTAACTCAAGGCGAAGATAATCCAGATAGTCATCTGATTCAGTATCGAGATGCCTAAGACAGAATCGAAAATCGACGGCAGAAAAACAAGCGCAAGCGCGAATCCAAGCCAAACAGGCAGCTGCTTTTTCATGTCATTGCTCCCTGTTACCCATGAGTCCAGTTGGTTTAAAGATAAGCACCAAAACCAGAAGGAGGTAGGGCAGCACCGGAGCGATCTGTGGGAGATTGAGAGTCCATAAATCGTTGAGTGGATGACTGCTGTCGAAGCTCAAGCCAAGCAGGTGAAGCAATTCGGGCATGCCTACATCGGCGGCTATCGCATAGGACTGCAAGAGCCCAACGAGGAGTGAGGCAATTAGCGCACCGGGCAAACTGCCCAGTCCACCGATAACGACGACGACGAATACGATGCTGCCCAACACCGTTGCCATGCCCGGGAACGTGGTTAAGACCGGGCCGGCAATCACGCCGGCTACGCCTGCCAAGGCTGTTCCTACGCCAAATACACACATAAAAATGAGCGGCACGTTATGGCCAAGATTCGCAACAGTCTGTGGGTGGCTTATCGACGCTTGAATAATAATCCCCACGCGGCTTCGGGTAAGCACGAAATAGAGTGCGCCAAATATGAGGCATGCGATAGCAATCATAAACCCACGGTAGGCCGAAAATTCCTGTCCGAATAACGTGAAGAGGGCGAAATCGAATAGCTCGGGCGACTGGTAGTTTTTCGTGTCGCGTCCCCAGAAAAACTGCACCGCCTCTTCGATTAGAAACGCAAGGCCAAAGGTAAAAACAAGCTCGGCCACATGACCCGATTGATGCACACGGCGAAGGCCGTAGCGCTCAACAGCGGCACCGATACATCCGACGATGAGAGGGGCGAACAGCAATCCACCCCAGAAACCTAAGTAAGCGCTAAGGGTATAGGCGAAATAGGCGCCGAGCATATAGAAGCTCGCGTGGGCGAAATTGAGCACGCCCATCATGCTAAAGATTAGCGTCAGCCCGCTTGCCAGCATGAATAAAAGCAGGCCTGTGACGAGTCCATTGAGTGTGGCAAAGACGAAGACTTCAAACATAGTTAGCGCCGCGGCCGGCGCATACGGCAACTGTGTTCGGTAATCGTCTCGGATGTGCCAACCTCATATTCGGTTAACAGACCGAAACCCGAATTGTCTGCGTCGAATTCAATACCTTCGTCTGTCTGCTTGGAGATATAGAGCGGCTGAAACAGCTGATGGTCTTCGCCACGCATCCACAGCTCGTCTCCGGCAATGCTTGTAAATCGCATGTCTTCGAGCTGAACAGCGATATCGTAAGGGTCGGTACTCTGGGATTGCTCCATCGCCTGAACCACCATCATTAGCGCGTTTGCGAGCCGCGACTGGGTGATGTCTGAGTCGGGGTGTTTAGCTTTAAACGCTCTGTAAAAATCACGTCGCTCATCACTAGCAAGCGGGTTCGCGCGATCGGTGTGGATGAGACGAATGCGGTCTTTACCATCGGCACCTAGCGTGGCCGTAATGCCATCGTAGGCGGCATAAAAAGTATAGATGGGCACGTCTAGGCCGGAATCGATTATAGAGCGCGCGAGAGACACCATGTCGGCGCCAAAATTACCGGTCACCACCGCATCAGCGCCAGAGGAGGCAATCTTGGTGACATAAGGTGTAAAGTCTTTCACTTGACCGATAGGATGGAATTCGTTGCCGACGATCTCGATGTCGGGTCGTTTCTCCCCAAGCAGTCTTATGGTGTTATCTGCTACCACTTGGCCAAAAGAGTAGTCTTGGCCGATGATGTAAACGCTGCTGAGTTCGTCGTTCATCGCGATAAAGTCGGTGAGCACGTCGAGTTTCATGACCGCGTGGGCGTCGAAACGAAAATGCCAGAAGCTGCACTCTTCGTTTGTCAGAATGGGATCGACCGCGGCATAGTTAATCTGCAAAACCTCTTGGCCTGCATTGCGCCGATTATGCTTTGCGATAGTTTGGTTTAATGTGTTGGCAACGGCAGAGCTATTGCCCTGAAATATTATTCGCAGCTCCTCGCTTACCGCCCTGCGGAACTGTAATTGAGTTTCGGTTGGGCTTTGTTTATTGTCCAAGGGCACAATTTCGATCATGCGTCCGCCTAGGATTCCGCCTTTGGAGTTGTAAAAGTAGTCTGCAGCGAACTCTAGGACGTTTAAGCCGCTTGTGCCGACCGAGGCAAAAGTGCCTGACAGTGGATCCATAAAGCCGAGGCGAATCGGTTCTTGAGCGGTGGCCGCAGAGAAAGACAACGCGCAGGCCAGTGCCCCAATCGAAAGCGAGGCACGTCTGGTTAAAGACTGTCCAGCAGCGGCTCGGGCACTGTTTAAGTGCGGCGTTGATTGGTGATGCTTAGATTGATGGCGTGTAGATTGATGGTGCTTAGATTGGGGGCGGCGAAGGCCAAGAATCAGCGTCATGAATAAAATCCTAGCAAGGCGATAGAATAGGTTCAGAATTGAAGCACGTTGACCGACCTTATCGTACCCTGAAACACTGTGCAACAGCGCAATCGTTGGCTAGTCTTGGGGGTAATAATGCATTTAATTTTTTGGGTTTATGAGCAGAAATGCGTGAGATTAAAGAAAGTGAAGTAGAGTTTTCTGCTATGCGGGCAAGCGGCCCGGGTGGACAGAACGTCAACAAAGTATCAACTGCAGTGCAGCTTCGCTTTGACTTTTTGCGTGCGCGCTTATCAGAGGCGCAGCGAGAATTAATCAAGGGTACGCGCGATGCGCGAATAATTTCGTCTGGTGAGATTGTAATCAAAGCGCAGAGGTTTCGCAGCCAAGAGAAAAATAAGCAAGATGCACTGAGCCGTCTTAATGCGCTGCTCGACAAAGCGACGACAGTAAAGCCAGCGCGACTCGCAACCCAGCCTACGCGCGGCGCGAAAGAGCGTCGACTGGAGGCCAAGCGAAATACATCGGGGAAAAAGTCGGGCAGAGGGTCTGTACGTGACTTGGATTAGCTATGCGCTTGCTTTGCTGTTAACACTCGGTGGGCTGAGTGCACAAAAAGTGCAGGCGGCATCGGGGGATAGCGCGGGCGTCGAACGCCTCTCCTCTCTCGGGCTCTATAGCTATGTGCGCGATACCCTCAACACGTTTGAGAAAACAGGCCGGTTAGAGCCTAATCCGGGAATTGACGGCGCCGACATTGAAGCATTCATTGCACTTTTAGAGCGTTCACTCGCGATGTTTGACGCGATTGAGTCAGGCAAATGCGCAAGATTCGAACGCCTAAGTGGGATGACTAAAGAAAGCATTGAGCAGGAATTTGGTACAAGAGTAGCAGGCATCATTTTGTTAGTCTCGCAAGAGCGTAGCCCTCCGAGCTGCGAATAATCCCGAGGTTAAGGCAATAAAAAAAGCGAAGCAGGCATGGCCCACTTCGCTTTTTTCGCATAGCTTAACGCGAGTTAGTAAACTTCGAACAGACCCGCTGCACCCATTCCGCCGCCCACACACATAGTGCAAACAACGTATTTCGCGCCGCGACGCTTGCCTTCGATGAGAGCGTGTCCAACCATGCGCGCGCCGCTCATACCGTACGGATGGCCAATCGAGATTGCGCCGCCGTTAACGTTGAGGAGCTCGTCGGGGATACCCAGCTGATCGCGGCAGTAAATAACCTGTACCGCAAACGCTTCGTTAAGTTCCCAGAGGCCGATGTCGTCCATCTTCAAGCCGTTAGCGGCAAGAAGCTTCGGGATTGCGTAAACGGGGCCAATGCCCATTTCGTCTGGCTCGAGACCTGCAACCGCCATGCCGCGGTAGGCGCCGAGCGGGCTTAGGCCGCGCTGTTCGGCTAGCTTGCTGTCCATTATTACCGAAGCAGAGGCACCATCTGAAAGCTGGCTTGCGTTGCCCGCCGTGATCACACCGCCTTCGATGACCGGCTTGAGGCCAACGAGGCCCTCGAGCGTTGTCGTTGGGCGGTTACCTTCGTCTTTGTCGAGCATGACGTCATGGACGCTCTGCTGCTTGGTTTCTTTGTCCATGAACAGCATCTTCGACGCCATTGGCACGATTTCGTCGTCGAATTTGCCGGCTGCCTGAGCGGCTGCCGTGCGCTGCTGGCTGCGGAGCGAGTATTCGTCTTGAACATCACGCGAGATGTTGTAGCGGCTAGCGACGATTTCAGCTGTTTGCAGCATCGGCATATAGGCGTGCTGAGACCGCGCGACGACGTTGGGATCGATTGCGCGATAGCCGTTGCGATGCTCATTTTGGACGAGGCTGATCGACTCGAGGCCGCCGCCAATCACAATAGGCATGCCGTCGACGATGACCTGCTTGGCTGCTGTGGCGATAGCCATCATGCCCGAGGCGCACTGACGATCCATGCTCATGCCCGACACGCTTGAAGGCAAGCCTGCAGCGACGCCCGCTGTGCGACCGATGTTCTGGCCCGAAGAGCCTTGCTGCATGGCACAACCCATGACAACGTCTTGAATCTCGGCAGGATCGATGCCCGCGCGCTGAACCGCCGCAGCGATCACATGGCCGCCCATGGTAGGCGCGTCGGTGTCATTAAAAGCACCGCGGTAGGCCTTGCCGATCGGGGTTCTTGCTGTGGATACGATTACTGCTTCTCTAGTCATGCTGCTTTTTCTCCGGTCTATTTTTAAAAGTTAATTATAAAAGTCGTATTAACTACTGGCTGTGCAAAGCTTTGTGTTAATACGTTGGCTTGTGTTTTGGTTACTCTGCGCTGCAGACTAGCCGTTTAATCTTTTCAATGGCGTCTCTCGCCAGTTGAGTCATTTCTTCATCGCTGCGGTCTTGAATCGGATGCGGGACAAAGAGGCTCGCGGGGGTAATTCCTAACGAGCGGCCCTGCGCCGCAGCCGCATCGACGAACTCGGTCGAGGCAATAAAGGCAGAGGGAAGTCCACGGCTTTCTAGGTTCATGATGTCATGCAAACTGCACGAGGTACATGAGCCTCAGTCGGCTAATCCTTCAATGACCGCGTCGCATTCGACGCTAATCTTCTGGGTGAGCTCTACCGGCGCGAGTCGTGCAAAGGTAGGTTTCGCGTAACGATTAACCTTCGCACCTACCGCCGTAAGCTGCCTCTCAACTTCGTCTAAAAACTCTTTGCCTCGTGGCTTCGAGATGTCTAGCAGGCCTACGGTTGCCCCAGCGAGTGTTGCAAGCCGAGGAAGGATCTGTCGTTCAACCGGGCTAAGCTCGGCGGTCGGGTCTAGCAAAGTAGTGTGCATTGCCTCACTCCTGTTGTCTTAAACGTGCGGTTACCTGTGAGACGAGCTGACTGCCGCGTTCGCCCGACGCTACCCAGCCGCCGATAATGGCCGAAAACATGCCTGCAGTGCCGCCAAGCGTCACGATATGCAGGCCGTCGTCTCTAAATTTGTTCAAAATCTTATCTTTGAAACGCTCAGGCATGCCTTCTGCTATGCCGTCGGCGCCGCGCATTATTTCCTCGCCCGGCGTCATCAAACTATTATACAGCGCTGCTCTCAGGTCGGCCTTCGTCCAGCCGCCTTCTTTGAATACACGCCGATGTTCGGGAGAGACTAGCAGAATCGCGTCTGCCATACCAAATAGCTTGCTGTGGGCCACTGTCCGTAGGCTGGCAGCGAGGCTGCGGGCGAGTGACTCTGGGGTGCGCGATTGCTGATCAACGATGCCTTGCAGCCCTTCGCCGGCAAAGAGGCTGACGACTGATTCGCCTCTGTCGAAGCCGCGATCTTGAGCCAGCGTCGGCCAATCGACATCCGATTCGTCTTCGGCGAAGCAGTAGCTGTATTTTCCGGGATTACCCATCGTGGCGCGATCTATGCCACCAGGAAGACCGCCACCGACATTGCGTATGAGTAACTGTAGCGCGCGTCCAATAGTCGCATTGGCGCGATTGCCTTGTCCCAAGGCGTTCATCCCCGAATTCATGCCGATGGCTTTCGCTACGGGGCCATTAACAATCACAACTGGCGACGAGAAATAGGTCGTGCAGAGCAGGCCATGCATGCAGAATCGATCTTGCAGCGCAGCCTCAACCGCCGCAAGCACGACAGGGAAATATTCGGGCTTACACCCAGCAAGCACTGCGTTTATCGCCACCTTCTCGATACTGCAGGGCACATTGTCAGGCGGCACATTGCCAATAATCTCTGACGCCTCACGATCGCTGCCTTTTAGCATTCGTATAACCCGCAGGGCAGTGGGTGGGACAACCGGCAAGCCATCGCTCCAGCCGCGATCGTAGCAAGCTTCAAGTTCGTCCTCTGACGAGGCGAGTTCGACTTGCCGGGCTTGCAGTGTGCTTTTGCCGAAGCGCAGGGCAAGCACTTCGTCCATGCCGGGGTCTTGAGTCTTCGAGCCGCAGCCCGGTTTAAATTCGATAAGCGCCTCGCCCAAGTTTTGAATGCCCGTAAGCTCACGCCATTCTGCGCGGTCCCAACCTACGATTCGGTCATCGGCTTTAGCTGAGCTGTGGCGAATTAGCGTCGGGACAATTTCAATATTGGCGGCATAGGACTGCGCCAGGCTGCTGTCGTCGATAACACCGGGCATCTCGGGGAAAGTAGGGTCGTCTTGGGTGTAAAGAATGAGTTCGGTTCCCCGCTGCGCAGCGAGTTCGGCAACGGCGGGTATAACGAGCTGGCAGGTCGGGCAGTCGCGTTTCAAATAGAGTGTATAGCGCGCTATCTCGGCGGGTTGAGCGGGAGTTGTCACTGTAATTCCTCTCTTGAATACGGGGTTTGTTGGATTAGTTACCCAGCGCTAATAAACGAAACCAAGCGTGCTGATTCCAACGAGTATGTTGATAATCATAAAGACCGAAGACGTTCTAGAAATGACTTTCCATTTCTGCGGCCCTTGATACCCACTCCGAATCCCTAGTATTAACACGAAAGTATAGGCGAGCTGAATGGCGACTAAGCCGCTAAAGACTACCCAATTATCGGAATCGACTGCCCAGCTCCCCGCAAAAAAAAGAAGTGCGGCGCCGCTCAAATACAGAAGCCAGTAGCTGATTGCGAGACGAAGATCGCCGGCAATAAAGTGTCTGCCTGGGGAGCTGGTTGATTTTGTCTGTGGGCCTTGGGGCATGCATTGCTCTCTGTGCGGGAATGTCCTGCGTCGTCGTATTCTGAGTCTATCCTAGACTCAGTTCCTCCACAATTTGTAACAATAGGCTCGCGCGGTGAGCACTATAATCCTGCGCCTGATAGAAAAAACGAATGATGAGAAGCAACTTATCGAATAACAAGTGCCCAAAGCACTGCCTAAACCATTGAAAGCAGCATCACCTCTCCTGATCGGATACATATTATGGCTTTTCCTCTTACCGCGCGTTACACGCTGGCGGCGTCTGCGCTGCTTTTCTCTCTCTCGGGTGGCGTAACCGCCCAAGACAATGTAGGCGACGATTCGACGGTCGTGTATCGAGCTGACTATTTCGCTGAGTTTAATCCGATCACCGCGCAAGATATGGTCAATCGTATCCCAGGTGTCGGCGGCGCTACAGGCAGCGGTGGTGGATTTGGTGGTGGTGCGGGAGGCGGTAATGGCGGGCGCGGTTTAGGTGGCGGCGGTGGCAGTGAGATAATCATCAACGGCAAACGCATGGCGGGCAAGAGTAATCAGGCGAGCGGTCAGCTAGATCGGATTACCGCGGGGCAAGTCGATTATATCGAGCTAATACGCGGCACCTCGGGCGATCTGGACGTGCGCGGCAGCGGCGTGGTGGTGAACGTAATTCTATTGGAAGAGCTCTCTGCAACCGCGGTCAATGTTGAGATTAATATGGATCGTTACGCTGACGGCGAGAGCCAGCCCGGCGGATCCTTTGCGATAAGCGGTAACCTCAGTGGACTGGGCTATGTGTTGAGTGCTGTGGCGGAACCGCGTTACGACCATCGCATTACTTACGAGGACAGTATGCTTGGCGACTTCACAGCAAACGATGCGATCCGCGAGGATCAGATTCGCGAGCAAACCAGTTATGACTACAGTGCAAACCTTGATTACGAATTTAGCCCGAACTCGAGCGCAAGACTCAACGCGCTGTATTCGCAAAATGACAATCCGACTTCACTCGCCCGCCGCACGGTAAACCGCCGCGTTTACCCCAATACAATTGCCCTGCAGCGCGAAGAGTTGCCAGGCGAGCGGGATAACTGGGAAATCGGCGCAGACTATGAGTTGCGCACAGAGCAGGGCTCGCGTTTCAAAGGGCTAGTGATTAGCAATCAAGGTAACGTTGATAGCATCCGCAAACGCTACGACGTTGCCGACGAGGGTAGCGAGGAATTGACACTTTACCTCGATACCGGAAGCGTAACTAAAGAGCGAATAGCGAGAGGGTCGTATACTTTCGATTTTTTCGAGTCTCAGGACGTCGAAATCGGTATTGAGCGCGCGCAAACGATACTAGACTCGCGACTCGCTTATGGCGTTGTCGATGCAGCAGGTACCCCTGACCCTTCGCTTGGCGGGCTCGTTGCGCAAAGCGTGTCGAACGCGGTCTCCACCGTTGAAGAAATGCGTTACGAGCCGTTCCTGATTCACAACTGGCAGCTCAGCTCGCAAATGTCACTCGAGACGTCAATGCTCTATGAGTCCTCCGAAATCAGCCAGTCGGGGGAGACGTCGCTGTCGCGTGATTTTGGCTTTTTCAAACCCAAAGTCGATTTCCGTTATGACCTCACGCCCCAGCTCCAGATCAGAGCGACGGTTGAGAAGCGGGTGCGACAACTTAGGTTTGGTGATTTTGTTGCCTCGAACGATGACCAAGACAATGATTCTAATGTTTTAGGTGGTAACGAGAACTTAAAGCCCGAGTGGCTCTGGGCGTATGATCTTAAAGGTGAATATCGTTTGCCCAACGACGTTGGCGTGGTGTCTGCTGGTGTCTGGTATCACGAGCATTTCAATGTAATCGAACGCATCGATGCGACAGTCGATGAAGATAATTTACAGTCAATTGCCGGTAATATTGGAGATGGTCATATGTATGGTCTCACTGCCGCTGCCAGCATTCGAATGCGAATGATCTCGATGCCTAATCTGCTTATCACTGCTAATTTTAATGTGAAGGATTCAAGCGTGATCGACCCCTTTTTAGGGATCGATCGTCGTTTCGCCAATTTCGATCGCGGGCGCTTACGTTTGGGTATGCGTCATGATGTAACGTCGCTCGGCATGAGCTATGGCATGGAATGGAATAATCGATTTGATGCCAACATAAAGCGCTATGAAATAGATGATATTGAGCTGCGTGCTGGGGACCCCAACGTCACCGCTTTTGTGCAGTTTGTTGATCGGAGAGGTATTACCTACCGTTTCGATGCACGTAACGCCAATGACAATATGCAGTGCCGTGAGCGACAGCGTTTCGTGGGCAGGGTTTCAGATGGGATACTCGAGGAAATTGAGGATAACTGCGGCGGTTCGGGCCGCACGCTATCGCTCAAGATCAATGGCAATTTCTAACGTAGTCGCTCGCTTACTTAGCGCGACCCCATCATGCCTTTTATCGCTGCCGGAATATCTGCAGGAAAGACAACGAATTTAGAATTCTCGGACGCAGAGAGGTTCTGCAGTGAGGTGATGTATTTTTCCCCGAGCAGATAGGCGACAGGCAGTTCTTTGTCGCCAACCGCCGAGGTTACCAGTTCGATGGCGGTTTGACTCGCCTGTGCGAGAATTACCTGAGCCTCAGCTTCACGGCGCGATGCCTCCAACTTACCCTCGGCTTTTAATATCGCTGCTTGCTTATCGCCGTCGGCGCGCGTCACTGTGGCGCGGCGAGCACGCTCGGCGGCGGCTTGTTCTTCCATCGCTGCCTGCATGGTGCCAGAGGGGTTGATGTCTTGAATCTCGACGGTTTTGAGTGTGATTCCCCAGTCTGCGATGTCATCACTTATCGCAGCTTTAAGCTTAGCTTTGATGTGATCACGCGATGAGAGGGCGTCGTCGAGGCTCATTTCGCCGACAATAGAGCGCAGTGATGTCTGCACCAGCGTTTGAATGGCAATGATGTAATCTTCGACGCCGTAAACGGCCTTCTCTGGTGACACAATATTGATATAGGCAACCGCGTTGGTCATGATGACCGCGTTGTCCTTGGTGATCACCTCTTGCGAGGGAATGTCTAGGACGATGTCTTTTGTCGTCACCTTGTAAGCAATGCTGTCGATATACGGAATCACAAAATTGAGACCGGGGTTTAGCGACGTGTAGTATTTGCCAAGGCGCTGAACAACCCACTTATTGCCCTGCGGCACCTGCCGGACGCCCTTGGCGACCGTGACGAGCAGAAAGACGAATATTGCTGCGGTTAAGATTAGGGCCGGTTCCATAACGATCTCCAAGTAGAAGGTTTGCGTGCGGTACTAGTTTAGACGCGGACGACAATCAGGGAGTTCCCTGAGACATCTTTCACTGACACTCGATCGCCAATGCTTAAGCTGTCCTGGGACATAATTAACCATTCGTCGGACCCAAGCAGCGGCGCGGGAAAGCGAACCATGCCGCGTTTGTCGCCGTTTGGTACAGAGAGCACCTGACCGATCTCGCCGATCAGTGCTTCTCGGGATAGCCCAGCTTTGGTCACATCTTTAGAGAGAGGTTTGAGAAACCGAAACCAAGCAACGGCGAAAACCAACGATAACAGTGTCCAGAAAATAAGCTGGGTAGACGCGCTGATGCTCGGAGCAATGGTCAGGCTAAGCCCAACTACGACGGCTGCCGCGCCAAACCAAAAGATGAAAAAAGACCCAATAAAAATTTCGGCGAGCATGAGGACTATACCTAAGACAATCCAGTGCCAGTAAACGAGTTCCATGGTGTAATCCCTGTATACTTGCGTGCATTCTTAAAAGAAGACCACGAACGATCCGAATAGCTTTCACACTATAACGTAAAGACCCCAAAGGGTAGCAAATCTAATTTTCTAGGAGAGTTCGAGACACGTGCAGTTACTAGACCTTCGCGCCAAAATCCCCGTCGTCGACTTCGGCGGAACCGGTCCCATTATTCTTTTCTCGCATGCCAATGGATACCCACCTCGCGTCTATCGTGATCTTTTGACGCGGCTAACGCGCGAATATCGTGTGTTGGGGGTCGAACATCGCCCTCTTTGGCAAGACGACCCTGCTCAGCTCGATTCATGGCAACGTTTCGCCGAAGACGTAGCCGAATTGCTGGACGAGCTTGGCGAGCCCGTACATGGGCTTGGTCATTCGATGGGCGGCTCAACGCTGCTGCTAACCCATAAACTTCGCCCACAGGCGTTTCTGAGTATGGCGCTCATGGAGCCCGTGCTGTTGCCGAGTGTTTGGCAGTTTGGATTGAGGCAAATCGGCAAGTTTTTCCCAAGCAAAGTACCCCCCATCCAGCGTGCGCTCAATCGGGTCGATCGGTGGCCGAGTCAGCAAAACGTCTACGACCATTTTAGGCCTAAGGCAGTCTTCAAGGGCTTTAGTGACCAAGGGTTATGGGATTTGGTCGAACACAGCACCACAGATCACGTTGACGAGGGTGTCACTCTTCGCTTTACCAAAGAGTGGGAGGCTCGATGTTATGCGCTGGTGCATAACGTCTGGCCCCGATTAGGGGCGTTAGATGTCCCTTTGCTGGGCTTTAGAGGGGGCAAGTCGAACACACTTGCGCAGCGCGAATGGCTGCGATGGCAGCGCGCATGCCCTAGGGGCAGGTATCATGAATTAGAAGGAGCAGGGCATCTGCTCCCGCTCGAGTGTCCAACAGAGATTAGCGAGCGCTACTTCGAATGGCAGGCAAGCTTAAATCCATGAGTGCCTGACCAACTCCGCCGGGATTCTATCTTGGATCTGGGCATGCAGCTTAGGCAGTTTAGACCAGTGCAGGCCGCCGCGATGGTGGTGAGCCGTGTGGTAGCCGAGATTGCCCGTAAAAAGGTTGTACCATTTGTTGAGCTTATTGAACGAGGCCTCAAACTCATTGTCGACATTGAGCCCAGAATGATGCTCGTAGGTTGCCCACGCCGTCAGTAGCAGGCCGATGACCATAGGTATTGCAAAGAGCAGAAGCCCAGCCAGCGGTTTGAAGAGGATCAATGTGATAACCGCAGCAAAGGTCAAAATACTGTAGGCAACGAAGGCATTACGCTCTTTAGGATAGCGCTTGCCTACCTCGAGTCCCCGCGGATAAGCAGTTAGCGCCACCACCAGCGTGTATTCGATCTCCCCCATCTTGCTGCCATCGTCGCGAACCCAGCGACTCTCATCCTTGGTCTGGTCGAGAAAATTAAGATGGTGTCCGTATACATGGTGGAGCAGCCACAGGTTAGTCGTGACCCCCGTGTGCAGGGCATAGAAAAATTCGAGCAGTCGATTCAGTGGCTTAAGCCTGAACGTGGGGGTGTGCTGATGGTGATGATTCCACGCGCAGATATGCCCTTTGGGAATAATCATCAGCAAAAAATAGCAAAATAAGAAGGTGATACTTTCGACAAAAAAGAACAGGGCGAAGTCGAGAGCGGTGAGAGCGAGTATACAGAGAACCGGAATTCGGTCGGCGGAATGCTTAAACAAGAGTGGCCTACTTCGTAATGGCTTGCGGATTGCGGGCCTAAGATTAGCATAGCCTCCGCGCGAGTCCTACTCGTAACGTAGGGCGTCGATTGGGTCTAAGTTTGCAGCCTTAGCCGCGGGAAGGATGCCAAATAGGACGCCCACGAAGCCCGAGAAGCCAAGTGCCAAAGCAATTGACCACAGAGGGATAGTCGCTGGCGGGAATCCTGGAATGCTGCTGGAAATAAGATTGCCAAGGACATAGCCGATAGCCAGGCCAATAAGCCCGCCGAGTAGAGAAAGTAGCAAAGCTTCGATTAGAAATTGCATCAAAATATGATGCCTTTTCGCGCCGATCGCCTTGCAGATACCGATCTCGCGCGTGCGCTCGGTAACCGACACGAGCATGATATTCATAATGCCAATACCGCCGACTAGCAGCGAAATACTGACAATCCCACCCACGACAATCGTCACCATATTGATAATCGTATCGAAAGTTTCCATTAACTGCTCGGAGGTTTGAATGGTGAAATCGTCGTCTTCGTCGCCACTCAGTCCATGCGCATTGCGCAGTAGGGTGGTTAGCTGCTGCGAAATCGTCTCGATGTTAGCCTGTTCGGTGAGGCTTAGTTGGATTTGAATATCGGAGCGCGCCTGATTGCCCTGAATGCTGCGCATAGTGTTAAACGGCATAATCACGAGATCGTCTTGGCTGAAGCCCATGAGATCGCCTTTGGGCTCGAGCAGGCCAACCACCTTTAGCCATTCGCCACCAATCTCGACAAACTCGTTCACCGGATTCTCAGGCAGGCTCAGGTTTTCCCTCACTTTTTCGCCGATCACGACAACGCGGCGCCGAGTCTCGTTGTCGCTTTGTGCGATAAAACGCCCCACGCGCATATAAGACTGCGAGACATCTTGAAACGCATAGGTCGTGCCGAATATTTGACTGAAGGCAGTTTGTGAGCCGTATTTTACTTGTGAGGCACGGTTGGCATACAAAATCGGTGTAATGGAGGCGATACCGTCGGCACGCTTCTCGATGAGTTCCAGATCGTTAGGGGTAAGCCGCGCGCGAATCCCCTTCATCTGGTCTTCTAAAGGCGTGTAGGACTCAATGGTTAAGCTGTTGGATCCGAGGCTCGAAAAAGTGTCGCCAATAAACGCACTCATGCCTTGGGTTACTGAGACAACCGCGATGACGCTGGCCACGCCAATCACAATGCCTAGCGTGGTAAGAAAGCTGCGAAGCCCATGCGCGAAGATTGATACGAAGGCGGCGCGTGAACTCTCGAATAAGGCGAAAAACATTAGCGGGTTGCCTCCACTCGTCTCTCGTTACTCGAAGGCGACAGGCGCATCCCGCTATCGTGGGCAATAATGCCGTCTTTCATTTCGACGACTCGGTGGCAATGCTGTGCGATCTCATCCTCGTGTGTCACGACGATAAGCGTCTGTCCCTCGGAGTGGAGTTCGTCGAATAGCGCCATAATTTCAACAGTGGTCTTCGAATCCAAGTTACCCGTGGGTTCGTCAGCTAAGAGTATCGAAGGCGCTGTAACGAGCGCGCGAGCGATCGCGACGCGCTGGCGCTGGCCGCCCGAGAGTTGGTTCGGCAGGTGATCAACACGGTCGCTCAGACCGACGCGGGCAAGCGCTTCGAGCGCGCGTTTCTTGCGCTGCCCATAGCCAATATTGCGATAGATGAGTGGTTGCATGACATTGGCAAGGGCCGTCGAGCGCGGCAGCAAATTAAAGCTCTGAAAAATAAAGCCTATCTCCAAATTACGAATCTCGGAGAGTTGGTTTTGGTCGAGCGTCTCGACATTTTTCCCATTGAGGTGATACTGGCCACTGGTTGGTTTGTCCAAACAGCCGAGGATGTTGAGCATCGTTGATTTGCCTGAGCCAGAGCTGCCGATAAAGGCCATGTAATCGTTACGCGTAACCGAGATATCGATACCGTCGAGCGCACGCACAACCTGATTGCCCATTTCGTAGTACTTCGTGACTTGGCTAAGCTCTATCAGCGCCATAGTAGACTATTGCTCCAGCCGCGTAGTGTCGATTTCGTCGCCTTCTAACAGATGCCGCAACTCTTCGTCGGGGCCCACGACTATTTCTACATTGCCTTCGATACCGGTGAGCAATTCTTGGTATTCGTCATCCGAGATACCCACCTCGATTTTGGTTTTGCGCGCAATGCCATTGTCATTAACGAAGACGAAATAGTCGTTACGCAGCGCAGCCCTGTCTTCTTCGAACAATATTGCCTGCAAAGGTACCGCCGTGACACTTTGGTCTTGGCGCGTGAATATTTCGGCGCGGCAGGACATGCCGGGTCGCAAGACTACATCGCCGGCATCGATGATATCGATTTTCACTGTGAAGCTTAGTCCCTGACGCCCCGGCGCAATCTTTGCCGTGTTAGCGATATACCGAACCGTGCCAATCATTGGCTGGTCAGGGTAGGCGATCGCAACAATCTCGACTCGCTGGCCGATTGCGATATTGGCGACATCGGCTTCGTCGACTAACACCTCAGTGTAGATGCTTGCAGGATTAGCAATAGTCATTAGTGACGAGCCGGGGATATTCGTCGAACTGGCGATGGCCGTCTCGCCGACTTTAATATCGAGACTTGTCACAACACCGTCTATCGGCGACACGATTTTGGTGTTGCTAAGCTGGTCTTCAATCTGGTCGAGCTGCGCTTCGGACTGAGTGAGCCTTTCGCGAGCAGACTTAAGATCAATGCGGGCAAGGTCTAATTGATTGCGCATCATCTCAAATTCGTCGCTGCCGATCATGCCGCGCTCGTAAAGCGTACGCGAGCGCTCGTATTGATTTTCGAGGTTGCCGATACGAATCTCTTGGCGTTCTATGTCGATGGTATTGATGCGCACTGCAGCTTCGGATTGCTCAAGGCCAGCAATGAAATTGATGTCCTCTACTTGCAGCACGAGCTGTCCTGCGGTTACTGCATCGCCTTCTTCGACATACAACTCTGCAACTCGGCCTATGACCTCTGAGCTGAGCATGACTTCTTCCTCGTGGGCTAAAAACCCCGAAGCGAGAATAGACGGGCTTATAACGCGCTCGGTAATGCCAGCGACGGTAACCTCTTTACGGGCGGTTCCAAAGACTGCGCGGTTGATGAATGGAAGCGCTATAACAGTGCCAAGGATGAGTGCAACGACTGCGATTTTCTTAAGGTTCATGGGTCTGCTCTTTTTCTTCCTAGCTTGATGTGTCGTGAATCGACCGCGTACATTTGTCGCTACGAAAGCGCGGCAACCGCCCCGAATACTAGTAAATACGGCGTCGTTATTATGGCAGCAGATTTGCTCAGGCTAATTTGAAGCCACTGCGAAAAACCGAGAATTAATAGGCCTACTGCCCAAAGCAGGGTCAGCGTAACGCTTTTGGCAATCGCTTCGAAAGAGGTGCCTGCGAGTGTTAGCCCAAGGGCTGCGAGGCTCGTTGGGTCGAGATCATAGGAGCTTAGCTGACCGCTGGGATGCAGCGCTATGTTAACAACCATCGCAATGGCGCCAATAACATAGGGCAGCGAAGTCCAAGAGGCGAGGGCCATCCAGTGTTTAAATTTGTAGACGGAACCCATGATCGCCGCTGCGAGGCTCATATACATAGCCTGAACTAGCGCAAGCAAAAAGCTAAAGAGGACAGTCGAAATCGCGCCAAACCCGAACAGCATGCCGCGGGTCATTCCGCCCATGGCATCGCGGGCAGTATCGAGTTCTGAGGGCTCAATATTGGCCTGTCGTAGCGTGTCGTCTACCCACCAAGCCATATCTAGGCCACTAAAATAGTAGCCTGTCGCTGCCAGTCCAGAAAGCATCACCATGGACAGCGGCGCGAGCCAAGAAGGCGCGAGCATAATTGCGGCGAAGGCTTCTGCCGGCGCTGCGTAAATATTTACAACCTTCTGCCCAAAGCTTTGCTGTGTCGTGTTGTCGTTCATCCTTAAACCTCGCTGAGTCAGTTCTTATTGACTAGACCGTGAAACACGCGCTTCTTGTTCTGCTGACTTTTTCTAAAAGCGCTACGCTTATTCGACGCCTTTCTCTACCGCGCGTGCGAAAGCAGGGCGCTGCATACAGCGGGCAAGATAGGCCTTGAGAGTAGGGTTTGCATCGAGTTGCCCTAGTCGATCAGCCAACGACGCCACATACGCAACGCCAAAATCGGCGGCGCTAAAATCGGAACCGAGGATGTAGTCGTTAGCGCCCAGTTGGTTGCTTATATGGCCTAGATGGAGTGCGATTTCTTTCGCGCTAAAAGTCTCGAGCCCTGCGTGCTCTCCGCCCCGAAGTAATAGCATTTTAATAAGCAGAGGCCCGAAAACAGATCCTTCGGGGTAGTGCAGCCATTGGGTAAACCTCGCCCAATCGTTGAGCTGCGTCCGGGGTGGCGCGAAACGGTTTTCTTTATCGAATTTTTCGAGCAGGTAAGTTGTGATCGCACTCGATTCGGAAAGAATCAGGTCGCCGTCTTCGATTACGGGCGATTTGCCGAGGGGATGAATTTCTTTGAGCGCCGCCGGCGCGCGAAAATTTTCATCGCGCAGGTAAACAGTGAGATCGTAGTCGGCGCCGAGCTCCTCGAGCTGCCAGAGAGTGAACAACGAACGGCCAATACGAAGATGGTGTAATCGAATCATGGTGATTTTCTCTCAATCTAATTGGCCCGCGGCCTTAGGTGTTTAACGCAAAAAGAACTAATAAGTTACAAAACGGTCGCTGCTTTCGTTTTTTTGTTGTTGCAGCACTGAGGCAGCAGCGGTGCTTAATCAGTGTCGCATGCTAGACTTAACCCGTACAGGTGATGAGCTAACTCTCAGGTTCAGGCACAAACCCGGATTCAGTCTTAGACCCAGACCCAGACCCAGATTAACAGACTCAGATTAAATGATACAAAACCAATCCCTAAACGCACGCAGGTCACGCATCCACTCGCTATCTCGGCTCCCCGCGCAGGCCAGCGTGGCAGCTTTATGTTAACTGCCGACGTGATGGATGCCGAGCGCGCCGAGACCAGCTACCGCTCATTAATTAGTCGCGCGTGGCCAATCATTCTCGCAAATGCGGCCGTGCCAACGCTTGGGCTCGTAGACACGGCCATCATCGGCAATGTCGCCACCACCATCGATCTGGGTGCGATCGCACTCGGCGCGGTGATTTTCTCGTTTGTGTACTGGAGTTTCGGCTTCCTGCGCATGAGCACCACAGGATTTGTCGCCGCGGCAGCGGGGGCGCAGCGCGAAGCGGAGCTGCGGGCCATCGTCGCACGTGCCCTGTTTATGGCTTTTGGCCTTGGAATTCTGCTGATTATTCTGCAAAGCGGCATCGCCTGGGTCGCGATCGAGCTGTTTAGCGCATCCGATGCGGTGGAGCGTGTGACTCGGGGCTATTTTGACCTTCGCATCTGGGGCGCTCCCGCGACACTGAGCCTGTTTGCGCTGATGGGCGTGCTCATTGGCCTTGGCTTAAGTAAGCAGTTGTTACTTATTCAGGTGTTTATGAATGGGTTAAACATTGCGCTCGACTTGCTCTTCGCCGGAGTCTTCGACATGGGGGCGCCTGGAGTTGCACTCGGCACGGCGCTGGCCGAATGGGCAACGCTCGCGTTGGGTCTCGTGATTGTGGTGCGCGCACTGAAGGCGCGCAGCGCATTGCCAAAACTAATCGATTGGCCCGAGGTGCTGCGCAAAGAGGCGCTGGCGAGCATGCTGTCGTCGAATGTCGATATTATGATTCGCACGCTGCTACTGATTCTGTCTTTTGCTTTTTTCGCAGACCAGAGCGCACGCTACGGCGAGGTGATTTTGGCGAGCAACCACCTGTTATTGCAATTGGTTTCGTTTGCCGCGTTTTTTCTCGATGGCTACGCCTTTGTTGTCGAGGCGCTGGTGGGAAAAGCGCGCGGCGCGGGCAGACTTGGGCTATTTCGCCTCGCGGTATTTCGGTCGACTGTTTTAGCTGCAGCCACTGCAGGCATGCTTGCGCTATTGTTGTTGTTTGGCGGCACGGCGCTCATCGCCTTGCTTACCGATATAGACGCCGTGCGCGAAGCCTCTGTGCCGATGCTTGGATTCGCGGCTGTTTACGTCGCTGTCTCGTTCGCAGCATTTCAGTTAGATGGCATTTTCATTGGCTTAAGCGCGACGCGCGAAATGCGCAACGCCTCCATTCATTCTATTGTTGTGTACTTTGCGGCATGGTTGCTGCTCGCGCCAGCATTCGGCGTAGCGGGGCTGTGGGCTGCGATGATTATTTATGTGATCGCTCGCGCGGCTGCACTAGGGCGGTATTATCCGCGGCTGAATAAACTAATTTCGGGATGAGAGTTTACGGCGAGAGTGGGTTAATGCAGCGTTTCATCGCTAAGCGAGTTGGGCATGACGTGGGCTTCGACATCGAGCATTTTCAGTCTAACGCCGTTCATTTCTATCCAGCCTTTGTAGCGCGTCTCGCCAGTCGTGGAGAACTCGAACCGGTACCGGCGTCTTAAATGTAGCCCGCCTTCATCTCCCCGCACGGGCTTCAAACCAACCAAAACAAGTGATTGGTCGAGCAGCTGCAAACCGCGTTCGCGCGAATATTTGAGCACGTGCTCGTAGGCAAAGCTCCTTACTCTATCGCTCTGCCACCAAAAGCTCACACCAGCCGCAGCGAGGGTAAGCCAAAAAAGCAGAGAAAGAGTCATTAGGTTTTTCCTGTTCAAAACAAAGGCCTCCAACTCGGTAGAAGGAGGCCTTCGAATGTGGTTCTGGTGCTAAGGCCTAACGCGCGTCGCGGTAAGTGCTAACTGGTGGCAGCTGCGAGCCCGATAAGTCGCCGGGGACGCTTTTCTCGGCAACAACTCGATGAGTCAGTGTACCAATGCCCTCGATCTGCGCACTAATAATTTCGCCATCGACAAGGAAGCCAGAACCTGAGGCGCGTTCGACACGGCCGGCACCAGTGCCGCCCGACGTGCCGCTCTGCATCACATCGCCCGGAAACACGGTGATCAGCGAGGAGGCGTATTCGATCAACTCGGGGATGTTGTGGATCATATCGCCCGCTTTGGCTTCTTGAACCGTAACACCGTCAACCACGGTGATTTGGTGGAGACGCTCCATGGGGTCACCATAAAATTCTTTCGGAACGATCCATGGCCCATGCGGTGCAAAGGTGTCGTGGCCCTTACCAACGAACCAGTCTGAGCGCATCGCATAGCCGCCCGGCGGACGTCCGCCGCGGTCAGAAACATCCATAGCGACCATGTAACCAAACACGTGATCGTATGCTCTGTCGGCAGAAATGTATTTGCCAGTGCGGCCGAAGACAATAGCCATCTCGACTTCATATTCAATCTCATCACGACCATAAGGCATGATGATATCTTCACCATCGCCTATCACCGCGCCTCGAGTTGGCTTGAGGAAAAGATACGGGACTCCACGATTCTCGCGCCGCTCTTTGGTTCGCTGAGCGAGTTCGTCGTCGTTGCAGCCTTCGCACGCGTGGGTATAAAAATTTACCGCTGCGTTCATGATTTTGCTGGGGTATTGGATCGGCGCCATGATGTCGACGTTGGCTACCGGGTAGACAAAATCACGCATCGCACTGCCACTCAGAAGCTCTTCTTCTACGAGCCAGTTGACGACCTCGTAGATGCGGTATTTAAGGCCATATTCGTAGCGCTCTATTAGACCGATCATGTCGACCGGCATATCGAGATGGCTGTACTGCGGCAGTAGCTGCATGGCTCGGTTAGCCGCGTTTAAGTCGACTACCAAGGCGTCGTCTCGCATCACGAGCCCGACGGTTGGAATATCGTTAATGGCGAAAGTGCCCACTTTAAACGGCTCGGCTGACTCCATCGCTTGCGCACCGGCTATGAATGGCGCTGAGAGCAGCGCCAAGGCGACGCTGACCCGCGCAAAAAGCGAGGAGGTAGATCGGGGCTTTGTTGTTATCATCGTTGACTCCCGTACTAAAGACACATTGAAATGAAAAGGATTACTAACATTCCGAAGGTATAACCAAAGGCGCCTTTTGTCGAGTGTCTGTGTAGCTACCCGCGAGCGGCCCTCGCTGCATAGCGAGCGATATGCGGTTCGAGTAGTTCAAGCGCGGTCTTGTCGTTAGGCGGCAATTCAGCGTCGCTTAAGGCGAGAGGCGTTGTTCTCTGTCCCCATCGAATCACGCCTGCACCCCAGGTGAGGCCGGCGCCAAATGAGGCTGTGAGCAACGTGTCGCCAGCCTTAACTCGGCCTTCCTCTACCGCCTCGGCAAGCGCCACGGGAATAGTGCCCGCGGAGGTATTGCCGTATTTATGCACGTTGACGAAAACGCGGTCCTCTTCTATGCCAACGCGCTTAGCCAGCGCATCGAGAATGCGCTTATTCGCTTGATGCGGTACAACCAGGCTTACGTCGTCGATACTAAGACCGGTGTCTTTGAGGACTTCTTCACAGCCCTGCGCCATTGCCTTCACTGCGCGTTTAAACACTTCTTGGCCTTCGAAATTCCACGTATTGAAGAGAAATTCTTCGGACAACCGACTTTCGGCAGAGCCGATATTCGTAATTTGTATCGCGTATTTGGCATCGGATTCACAACCGATCCGGGCAGACAGCAGGCCCACTTCCTCGTCAGAGGCTTCGAGCACAACAGCGCCGCAGGCATCGCCGAATAGCACGGCGACGTCGCGGTTACTCCAGTCCATATAGTGCGAGATAAACTCGCCGCCCAAGACCAGCACCTTTTTATGCGCCCCTGTCTTAATCAGATTTGTGCCGATGTGTAGGCCATAAAGGAAGCCGGTGCAGGCGGAGTTAAGATCGATCGCTGCGGCATTGCGAGCACCGAGATCGTCTGCAATGAGTGACGCAGTATTCGGGCACATGGAGTCGACCGTTAGGCTGCCAAGCAGGATGAGGTCGATATCCATCGGATCTAGATTAGCCGCGGCAAGGGCGCGGCGAGCGGCAACCACCGCCATCTCAGAAAAATTGCAGTGCAGGATGCGGCGCTCGCGAATGCCGGTGCGCGAGGTGATCCATTCGTCGCTGGTATCCATAAAGGTGGTCAGGTCTGCGTTGCTCAATATCGCTGGCGGAAGGCATTTGCCCCAGCCTGTTATTTCCGCGTATTTCATCGATGTTCTCTCCGTGTCTTTTGGGTCGCTGCGATCCAAGCTTAGCGATTGGTGAAGGCGGGATACGCTCTCGCTGCTTATCGCTCGGCTAGCTCCGTCTTGCTATCTACTCTATATTGACCGCTGCGCGAATTTCTAAAGGGTAGCGCGATGTAAGGATCCTATTTTTAGCGGCGAGGCGTGAATGTTTCGCGCAACCTGCAATGCCGCCGAGCATACGCCATTAGGTGGATTGAGGGTAGGAGAAGGCGTTTACTAAGGCTGAGTGCAAATCTGAGGGGTAGCGAATAATGAGCAAAACCACGCGCCGGCGGGCGCCAAAGGCGAGACTATTAATCAGCGCATTGTTTTTATTTGTGCACGCTGCACCCGCTTTCGGCGATTTCGACCACGGGCGTTGGAATCTGTTGCTCTCGAAACATGTGATTGTAATCGCAGACGGCTTATCGACGGCTGTCGATTACGCCTCGCTCGGCGTGAATCGCGAGCCACTGCAAAGCTATCTTGAAGAGACTTCAAGGGTATCGCGTGCCAGTTTCGATGCATGGGAGACGTCTGATCAGCTCGCCTTTCTGATCAACCTCTACAATGCCGCAACCGTCGAACTCATTCTCGACAACATGGCTTCGTCAGATCCAATAGACTCCATCCGCGACATTGGTTCGCTATTCACCTCTGCGTGGGAGCTAGAGCGCGTCGCATTGTTTGGTAATTTGGTGACACTCGATGCCATAGAACACGACATGATCAGAGGGTGGGGTCGCTACAACGAGCCCCGCATTCATTTCGCCGTAAACTGCGCCGCCATCGGCTGTCCTGCGCTACGCGCCGAGGCCTACACCGGCACCGCACTGGAGGCGCAGCTTGAAGACGCCACGCGCGATTTCCTGAGCGATCGCTCGCGTAATTATTTCGACGGACGCCGCCTGCGACTTTCAAGTATCTTCAAATGGTATCGCGAAGACTTCGAGCGCGGCTGGGGCGGGTCGAACGCCTTAGGTGAATTTGTTGCAAGGTATAGCAGCGAATTGGGACTTAGCATCGAGCACAGGAATGAGCTGGCTCGCGGCGACATGGGGATCCGCTTCCTCAGCTACGACTGGGGGCTCAATCAGGTGCGCGATTAAGCTGATTGGGTGACCCCTGCAAACACCCCGTGATAGACTCATCTACGGAAGAGTATCATCCCCGGTGGGGTGCCCGGACTTCAAACCCGGTGAGGTCTGTAAAACAGGCCTGGTGGGTTCGACTCCTGCCTCTTCCGCCAAATACCTCTCTCGCATTGTCTCCTACTGTCTCCTTGCTCTCTAAATTACCAGTAAATCACCTGTAAACTTGTCTTATTCTGTCTTGCAAAGTATTGCTATATCTTGGCCTTGATGTAACATCCTATGTAACACTAGGCGAACAGGGAGTCCAACCCGATGCCCAAGCAGGTTTCTCCGCTCACGAATACTCAAGTGAAAAACTCAAAGGCCAAACCCAAGGAATATAACCTGGCAGATGGCAATGGCCTGTATCTGCGAGTTAAGCCCACAGGATCGAAGCTTTGGATTTTCAACTATCAAGCGCCCTTCACCAAGAAACGATCTAACATCAGTTTCGGCTCATTTCCTCCTGTCACGATTGCTCAGGCGCGATCTGAGCGCGAAGTTTGTCGGACGTTATTATCTAAGGACATTGACCCCAAACACGCCAGAGCGGAGCGTGATGAGGCACAGGCAACGGCGCACTCAAACACTCTCGAAGTTGTAGCGCGGAAATGGTTCAAATCCAAATCGAAGAAGCTGACAGATAAATACGCAGACGATCTACTCAACTCTCTAGAAAATCATGTATTCCCCAAGCTAGGCAAACGACCAGTTCACAAGATCACGGCAAGGGAAGTGATTGAGGTTCTAGACCCGTTGCAGGAATCGGGGAAACTGGAATTGGTGAAGCGGATCTGCCAACGGTTAAACATGATTATGGATTACGCGGTAGTAAGCGACATTGTTACTGACAATCGACTTGCAAGAATTGGAAAAGCATTTGAGAGTCCAGAAAAAGTTCACTTGCCAACGATTAAGCCCGATCAATTACCAGCGCTCGCAATAGCAATAGACAAGGCAAGTATAAAACCTATAACTCGCTTTCTCACTTTGTGGCAGCTTCATACTATGGTGAGACCGTCTGAAGCGGCTGGGACGCGATGGGATGAATTAGATTTTGAAAATGAAGTCTGGGTAATTCCGAAAGAGCGCATGAAGAAACGACGAGAGCATACAGTGCCCCTGACAAGCCAAATGCTTGCACTGCTTGAGCAAATCAAACCGCTTAGCGGACACAGAGAGTTTGTATTCCCATCAGATATTGATCCGCGCAGAAGATCGATCAACAGCTCTTCTGTGAATATGGCTCTTCGACGAATGGGCTACAAAGGGAAGCTTGTTTCGCATGGTTTCCGCTCCCTTGCCAGCACAACTCTAAACGAGCAAGGGTTTGATCCAGACTTGATTGAATCGGCCTTGGCGCACCTTGATAAGAACGCTACTAGATCGGCGTATAACCACGCTCAATATTTGGAGCGAAGAAAGCCAATGATGCAATGGTGGTCTAATCTCATTGAAGAGGGTATCAAAGGAAAGCAAAAGGCTAGGAAGAAACACCTGAAAGTCGTGTAAAAGTATGGGAGCAGGTATGACAATCAATTTTGATGCAAGCATGACGGAAGACGATTACTCAACTGGCGAGCTATTCCACCGAGAGGCTGACAAGAAGCGATTTATGGCAATGTCAGTAGCTCTCACAAGGAAGAGCGACCAGCTCAAGGAAGCGTTTAAGCAAGACCCCGCAGCATTTATTGATTTAGTAGACTGCGGCATTGCTGCGCTTGATCACTTTGAGAACGTATTGGATTTGCTTTCTGGCGCAGTGGCTAGGCTTGGCGCTGTGACAAATGGCTATTCGGGAAGCGAGAGAAGCGAAGAAGTCTTGAGGAAAGCGCGGGAAATTACAACAAAACGGAAACATGGTTTTGATTCATAATCCGAGCGCAATGAGTGATAGTATTTGAGCTTGGTTACTGCCTAAAAGATAGAATCGTGCGGAAATGTAGTATTTTTACTTAGACCAGGCTAGTGCAGCACTGATCATGTTGCATGAAAAGCGGTACCTCACCGCCTGCTTGGTTTTTATGAGGGGTGACTGGAGGTAGTCATGACTTTCAAAACACTGCAAAATTTGTGGCCTGCTCCAGATCTTTGGAGTAAAGGTCGCGAAACTTTCGAAGAAGAGAAAGCTCGGCTCGATGAAGATGGAAGCATAGAACTGATAGAAAAAACTGCTACCCAAAGAGTAATCAGATTCAAAGATGCGGAGAGGATTGTTGTTCAAGGTACTCAGAAAGATTGGGAGCTAACAGTTCAGTCGAATTGTAGCCTCGGTAACGCAATCGATGCCCTCAAGCAAGTAGCGTTCTATGCCTATATGGGCGCTAGAATTCCAGATTCGTTAGCTCACTATTTTGCTCATGCTGTGAACGAAATGGCAGAGGAGTACGAGAGAAATGAAAATGCTGAGCTGGATGATTCCGCAGTAGCTAAACAGTGTTTGAAAGTTCTTGGCAATGAACTGGGTATTCTTGGGGGGCACAGACGGCCGACGGCGAGCTATAAATTGGTTGGGTATTACTACGAACTTATGTTTAATGAAATGTGGGACCAGGAACACCAAAAGGTAACTAAGCGCATGGAGGAAAGCCAGCTTTCAGAAGCTGAAATTAATTGTTTGGAAGATGAGGCTATGGAAATTGCAGCCGAAATTGCGAGAGAGGCTGTGCAAATTTATTTTGGCCTATCAAAGCAACAAACCAATCGATACCTTGAAAAACACGAATATTGGAGAGACTACAGGGAAGAACCATAACTAATCAAAAGCCCCCACTCCTTTTGATAGGGAAGCGCAGAGTTTAATTGCAGTCATGTTCAATACCGCCTTAGGAGGCAATAACATGACAGAAAGCAATCCAACGAATCTAGTCAATCATCTTCAATCTGAAAGAATACTTCGATGGCCTGAGGTCAAGCACAGGGTCGGGTACTCTAGATCACACACACACAATCTCATTGCGGAAGGTAAATTCCCTGCTCCTATAAAGCTCGGTGGGCGAGCCAGCGGTTGGGTTGAAAGTGAAATATCGGAATGGATCGAGTCTCGCATAGATATTTCGCGACGAGAGGGCTCATTATGAACAACATCAGCCACTACACTAAACAGCGCAGGTATCATTTCGAAATCAGACTCGAACAACGCACTCCAGGAATTGTCGAGGCAGGCTCTAAGAAGGAGGCTCAAGATCGTGTAGAGGCGGGCCTAGCTGATTTTGGAGACGAGTATTACACATCAACCAGCGTCCATTGGCTTAACGAACAGGGGGCGGGAAAATGAGCCTTCGACAAGCAGTGAACAAACATTGCCGAAATTGCACCTATGATGGTATGGCGAAAGGGTCTTGGAGGCAGCAAGTGACTCTCTGTAGCGTCAAAAACTGCGCATTGTGGCGCCATAGGCCGAAGACGACCCGTCCTATCCCTGAATCAGTATTAACTTGGTATGGGGTCAAAAAGGGCGAATATGAAGCACTAGAACGCGATCTAGTTGGGTGTTCGGAGCTTGCTGAATCTGTGGGCTGATTCAAGATGTCGAAACCTCACCGAAATAAGCAAAGCTCGCATACTTATAAGGGGCACTTTCATTTACCGAAAGCCCTTTTAGAGAATAGTGATTTTGCTCACTTATCAGGCAAGGCCACTAAGCTACTTGTAGATATAGGCTCTCAATTTAACGGATACAACAATGGTGACTTGTGCATTGCTCTCAAGCTGATGAAGGCGAGGGGCTGGAATTCCAATGACTCATTGAACAAGGCGAAGCAAGAGCTGCTAGAGAGAGACCTTATTACTCTCACTAAGCAGGGTGGGCTAGGTATGGGGCCAAACCTATACGCAATTACTTGGCAGCCTATACATGAGTGCGGAGGTAAGTTGGACGTGGCGAGTACGACAATTGCTCCTAGAAAGCTTTGTGAAAATTAGAAGCGCCTCACCGCTATACGGTGCAACAAACACCGCTATTCGGTGCAGAAATCAGAAATTCCAGAGATTCCTGCACCGCTATACGGTCTAGTCTGCACCGATATACGGTTCAATTTCGAGGTTTTTGGACATCTTACTGCACCGCTATACGGTGACCTTTATATATTTACCATGTAGTCACTTCCAGAAAGCACTGAATAGCCATATTGCCAATCGAATTCAAAGCAAATTTTTGATGCAAACTGACAGCTTGAAAAATCGAAACAGAGAAGCAGAATAAAACAGAGGAATGACATTTCTAGTCAATTACGCGCGGACGAGTGAGATCAGGATATTGTAATAAGTTTTTCGAAGTCTGGTGCGGTTAGTATTTTAATAGGAATTCCTTTCTCGATCAGTTCTTCGGCCTTTCTATGCTTCGAGCTTTTCTCATGGCCAGCGAGAGCCTTAATGTCTTGATCTCCAACAACCACAATTGTAGTTTTCTTCGTCACTCCAGCGGCCACTTCACAACCAGCTCGTGCTGCCATTTCTGCGGCCACCATTCGGGGTATGCCTACTGCACCTGTAAAAACTAAAACCTCACCGTAGAGAACGCCTTCAGGGTTGCCCTGCAATTTTATTCTATCCGAGCCACTGCCAGAGATGGGCTTTTGCGATCGTTCTAGCCAGTCTTCTATAGAAATTCCGGTTTTGTTTATCGCTGCAACTACTACCTGAGCGGACGCTTTTGCGTCTTCCAGTGCGTCATGGTGTTTAAATTTGTATCCGATAATTTCACAGACGCTCTTCAGTCCATACCCGCTATTTGCGCATTCGCTCCAGGTTCTTCTTGCGATGCGAGCTGAATCGAGCCAATTACATTGAGGAGGATCAATTCCGTACCTTTCACAACATTGAATGATGGCCGCTCGATCGAAGCTTGTATGGCTGACGACAATTGCACCATCAAGAAACGAGCATAGTTTTGCATACACATCGGGAAATTTAGGAGCGCCCAAGATAGTAGACTCACCGATTCCATGAATACGCATGTTCATTTGATCGAAGAAATCTTCCGGATCTACAAATGATTTCCATTCATCTGAGAAATTGCCATTAGTGTATTTAGCTATGCCTAATTGGCAGATTGAGGCCATTCTAGGATTTGCTGTCTCCA
>ERZ887851.442-NODE-442-length-41704-cov-9.405268_pt1 | contig 41704 bp, 34 predicted proteins | sample MGYA00521100_ERZ887851 | MGnify/ENA primary metagenome ERZ887851 (study PRJEB32303, sample SAMEA104408602) | aquatic metagenome | biome: Brackish water; feature: Pelagic; material: water | place: Baltic Sea | collected 2014-06-06T16:11:00 | depth 11,444 m ... | reverse complement strand
AAATCGCTTGGCCACAATCCTCATAAATGATATTGGCATCCGGACCGCCCACATCGATGGACAAATCAATCTGCACGACTGCATTGGATTGGAAGGATCCCTCTGCCAGAACGACCACTGACTCCAAGGCCGTATCGCTTCCATCAGCAATCGCCAATTTGATGTGATACGTCTCACCGCATTCAACGACGTGCATGGCCGTGAAGGGCACAGTGTACCCATTGATACACACATCCTCACCTCCTTGATTGTCAATATAGTATTCTGAGTTCGTTCCTGAATTAACCGAAGAAATGGTAACCGGCAAAATGGGATCTGTATCCGGAACCCCCGCGATGTTCACTGATCCGTTCGGAAAACCCGCAGGGCTGTCATACGATCCCGTAATGCCCGGACCACTCAAGAAAAACGCAAACACATCGTTGTATTGGGTGTTGATCCAAGTCTCGTACTCGTCCGAACCAAACACGTAGTCAAAACTTACGGTGTCGCCGGCGGCAACGAAGTCGAACTCCAAAACGCAACCGTCATTCACTGATGAGACACTGAAGTTTTCTCCAATCATTCCCGGGACTGAATTGGCAATTTCAAGCAAATCGGGGTCGTTGAACCCATTCCCGAGGCAACCGTCGCAGGCTACAAAGTCTTCAGGACAACCCAAGTTGTCAGCAACATCACAGCTGAGGACTAGACCAGAATTGATGGAAAATGAATCTTCGCCGTTCGTCAGATATCCAAGCTGGTTTGACCCCCCTGTGTACGTGATATTAAACGCTTGAATGCCATTGCCTAATAGGATATCATTGACATACTGCTCCAGTGTCAAGCCCGATTCTACCTGCACCTGAGCATTTGCTCCGAGCGAAAGAAACACAACTGACACTAGCACTAAAAATGAACGACCAAAAGATGGATTCATGAAATGAGCATTAAAGAAGACCTGCAGTATGCGATAATAACACAATTCTACAACATCCTCACCCTCCAAAGGGTTGCATTCTTCTCATGCTGTTTGTTCTTAGTCTCTAAATTCCGAAAGTTGTGCGCCTAACTTTTTGCGCGCATGGAAAATGCGACTCTTCACAGTGCCCATCGGAATACCCAATTCCTTCGCAATTTCATCATAATGGTAGCCTTCCACGAACATGTTGAAAGGGACCCGGAATTCATCTTTGAGACCGTCAATTGAATCACGAATGTCTTGCTCGTTGATGACAGTTGTCACTGTATCCGCTTGCATTTGTGTGCTCGAATTGATGAAGAACTGATTTTCCGTCGTATCAACAATGGTATTCTGAAATTTCTTGCGCTTGTAATTGTTGATGAAGATGTTACGCATGATGGTGTACAACCAGCCTTTGATGTTGGTACCCTCCTTGAAGTTGTTTTTGTAACGCAATGCCTTCACCATCGTATCCTGAATCAAATCTTCAGCATCTTGCATGTCACGCGTAAACCCGAGTGCAAAACCTTTTAAGAAGTCGCGATTTCCGACTAGAAGCGAGTTAAATTCGATTGAGCTCATGACGTTTTGTTTAGCGTTATGAGGCAAAGATTAAACAAAATATCCCTGCAACCTAAAAATTGTTTAACTTTTTAATAAAATCATTAAACATTTACGCTGATCTCGCTCTAGGCGGGGAGTTCAGGAGAAAAGTAATCCGACCAAAGAGCCACCGTCTTTCGCTAGTTTCACGTTGGTTGTGGGTTTTATGCCATCAAACATCCTGCCTCCTAAGTAAAACTCGTTCGACGAGCCTACAAATTGACGTTCCACTTTTTGCACATAATCTTGGGCATTCGACGGAGAGGGATGCGCCGTACAATAGCTGACAAATTTGGCTTCGGGAAATTGAGCAGCTACGTTGAGCAAATCCTCAAACGGCACATTCGCACCAAGAAAAATCGATTGGTACCCGTTCAATATGCACAAGTAGTGAACGAAGAGCAGAGAAATATCATGGGTTTCTCGCTCAGGCAAAAACAACACAACAACAGCTTGATCTTCGTCCGATTGAACGGACAAGCGATCCACACCGGCTTGCAGCGATTGCCGCATTAAATTACTAATGAAGTGCTCCTGGGCCGGACAAATGGAATTGGTCAACCACAGCACACCTATTTGTGCTAGAAATGGAAGAAAAACATCCAAAACGGTACGGTCCAAACCATGCTCCTCCGTGTATGCGTCTACGACAGAACGATACAAGGCTTCATCGTAATGAAGCATGCTCAGCTTCAGCGAATGAAAAATAGAGGACTGAAGCCCTTGACTCTCTTGCGTCCGGTCCACTTGACTGATGAGATCAGCCCCTTTCATCTCAGCTATCTTGGATATTTTGAACCCGTTTTCCATCAAAAACCTCACATTCAACAACTTCTTCAGGTCCTCGCCAGAGTAATGTCGAATGTTGGTGGACGTTCGTTTCGGATCGAGCAGCTCATACCGCTGTTCCCACATCCTAATGGTATGGGCTTTCACTCCCGTGAAGTGCTCCAAATCTTTAATGGAAAATTGTTGGGCCGCACCTCCGTTCTTCATGCGTTCGCAATTGTGGGTTCTTCAGTCAAATCAACATTCTTTTGCTTCATACTTTTGAGGTATGATGCAATGTACCTTTTTCTCTGACACGCATTGGAACCAATTGTACCCTTTTACATTTCCTCATCAAAAAGGACACATGCGATGGGGAGCTTTCACACTTGAACACCTGTGGAAAGAAATCGCTTCGAGCGCTTCGTCCTCAATGGAACAAGAGAACGCACAATATGTTCAACAAATAGTGGCACATGGAGCGGTCAACGATCGCTGGGTGCCGGACTTGGCTGCATGGACCACTTTGTCCAAATTGAAATCTGGCCAGTCGCTCACCTGCGGTGAAGTTGTGCTTTTCCAGCCGCTTGAACCCGACGGCCGAATGGATTCAATGGAGTTCCGCGAGGCACATTTGATTGCACGTCCTACTGACTTTTTCATTGACTGCGGAAAGACCTTGAAGTCCCAGGCATCCTTGATTCAAACGCATTGGAAGACGGAATCTTGGAATGCCGCTTTGCACGGGACACACACAACCGTTATTGGCGATACCGCGCAGGTCTTTATGGCACCTGGGGCACGGGTTATCGCGAGCACTTTGAATACGGAAGACGGCCCCATTTTCATCGGCCCAAATGCAGAAATTCAAGAAGGCTCGCATATTCGAGGCCCGTTTCTTCTCGATGAGAAGAGCGTTCTTAAAATGGGAAGCCGGGTTTACGGTGCGACTGCAATCGGCCCGCATTGTCGGATCGGAGGTGAAGTTTCAAACAGTGTTCTTTTGGGCTATAGCAACAAGGGGCACGATGGGTTTCTGGGGAATTCTGTTATCGGACATTGGTGCAATTTGGGAGCCGACTCCAACACCAGCAATCTTAAGAATAACTACAGTGATGTGCGTCTTTGGGATGCCGCTAGCTCATCCATGCAGCCGACCGGCCTGCAGTTTTGCGGTTTGATCATGGGCGATCACAGCAAGTGCGCCATCAACACCATGTTCAATACGGGAACCATCGTGGGCAATGGGTGCGTTCTTGTCGGCCATTCGTTCGTCCCAAAACACGTGCCTTCTTTCTCATGGGGCGGAGATGAAAGTTGGTCGGAACATCAATTTGAACGATTCGTTGAGACAGCGACCATGGTCATGGAGCGCCGACAACATACGTGGAAGGATGAGGATACAAAACGCTGGATGCTCGAATTTCAAAATTCCAGTTTTTTGCGAAAGGAGTTCAAGTGACACGATTGCCTGACACATTGTCTGAAATGCGAGTGGCACGGGGTTTGACTGAACGGGAGTACTGAAACGATTAGAAGATGTTTGAAGAAGCGCAAGAAGATGAGACCTGGATGTTGTCAGAATCCCCAGACCACGAATTCATACCCCTGATTTCACCAGAAGATGAAGAAGCCATGCAAAAGGAGGAAGTGCCTGAGGCCTTGCCTCTGCTTTCCCTGCGCAACACTGTTCTTTTTCCGGGAGTTGTCATTCCCATCACCGTAGGTAGAGACCGGTCAATCCGCCTGATTAAAGAGGCGCATAAAAACGAGCAGCGCATTGGTGTTGTCAGTCAAAAGAACGACGACATTGAAATCCCTGTGGGAACAGACCTCAATGAAGTCGGCACTGTCGCCAAAGTGATCAAGATGCTTCGCATGCCCGACGGTTCAAACACGGTGATTCTTCAAGGTCAAAAACGATTTAAATGGACGGAAATCGTTCAAGAAGAGCCCTACATGAAGGCGCGTGTCGTTGAATACGACGCCGAAAACCTCCCGCCAAAAGACGACCAGCACAAGGCCCTTATGGACAGCCTGAAAGAGCTTGCGTTAGAAATCATTCAACTCAGCCCCAACATTCCTTCTGAAGCAGGGTTTGCCATCAAAAGCATCGAAAGCCTGACATTTTTGGTCAACTTCATCGGATCAAATATGAACGCGCCTGTAGAGGAAAAACAAGCGCTTTTAGAGGTTGCCGGCATTAAAGCGCGCGCAAGTCGGGTACTGGAATTGCTGCATAAAGAAAAGCAAATGCTTTCCTTGAAGCGAGACATTCAAACCAAGGTCAAAGGCGAATTGGACCAACAGCAACGCGAATACTTCTTGAACCAGCAACTGAAGCAAATTCAAGAAGAATTGGGCAACAACCCGCAGGCACAAGAAGTTGCCGAACGGAAGTTGCGCGCTGAAAGCATGCAATGGCCTGACCACGCCAAAGAAGCCTTTGGTAAAGAGATCTTGAAGTTGGAGCGCATGAACTCGCAGTCAGCCGAGTACAGTGTTCAAGCCAATTATGTTGATTTGATGTTGGACCTCCCGTGGGACGCCAATTCACAAGATAATTTTGATCTCCATCATGCCCAAAAGACGCTGGATGAGGATCACTATGGTCTGGAAAAAGTCAAAGAACGCATCATCGAGCATCTTGCAGTTCTTAAAATAAAGGGAGACTTAAAAGCGCCTATTATCTGTCTCTATGGCCCTCCTGGGGTTGGAAAGACTTCGTTAGGAAAAAGCATCGCCAAAGCACTCGACCGAGAATACGTCCGAATGAGTTTGGGAGGCATGCGCGATGAAGCCGAAATTCGCGGACATCGCAAAACATACATCGGCGCTATGCCCGGTCGTATTCTTCAGAATTTGAAGAAAGCGGGGACCTCAAACCCATTGTTCGTCTTGGATGAAATTGACAAGTTGGGGCGCGATCATCATGGCGATCCTTCCAGTGCCATGTTGGAAGTCTTGGACCCTGAACAAAACAGCACATTCCACGACAATTACCTCGATTTAGATTATGACCTCAGTCGGGTCATGTTCATCGCAACGTGTAACAACCTTGCTTCGGTTCAACCCGCTTTGCGAGACCGCATGGAGATCATTGAGGTCACAGGATATACCGTCGAGGAAAAAGTGCAAATCGGGAAACGTCATTTAGCTCCAAAGCACATCAAGGAAACCGGTCTGACCCGGGAGCAAATTAAAATTCCAGTCGCTACTCTAGAGGCGATTGTGGAGCAGTACACCAATGAAAGTGGCGTGCGTGGTTTGGACAAACGCATCACCAAAATCATTCGAAATCGAGCGAAAGAAATTGCACTGGATGAAGCTTTCGAAGCTGAAGTTAAAGCGAAAGATTTGCCTAAAATACTCGGCCCATCGCGAGAGAAGGACCAGTACCAAGGCAACGACGTCGCTGGGGTCGTGACGGGATTGGCATGGACACCCAACGGAGGCGATATTCTATTTATCGAAACCTCTTTGACGGTTGGAAAAGGCAAATTGACCCTCACGGGAAATCTCGGAGACGTCATGAAAGAAAGCGCCATCATTGCCTTGGAGTGGATCAAATCAAACGCTGAATCAATCGGACTCAATGCCGCTGAATTGAACGAACGCAACGTCCACTTGCATGTTCCACAAGGTGCCATTCCAAAGGATGGCCCCAGTGCCGGCATCACCATGATCACAGCAATGGTATCTGCATTTACACAACAAAAGGTTCGCAAAGCGTTGGCCATGACTGGGGAGATCACCCTTCGAGGCCAAGTTTTGCCTGTCGGAGGAATCCAAGAGAAGATTTTGGCAGCAAAGAGAGCAGGCATTAAAGAGATCATTTTATGTGAACGGAACCGTCAAGACATTGATGAAATTGACGACCGGTACATCAAAGGACTCACCTTTACATTTGTCAAGCACATCCGTGAAGTTGTTGAACGCGCTTTGCTACACGAAAAAGCAGTGAAGTAACGTTTCTTGAACCATGACCTGTACCAATCATCGCTCCCTGATTCGCTTTTTAAGTCTCATCATCACCCTTGGGCTCATGGAGTCAACAGGTTGGTCGCAGGTCTCTGAATCACTCGTCTTTGAAATTCCAGCGGACGCCCGGGCTGCGGCTCTTGGCGGACGGATCATGGCCGACTTGCAGCCTGATGCTCATGGCGCAGCCAACAATGTGGCACTACTTGATTCTTCGATGGACCGTAAATTGACCATCGATTTTGTTGACTATTTCGCAGGAATGAGCCTCACAACGGTGAACTATGCATTGAAGCCCGGAGGCCAATTTAATGGACAGGTTGGAGCGCGATTCCAGAACATGGGAACCTTCCAAGAAATGGATGCCGCAGGAAACTCCTTGGGCACGTTCAATGGAGGTGACTACCTCCTGTATTCCGGTTGGTCCTACCGCATTGATTCAACGTGGTCTATTGGGGCACAAGGCTTTTTCGGCATGCGCACTCTGGATCGAGAAGTCGCTGGTATGTTTGGTGCAGACCTCACAATTCATGGGGTTTGGCCAGAAAAAAACATTGCCGTTGGCGCAGGCGTTACAAGTCTGGGCCACCAATTCGGGTTGGAAGGCACACAACCCAGCGGCGCGCTGCCCAAAGACGTGCAGATAGGAATAACCAAAGGGTTTCGAAATGCTCCCTTCACCCTCTATCTGCGTGCCGGTCATTTGGAGACATGGGATTTGGCACCTCCCGGGACCTATGACGACAGCGTGAATCCTTTGACAGGCGACCTCATTAAAAACCCGACGTTTAAATTGGGGGACCAGTTGATGCGGCATGTCGGAATCGGTGCTGCTATCAGCCTCGGTCCTGCACTGACCTTGATGACCGGTTTTGATTACAGAAGACGCAAAGAAATGCAAGCGGCGGGCCGATTGGGCACCAATGGTTTGGCCTTAGGACTTGACCTTTCTGTTCAACGCTTTCGCTTCAGAATCACGCGGAACACCTATCATTTTGCTGGCTCGACAACCCATTTTGGAATTGCTTTCAACCCGAGCATATTTAGGGCACAATAAATCCTCCGTTCGCTATATCTTGCAGTACAATGAGTGCGAGCCGTATTAACATAGCCATTGATGGCCATTCTTCCGCTGGAAAAAGCACCATGGCCAAATCCTTGGCTAAGGAATTGAGCTTTGTTTATGTCGATACCGGTGCCATGTATCGAGCTGCTGCACTTTTTTGCATGCGAGAGCGCCTGATACAAGGAAATGAAATTGAGGAGTCGCGCGTTGAACAATCCATGGATCGGATGTTCATTAGCTTCAAGTACAATGACAAAAGCGAAACGTCAGATGTCCATTTAGGGGGCGTTAACGTGGAAAAAGAGATTCGTTCTATGGATGTAGCGCGGAAGGTGAGCTTGATTGCCGCGATTCCTGCTGTCCGTCACAAACTGGTTCGTCTTCAGCAACGTATGGCCGATAAAGGCGGTGTTGTCATGGATGGACGAGACATTGGAACAGTTGTCCTCCCGAAAGCGGAACTGAAGTTCTTCATCACCTCTGACCCTGATATCCGCGCCCAGCGTAGATTGGATGAATTGCAGCGTGAAGGCATTGCAAGTTCTTTTGATGAGGTGCGAAACAACATCATCGAACGAGACCGAATTGACTCCAGTCGGGCAGTGGCGCCATTGCGTCAAGCGGAAGATTCTATTGTTTTAGATAACAGCAACCTCACGATTGAAGAACAATTCCAGTTCTTGCTTTCCCACGCGAAAAAAACCATTTCGAGCAAGCAATGAAGGCCCCCTTCGTGATTTTAAGAATCTGGAGCTTGCTTTGGGCGTTTTTGGTCTTGAACGGTATCCATGGGCAACAGGAGAACCTTGAATCTTCAGCTAAACTCCCCCCTTTTCTAACGGAAGTGCATGAGGCGTGGGCTGACTCTGTAATGGAACAGATGAGTCTGAGGGCGCAAATGGCACAATTGCTGATGCCCCCCGTGTACTCCCATGCCGATACAACGGGTTGGTCTGAAGCTGAAAAATGGGTGACTGAATTTGGAATTGGCGGTGTCATTTGCATGCAAGGAACGCCTGCAGGTCAAATCCAGCGATTGCGTCGATTGCAGGAGCGTTCTGCCGTGCCTTTATTGGTTTCTACAGATGGAGAATGGGGATTGGGAATGCGCTTGGACTCTACGCGATCTTGGCCACGTGCACTGACCCTCGGAGGATCCCGCGACTTGGATTTAACGCGAAGCTTCGGACAGGAAGTAGGCGCCATGTTGCGATCTGCAGGTGTGCATGTGAATTTCGCACCCGTTGTCGATGTCAATAGCAATGCCAAAAACCCTGTAATTGGCAGCCGATCATTTGGAGAAGACCCCGAGTGGGTTGGGCGACTTGGAACAGCTTATGCATTGGGCATGCAGGATGCTGGTGTGTTGGCAACAGCCAAACACTTCCCCGGTCACGGGGACTCCGATTCGGATTCTCACTTGACCCTACCTTCTATTCTGCATGACACCGTTAGGCTCAACAAGATTGAGCTAGCCCCTTTCCGTCAGCTCACAAATGCAGGTGTAGGCGCTATGATGGCAGCCCATCTGTACATCCCTGCTTTGGACTCGACTTTAGGTCAACCGTCCACCCTCTCTCCGCGCATCATTGACACCTTGCTCCGTCAGGACATCGGATTTCAAGGTCTTGTGTTTACGGATGCAATGACCATGAAAGGGTTCACTTCATTTGCGACCACGTCTAGCCCACATGCCGACGCGTTGTTAGCGGGAAATGATATTTTACTATTTCCCGGAGATCCGCAACGTGTTTTGGCTGAACTGCAGCAAGCGATCAATGACGGCAGGATTGACTCACTCTTTATTGCAGAGAAGTGCAAACGGGTCTTGCAAGCCAAATCGTGGTGTCGTGTAGACGAAAAACCCACGGGTTATGTCGATACACCCGAAGCCGAAATCAATCACCGTTCCATTCTCTCATCGAGCCTGACAGCTGTCAAAAATGTAGAAAATGGATTGCCCTTCAAGGCAGGTATTCAATCGCTATCATCCCTATTTATCGGATGGGACGGGCATCCTGATGCGACGTTCAATGCGGTCATTGAGAACATCATGGGAACGTCCATGGACATTTCTAGCCAAGCCGTCAGTGCGGGCCGATTCATTTCCGAAGGTGCGGCTATTTTTCGTTCGCTCATCGCTCCGAAACCTCAGTGGATGGCCATCCACATCGGAGGAACGAGCCACTCAGCCAGTAAGCAACACGGTATCAACAACGACGTCATTCGTCAATTGGAACGCTGTGCAGCGCGTGCATCCGAAGCACACATCCCTTTGGTCGTCATCGTTTACGGGAGCCCCTATTTACTGGAGCGGTTGGAAACGGTTGCCGCATTATCCGACGCCCTTATTGTTGCGTATCAGGATGATTTCAGAACCATTGAACAGGTCGCTGAGGCCATGACCGGTGCTGGTGCTGCCGGCGGCGTTCTCCCGGTCTCATCGGGCGTTTTCCCCGCTGGAACGGGTCACCCTTGGATGGGACGTCAGCGCCTGAGCTTTTCTCCTGTTGATTTTAATCGCAAAGCCCAACTTGACAGTGTTGTTCTGAATGCCATCGAAGGAGGAGCTATGCCCGGCTGCCGTTTGGTCGTTGCGCACAAGGGAAAGGTCATTCATGACGGCGCATATGGCACTATTGACGGCACCGAGCCTGTGACAAAAGCAACCGTTTATGATCTTGCCAGTATCACGAAAATTGCAGCGACAACGCTGGCTTTGATGCATCTTGAAGAGCAGGGGCTTTTTGACCGGTCCAAACCGCTCAGCCATTACTTGCCAGAATTGGACACCCTGCCCATTGGTGATCGGCTCATCGAGGACATCTTATCGCATCGTTCAGGCTTAAAAGCATGGATTCCATTTTATCTGTATGCTTTGGAGGATTCAACCGCTTTCTCGCCTGCGGCTACGGCTGAGCATTCCGTTTTTCTTTCTGAGCAATGCTTTATGCGCCCTGCTTGGCAAGATTCGGTGTGGAGACGTGTTACGGAAGAGCCGCTTGACCCTGTTGGAACGCACCGCTACAGTGACATGGGATACTACGCGCTTGCACGCATCATCGAAAAGCTCACCGACGCGCCGCTAGACCGCTGGTTGCAAACGACATTTTATGGCCCGCTAGGCTTGTCAAGTATGGGCTATCATCCGCTTTCACGAAGTCCTTTGAATCTCATTGCACCTACTGAATTGGATACCGTTTTTCGAAAAACGACTGTCCACGGACACGTCCATGACCCAGGAGCCGCTATGCTTGGTGAAGTCGCAGGGCACGCTGGTTTGTTTAGCAATGCCTATGACCTCGCCCGCTTGATGTATTGCTTCCGCATGGGAGGCATCTACGGACGCTCTGAACTTTTGCGATCAGAGACGGTTCACCAATGGACGAGTCGGTTTGATGACGACCCCAAATACAGGAAAGCGTTGGGGTTTGACCGGCCTGATTCGGAGAGTGGAGAAGGCCCGACATGCGACCAAGCCAGTTGGTCAAGTTTCGGACATTCTGGATTCACAGGGACACTAGCGTGGGCTGATCCAGACCACGATTTGGTCTTTGTCTTTTTGAGCAACCGAATCCACCCGGATGCGGAAAATCGAAAACTCATTCAATGGAATGTTAGGACCGAACTCCAGCAGATCGTCTACCAATCATTTGGCATCTCCGATCGATTTAGAACGGATACAGACTGAACATCAAACTTTGACCCCATGCGTATAGGATTTGTTTGTTACCCAACATTTGGAGGTTCAGGAGTTGTTGCAACTGAATTGGGGAAGGCGCTCGCGGCTAAAGGCCATGAGCTGCACTTCATCACGTATAGTGAGCCTGCAAGAATGGGAAGCCTAAAAAGCAATATTTTCTATCACGAGGTTCGGCTTTCAAATTACCCCTTGTTTGATTTTCAACCCTACGAACTGATTTTGACGAGTAAAATGGTGGAAATCGCGATGCAACACCAGCTGGACTTGTTGCATGTCCACTATGCCATACCTCACGCAAGTGCGGCTGTCATGGCTCGGGCCATTCTGGCTACCAAAGGATTGAATCTCCCAATCGTGACCACGTTGCATGGTACCGACATCACGCTGCTGGGAAAGGACGCTGCATTTGAGCCGGTCATTTCGTATGCGATCAATGAATCGGATGCGGTTACCACGGTTTCCAATAGTTTGAAATCCGATACACTTAAATTATTTGGCTGCGATGGCAAATCGATTGAGTGCATTCCCAACTTCATCTGCCCCAAGCAATACACGGGCTCTCCGGATGAAGAATTGCGCAAGCACATTGCTCCAGAAGGACAGCCCATCCTCACGCACATTTCAAATTTTCGACCAGTCAAACGTGTGGATGATGTCCTCGCCACATTCATTGAGGTCCGAAAAAAAATCCCGGCAAAACTGCTCCTAGTTGGAGACGGTCCAGACCGGTCTCGCATTGAAAAAAGAGCCGAAGAATTGGGCTACCGGAACGACGTAATCTGCATTGGGAAGATCAAGAACCCCATTGAGCCATTGCGAATCAGCGACCTCTTTCTTCTTCCATCGGAAACGGAAAGCTTCGGATTGGCAGCTTTGGAAGCTATGGCCAGCGGCGTGCCGGTCATTGCATCCAATACAGGAGGCCTGCCAGAAGTCATCGAACATGGAGTCAGTGGATTTCTTCACGAAGTTGGAGATACGCAAGCGATGGCGAACAGTGCTTTGGACATACTCGGTTCTCCTTTGCGATTGGAGGCTTTTCGGAAACAAGCCAAAGCACGCTCTGAAGTATTTCACATCGACGCCGTATTGCCGCAATACGAAGGCTTGTACAACCGATTGGTTTCAGAAAAGAAAGCATTGCCAGCATGAAAGAAACGCCCCCTATCCAGACCATTGGAGAGCGCATCACATTCGCCTGGCACGATGACGCGCTAACTGTTGTCATCAATCAAAAAATCCCAAGAAGCCAGCAGATGGCATTGGAGGCATGGATGATTGCCTGGATTGCCGTAGGAGTCGTATTCTTCTGGAGCCTCATGCATGCCACAGGAGAAGAGCGCATGTTTTACAGCATCTCATCAGCGTTTTGGACCTTCTTTGCCTTTCGCGTCGGAAAAGTGATTCTTTGGCGCAGAAAAGGAAGCGAATCCATCCGGATTCACAAGGAAGGGATGTCGGTCAAAAATGCATTTGGCACGCTTGGGAAAGCCCAAATTTTCCGTTTATCGCACATTCAAAAAATGGAAATTCGGAGAAGAGAGCCGACTGCATTTCTAGCCAATTTGGATCAGAGCTTTTGGATCATGGGAGGGGAATCCATTCATTTTACTCACGACAAGAAGTCCTTCGTTCTCGGCAAACAGTTGAGCGAGAAAGACGCACAAGCCTTGGCTAAACTCCTCGATAAGGGCATTAGGAAATTTAGCTAACGTCCACAAAGCACGGCTATTCATCCATGCATTGCAGCTCCCACGCAGCTTTTGCGTGTCGAGTTTAGCACCATGGGACGGTCAGGAAGAAAAAGAAGGGAACTGAGGATTGCAGGTATTGTGGGGACCATTGTTCTCGCGGCTTGCAAACCGGATGCATCGCCGACAAGCTGGCCCATTCAAGTCAATTACATCGAAGGAACCCCTGTGGATTTGGCTTGGCTTGTGCTTCTAAAAGAATCCCAACATTCGGGCAATTGGCAGGATGGATATACCCTCGAAGCCGTCAGTGACACCCTGTACACAGATCCTTTTGGTCATAGCTGGATACCAATTAACGGCTTAGAAGGGCCGCACCAATTGCACATTGGAACGCACAATGAGCAAACCGGAGAAGCCAACCTCCTGTACCAAGACACTTGGGACTTTCCCATTCATGATGCCGCTTCAATTACACTTCCAACTCCTTTCTGGATCCGATGCGTTGGGGGCCGGAACGAAATGGACGTCGCCGATTACGAAAGAATTCTCCTTTGGAGCAGTTACGATCCCGGGCCATCTCTCCCCGCTTCATTGCTCTCTTTCACGCCCGGCTCAAGCCCCACACCCTCTCTGCTTCTCTCCTCATTCGTCCACCCCTATGAAGCGCTTCCTGTAATCCGACAATGGCATGCAGCTGCCGTCACCTCTTCTGGTCAAATCGACACGCTGCCTTCCTTTTCGGTTTCAATTGAGCAAACAAACCTCATCGACACCGCAATCGTCGAACAATTCTGGTAATCCTTTTTTCATGAAAAATATGCTGTTAGCGGCCCTCGTTTGGGGGGTCGCAGGTCATTCCAATGCCCTATTCTCTCAATCCCTATCGCCTTACGAAAGCAGACAAACTCACTTCATTTGGGATAAGCTAGGCGTTTCATTTGAAGGCCTCCACCGCGATTCGATTCGCCGTGTCTTTGAGCAAGCATCGCACGCACAACAAGCCATTTGCCTTGCTCTATCTCACAGGACAGAGCCGATACAAAGTGACCTACTCCCGACAGGCCTCGATTCCCTGAGCCAAGAAACATTGCTCGTTGCGAGCAGACGAGATCTTCCGCGGGGGCCGAATTCAGTTGTTCTGCCATCACTTGCCGTGGCTGAAGAGCACTTGCAAGGTGACTGGACTCTTATTCACGATGGACTGTCCTACAACCTCACGTTAGACGAACCGATATCCATTGAGATTCCGCAGAATACCACGTTGACATCCATCGGGCTGAAACTGACTGTCAATGGTGAATCACGGGAACAACACATCCTGTTTCCAACCTTCATTATGGATGAATGCCCCGAACCTGACTTACCACCCTGGATCGACACAGAAAATACCGATCCATGGTGGATTGGATGCTTCCACCAAGGGCAAGCCGTCACGGGTCAAGCACTCATTAAAAAAAGTGATGACGGGATTTTCGATCAACCTGTAATCCTCTGTGAAGGCTTTGACCCGGCAATTGGAGGACAAATACCTCTGTACGGTCACGGTGACATGAACTGGGAAACCCTTTGGAATTGCAGCGCGAATCCTTCTGAGGCCTTTGAGGCCATGCCGGCATTTATCGATTCCTTGACTGCCATGGGCATGGATTTTGTCTTTCTCGATTTTACCGATGGCACCCAATCTGTTGCAAAAAGTGCCGCTTTGTTGGAACACCTCATTGGCTTGTGCAACGCGTACCAAGAGCCCGAATTGAAATCTCCATTAGTGGTCGTGGGCGCAAGCATGGGCGGGCTCATAGCACGTCATGCATTGAGGAAAATGGAATTAGAAGGCACCGATCACTGCACCCGACTATTTCTTTCAATCGACAGTCCATTTCGCGGTGCCTGGCTTCCCTTTGCCCTGCACCATGCCATTGACTTTTTGTCTGAAGTCTCAGTGGATGCCGCAAACCTCAATGAGGCGTTGAATTCTATTGCAGCGGACCAAATGCTTTTTGACAAGCCCGATGGACCAAGTAGTGACTTTATGGCTCTCCAGGCGTTGCAATCAGAATGGGGGCTCCCTCAGATCCCCTTCTGCGCAGCGATTTCCAATGGGAATCCGGAAATCGCATTTCCTTCTCCAAACTCCCCCCTTTTGTATGCTGTCTCAAGTTTTCTTGGGTGGGAATATGTTCATTTGTGGTTGCATGCGGCACCTGGAGATTCTCAATATCCAGCCTCAGATTCTGACAACTGGTGTGTCTTTGATGGAGAACTCATCAACACCGACTGGGAATGGGGCGAGGACATCTTCTTAGAGACTCAGGGACATTGCTCCCCTGCATTTCAAGCTTGGGGAGAAATTCCAGGCAGCTCGTCAGCACATCTGACCCTATTGCGAGACGCTTTAGAAACGGCCGGAATTGAGGTTGAATCATACCAGAACAACTCCATGTTCATCCCCGTTCATTCGGCGTTCGACCTTCCCTTGTTGGCTGACTGGTCCATGGAGGCCATTCCTTTTGATCAAATCTCAACCCAACCCTTGATACATCCGATTGCCATGCATGCCGACATCGGAGATCATGTCGAAAAACTACTCAACTGGATCATCGGTGGACAGCCGGTGGACACCATCGCATATGCGCATCATTTCGGGTGGAATCAGGCCGACTCCCATTGGCTTGGCTCCTGTAGCATTCCACCTGCTGGTAAAGTCACCATCGGAACAACGGACGGCAATGGCGACACATGGCAACCGCCGTTTTTTGTTGAGAGTGCTCCGTGCATTGATCTGATTGAGCTCCCTCAATTTGGAACCTTGATTGTTGGTGACACACTCGGAACTGGAAGCGGCATTTTAAGCATCCGCGACGGCACTGTATTGACCTTAGGACCCGGTTCGGTCATTCACATCGGACCTTTGAGTGAACTCAATATTGAGAAAGGAGCTCAATTGATGCTCAACGGAGGTGAGGTCATTGTTCATCCTGGCGGCGCTCTGAACATTCATGGAAATGGACAGATCATGGTCAATGAAACCAGCACCATAGCATGCAACGGACCGGATGGAAAGCTCCAACTTGATGGAGACCTCATTATTTCCAGCGGAAAAACCCTCCTCATCGCTGCTTCTGAGAATCACATCGCTGGGGCGATCAAAACAGAGGGTCTTTCTGGGTATGTCCACATCGGCAGCCAAGGAAGTTGGCAAGTCCAAGGCTCTTCTGACGCTCTCCTTTCGCTCGGTATAGAAAACCAGTCGGGTTTGAGCGTGCATGGCACGGGGTTGTTTCAACTATCCCATACTCAGTTGGAGCTGGCACCATTCAGCACACTTGAGGTGAATTCCAAATCAGCTTTTCATCAGGTCAATCTGCAAAGCATCAACGAAACTTCTGTATGCTCCTTCTTCAATCGACTTCAATGGGACCAAGGCACCCTTCACAATGCTTCCATCTCACATCAACATCCGAGTGCAGCAGCCATGAAACTGAGCGGACTGCAAGCCTTCAATACGCGTTGGAATGCAACGACTTCAGGGCTGCATATGGAACACTGCTATTGGAATCAAAGCACCTTTTCTCTGAACGAGGGCCCCATGCACTCCTGGATTCGCAACACTTCCTTTGAGGAAGGCATCACCGAGCTGCCCCAACTTCAAATTACTTCTGGACAACATCCATTGCGTATCGAATCAACGGAGTTTATGAATCATTCGACTGGCATAAGGTTGCACCAACAGGAAGCCAACCTCACGTGCACCAACTTTGAAAACCTCAACAACGCAATCCACCTTGACTCCATGAGTAGCGTGAACATGGCTCCTCCCTTTGGAAAAAATCGGTTCTTTCACAACCACATCCACGTGAAATTTTCAAACGGGATTTGGCCAGAATTGCTTCAAGGAGGAAATGAATTTTCAGAGCCTGAACACCGTTATTTTGAAGGAACCGTTGCGGGCATGGACTCATTTAATGAGAACTCACTCCTCATCCCTTGCAATGGGAATGACTGGGGCCATTGCAACGGGACAACCCCCTGCATGATCACCCCAACACTCTTGGAGACCAACAACGATGCCACGCCCATCTTTTTGAAAGACTCCACGCCACAATTGCTGGCTTGCGACGCGCCCACTGTTGATGAAATTGAACCGTTTCAAGACGAATCGAAAGGCTTAAGAGAACATCATCCTGAACCCACATCTCCTTGGATGGTTTATCCCAATCCTGTTTTGAACGACCTAAATATCTTTTGGATTTCCAATGAAAATCGCCCTGATCACGTGTATCTCAAAATCTTTGATTCCAAAGGACGCCTGGTCTATTCGCGGTATGAAGCCGTTCAGACGGATGGCACTTTCTCTTGTGCCGTTCGCACTTTAAGCACGGGTCGATACACTCTCCAGTTAGAGACCAATGATGGCGTTGCTCATGCACTCCACATCATGGTTGCTTCTCCATAAAGAAGCGCAGGGCAGCGATGTAACTCTCGGCTCCTAAACCACTGATACTTCCAAAACAGGCCTCACGAAGCAATGATGGTTTTCGGAAATCCTCTCGTGCGTCCGGATGGGAAAGGTGCACCTCTATAACAGGAGAAGCTATAGCAGAGACCGCATCGCGTAAGGCGACACTCGTATGGGTGTATCCGCCCGGATTGAAGACGACACCATGCGCCGAAAAGCCATGTTCTTGCAAGGAATTTACCAATTCACCTTCTACGTTGCTTTGGCTTATAATCAACTCGAAACCACCTTCGAAAGCAATCGTTTGAAGGGCATCATTGAGCTCAGCAAGTGTCATGCTTCCATACACTTCTGGCTCACGCACACCCAGCAAGTTCAGATTTGGGCCGTGGAGGATAAGGATCTTCTTCACGGCTCAAATTTACAGCATCTCCAGCCATACTGGAAGGACAAATGCAGACCACAACACAACAAGAATAGCCGCGATGAGATTCAGTACAAATCCGACACGTGCCATTTGGCCCATTCGAATCTGATTGCTCCCGAAAATGATGGCATTGGGAGGAGTCGCCATCGGCAGCATGAAGGCGCAACTGCTCGCCAAAGCCACAGGAATGGACAACATCAGAGGGTTCAACCCCAATTGCAATCCCACCAAGGCTACAACGGGAACCATGACAACCGTCAACGCCAAATTGCTCATGACTTCAGTGAGCATCAGCGCAACAAAGGCAAACGCTCCGATCATGAGCCAAAGTGGCCACGCTCCTTGGTTAGAAAGCACATTGGCGACCACCTCAAGAATGCCTGCACGGCCCAGAGCGCCTGCAAGGGTCAACCCACCGCCAAATAGCAATAAGATATCCCAAGGCAGGCGTCGCGCCTCCTCCCAGCGCATCAAAGGTCGATTCTCTTCTCCTGATGGGATCAAGAACAAACTGATCCCCGCAGCCATGGCAATGGTCGTATCGTTCAATGGCCATCCGGTCAAATCTTCTAGTGCGCGGCGAGAAATCCATAAAAACGCTGTCAATCCAAATACAGTCCCGACGCGTCTTTCAGCCTTGGACCATCCGCCCAACGCCATCAATTCATCTCGAATTGGCTGCGTCTCTGATCCTATTCCTTCTTTCGCTATTGGTAGGAGAACACGCGTCAAAAAGACATATACCAATAAAAGCAAGAGCGCTGAAAATGGAGAAGCGAGAAGCATCCATTCCATGAAAGGAATGACCACCTCATACTGTTCCTCCATAATGCCCGCGAGTGCTACATTGGGAGGGGTTCCAACCAAGGTCGCCATCCCTCCAATGTTCGCAGCATAGGCTGTTCCCAACAGCAGGGCTACGGCAAAGTTTGGATGCTGTTTTAAGTTCAATTTAGCGATCACGGAAAGCGCAATCGGCAGCATCATCAGCGTCGTCGCCGTGTTTGAAATCCACATACTCAAAAGCGCCGTCGCCAACATAAACCCTCCAATCAATCGGCGGGGATTGCCGCCAGCTGCAGCCAATATATTCAAAGCAAATCGGCGGTGTAAGCTCCAATTCTCTAAGGCTATGGCGATTAAAAAACCTCCCATAAACAGAAACACATAATGGGATCCATACGGAGCGGTGGTTTCTGCAACAGAAGCAATGCCAAACAATGGAAATAAGACAACCGGCAATACCGATGTGACTGCAATCGGTACTGCCTCTGACACCCACCAAATGAGCATCCAGCAGCTCGCCGCTAACACAGCAATGGCCGCATCGGACCATCCAAAATAAGGAGCCAAGAGAAAAACAAGTCCTGCACCCAGCGGTCCAGCCAATTGTGCCGTAAGACGTGACCGACTCATGGATTTAATGGGATTTTAAAGACTGCATGGTAGGGAAGGTGATCTGAAATGTACACTCCGTATTTGATATATTCATCTGCACAAACCCAATCCACGATGGCATCCCCTCGGTAAAATATCGCATCAATTCTAGGCGCTCCGTTGACATTTATAGGATAAAACGTGGCATAGGTACCAAAGCTATTTCGACATCGAAAATTGGCCGTTTCATAGGTGTCTTCTAACGCTGAAGAAGCAAGTAACTCTGTGATGGGAAAGGATTCAGGTTCAGCATTGAAGTCTCCACAGACCACCGTCAGGTCAGCAGCACCTGCCCAACCGGTCCATCCTGCCAAGATGCTGCTCGCAGTCAAGCGAGCCTCCTCGCTAACATGAGACCAGTGGGTATTCAAGACGCGAATGGTCCGATCAGACAAATGATCATAGAGCAATACAATGGTCACAATGCGCGGCAAATCCGCTCCAGGGCCAAGACTACCTGGTTTCAGTGGTGTCTCAGACAACCAGCGCACTTCTCCATGTAAAAAATCAAACCGCTTTTGATTCCAAAACACGGGACAGGCCTCGCCTCCACCGTCACGATCTCGGCCTTCTCCAAAATGCCCATGGCGTGGCATCCGATCAATCAAATCCTGCATTTGTTGCGGCAGTACTTCTTGAAGTCCAATGACATCAAAGTAACGGACTGCATCGGCCACCTCATCCTGACGGTCTTCCCACGTCAAGGTATCATCAGGGTTGGCATAGCGGATATTGAATGTCCCCACACTCAGTTCCTGGTAGAGCTGAGCGGAAACCGTTGTACCCAAGAGCCAAAATCCAATCAGTGGGGCATACCGGATGATAAATGAAAAAGTTCCTGCTGATTTTAGCATGAGCGCAAGATACCACGTGTCGAGGACTACATTTGCAATCGTGGGACGTGAACGAAGATTCAAAAAGAACGATCCGCTGGAATTGCGGATAGAAGACATCGCCTTTGGGGGACAGGGTATTGCGCGCATACCCACGGAAAAGGGACCTTTCGTCATCTTTGTCCAAAACACCTTCCCAGGACAATTGGTCCGTTGTCGGGTGGTCAAGTGCAAATCGAAACATGCCGAGTGCCGCTTAGAAGAGGTTCTCGAGCGAGCCCCTGAGGAAATCGAACCGGGTTTTCAAGACATTTCAGGCGCACCGTACACGCGCGTCCCCATTGCTCTGCAGAAAAAGCTCAAAGAAGACACCGCTTTGGACCTCTATCGTCGCATCGGAGCAGTAGAGGATGTCCAGTCGGTTTACCGTGGATTTGTGGATTCTCCCAAACACTGGCACTACAGGAATAAAATGGAGTATAGCTTTTCAGCCATCCTTCATGACCCTGAAAGCGGAGAAAAAATTGACGGTTTCGGTCTCGGGTTCAAAAGACGCGGAACGTGGTGGGCAGTGGAAAACCTTGACGGAGACTCCGGATTATTTGATGAGGCGGTTGAAAACCAACTTCACCTCTTACGCGACTGGTTCGAAGCGACCGGCCTCCCTCCTTGGCATCCACCGCAGCGCGTTGGTTTTTTTCGTTTTTTGGTCGTTCGAAAGAGCATCGCTGACGACACCTTGTTGTTCAATCTGGTGACCAGCTCCACCGGCATCAAAGAGTTTTCGAGAGAGGCCTTCATCGATAAAATGCACGAGCTGTTTGGGAATCGAATTGCGGGGATTTTGCACAGTGTAAACGATAGTACTGGAGAGCGCGTTGAGTCTCGGGAAGGAAGTAGTGAACTGATTTTTGGAAAGAGCATCATTACCGAATCCATGCACGGTTTGAAGTTTGATATCAGCATGTCAAGCTTTTTCCAAACAAATCCATCGTGTGCGGAACGTTTGTATGCTGAAGTCATCGCTGCGATTGACCCCGCCAATGACACCCTCCATCTTGGAACGGCAACGCAAGCGAAACAAGACGTTGTCATGGATTTATTCTGCGGTACAGGAACCATTGCACAGCTCCTTGTTCGGCATACCGGAATGAAGGTAATCGGCGTCGACATTGTGGCCGATGCGATCGAAAACGCGAAAATAAGTGCCGAAAAAAACGGAACAACTGGCGTTCAATTTCATGCGGCAGATGTTGGCAAATTCCTCTTGGAGTTCCCGGAGTACGTCGGCCGCATCCGAACCATTGTGTTGGACCCGCCTCGCAACGGAATTTCACCCAAGACGTTGAGAAAGGTGATCCGGTTGGGTGCTCCCAAAATGGTTTATGTTTCCTGCAACCCTGCCACGCAAGCACGCGATGTGAATACGTTGCGTGAATTTGGCTATACAATGACGTCTTTGAAGTTTGTCGATCAATTTCCGCATACCTCGCATGTGGAAGCTGTCGCTGTATTTGAAAAGACCGCTAGATCCGACTTTCAGAGCATCACTCCCAACTGAACTCATGGCAAGTACTCAAATTTTAAACGCCAACCAGATCGAACGCAAGTTGCAGCGCATTGCGCGACAGATTGCTGAAGAATTTTTAACGGCGCCTTCGCTTCATGTTGTTAGCATTGCTGGCAATGGTGAGATCATGGGACAGCGACTTGCGCTTATCTTAAAGTCCATTTGTGACATGCCGCTGCACACAGCGACAGTGCACCTTCACAAAGCCAATCCCTTGAGTGTACCCATCACGTGTAGCGTTGATCTCATGACCTTCAAGGACCAACACGTCGTCCTCGTTGATGACGTACTAAACAGCGGAAAGACGCTCATCTATGGCGTCAATCATTTGCTCAGTGCGGGGCCCAAACGCATCGCAACAGCGGTCATGACCGATCGGATTCACCGACAATTCCCCGTGAGGGCGGACTTTTGTGGATTGTCATTGAGCACCAACCTCAAGGAACACATTGCCATTGAGATTCACGCCACCCCCTCTGACCGGGACACCGCAAATTTAATGGACTGACCTTAGTCGAAGAGAGCCTTCCAGCGTTGGATATCGCGATGGGATGCGGGATGGACCAAACGCTCATGAGCAAATGCATAGCAAGACTTCCTGGCCTCCCAATGGGCTTTGATCTCAAGTTCGGTTAGCATAGCTCCCGATCGCATCAGAAGCGGCCTATTCGGGTTCGATAGCAATCGGGGGATCAGAACCTCGAACGGGGGGTCCAAATGCACCACAAGACCCGCTCCTGACAATAGAGCACCCCGCCCTTCCGCACATGAAGCGCCACCACCACACGCTACAATTTCAATCGTTGAATCACTGAGGACTTTGTCCAAAACGAGTGCTTCTTGATTTCGGAAAAACACCTCTCCTCGCTGCGCGAACGCCGCTTCAATACTGAGGCCCATCTGCTCTTCAATCGCAACGTCCAAGTCAATGCACTTTCGTCCCGTAGCTTCTTCGAGCTGTTTTGATGTGTGGCTCTTGCCAGCGCCCATGTATCCGATAAAAAAAATGCGCATCGTGCTGATCAGCGAATGGGGACACGAAACATTGAACGGTCCTCTAGAAAGCCTTCTAAATTATCGCCAGGCTTCACGGGACCAACGCCAGAAGGAGTGCCCGTAAAAATAACATCGCCCAATTTCAACGTCATGAATTTCGAAACATAGGCGATCAGTTGATCGATGTCGAATAGCATATCCTTGCTCTGTCCTTGCTGGACAACCTCACCGTTTCGCTCCAACCGGAAATGCTTGTTTTGCAGACCTTTTTGATTCGAATCCAAAGGCAACCATTCTCGACTGATCACAGCTGAGCCATCAAAGGCCTTGGCTTTTTCCCAAGGATGCCCCTTTGCCTTGACCTCCGCTTGTATATCACGCGCTGTAAAGTCAATGCCCAATGAAATGGCATCGTAATATCGATGTGCGAATTCGGGCGCAATGGACTTTCCAAGCTTGCTAATTCGGACCAGCAACTCCACCTCATAATGAATCTCCTCAGACCAATCAGGCAAATAGAACGGATGACGATGTGCTAAAATGGCGCTGTCAGGTTTTAAAAAAAACAGCGGCTCTGTAGGGATCGAATTCCCCAGTTCAGTCGCGTGATCCGCGTAATTACGTCCGATACATATTATTTTCATCCGTGCGAGATTGCATGCAAAGGTCGCAAAGGAAGGCCTCCATTTTTACCTCAAATAAAAAGCAACCTCCACACGTCGATCTTGAGAGCCTGCGCGTCGTTCCCTTTCTTCACCAAAATAATTGAGGAGAACTCGATCACTGCCTACCCCGGACTCTAGAAGATAAGCCTGAACCCGCTGGGCACGTTGCTTGGACAACAACAAGTTCTGATTGCGCTCACCTGTCGCATCAGCATGGCCGGTGCATACCACTCGAATTTGTGGATACCTCCCCATCAATTCCATGATTTCATGGAGTTGCATTTTCGCATTCAAGCCCAGGATCGAAGAGCCCACAAGAAAACCCACATCGAGGGATTCGGGCATGTGCAAATGCGCCAAAGAAGGATCCGTAGAAAGCGAAAGCAATTGACCCCGTGAACCTTGAGGGTCAACAACCTCGCCTTCCAGCCGTCTCAGTCGTTGATCTTGCGATTCCAGAAGGTTCAAAATACGTTGGAGCCAATCATCCAATCCAGACGCGTCATTCGTTCGAGAGGCAATCCACTCCGATTGATCAACTGAAGAAAGTTCCGATTGGGTTATCTCAGAAGCAGTCCAATCCAATGGGGGCAACAACGATTGGGGATCCCAATCGGCAGATTCAACAATTTCCAATCCAACTTCATTTTGCAAGCGAATGGCCTCATCCAACGCCTCCTTCAATTGGGCGTTGTAATGCACATTCAATTCCATCGCGATCTGCATCTTCAATTCATCCAAAGCACTTTGCACCATCACATACCACTCCTGGGATTCTGAAAGTCCCGCAGCCATTCTCCAACGACGTAAATCACGATGTGACAAGCCGTCTACCCGTTCAATCAATTCTTCGACTTCAGAAGAGAAATTACGAAAAGAGGTGAGGTAGTCTAAGGATTGAAGTCCATGAATGTCCCGGACGATGCGCTCCATTTGCGTCAAAACTTGACGGCTCGTCATATTCCAATTCACTTCTCCCGCTTCGATATCCACATCGACAGCACCGTCTAAAAAATAACTCATGTTGTCCATCATGAGCTCGTGAGCTCGTTGCATACTCGTCGTTGGCTGCACCGATTCCTGCGCAAGCAAGGCAGTGCACAGGTGCAGCACAATGAGCCCCATAAAGGCAGGGATCATACCGCGTGAAGACACAAAACGACGCATGGGTAAATATCGCTCAAATACAATTAAGTAAAGACGAGATTATTTACCACTTCCACGAAGGACCGTCAATACCGTATAAAATAGTATTTTAATATCCAACGCAATGCTCATATTTTCGATGTAAATAAGGTCAAATCGCAAACGCTGAACCATCTCATCCACGTTCTCTGCATAGCCGTATTTCACTTGCCCCCATGAAGTAATGCCCGGCCGAACTTTCTGCAGATGACGATAGTGCGGCGCGCGCTCCATGATCTGTTCAATGAAATGGGCGCGTTCAGGTCGAGGGCCAACCAGCGCCATATCACCTTGAATCACATTGATAAATTGGGGGAATTCATCCAGACGCGACTTCCGCAAAAAACGGCCTACCGGCGTAATGCGCGGGTCATCATTTCGGCTCAACTGAGGCCCAGAACTTTCAGCATCGACAAACATCGTCCTGAATTTGATGATCTTAAAGGGAGAGCCATGCCTTCCGATGCGCTCTTGCAAGTAGAAGACGGGGCCCTTTGATGTGGTCGATACCAAAAGACCAATTACCAAGAAGACAGGGAAGAGCAATACCAATGCTATGATGCTCACCACCCAGTCCATGAGGCGTTTAATCGACAGCTGCCACTGCGGAATGATTTGGCGATCAATCTCAATCAGCGGCGCTCCATAAATACTTGACATGCGGACGGATCCACTCAAAATGTCATAAATATCCGGGATGATTCGAATCTCTGTGTTCAGCCCTTCCAAAGCATTGAGAATTTGCTCGAGCGCCTCGTGATCACTCGAACCAATGGCGATGATGACCTCCTCAATTTGATGCGAAGCAATGACCTGTTCGATGTCCTTGATTTTACCGAGGTTGGGCATGATTCCAACCAACTGGGTATCGGCCCCGTTGACCTGGATAAAGCCCTCGAATCGGTACCCCGGATCCTTGCGAAGGGAACGGATTTCTTCTACCATGCGCACAGCGCGCTCGTTCCCTCCAATGACCAAGGTGGGGAAATTCCATTGGCCTGAATGAATGCGCTTTACGGTCCGCGTCGTAATCCACAATCGACCGATAATTGTCAACGATAAATGGCTCAATATCAGCACGCTCAAGGAAGCGTAGTACTGCTGGTAACTGGAAATCGCATCGTCCAACAATAAGCCAAAGAAAAGAACCAAACCGCCCAGCAAAGAGGTCCAAGTGACTTGGCCAATTTCCAAAATTCGGTGCCGCTTTAAGGGTCGGAGGTACATGCCTGCCAAGGCATGAATAAAGATCCAGAACAAGGGAATGACAAAAAGGCCCAGCAGGTAACGGAAATCATCAAGCAAATCCCACGGAGTCGTTTCAACCGCAGATTCCAAACGCACTTTTCGGTAAACAAATAAGATGGTCCAGGAAGCAGCTCCTGTCAACCAATCAGAAACAACATACGCTGAAATGAGGAAGCGTTTATTCATCAGTAACGCAGCAATTTAAAGTTGTCTATTGCGACGGTCGTGACGTCTTGAGAGTTGTCATAATAAGCCTCTAGGATTATTTCATAATGAGACGCATCAGGCGTCGTTCGGATGACAGGGCCCAAATCCAAGTAGATTTTCTTCCAAGCACCCTCGGTTGGATTTAAAACCAAGATGGGAATCCGACTGGAATTGACTGCATTCGCAGCCGCCAATCCAACGGCAAATTGCTGCGAACAACGGTAATTCATCTCAAGCCAAACTGGACCTGTCGAAGACAGATCGTATTGCTGTTCATTGGTAGAAGCAATGAGCACCTGCGCATCCGCTGAAAGCTCAACATAACCACTTCCTACGCCTTCAAACACCCATTCTGCCTCTTCCGTTCGCACCACTTCCGCTGTGCTCGTAGAGGCCATTTCAAATCGATTGGCGCTTTCAAAATCTTCGGCCAGGATGACCTGCGTTTCTTCGATATACCCCACTGTCAAATCCAGCGTGTCCCTTCCTCCATACTCCAATTGAAGTGTGGTTGGCAGGGCTTCATAAAATGGATACGGTTGGCGTGAAGCTGACACCGCGTTGGCACGAATGCCCGCTAGCAATGTAATCGTGGCTTCTGAGCCCAACTGTTCCGGTGAAAGAGGAATGTCAGCTGGCAGAGGAAACGCTCCCAAAACATCCGTTTCCGTGTACACCCATACCTCCTCGATTCGGTGTGAATCCGTCCCTTGATCTTCTTCGGTGGTCACTTCCATGGAAGCAACATGTAAAAAGTGAGGGGGTCCCTCCCATGAGTCAATGCAGCCTGTGGCACATAACAACCCAAAAACAGCTATGTATATTGGACGCTGGGAATCGAACAAGCGCACTGAATTGATTTGGTGATAAACCCGTTGGGAGTGCAAAAATACCGCATCCCTCGTGGTTCACATCGACCTAAACGAAGGGATTGGCGCTTTCGTATTCAACCTTTCCAACAAAAAGACATTTTTTTTAACAATGTGCTCAATCAGAGCATCGAACACACGAAATGGCTCCTGGGAGCAACAGAATTCGACCGTACGGAATCGCCTCTCCACATCGATGACACAAACCAAAGCGATCATCGTTCAATCGCCCCATGGCTCGCTCCAATCCAGCAAGCTGCTTTTCCACTTGACGCAAGGCCGCTTCATTGACACTGCGGTTATTGATGGCATCCATCCTGCTCACACGACCAATGGCATTTTCCGGCGGAATGGGCTTGGTTAACTCGCGATATTCCAGCACCCGAGCACGCAATTCTTCCATGCGGCTTACCATCCGCTCTCTCATCTCATCCTTCTCTTCTTTTGTCCAATTTGGCATAACACATGTGCTGTAAACAAGATAGGCTATCAATCAGGGTTCTGCAAACCAAAGGAAGTGGTACTTTCGCGGCATGAAATTTTTCATCGACACCGCGAACCTTGACCAGATTCGCCAAGCACAAGAACTCGGAATCCTAGACGGTGTGACCACCAATCCCTCGCTTATGGCGAAGGAAGGCATCACCGGAGATGACGCTGTTCAAGCACACTACATCGCTATTTGTGAAATTGTTGACGGCGACGTAAGCGCAGAAGTCATTTCCACAGATTACGAAGGCATGATCAAGGAAGGCGAAGCGTTGGCAGCATTGCATGCTAACATTGTCGTGAAAGTTCCTGCGATTGTAGACGGGATCCGAGCCATTCGTTGGTTTACAGACAACGGAATCCGCACAAACTGCACGCTCATCTTCTCGCCTGGTCAAGCCCTATTGGCGGCCAAAGCCGGCGCATCGTATGTGAGCCCTTTCGTTGGTCGGTTGGATGACATCAGTTCCGATGGACTTCAGCTCATCGAGAAGATCCGAGCGATTTATGACAATTACGACTTCGGAACGGAGATTCTAGCGGCCAGCGTTCGCCATTCTATGCATGTCATCGAATGCGCTGAAATCGGAGCCGACATCATGACCGGACCACTGAGTGCCATTCTGGGCTTGATGAAGCATCCATTGACTGATTCAGGATTGCAGCAATTTTTGGCAGATCACGCCAAAGCAAAGGGCTGATGCTCCTGAGAATTCACCCGGACAATCCGGATGAACGGAAAATTCGCCAAGCCGTAAAAATCTTAAAGCAAGATGGCTTGGTGGTCATTCCGACAGATACCGTTTACAGTTTTGCCTGTGAATTGGGTTCTGCGAAGGGACTCGAGCGGATCGCTAGACTCAAAGAAATCCCTTTGAACAAGGCGCATTTTAGTATCGCGTGTGCCGATTTAAGCCAGCTCTCATCCTACACAAGGCCCCTGGACAATTGGCTTTTCAAGCTGATGCGCAAAACACTTCCTGGTCCGTACACCTTCATCCTGCCAGCGAGTAGCATGGTGCCCAAGTGGTTTATGGGAAAGCGGAAAAACATTGGAATTCGTGTTCCTGACCACCCCGTCACCCTCGCTTTACTCAAAGAAATCAATCGCCCTTTGATTGTTTCATCCGTGCGCGATGAGGATATCATTGTCGAGTACACGACGGATCCCGAGCTCATTGCAGAACGGTTTTCGAGTCAAGTGGACGCGGTTATTGATGGTGGAATGGGTCAGATTCACGCCTCAACAGTCCTTGATTGCACGGGGAGTGAGCCCGAACTTATTCGCCAGGGTCTCGGACCAACCGAAGGCTTTTTCGCCGTCTAAATCCCTCAGCCTTGGGCTCGATTCGTGAGCATCGGAACAAAGGCAAACTCACCATGTTTTTGGCGCGTAAAGTCCTTTTCGCTCATGCGTTCGAAGCTATACATGTGCTGTTTATCTCCTTCACCCACTGGAATGATCAATTTCCCACCAATGGTCAATTGCTGAAGAAGCGTTTCTGGGACTTCTGGAGCGCCGCAGGTCACAATGATTCCATCAAAAGGAGCAAACGTCTTTTTGCCTTTGTATCCATCCCCATAAAAAAGATGAGGTTTGAATCCCATCGAAGCCAAAAGCGGTCCTGCCTTGTCGTACAGCGAACGCTGACGTTCTATGGAATACACCTTGTATCCCATCGCACACAGCACAGCACATTGAAAACCACTGCCCGTGCCGATTTCCAATACTTTCTGTCCTGGCGTGAGCCCTAACAATTCCGTTTGCCGCGCCACGGTATGTGGCTTGCTGATGGTTTGACCCGCACCAATTTGAAACGCTTTGTTTTGGTAAGCAAACTGCTCGAATGCCGAAGACAAGAAGAAATGTCTCGGCACGCGATCAATCGCGCTGAGCACCTCCTCATTGACGATGCCCAATGCCCGCAATTCATCCAGCAACTTCCTTCTCAAGCCTTTATGGCGGTATTCGTCTTTCATCATCTTCCGGGTCAAGATAGCACGCGTATCGGCACCTTTGAATTGAGTTCTTAGTCGTTTTTGGGACAGACATTGTGAATTGCTTGTTCATGGAAAGCACCCGAATCAAGATGATCCTTCCACCCCTCTGGACGTACCTTTAAGCCATGACAAAACATTGGTTTACTTGCAAGGTCAAGTACGTCCGTCACGACAACGAAGGTGCTGAGATCAAGGCTACTGAATCGTTTGTCTTGGACGCATACAACTACACCGAGGCGGAGACGCGCATGACTGAAATCTGCGAGCAAGAGGGCATTCGACCTTTTGAAATTGTTCAAATCACCAAATCCGTGCTCTCCGAAGTCATTCGCTTTGAAGACGCAGACAAGTGGTTTAAAGTCAAGATTGCGTTGACTTCAATGGACGAACAGCGCGGCACAGAAAAGGAAACCAACGAATTCATTTTGCTTTCAGCGAATGACGTTCGTGACGCATACGACAAGGTGGCGCAGCACATGTCCAAGGTTGGACTCGGTTATGTGATCCCTTCTGTCGCGTACCAAAAAATTACAGAAGTGTTTCCGCTGGACGAAGTGGGAGGTTCCAATCCTTTGCCGTCCTCTGTAGAAACGCCACCGCACCACACGGAAACGCAGTCAACTTCTGAGTCGGAAGTCATCGATGAGTCTACCGGGGAAGTCCTCGCGTGATTTAGAGCCTGAGCTTTAAGACATCCACTCCCAGGCGCTGCGGTAGGCACCGGCCTCTTCCGCTAATTCCATCATGCGCGCGAAAAACGGATCTCCTCCGAGGGTCGCGCCGTCACCGACCACCAAAAGATGCGCCCGAGCTCGTGTCATAGCAACGTTGGTGCGCCTGTATTCTTTAAGAAATCCAATGGCTCCCTCCTCGTTGCAGCGGGTCAAGGACAGGATCATGATGTCGCGTTCTTGCCCTTGAAATGCATCCACAGTGGCGAATTCAATGCCTTCATGGGCCTGACCGAAGCGATCAAACCACAGGGACTCCAACACCTCAATTTGGGCCCGATATGGTGCCACCACACCGATGGTCGCCAATGGAGCTTGCTCGACCAACTCCGCCAATCGATCCAGAACAAATTGAGCCTCTTCTCGATTGCTGGTGCTGCTTCCCTCTGATTCGCGTTCCTCCGAAAACCCACAGCCCGCGGTATCAATCCAAGTCCAAGGTGGAATACCTTCGAGTGCACATGCAGCATTGCCGGGAGCGGCTTTCAATCGCCCCTCATAAAACCAATCTGATGAAGGCGTCATGATCGCCTGATTCATCCGGTATTGCTCCTCAAGCATCACATTCCATTCGGATCGTGGATGCCGCTGAAGCAGCTTTTCAATCAAACTCTTCTCGAGTCCAGCACCGATGGCTTTGGAGCTTTTGACCACGGGAGGAAGTTGCTGGTGATCCCCGGCCAGGACGACACAGGGCGCTTTGCGCATGGCGATCCAAACCGCCGGCTCCATGGCCTGTCCCGCTTCGTCAACGATCACATAATCAAAGGGCTCATCGCGCAGCATCATGTCCGAAGTCCCTGCGAGTGTCGCTCCGACAATAGCGCTCTTCCGGATGACCTTCTCCGCGATGTAAGCTTCCATCTCGCGGGCTTCTCGGCTCAAATCAAGGGCTTCTCTTTTGGCTTCAGCTTTCTCTTTCCTTTCGGCCGGTCCAAAATTGCGTCGAAACCGATCCACCTCCTTCCAGGATTGTGCAGAACGTTTACGAAAATCTCGGACCTGCTTGAATTCTGGTTCAGCCTCCACTCTTGATTCTAGGCTCAACGACCACACCTTGGGGTCCACCCGCATCGGATGACCAATCCGCACAGCTTCCATTGACCGATGAGCACAACCCAGTAAGATCCAATCAACAGCAGCATTGCTCTGGGCTGTTACCAACACACGTTTTCCGGCTGACACCAAGCCTTCAATAAGGGCCAGCAATGTGGTGGTTTTCCCCGTACCTGGAGGTCCGTGTAGCAGGGCAAAAGGACGCCCACTCCAAACTGCTTTCACCCAAGCACTTTGCAGTGCATTCAACGATTTCAAACTAGCTTCATGGCCAGTAAATGGAGCTTCTAACTCGCTAGACGCAAGAGGAATCTCTCCAAATCCAAGCAGACCATCTCTGAAGGCTCGTTCCGCTGGATCTTCCGTATTGATCCAATGGCTCAAGGCCTCGGCCATGAATCGGAACGACCGGTCATCACCACGGACATCCAACGTCCAACGTTCATGGAAATCCTGTGCGCTCAGCGGTTCGCCGTCCAGCACCACCTCCAATTGGTGCTTGCGCACCTTTCTCACCAATCCTCGACGGGGAGGCGGGCCATCGGGGTCAGGCACTCCGGCATCATTCGCTTGATACAATGAGACTGGAGAACCTGAGCGGAACGATCCGGCTATTCCACCGTGTACGGGTTTGGAAAGCACCACACAGGAACGGCCTCCGAATGTCGTGGACTGCGACTCTAGGGCAACCGGCGACCACGTCAAACCCTCTCGCTTTCGATAACGCAGCGACTGCCCTTTCAAAGCACCCGCCAATCGGCTTTCTCCCTCACGCTGTTCCCATACAATGGCCTGAGCCAGTGCACCTAGCTCCTCAGCGGCTGACTTCATCTAATCAGTCAGCCTAATCGCGCACCAGGGTGAATGATCCGCTGATGTATTTGTAGCCCTGGCCTGTATCAGTCGTCTGTCCGTTCACGTCATTGATAATCAATTCAGAATTGGTTCGCGCGATGCCCAAGACGTAGTAATAGGTGCCTTCTGAAGCCTCATCAGGCTCAGGACTCCAACCTGCGGACTTCCCGAAATCGTTGCTGGAGAATAAAACATCTCCCCACCGATTGTAAATCCGGACGGTACTACCATCATAGCGATCACTGTCCAAGCCGTTGATGATGAACGCATCATTCATGGCGTCCCATTGACCTGACCCATTGGGTGAAATCACATTCGGAATGGTCAATTCACACACATCCTCATCGATATCAAAGAAACTCGTTGTGGTCCACGTGCATGGAGCGACCATCGTGACAAGCACCTCGTACAAGCCATCACTTCCTGCCTGATAAATCGCAGAAGTTCCAACGATTTCGCCATTTTCATTGGTCCATTCGTAGGTGTAGTCGCTCTCACCGGTTCCTTCCATCGAGAAGTTCAAGGCAACGAGGTCCAACTCTTCATCAGGACAAATCGACCCACTGAAATCAACACCCGTTGGTTCCGGCACATAATTCACTTCTACATTTTGCGTGACTTCACAGTTGTCAAGGTCTCCCCCTGTTACGGTCACCGTCAAGGTCATGATGGTATCTTGGGTCAATCCATCAACCGTCACATTCGAACCGTTGCCATTGACCAAGTCAGCGGGCGACCAATCATAATTGTAATTGAAGCCGGCTTCTTCATTGGTCACATTGCCGACCAATGAAACTGGGGAGCCACAAAATCCAGCTGGCGAATTGATTTCCAATGTCGGTCCAGGAACGACCGTCAACTCAACATCCGTGCTGTAAGTGCAGCCAAAATTATTGGTTGCTGTATAGGTGTAAGTGGCTGTCTCTGTCGCAATCACCGTGATTTCATTGCAGTCATCACTTTCGTCATAGATGTTCAAGCCCTCCCATGAAGTACTGTCACATTCCATTCCAAAAACCGGGGTAAACACCACCGGTTCAGGATACAGCTCTGGGTCGAAATGAATGGTCCAATCGAAAATATAGCCGTCATCTGCACCCCACGCATCACATACTTCCACTTCCCAAGTCCCATTCAATGGGCACCCCTCTAAGAGCGTGAAAGGTTGTGCTGATTCATATGTTCCAGCAGGAAGGGAACCTACTCCATTGTCGGCCCACGTGCCATTTGTTGCCGTCGGAGACCAATAATAGTCCCAACCAACCCCTGGTCCCGTTCCGTCTCCCTGGTCTGGTACGCCGAGTTGCGTCCCTCCTCCACCTTGTTGATGGACAGCCAAGCTTTGGCCGTTGGGGCAAATGAAGGTGACCGTCAAGTCTCCCATATAACTATGCTCGAAATTGATGAACAGATCCAAAATGTCTGTTGCCGCATTTTCAACGATTTGGCCCGGTGAAAATGACGTGAAAGTCAACTCGGCATTGAAGCATTGGGTCTGATCATCTGGAATGAACAAGCCTCCCCCGAAATCAGCCGTTGGCTCCGAATCATACGTCACGCCCGCTACCATGCCATCCAATGGGAACAATTGGCCCGAACAAATGGTCGCATCCACAGAGGTTCCTGACCAATCAGGCTCTGTTGAAATCAAAACCAGATGGTCAATGAGGTTGTTGTTCGTGCAGCCATCAGGCTCATCATCCGTCACATTATTGTCCGCAATACCCAACTGCACTTTATACGCGCCAGGTTGATCAAATGAGTGGGTCACGACCGCGCCATCCGCTGAAGTGCTTTCATCACCAAAATCCCAAGCCCAAGAAACGATTTCGAAATCATCGGCTACCGTTGATCCGGTTGCATCAAACGTAATTTCCTCTCCAGGGCAGGCTAAATGAGGAACCGGTTCTCCACTGCTCACTATAGCAAAAGGACGATCACACGGATACCCGCAACTCATCTCGGCGACGAAGTTCCCATTGCCTGTGTCATCGGTGGTCCAATGCAAGGTGAGACAACCTCCCGGATTGTCTTCAGTCGCAAAAATCTCCAATCCTTGCGCATCGAATTCTATATACGTTCCGAGCAAAGGGCCACTGGTGTCCGTCCCATCATAAATGCGCAACATGTCTCCTGGACCGAAAGAGGCCAATGCGAAATAAAGCGTGACGATGGTTTCCGGAGCTTCCGGGCAGATGGTCATGATAATGTCCTCATTGGGACCATAGTCTGCCGCACTCAAACCTGTATCGACCAAGAAACCTTCACATGTTTCGAGGGTCGAATTCGAAATACTCGTCTCTTGCGCACTGAGCTCTGACATACCGCAAAGCAGGACCAAAGTCATAAAGGAACCAAGGGTTATTGCTGACTTCACCATGCTCATTGATTTGTTTGGTTTTTGTCAGCAGCCTTGTTGACTAAAAATCGCTGATATAAGACCTCGCAGCGGTCCAATCCATGCAAGTGGATGCCCGTTCCATTTGGAAAAGCCCATTGAATGGATTTCTCCAAATCAGGCTTCATTCCCCAGTCCAATGGATGAAATTCCGTCCCATTTTCAATTTCACCCGTCCAAACTGACATGTTGGGCTTCAATTCTTCAAGCACGACCCATCCATGCAATGCCCACCAACTCATTCGAGCCTCATCTTGAAGCCATTGCTCCCAAGAAACAGGGGCTTCAAGCAACTCATGCGCAGAAACTGGCATCATTTGTTGTTCCGGATAGTCAAAGACCAATCCGATAAACAGGCTAAAAATCAGAGAAAGTAACATGTCCTAACAGGTTTATGGCTGCAAGATAAACAACCTACAGCGGCTGATAGTTGCACGGGGTTTTCTAATCTCAAATTCCCATTAATTTGGTGCCGAATCTCACTTTTTCCACACAAGCATTTGAACGATGGGAAATCTGTCTATCTTTGCCCCCCCAAACGAGGGAAATAGACCTCTTAGCTCAGCTGGTTAGAGCATCTCACTTTTAATGAGAGGGTCCTGGGTTCGAGTCCCAGAGGGGTCACAAAAAAGACGTCTTTGACGTCCATTGGTTGCACCGCCCAGGTGCTGAAATTGGTAGACAGGCATGGTTGAGGGCCATGTGTCCGTTAGGGCGTGCGGGTTCGAGTCCCGCTCTGGGCACTTTGTCAGATTTATTGAGTTCCACCCGGGTGGCGAAATTGGTAGACGCGCAGTCTTCAGGTGGCTGTGCCTTCGGGCGTGCGGGTTCGAGTCCCGCTCCGGGTACAAAACGAGAGATTATCGAAAGGTAACCTCTCGTTTTTGGTTAAGATGATTCGCATTGAACACCTGCTAATCCGCTATGCCCCCACTGTGCATACCTGTGCGATGCGCAGGAATCGAAATGCACTGCAAAACGCACAAAAAATCTGATTCACTCGCTAACATTCCTCGTGTCCATTTTCTGAAGGAACATGTTTCCCTGCCCTTTATTCCCTTGAACAACTCACGAACATCGCTTGTTAAACTGTATTCAGTGTTCAATACGTTTCAGCGGTTATCTTCGCAAAGTGGTGGTTAAAAATCTTTTGGAAGCCTTTACGCTTCCCTCGAGCCTAGACTCAAGTCAAAGACCGTTCATTGTGAGCGGCCCTTGCAGTGCCGAATCGCGCGAACAGGTTTTGGAAACCGCCAGGCAGCTGTCAGCGCTAGGGCGCGTCAATCTATTTCGAGCAGGCATCTGGAAACCCCGCACGAGACCGCATTCATTTGAAGGCAAGGGAACTGAAGCACTCGACTGGCTGGTGGAAGCGCGTCAAGAAACGGGAATACCGATTGCAACGGAAGTCGCCAACGCCCAGCACGTGGAGGTGTGTTTGGAAGCAGGATTGGATGTTCTTTGGATTGGAGCCCGCACGACGGTGAGTCCATTTGCCGTTCAAGAAATCGCTGACGCCTTAGCAGGAACGAAGATTCCCGTCATCGTTAAGAATCCAATGCATGCGGATTTAAAGTTGTGGATGGGAGCAATCGAACGCATTTCCGAGACAGTCGGCGGTCCCGTTTGGGCCATGCACCGCGGGTTTAGCAGCTACGGCTTGAAAGAATACCGCAACGCGCCGATGTGGGAGATTCCGATTGGCTTGCGCGCGGAGATGCCTGACACTCCTTTGCTGTGCGATCCGAGTCATATTTCTGGGAATCGCACCCTCATTGCTTCGGTGGCTCAAAAAGCCATGGACTTAGGAATGCACGGACTGATGCTTGAATCGCACCGTTCTCCGGATGACGCTTTGAGTGATGCTGGACAGCAATTGACTCCACAAGATCTCGACACACTTCTTGATGGGCTCACCATTCGACAATCCGATGCAAAACCGGAGCAGGTCGATGGACTGGGTGCTATGCGCCTACAAATGGACTCTTTGGATGAGCAGCTCATTGAATTGCTGCACGCTCGTATGGATCTAGCCCGCGACATTGGACGATTCAAACTGGAGCATGGCATGACCATTCTTCAACTCGAGCGATGGCACGAAGTGCTCAAGACACGCTCCGCTTGGGGCAACAGCTTAAAGCTGGGCCCAGAGTTTACCTCCAAACTGCTCGAACAGCTCCACAAAGAGAGTATTCGTGTACAAAACGAGGAAATGATCAAAAAAAAATAGGCTATTTAAATAACTGATTATCAGTTGTTTATTTAGTAGTTTCTATTTTTTTTCTCTTCAATCGCAACTTTTAATGAAAGCACCCCGTACAAGGGGATAGGTTTTGGTTTTGCCACACTCGAAAATGAGTGTAATGAATCAGGCGATTTGGTGAGAAGGGGTTCCTCAACGGAGGGACCCCTTTGATTTTTTAGACGTTTTTTTTCTAGCTACTTCCGTTTGACAAACAGGCGAATCCAAATGGATCTGCTTATTCGATAAATCAAAGGCAATAGCACCAAAAGGCACGTGATGCCGACCGTCAAGAAGGTGACCACGTGCGTGTAAAAGCCAAATTCAATCAATCCAACGGCATCAAACGTAGTCAGAGCCACCAAAACTGCAACCCACAACGCGACCGTGAGCGCATAGGACACGTATGCTGCACCAAAATAAAACCCCGGTTCTCGTTGAAAGTCCTCATCGCACACCGTGCATTTTGAGTTCATATCAGCCATTCTCTTCAAGCGGTAAGCATTCCGCTCAACAAACAAGTCGCCACTATGGCATTGGGGACACTTGCAATAAAGCAATGATCGAAGATTGGAAAAATCCCAGGACATGGTCTATGATTTCAAGAAAGTACACATCCCCGTCAATGCACATTTTGCATGTCCACAAGTCGCTTGTAAAGCCCGTCAGCAGCCATCAGGGAATCGTGTGTTCCCTCTTCAGCAATGCGCCCTCCATCGAGGACAATGATCTTCGATGCATGCCGTATGGTGCTCAATCGATGCGCGATCACCAGAGCCGTTCGACCATCCATTAAGCGATTGATGGCCTGTTGCACGAGCTGCTCGGACTCTGTGTCGAGTGCCGAAGTTGCTTCATCCAGAAGCAAAACACCTGGATCACGATACAAAGCCCGCGCTATGCTCAAACGCTGTCGCTGTCCTCCGCTGAGTTTACCGCCGCCATCTCCGATACGCGATTCAAATCCATCTTCCATTCGGTCGATGAATTCAGAAGCGTTTGCCGCTTCAGCAACGGAACGCAATTGAGTGACATCAAGATCTTCAACGTTGGTCTTTCCCAATGCAATGTTGGCTGCAACGGTGTCATTGAATAACAACGCTTCCTGCGTGACCAATCCCATTTGATTTCGCAAGGATGTTACATCCAAATCTCGAAGGTCAATCCCGTCCATGGTCACCCGCCCCTCTGTTGGATCATAAAATCGAGCTAGCAAGTGTGCCAAAGTCGTCTTACCCGAGCCACTGGGACCAACAAGCGCAACCGTCTCTCCCTTTGCAATCGTGAAGCTCACCCCATTTAAGACTGATTCTTCACCGTACGCAAAACCAATGTTTTCGAAGCGAATCTCCTTTTGAAGCGGCGGGCATGGAAGAGGATTCAATGCCTGTTTCATCCCGACGGGCTCATCCAAAATTGCATTCAAACGATCAAGGGAAGCCGAACCTTTCTGGATTCGAAACCAACCATCACTGAATGCCCTTGCCGGCGGAATGATCTGGGAAAACACCACCAGATACCCAATGAACCAATCGCCGGTCAAGCCGCCTTCGCCGTTTAGCACCAATCCGCCTCCAAACCAGAGCAAGATGGCCATGACGGTCAAGGAAACCGTTTCACTGACAGGAGAGCTCAAATATTCGCGTTTGTACAACCTCCGCATCAAGCGGAAATACCCGTCATTGGATTCCCGAAAGCGCTCATTGAAACTGTCTTCTGCATTGAAAGCCTTCACCACACGCATTCCACTGAGCGTCTCTTCAATAATTGAAATCAAATCTCCTAGCTGCTCCTTGCCTCTTCTGGCTGCGTGCTTGAGACTCTTCGCAATGCGACTGATGAGATACCCACTCACCGGAAGAAAGAGAATGGAAAACAACGTCAGCTCCCAGCTCAAATAAAACAGTGTCGTCAGCGACACCACCACCATAATCGGAGACTTGAACAAAATTTCAATGGTCCCAATGATGCTAAACTCAACCTCCATTAAGTCGTTGGTCATGCGACTGATGACATCGCCTTTGCGCGATTCGGTAAACCAGCCCATCGGCAGCGTCAAAATTTTACTGTACAGCATCTGACGCAAGTCACGACTCACTCCCGTTCGAATGGTTGCCAGACTGAAAAGCGCCAAATAGCCGATGGTGTTTTTCAATAGCGTGATGACAACAATCCCCCCGCAAATCCAAGCCAATGCGGCCGGAGCACCCTGTTCAGCTACAAATTGGTCGAACAGTGCTCCCCAACGTTCCAAGCCCTCCATAGACTCCAATTCCAAGGCGCTGACCTCGACCTGCTCGCGTTCAGATGTAAACAAGATGCGCAAAAAAGGCACAACGCTTAAGAAGGTAAATAAGGACAACACTGCATTCAGCACATTGCACAAGACGTTGACCAGTAGGTTGTACCGGTAACGGGTCACAAGGCTGAAGAGTTCTTTGAATTTACCCACGGATCAATCCTTCAATAAATCAACCAGCTCTGCTGCGTGTCCAATGTAACTGGCTGGTGACAGCTGCCGCAATTCAGCTTTGACTGAATCGCTGACATCCAATTGATCAATGAAAGCCCGCATGGAGTCCGCATTGATCCGCCCGTGATTCCGAGTCAAGGCCTTGAGCGCTTCATACGGCTTCGGATACCCTTCTCTCCGTAAAATAGTTTGAACACCTTCGGACACAATGGCCCAATTGGCATCCAAATCAGCAGCCATTTGATCGGCATTGAGCAACAACTTTCCCAGTCCTTTTTGCATGGATTGGAGGGCAATCAATGAATGCCCCAATGGCACGCCTACATTGCGAAGCACCGTGGAGTCCGTCAAATCCCTTTGCAGACGACTCACCGGTAATTTCTCTGAAAAATGACCCAATAAGGCATTGGCAACGCCCAAGTTCCCTTCGGCATTTTCAAAATCAATGGGATTGACCTTGTGCGGCATCGCACTGCTGCCGACCTCCCCTTCTTTGATGCGCTGCTTGAAGTAATCCATACTGATGTAAGTCCATACATCGCGGTTCATGTCCATCAAAACCATGTGGATGCGTCTCAAATTGTCACACCAGGCCGCAAATTGATCGTAATGCTCAATTTGAGTGGTGATGCGGCTGCGTTTCAAACCCAGCGTGCCTTCGACAAAAGCGTTGGCAAATGCACTCCAATCCTGCGCTGGATAAGCCGCGACGTGGGCATTGAATTGACCGGTTGCCCCGCCAAATTTGGCCGTAAAATCAATGTTTTGGAACGTCTCCAACTGAATGTCCAATCGCTCGACAAACACGGCCCATTCCTTGCCCACAGTGACCGGAGAAGCCGTTTGACCATGTGTTCTGGCCAACATGGGAATGTTTTTCCATTCGCGGGCCTGGCCCAATAGCGTGGCACGCAGTTCCGTAAGTTGAGGTAGCAACACTTCATGCGTTGCACGCATCAACGACAGCGGAATGGCCGTGTTATTCACGTCTTGGGAAGTCAAACCGAAGTGCACAAATTCGCAAACCTCCCCCAATCCCAGTCGATTCATTTCCTCCTTGAGGAAGTATTCAACAGCCTTCACATCGTGGTTGGTCACCCGTTCAAGGGCTTTGATACGATCCGCATCGGCTTCGCTAAAGTTCCGGTAAACGTCGCGCAGCGGCTCCGCCAATTCGGAAGGGAAATCGGCAAGCGGCGGCAACGGAATCTGGGTCAAGGCCAGGAAGTATTCTACTTCGACTTCCACCCGGTGGCGGATTAAACCCCATTCCGATAAAAAGGGAGCTAAAAGGGCTGTGCGTGAGCGATAGCGTCCATCGACTGGGGCTAAGGCCGTCAATTCATTCAATTGCATGGAGTGGCTGGTCTGGAATCCTTGCAAAAGTAAGCCTCAATCCGGATCAATTGAAGGCAAAACAGGCTGGCTTCCCGGCATTTGACCCCCTTTTGTCCACAGGGGATGTAGCAGCCCCAAATTCCGCGACATTTGCACTCAGATTGACTGATTGCGATATCCTTATGGCGCAATCCGTGATTTCATGACTGAACAAATACGCGCTGCAACACCCTTCTTAACCACTGACTACCGCATGGAACTGCATACCATTCATACCGGATTATTCAAACTTGACGGAGGAGCGATGTTCGGTGTCGTTCCCAAAGCCCTGTGGCAAAAGCACATTCCCGCGGATGCCAACAATCTTTGCACATGGGCAATGCGTTCACTGCTTGTAGAGCACGAAAACAGGCTTCTGCTCATCGATACAGGGATTGGAGCAAAGCAGTCTGATAAATTTTTCAGTCACTATCACCTTCATGGCGACATGAGTTTAAAGAGCGAATTGGCCAAACGTGGTTTCGGGCTTGAAGACATCACGGACGTGTTGCTGACTCACCTTCATTTTGACCATGTGGGAGGAGCCGTTGAACGCCGGTCTGACGGCGTCCTTGAACCGACCTTTCCAAACGCACAGTATTGGTCCTGCGAGCGCCATTGGCAATGGGCCATGAATCCCAACCCGCGTGAAAAAGCTTCTTTTTTGAGTGAAAACCTTCTCCCCCTTGAAACCAGCGGACAATTGGTGTTTGTTCCGCGCGAAGACCGCTGGAACCGCACAGCCTTTGACCAGCTCTTTCCAGGCTTGGAGATTTTCTTTGCGGACGGCCACACCGAGAGTCAAATGATTCCCGTGATCTCCTATCGTGGTAAAAAGGTGGCCTTCATGGCCGATTTGATTCCAGCCGCTGCCCACATCCCCACCGCGTGGGTCATTGGATACGATACGCGTCCCCTTCTTACCATGGAGGAGAAAGCACTCCTATTAAAGCGGGCTGCAGATGAGGAATGGGTTCTTTTCTTTGAACACGACGCGCAAAACGCATGCTGCACTGTTCAGCACACAGAAAAGGGTGTTAGAGTGCTTGAGAAGGCCCCTTCGTTGGAGCAGCTCTTTCAAGCTTAAAGCCGATTCTGCTTAAGAATGGATTTGTTGATGTTTTTGACCAAACCGGGTCCAGCATAAATCAATCCCGAATACACCTGCACGAGCGAGGCGCCCGCTTCTAACTTTTCCTGTGCATCCTCAGCGCTGCAAATCCCTCCAACTCCAATGATGGGAAATGAACCGTTGGACTTCTGGTGTAAATACCGAATGACCTCGGTAGAGCGGTCGCGAACCGGCGCACCACTCAAGCCCCCTGCCCCCATCTTTTCAACCTCATCAGCGGGGGTAACCAAGCCACTCCGTTCAATGGTGGTATTTGTTGCAATGATGCCATCAATACCAGACTCTTGAACCAAATCGAT